>Ga0160427_10001864_pt1 | contig 12846 bp, 15 predicted proteins | sample SolpanmetagenomL_FD_108194 | JGI IMG/M metagenome (GOLD analysis project Ga0160427, IMG submission 108194) | Solar panel surface microbial communities from Lawrence Berkeley National Laboratory, California, USA - L | ecosystem: Engineered > Built environment > Solar panel > Unclassified ...
CATCCACGAGACAATGCTATTTTCCTGATTTTTTCTGGATGTGAGAAAATTGGACTATACAAAGGACTGTATTGGTTGGACAATATATGCCAATTCGATGAAGTGATCTACATACTCATGTGTAACGTTGTTTGTATGTATATATGTCTTTAGATTGCTGGTCATCTCTATTGAACTCTTTCTAGTAGTATCGTACATGTGCTTCTAAATGGGAAAGGACTAGACGAAAGTAAACAACACGAAGCACATACACAACTCCTATACATGTAATTAAAGTAAAATACATCCAAGAATAGTGAAAAACATGAAGACAAGTGACCAATCATGATGCATCAAGAATTGGTTGGAAGGATAAGCTTGGTTACTCCCCCATATATATCCAAATCTTCCAGATACCCAGTGAGAGCTCCAAAAAAAAGACAATTAAAAATAGATGACTCCCAAACACTCAAAACACACAATCTACCAAAAAACAAATTCCAAACCTTCTCTGGCCAAGAGAGAAACTAGAGGAAGTAAATAAAGTACGAGGAGTATGAGCATAAGTAGTATCAAAACAACTCTCTACCCCTCGTATCAAACGGCAAACTCGCCACCGCTGCACTACCAACCAATACACCTCCACCTGCCAAATACAATACAACATTGGCATGATTCTCCAACAACCTCGCCCCAATCTGCGGCGCTATAAAGCTCATAATCCTCCCCAAAGTACTAGCAAACCCACAAGCGCTCCCTCTATACACTGCAGGAAAGTACTCTGGTGTACTCCCATACAATATCGCATTAAATCCAGTTTGGAAGAAATATTCAAGACCATTGAAAACGATGTTGGCGGTTTCTGTGTCTACAAGGGTGAAGAGGAAGCACATGAGTGACATGCCGAGGGACCAGATAAACATGGACCATTTACGGCCGAGGAAGGGGATTTCACAGGTCAAGGTGGCGAGGATGGCACCGGGGATGCCGCAGGAGTAGATGATGATGTAATTACGGTATGTGCGGAAGATGGAGCGGTGGTTACCAATGTTTTTTCGTGCTATAATAAGGCGAGAAGAATTTTGGTTAGTGTTTGTCAACTTTTCTTTGTATATTATGAGTGAGGAACTAAAACGTGGGAAGAGGACACAGAGCGAACGTATTTCACAACATACCTAAAATGTAGGGAAGGTAGCCAGCCATTGTGAATGCCCAAAATTGTGTAATCTGTTCAAAATCCTGTTAGATATTGTCGAAAGATTATACATTTCAGGCCATGTATTCAACTTACGTAAATCGTCCAGATTGTCAAAGTGATCCGTGCAGCAGCCCATGTGGAGAACAATCCTTTACTATGCTGCAAATACATTCTTATTCTGTTCTTGCTGACAGCTTTGGCAGTTGCAGCATTTCCATTTATTTGATCCAATTCCTCAGGACTAGGTGTACACGCTGAAAAGTCCTTTAGCGATATGCTTGTTTCCTGGTTGTTATATTTGGCGATATATTGAAGCGCTTCCACAGCTTGTTGGTCTCGTCCTTTACTAAGGAGGAACTTAGGACTTTCTTGGAATTTGAAAATGACGAAGCGGAACAAGAAGCATGAGATGGTCAGGGCCCCGACAATAAAAACGAGGTATCTCCAGCCCCAGTTCGATTCTTTAGAACAGCATTCTTCCCCAGGCTCGGCATGAAATGGAACATTTTGATTGCAGGATTTGAGGTTTTCGTTGCATGAATAGCGAGGAACAATCATGTAGGCGATGATATCACACAAAACCACGCCTGTTGCTTAGTTAGTGTCCAATTTCAACTATAGATTCGACGACGGTATATACCCAAAGGTTGAAAGGTCGACAATCCAGTTAGGAGATACCTCTTGTTCGAAGGCAGGGATTCCATCAGGATGGTAGCATCCTGTGTAACGTTAGCTTTTCCAAATTCTTTTTGTGACACCTATGATTCCTCCAAGTGGACTAAGGTGAAGAGATCCTCATACAATTGGGATATTTCCACCAATTCCAATACCGTTCAAGAAGGCGATCCCACAAAGACCAGCATATGAAGACATGCCGCCGAGGCACTAAGAAAAATTATGAGCAAGGATTTTTGGATTCTGATCAAGGAGGACAGCCTTACAATACCCCATACTGATGCGAATAGACATGTCACTATCATCAAAGTAAGCAGGGGCCCGTAATCAGCTGAGTTTGTGGAACCATACAATTGAATGCCCATTTTCTACCGATAACATCAACCATGATGCCCCCTTGTTGTCATTAGTACCCTAGTAACACACTCTTGGGGATGTTTGTTCCGATGGACAACATACAGAAGAACGCCCCCACTGTCAGGCCCGCTGAAAACAATGTACCAACATTTCCCGCTTGACTTGTTGAGAACCCAAACTCTCTTTGTAGTGGAGCTAGAATGATTGCTGGTAATTTCGAAATGTGTTAGCAAGTTTGTTGTCATTCTCCATACTTTGAAACAAATCGACGCTTCTTAACATCAAGACAACAGAAGGGTCTGGGGAGGGAAGAGTTGTAAACAAATTCAACATACAATATGTTCCGGCCCATGCCAAATCTAAAAAGTACCCGAAGCAACACAAAAAGAAGATACACCACTGATATTTTCCCATCCCCATGTCGTCCAACTCCCGGTTTACAATACGCATCTTTTGATCCAATACTGACATGTTACTCCCGGTGCTTGTTTCGGAGTGTTCTGATCTGTCCCTACTACTATCCACGCTGCCGCCATCGCTACCATAAGAAAGCCTTTGTTCGGACGGTTTTATTATCGTTTCTGTTGAGGATTTTTTGTCGTCGGGTCGTTCTTCTTCTTCTTCTTCTTCTTGATGATCAAAATCCGAATCGTCCTCCATTCTCTGGCCGCGACGTCCCCTGCCAGATAGAAGCCCTACAGTATCCATGAATCAAGCTGTCCACTATTCTTTTGTCGGGAGAGATTTCGATATTCCAGTATCAGGTGCGCAATGATTTTTGGTGTAATTTTTTGAAGACAAGAAGGTGAGGTGAAGATGAAAGACAAAAATAAGAAGGGTAGTGATAAGAAGAAGGGGGATGAAGACAAGAAGGCTGTGTCGTGCAAAGTCTCACCTAAAAGCCGAAGTATGTTTGGTTGATTGACAGACAAGAAATCCAACGTGTCGAGACGATGGCACCAGAGAGTTCAACCCTTTGAGAATGAGCGAATCGGTGAATGTATGAATGAGTGGCTGACTGTGAAGATGAAGATGTCGAAAGACAATAAACTGTTGAATGCGATGAGATGACTGACTGGCTAGGGATGAGGGATGGGTGGGTGGTGTGTGACTAAGAAGCAAAGAAAAAGGTTAATTGTTGCAATGACGACGATATCTCCTGCGTCTCTTCTCTTTCTCCTAGATACACACAATCTATCTACTGACTGCCCCCCCCTTCTGCCAAAACAGAGACGAAATAGCTCAGGCACAGTCATTCCGCAGGTCATGCATGCATAGGACGAGGCTCTTGGTCAGGCTGGCAGGGACTAACCTACTTTCTCGTTCGTAGGTCACTCAGTCGCTGGTTGTTCACGGCGATATCTGCGTCAACTGAACCGCTGTCGACAAAACACAAAAAGAAGGATGACAACGGCTACGAATTTGGTTCTTATTGCTGGAATTTATTCAAAGCATGTTTTCTCATCTCATGACTTTTTGCGCTCAAATAGCAGCATTACGTATGTAGCAATGAAAACCTCGACGATGGAAAACCTTATAAACCTGGAGTCTCTCATGGTTCAAACGCGATGGTTACTTTTCTACAAAAGTTTAACTCCTTCAGAGAATCAGAAAATGTTTCAAGCTATCGCGCGATGCTTGCAATTTTAAGCTTATCCCGTCCGTCAGATCGATGCCTCTCCCTTTCTCTTCTCATTAAAGATGCTCACATGAGAGGGAGAAAAATTGTGCTCATCTTGGTAGGTACAGTTACATTTCTACAGAAGATCATCGTCAATTTGACTCGTGTGCACACTTTTTTCCATCACTTGTGGTGCACTTTTGTGTATCTATCTGCTCATGTGCGGAAACAAAAGATAAGCTCTGCTGCCCGGTACCCCAGCATTCTTCTAAAACGGGAAACGAAAGGACATGAGAGGACGGGCTACGAGCACATGTTCTTGTTGGATCCTCTGCATGACATCGAAATAAATAGCCAGATTATACGTTTAAGGCATTTGTAGGCTTAGAAAGCGGGTCTGTTCTGTTCAATGGCTTTTGCCTTGCATAATCGGGGAGATGAATAAGGAAAGAGAAGAAAAGAGGAGGGACGTTTGAAAGGATCGCGCCCGCGCCCCCTCGAAACAGATTCCACAATTTGCCGGAGACAGCACACAAAAGGACAACACGGTTTCTTTCGCGCGAAATCTTTGTTCTCAATCAAGATCATAACCAGAAGGGAAAGAAAGCAATGCCTCCGTCTCAAATAAACTAATCTTCAAGTATCAACAGAACTCAACACCTTATCATCTTCGTGTTATCAGCGACTCCACACATGAACAAAAATGGCAAGTACCGGTGACCACAAAAGTACACTCAATTTATATAAATCTCGCAGCCAGGTGACGTGTATCATGGTTCACACTAAGTACTATACAGACCAAAGGTCAATTGACTCAGGTGTTGGGAGAACAAGGCGAGTTATATTGCGCAGTACAGCATAAACGAGAAAGGTTCACACAAGCCTGCGGGATAAAAACAACGTGTTTCGCATTTCTATGACTAATATCAATTTGTGCAACACTGGCCGGAAGCCAAAAGAGAGATCTATGGAACCGCAAGATCGTGAGGCTATCATTTCGACTTTAATTGGACCTACACTCCTTTAGCACTTCGGGCTTGATCCCGTGGGCGTGGGGGAGAAGATTTAGACTGCTATTTAGTGTATATTTCTGCCTTCGTGACCTCAGAGTTTTGTTTGGATCGACGTCAGAATTAACGTCATAGTACTTTAGTTGCCGTTGTCTTCTTACCAAGGGACGGCGGTCGGAGAGGAAAGGAAAGGAAAGGAAGGCTGCCGATATCCTTAAACACTGGGAGTCATGTGCTTATTGAGATGAAAACAAACAGGACAAACTGTTTGACCATAATCAAAGGCTTGTTTGTCTGTGCTAAGTCATCCGACAAAATGATTGGATGACGAGAGAGGTAAGCGTCAGGTGAGAAATTTGAATGAGCAATCTCTCTATTCCTCTTTTGATAGATGAATGTTTGTCACGTTTGTTTGGCAGGGAGCTTAGGCACAGCAGCATTGCAATGGCAAGTGTGCTTAAGCTTCTCCGTATCGCGAATCAATTGCCGTTCTTCTATTCAATACTTGTAAAAGTCGATAGTGTAATGGTTCAACATTTGTATTTTCTGCCTCATCATAGTAGATTTTGAATATTGGAAACTTGTGGAAAAGTCTTCTTGTGATGGATAAAGACTGTAGAGTGAAGCCACGTTTTCAATGCCAAAAAAATAACGAGGAACAATCTAAGTCATGAATTATATTACGGATATGCTATCCTCTCATAGCTATGATAGAAATGCTTCATTAACTGAATATCTTGCTGAACGGAGATATTGTTGGTCCAAAAATATGAACAAATCCAGCGCTTGTACTTGATTGATCTGTTCCTCTCTACTTAGCTCTGCTCGCTCGTATTTCAGATCGACAACTAATCCATCAGTGTGTGACTCAAACAAGCGTGATTAGCGACGGATCCGTTCTTATGTCTATCTTTTGCAAGCCCTATTGAATCCTAAAAAATCATTGTGAACCAGTGCAGTCTTGTAAGGAATGGTGAATAATGTTCTAGTATACTGCTGCACGATCTTATTTTGTTTGAGATGGAGGTGAGTCACATTATGTTTGGCTCCACAGAAATTCTAATGAGCACAAAGCGTGTCCCAAATGCTAAATTTTAATGCAGCGTTTGTGTTGCATAAAATCTGACATATCTGAGTAAACTATACCTTTCGGATTCTTTGCGCATATTGGCCTATTGTAAAAAGAATTTTCTCGGACTGAAACAACTTCCAGGGCTTTGTTGATTATATCAAGAACCGCTGCCGTTTCTTATTTGCTCGAACTTTGTGAGATTGAATTTATGTAGGAATAATTCTTATTTCTTCTTTCTGCCCAGCAGGCCTGCAGGATATATATCGACGAACTTGGACACGTTGCTGGCCAGTTATTGTCAGCTGTATATTTCGCACAATAAGGCTGAAAGATTCGACATCCAGGAATTATTTCTCACACAGATATCTAGATAGGTGTAGATGAGACTTTTGCCAGGATTTGGAGCAGATTTTGACGTCTTATTCATCCGTAGTCTCGAAAGATTTAATGAATATTTGTAGATGAAATAGTGAGACTGAAGTGTACAGATTATTATTGTTGCATGTTAGAAGCATAACTACTGCTTTTAAGTATTCAGGTATCTTGCATCCCAGTATATCCTTTAGATCATCTTTTGATGTTTATCACATATAACTTGCTGAGTTTATCAAATTGTCAGAATATGGAATCATGGTACGTGTTTTTTGCTTCCGATGACAACAAATCGAGGGTAAACATAGGAGATGTGGGCATATTTATTTCATCATGCTTGGTGAACGAACAAGTCACAGAAACAATGCTATTGTTGAAAGTGTGCGTGGTCAATCAAGCATGTTGACAGTCTTGTACGTGCCCTTCTTTTCCTTTAATCAAATGCAAAGCTCCACTGCAATTCAATTTAAGTACTCCGTCATCCCACAATCTCCATCAAGCAAGATTCTCTCCTCATCAACACCGACAACAACAACTCCCTCATTACCCAGACATCCTGCTCTACAGTAAACACAGATCACTTACATCAACGACGAGAACCTCTGAAACATGGCTAGCACACACATTCAACGAGAAACAGCAGCTGCTCAGATGCTTCAAATGAGACAGCAACACGCCAAGGAGACCGAGGCTCAACGAGTCGAATTTCACTGCACTCTCCCCACCGGTCCAAAACGAAAGAAGCCATTGGTTTGCGACTATATTCCGTTGGAATTTTCTCAAGAGTACATCGACCACTTGAAGAAACCTGACGATCTTGTCATTCCTGGAGAGGGAGGAATAACTTTACTTATCAATGTTTGTCACGCGTCTCTGATCTTATGCTCCTCATGTTTATCTCTCGGGGTAAAATTGCGTCACTGACGATTGTGCTTGAACTTAGTATCCTCTTCAAACACCAGCCAAATTCAAGATCCGCCCTGAAGAACCAAGAGGATTTACACGCAAGGATCTTGCACAAACCATCATCGAGATTTATCAGATGGTTTATCAGGTAAATCTCAACCCTCATAAAATTCTGTGCTCCTCATTCGCTAAATGTGATTTCCTTACAGAAAGAAAAAGAGACCATGACTGGAGAAGAAACTCTGATGAGCGAATCAAGTTCTAATCGAGCACCCTCGGACGGAAAATATGGAATTTGGGGACATTTCCTTGGCGATTTGCTTCTTGTCGAAGCCATAGAGGACAAAGCACTCGGCATGTGGCTGCTAATAGTTGAAAGCTGAACTGAGCACATCACAAGCGTGGTAAAGAACATTCCAACACCAAAAAATTCCTACTATCGTGTTGTCGTCACACAACGGAAATTTAATTACGGAAGAGGAAACAATGGTAAGCACCTACTCGCAATGCAAGATTGACAATTTGTGTTAATGAAAATTAGATTTATAAATATTTTTCCTCATGTCAATGTTTTTAGTCGATCTCATGGTAAGAACAATGTTTTCGATTGTTAAATCTTATTCTTTGAACATGTCAAGCTGATGAATGGTTTAGACTTTTCGTAGCACAACCTTGTAGTTGACATCAGAAATAGTGAAAGAATCAATTTTATTAATTATTCAAAATTTTAAACTTCGACACAGCGTTCCTTGCGTTCACAAACACAAAGTACCAATGTTTGGACTCGTTACTGTACGGGCATATGAAGTTCATCAGGATGCTGTCAACCATTTAGTCAAAGTAACGCTACTGAATGAAGAAAATTCTATGAAACTTGCACAGTCTACAGTCGTCTGCTCGTCCCAGAACAAATTTGGGGCTTATGCGGTACAAGCTTTTTCTTCCTGTTCAGCCCAGTTTAGGCTTAACCGGGACGGATCAGTCGGCGGTGATCTTTATGATGATCATCCTTAGCTGACGTGCCAAGTGACGATATGCAAGATATCCCACGTTAACCGAAGCCTGCCCCTCTTTTTTTATTTTTTTAAATCTTCCCTCTTTCTCGTTTCAGTTGACATGGAGGGGTATCTGAATATAAAGGTTTGCGACGAGTTTTTCAAGCATTGACTTTGAATTTTTGAATCAACCATTTCTCTGACAGGATAAGGCTACAGGTGTATTATGTTGCGCATGGACTCTGAAGCCGTTTCTTCATATCAAGATGTGTATATGTATTTGTGTTCGCTGACTTAAATTGACTCTATATCATTGCTTTTCTTTCCAATGATGTACAACTCTAAATTTGACGTCACCCTTGTTGAAGATGTAAACAAGGGAACGAATAGATGACCAGTACAATCATCTTTGATGTATCTATTCATGCATGACATCTGTGTAAAGATCTTAGTTTATGATTTGAAGTGCTGCTGTCGAATCAATTAATTAATTGATCAATTGATTGATATAATTGGAATATGCTATGGACTGAATGAACCCCGCTCATTCCCGCGGACACCCAAGAAACAAAGACAAGCTTTTTCCTCCTAACGTCTGTCTACTCACCCTAGCTCTCTCTCTCCCACTTCCTTCTCTCTACAATCACTTCTTGACCTCCAATTTAAAATCCTCGAAGCTCTTCTCTACTCGTCTTCTATCCTCTCCTCAAACATCCACGGCATCACATATTCAATAGCCTCGAAATAACACATCTTCAATCTCACAGCAAAATCTGAAACCATGGTCCATCTAGCCACCATCGCCAATGACTCTACCGCAATCCCAGAGATGCGACGAATGTCCATTGCCCAAGATGTCATGCCTGAGAATGTCTCTACATCGGTTTATGGAAGTCGATTCGCCCTAGCTGCTTTACCTAGCCATGAAATGCCAGAGGAGGAGATGCCAAAAGATGTTGCTTATAGACTGATCAAGTAAACTAATAACTCATTCTACAGACATGGTATACAGATCACAAATACTGACAAAAACTACGTGTACAGGGACGACCTATCCTTGGATGGAAATCCTATCTTAAAGTGAGTTCTCTCGACAGGAAACAAGGATATTGTTTCGATGCTAATTCTCTCCGTAATAGCTTGGCATCTTTCTGTACGATATTACCGCTCAAGATTATGGGTACAGTAGACAAACTAATTTGGATCGTTCTACGTCGATAGGCACTACATATATGGTAAGATTAGTGCAAAGACTTTCCGTTTGTAAGGTGAAAAGAAAGCTGACGTGTAGTGCAGGAAGCTGAAGCCGAGAAACTTATGGCTGAGACTATGTCGACAAACTTGTATGTATTCTCCCTTCCGAGCTTTAATAAAAATGACTGTAAATTCGACTTACGATGAACGCAGTATCGATTATGAAGAATACCCACAAAGTGCTGATATCGTGAGTTGTTTCCTACGAGACATTTCTTGGGAATATGTGCTAACAAGCTTTGCAGCAAAATCGATGTGTATCAATGGTACGACAAGTGTTCTTTGTCCATCTGATTGCGCCCAAAAACTTTTGTCTAAATAAATCTCCTCTAGATCGGACGAATGTTCAATGCCCCAACACACGAAGAAGACGAGAATTCCGTTGGAACGAGTACAGTTGGAAGTTCCGAGGTAAGAGTGAAACTACTCGAGCACAAAACATGAGATCTAACAAAGAACAGGCTATTATGTTGGCAGTCCTCAGTATGAAGAGGGTAAGTCTCTAAAATACCAATTTGAGAAGGGCTACAAAAGCTGATACATCAATACAGAAATGGCAAAATGAGCGAAAAGCAGAGGGAAAGTCATTCGATAAGCCAAATATTGTCATGAACAGTGCTGTTCAAGGTAAGTTTTCTTGATACTTCTCTCGTAAAGGAGACTCTAACATTTTTGTTCAACTAGTCTGTTGGGAGAAGGGTAATTTCTCTCTGTGCATTTCTCTGCAAACACAAAGCTGATTGACCAAGCTGCACGATACTTCGAAGTCGAAGAACGATACGTTTTCTGCACGGATGAGCGATTTGTCATTGATCCAAAAGAAGCTGTTTCATTGATTGATGAGAACACTATTGGAATTTGCGCAATTATCGGTGAGGTTGTACAGGAGTGCACACACTATTGTTTCTAATTTAATCTTAGGAACCACATACACCGGTGAATACGAGGATGTCAAGGCCATCAATGACCTCTTGATTGAGAAAGATCTCAAGACTCCAATCCACGTTGACGCTGCCAGTGGTGGTTTTGTCGCTCCTTTTGTTGTGTAAGTAATAGCAGCTTGTATCCAACTTACTATGGCTAATGATGCGTAGTCCTGATCTTGAATGGGATTTCCGTCTGGAACGTGTGGTCTCAATCAACGTTTCTGGGCACAAGTACGGACTTGTAAGTCATTCTACAACAATGTTGTTGACTAAAGCATGTCACTCATAAATTCGTGACAGGTCTACCCTGGTGTCGGTTGGATCGTTTGGAGATCACCAGAATATCTTCCTAAAGAATTGGTGTTCAACATCAACTACCTTGGTGCCGACCAAGCCAGTTTCACACTAAACTTCAGTAAAGGTGCTAGTCAGGTCATTGGACAGTACTACCAGATGGTCAGATTGGGCAAAGCGGGTTACAGAGCCATCATGACGTATGTCTCCTATGGAGATTAAGTGTTCTTGGATATTGACTGGCTTAGGAACTTGACTCTTACCGCCGACCATTTGGCGGATTGTCTAAAGAAACTTGGATTTATCATCTTGTCGAAAGGAAAGGGTACGTAATTCAACTTGTTCATATGACCGCACTTTTTGTTACTTACAATGTACTAATCTTATCTACAGGTAAGGGACTTCCACTTGTCGCCTGGAAGCTCGATCCAAAGCTCAACAAACACTATGACGAGGTATAAACCATATCTCACATTGCTAAGGAAAAAAAGCCATTTAAGTGCCCAAACTGACAAGACTGCTCAAAACTAGTTTGCCATCGCCCACCAACTTCGTGAGCGAGGATGGATAGTTCCAGCATATACTATGGCTCCTCACAGTGACAAGCTCAAGTTGATGCGAGTTGTCGTCCGGGAAGATTTCTCAATGAGTCGTTGCGCCACACTGTATGTTTGCCTAAATTCTCTCGAAACATTTTCTTCTAAAGGACAAACTTGTCCGACGGCATCGTATGACGTTTTCTATCACACGATACTGACAATATCCTTTCAACCCTACAGTGTCAAAGATATCGAACATGCTTGCAGCGTCCTTGACGGCATGAGCAAGAAATCAATCGAGGAACACACTGAGTATGTCCACCTTCACTCTCTCTCATTATGTCTTGAATGGTGTTTGTCTGTTGTTCTCTTTTTACTGACAAGATTTTCCTTTTCCCCATTGTTAGACAAAGAGCCACACCTGTGCAAAGCAAGAAGGGCAAACACAGTCACAGAAAGTACAAGAACGAGAAGCATTCATTGGCCAAGCATGGAAAGACTCAAGCTATCTGCTAGTCGCATCGAAGGAGAAAAGGCTTATCTGGATTGTGCGCTTTTGGCGAGAATGATTTCACCATGTAGTGCGAAGATGTTGGATTATATCAAGCATAGATGTGAATTTATTGAAAATATATTCTTTATACTTTGCACATGTTTCAACGATGAGCTTGGTGTACCAGCTTGGAGAATTTATGTATGGATGAATTCGGCCGAGTCAGAGAAACCATTGAATGAATCCATGCTGTGCCGTCTATTATTCTAAATTGTACCTGCATAGCCCCTCCTCCCCCCTTTTTTTTGGACTCACGCTATTTATAGAAAGGATTTTATCACAAAAGAAGATTATGTCTGCAGATCTATTGCACATCGAACCAACAGAAGTCTTCTCCTCTATAGTATCCTCATTTGACATTCCCCAATAATCGCAAACGCACCTAACAGCTAGTACTGCAGGAGCCAAATACGCACTGCCAAAGTCTAATGTAGCACATGTATCTAAGGATGATAATCTTGTGCCTGAATTTTTGGGCGCTGTTTTGATGAATGCCACAGCTGTTTACGTAACGGATCAAAAGTGCAGGAAACGACATCAAATCAGGGGTGATGTTGATAATATAACTACTATTGTTCAGAAAAGCGTTTCGACTTCTGCATTCTCTTACAACTTTCTATACAATTGTTTTGTTCTTTCCAGTGCTCATTATAATTCAAGTCATTCGCTTTATCATCTTTCTTGTCGCGCATTATCGAACACATAAAAATTTACAACGCTCCTTACAGAGATAGCACAGTCTTGTAGCTACTTGAACGTTTTGTCCAGCTTAGTGTAAACTTTAAACCACCAATTTTCAACATTCTTTTCGCCGACAAAAATTAAACTTAAATAAAAGACAATATTAAATATAAAAGGATGAAATCCACATACTTGGCACCAGCTGCAGCTCTACTTGCAGTGTCTGCCAGAGCTGCAGATACGGGATATCAACTCAATTTATCAGATGAAGGTACAATCCAAACAAGATAACACAGACACGCACATATACACATGCATCCTTCCATAACTTCAGTTTGTCCGCGCGCAATTCAACTTACTCATTCCTGTGACGAAAATTTATAGGTTCCATCAAACTAGCTGCGAAAGGTGCAG
>Ga0160427_10001866_pt1 | contig 12842 bp, 12 predicted proteins | sample SolpanmetagenomL_FD_108194 | JGI IMG/M metagenome (GOLD analysis project Ga0160427, IMG submission 108194) | Solar panel surface microbial communities from Lawrence Berkeley National Laboratory, California, USA - L | ecosystem: Engineered > Built environment > Solar panel > Unclassified ...
ATCACTAATCATGGCCTACCCGTTTCAGATATTTCCAGGACTTTTTCAGCGGGACCGACCTGGTATAAGAAGGAACAGAAGAAACGGGGAGCGGTTACGATCAGCGCCGTTTCACTACCGATCGGCGCGTGGTAAGTAAAATTGCGTTCGCGCCTTCCTGGGTTCGCGTCCTCAACTTCATACCTGAAACACATAAGAAGCTGAGCGCACCTCTTCTGTTTGGAAGTCGATATATGCTTTCGATAGCTAGAGAGTGTATCAGTAGCTAGCAAGCACAGATCTCGCTTGCTGCCCATGGTACCCTTGCCATATATGCACACCGCCGACGAGAGTTCGCATGATGATAGACGAGCACCCGAGACCCTTTGCATCCAAAACCTCCTCTATCGCAACATTTTCAGCTATACTTAACCCGCTTGTGGTTTCGATGTCTGAGTGTGAGTGACGATAGAAGAGGCTTTCAGATCCAGGTCGATGAAGGCAAATTTACTTGATCTAATCTGACGAGACGTCTCGCGTCGTGGTCATAATTCGTGTGGTAGGGCAAAAGTTGCGCTGTGAAGAGTGCCTGTACACTTTCTAAATATTACGAATGTATTGGATCACAAATATCGTTCGAGGAAGAGCCTTTTATAATACTTAGAGAAGGACATGAGGTGATTAACCCGAAGAAAGTTAGGGTACCCTTCACAGCAGTCCTAGCCCACGAATTCCGACGACGACGTGGTCTCGGGGCATGAAGCAGCACGCATGAAGGGGTGGGTGTTAGTTGCTCAAAAGATTGGATGCATTGTACATATGGTATAAACAGTGAATATATGTTGTCAGTAAGGGAATATTCATAAAGTTGACACATCCAGAAATGCCACTCGCTACGATGGCTCAACTTTCCAAGACTCGTCCATAGTTAGCTGGAAACAGCCCACCAGCACGACAGTAGATGCCCCAAGCCCAGTCACCATTTATGTTGACGACCTCTGTGATTTCAGCACCACGAGGAAACGTCAACTCATCCTTCGCTTCTTCATCAGGTATACGTGTCCAAAGTGCTTGAACAGTTGATCGTTGTACTTGCGCGTGCTCAGACCGCTGCTTTGTTTGCCAGCCACTAGAGGCTTCTGTGTCTCGCCAGCTCCACTGATTTGGCACCGGGTTGTTCTCAGTATATGTGGCAGCCGTCTCTTTCAGTGCCCAACCTCCTACAACATTCTGCAAAACCAGTCTTTCTAGACGAGGCCTTTCTGTAAGGTCTATCGCTGGTGATGGCTTCCTCGTTCGAGACACAAATGTAACGAGGAGCATGCGATGACCTCTCGGACATCTGCGCCACCCTTCAAGACCGTCGGCCTCGGAGATAGTGCCACAGTCAGTCAGAGCTTGATAGGAAGGCATGCATAAATCATAATCTCCATCGTTACAAGTCGGGCAATGTACATGCTGCTCGTCGAGTGGAATATCGTTCCGGCAGATACTGCATGGAAGTCGTACTTGCAAAGACAAGACTTTGCGTTCGAATGGATCGCAGCCAACAGGTCCGTCCAAGGCCGTCGCCAGTAACGAGTGAGTACAATGTTTGGCTTGCCCAACACAAGTGTCACAGTAGCCCCAATCACCGTCATTGCAGATGTCACAACTCCAGTAGCAGGAATCAGAGTGTGCATTACAGATGTCGCAGAACTTTCCATGTTGTAGCACAGCATTATCCTCTGCATCAAGTACGTATTTCTCGGCTCGCATAACATGCGGAGGCTCTGTCTGAGGAGCAGATGGACATTGAGACGACTCAAAACGTGCCGTGACAGCATGAGCGAAGCCGAACCAGTGCCCACAGCCTTTCCCTTGCCGGTAACATTGTTGGCACAAGGTATAAGGCCTTGCAACATCGTCCGTGCATTTGTGGCAGCTATAGTGTAGTTTGCGTTCTATATTCTGCTTGCCACAGCTGGCACAGGAACGAGAGGGAGCTGTTATCGGAGAAGGTTGACGCGTGGTAGCCTCGTTTGAGTTAGCGGTAGTGGAGGGCAAACTAGAAATGGTAGGGATAGCTTCATGACGTGGAGGCGCTCTGGCGCTTGTTCTGATGGTGCCATCTCTTGTCGGAGACGATGCTCCGTTTCGCCAAGCGTCTACTAGGCTACGAGATTGAGGATCTGTAGCCCTCCGCTCCCGAGACTGTGACGAAGGCCTCAGTCTTCGTGTACGATTACTGCCGTCTTCTGCTTGTCGACTTCTAGACTGGGGACGAAGTGATAGATCAGTGGCTGACCTTGAAGCAGGCCTGATTCTTTCACCTGAAGATCTTCGAGAATCCCGACCTGATCTGTTAGGAGGACTGATATCCTCTACGCGACTTCCAGGACTTGGCTGTGCAGGACCGTCAGATGCAGTTTCAAGTAAATGTGGTCGTGAGAGTGGCGGATGTGCAGCAGCGTCTCTTTGTCGTCTTTCAGCAAGTTCACGTCGTATCTGTGACCTTTCTCTCGCTCTTTCTCTCTGCCGCTTCTCTCTCTGTTGCCGTCTGTATGCTGCAGCGATACGTTGGATTATCTCGTCCTCTTGTTGAGGACTTAAATTCCTCAAGTCAATACCATCAAGTAGACCACCGTGCACTACCTGTTGCACGATCTCCGCCTCCATCTCCGTTGAATCAAAGCCGCTTGACCATAGCAGCGATCTTATGCTAGATTCTCTCTCTAATGCAGTCTGTGGCCTGGATATCTCTGTTTCTTGGGTATGGGTGGTACTCTCCTGAGCATTTCGCCTTGACCGCCTAGCATGTTCAGCTCTTCTATCATCTTGCCGCGACGAGCTCGTCTGATCTATAGTCAATCGTCTCGCTGCTTGCGACATCCTCCGGAACATTTCCTCACCACTAGATTCTCTATCTCTCGCAGTCTGTGGTCTAGATGTCTCTGTTTCTTGCGCATGGACAGCCCTCTCTTCGGCATTTCGCCGTGATCGTCTAGCCCGTTCAGCTCTTCTGTCATTTGGCGTTGTCCAGTCCTCCCAGGTAACTTCTGGGTTCATAAGTATCCTCTGGTTCACTCGCTCGCCACCTGTATCGATTCCTGCAACTGTAGGAGGTTCTGGTAGTGGTATTACAACATCTCCCCGATGGTATATTGCATCCAGTTCAGCCTTCTCTTGCTCTGTCTTGTTCTTGGCCGGGTTGGCTGCCAGATACATTTCCAGAAGTGTAGTGACTTGAGCGTTTGGTCTCGTATCTCGAACATGGGCGCGGCATGATGGGCAGGTGTACACGACTTCATGGTGTGTTGTTCGGCGTCTTTGGGAGGAAAACCACTCTTTTAGGCAGGATCCGCAGAACGTATGTAAACAGTCGAGGAGAGTGAGAGGGTAGTACAAGATGTCGGTGCAGATGCTGCAGCTTAGTTCTCTTTCAAGGTCGACTAAGGCGCTGGGCGCGGAAGTGGTTGGTATGTGATTGGTAGTCATCGTGGTAATATTGTTGAGTCGGAGGGATGTTTGAACACTGCTGGTTTCTGCTCTACATTTATCTCTTGCGCAACAAGGTGCATCTCCATAGAGTTCTGTTTTAATGTACCGCAAATAGATGTGACACAAGGTGGTTGTATAGCATGAGGGGTCTTGATAGTGTTATGGATTAGAAGGGCATATCAGAGACGGTTCAGCACAGACGGACAGTGTCTTAATATGTAACGGAAGTGAACATCAGCGGTGAGGGAGCGGAGGTACAAAGCGCAAGATAATGTTAGAAGCTACTTAAACAAATATATGCGACCAAGAAGTACCTGTAAGCACAAATAACGATCTGGCCAGCTCGTGCACGACATGAGATGAAACAAAGCGGGGTTAATCTGAAACACTAAACTTGTAACGCGCAAGAAATATCATAGGATTTTTGATTGAATACAGAGTCGTTCCTGTATCCGACAAGTTGTTCTCCAGCGCTCAGCGCTTCCCAGATGGCGACCCTTTGCCATGACATCCATAATACTGCAAGCTCGTCGTTATCATCAAGACTCGTGGGCCATTCAGGCGATCATTTCTGCATCATGAGCTGGACGAACTCGTTGTCTGTAACTGAATTAGTGCTGAGCACAGGCTGAAACGAGTTTGACACAACTTACAGTCAATGCGCCCGTCACCATCCTGGTCAGCCTCCTTGATCATCTCATCAACCTCATCATCCGTAAGCTTCTCGCCAATGGATGTCATGACGTGGCGCAATTCAGCAGCGGAGATGAAGCCATTGTTGTCGCGATCGAACACCTTGAATGCCTCTCTAATTTCCTCCTCGGAGTCTGTGTCCTTCATTTTACGTGCCATCATCGTCAAGAATTCTGGGTATTCGATATCAGGTTCCTTGTTTCTCGAGTGCTTTGAAACCATCAGTATTTACCTGGGAAGTCGATTGTGCCATTGTTGTCTGCATCAACCTCGTTGATCATGTCTTGCAATTCAGACTCGCTTGGGTTCTGGCCTAGGGAGCGCATGACTGTGCCCAACTCCTTTGTGGTAATTTGTCCTGTTCCCTCATGTTATTCATTGATCATGCCTATTTGTCGAAGTACTAAAGCAGTCTGGACTAGGGCCGTTGGTATGGGCTACATCGAGGAAAGACTAACCATCACCGTCCTTGTCCTAGGCAATTGTTAGCACGACTCCCCCTTCCAAAATTATCTGTGATGACATACGAAGAGGGAAAATGCCTCCTTGAACTCAGAGACCTGCTCTTCTGTAAGGGTGTCGGCCTGTATACGCGTCAGCTGGGTTCGTCTGGTACGAATAGTGCTGAGGCTGTACCATTGTGATCTTGTGGTTCCTGCTGTGTGTGTATGTCGTTTGCGATTTGAGGAAACTAGGAATGAATTCGAACGTGTATAGCAGGATCGTAGTTGTACTTGAAGCTGTTGCAAGAATGGGATGACAGGAGACACAGGTCAACAAACTTGGAAACAAGAACAGGTTCGCTCCCCGCTAGGGGCGGAGACAGCTCCACCTGCCAGCTATGTCACTCGCAAAACACCTATCCAAACTCGACCTCGATGCCACTATATTAATATGCTGGCGACGCTACGAATGCTGCAACTATAGCCATAATTCTGCTAAGGAAGGGGTTCTCTGGTCGCTCCCATCGAGACCATGAGCTGGCGTGATCGAACCAATCTCTACATTTCGTATCGCCAATCATACACCCATCACCCTACGAACCGTTCCCAATATGCCTCTGGCCATGCCAATGGCGGACGCACCGAGCCCAATGTCGAGGAGGAGCGACGCGGTCTTATGTCTGCGGCTGCTGGTGAAGAAGGAGACGCGATAATAGAGATGGGCGCACTACCTCCAAGATGGGCAGATATTCAAGATCAAATTACAGATCTTCTTGAGGGTGTACAGCGCAAAATGAAGCAGCTCGATCCATTACACGCGAAACACGTCTTACCAGGCTTCGAGGACGACAAGGTCAAGCTCAGGGAGGAACGCGAGATTGAGGCCATGACACAAGAGATTACTAGGGACTTTCAAACTTGTCAAAGCAAAATCAAGCGCGTAGCAGCACTGCTCAAGCAAGAGAAGCAGAAGCCGAAAGGTATCAGCAGAGGCGAGGAAACAATGGCGCATAATCTACAAATCTCAATGGCTACAAAGGTTGGAGATGTGAGCTCGTTATTCAGGAAGAAACAGTCGAATTATCTCAAGAAGATGCGCGCTTTGAGTGGTATGTCGGCTGATATAGACCGCTCGTCTTCGTCGACTCCAACATTAAAAGCGAAAAACCCATACAGTGACCCATCTATGGCCGAGTCTGAAGAGGATCGCAGACTCTCCCAGGTCACCATGCAACAGACAGCACAGAAGAAACGGCAGAACAATGACTCGACAATTGCGCAGCGGGAGAAAGAGATCGAGGACATTGCGCAAGGTATTATTGATTTAGCCAACATCTTCTCGGAATTGCAGAACATGGTCATCGATCAGGGAACAATGCTGGATCGTATCGACTACAACATCGAAAGGATGAATACCGATGTCAAAGCTGCAGACAAGGAGCTAAAGACAGCGACAAACTATCAGCGAAAGTCGACTAAGAGGAAGATCATGTTATTGTTGATACTGGTCATCATCGGATTATTCATCCTTTTGCTCATCAAGCCGCGTGGTGGTTGAGATGTAACCAGTACCAGCGCGCGTTCTCCACTGCTTCGCTTAGCAGGTGGGGCGGCATTTGCCTCCCAATTTGATCGGACGACTTGGTAGGCAGTGCATTGCATCTTGGGTCGTCATTGTTGAACTGAACGTGCACGTATAGATGCATTCACACATGAGTGACACTCGGAGTGCTCACGTTCGCACTATAAGCAGCGGCAGCAGCGGCAGCATCAGCATCAACACCAGCAGCAACCGCAGCAATGCCTCGTGTACAATGCAATTACGGTGGCAACAGGTCGCTGCCAACTAGCACAACGACCGTAGGAGCTCCATGGGATATCAAGGTCTCGCAGGAGCAAAATGCACAGGACAATATAGAGATCATAGAACAAACGATCTTGTGGACAGTAGATTGGGGTCGACGATACCAGATCTAGGTACTGAAGTCGAGGGAGAGAAGCGCAAATAGACAGGCACTGCACAACGGCCAGAACGACAGACTACTTGGAGGAGAAAAGCACACTCAGGAACATACCGAGGTGTACGACGGACTACAACGTTGATGTGGACGACGAAGAATTATCAATATTGTTATCAGCACTGAAACGCTACGCCCTCTCTCTTCACATAGTTCGTGCCACCTCCAGCAAAGCCTGTGCCCTCACATGCAATATCAAACATGCCTCTCTCTTTATCTTCTTCGTCTTCGCCTCTTTTCGATTTCTTCTTCTTCTCTGCTTTCGTACTATTTCTCGGCGAGACATCCTCGCTGCAAACGTAACAACTCAATGTCGGTCCTTCTCCCGCGCCATCATCCCATGCATGTCCAGTATCTGCACCGCCTAGCATGAACTTATCAACACAAGGTCTGCACAGGACATGCCCGCAGGGTTTTAACAACACGGCCTTGGACGCATTCGACAGCGCCCTCGCGCATGATGGACAAGTTCTGGTGGCATCGTCTCCCGACTTTGACCCTTCCACAGAAACGCCTTTTGCTGTCACTCCATCTGCACCAGCAGTCTCCTTGCTGAAATGCACAGGCGTCAAAGATTTCAGCGATATAACATGAGGCGACTGCTCCGTACTCCCAGGACACAACGGTTGCATCTTCTTCTCTTTGACCTTATTCCGCGCATCTTGCTTCGCCCCAACTGCAGCCGCTTGCGAAGGTAGCCAAAAGCTAGGGACATCCTTTTGCGCCACCTCTTTCTCCTTATCCAGCATCTTCCTGGCTTTGCTTCTGTCCTCCTCGGCTATCTTCAACAACTCTGCCTCATCAAGCTCAAACTTTCGTTTCGTGCCCTGCTCACCTCTGCCAGATGTGACTTCCTCCTCCACAATGATCTTGCCATCCTCCCTCCCCACTATCCGCCGTTGTCCGCGTCCGTCCGACATCTTGACATTCAAGCCAGCCTGCACGCGCTCGAAGTCTTCCACAGCTCTCTCCCGCGCCTTTCCGTCCTCTATCCTCTCAATCTCCTCTGCTTCAGCTTTCGCAGCCTCGGCTTGGCGCTCCATCCGCTTGATCTCCTGCTTCTGAGCTAATAGGTTTGCGATGGCGCATTCGCGGCAGAATACATGTGTTATCGATCTTGGTGGAGGTTTTCGTTTCGCTGATGCTGCGCGAGCTTCACTGGCTAATTCGGTGGCGAGGACGATGGCACGAGTGTCTGATTGTGTGGTAGAAGCTGAGAGTGCGGGACAGCCTGAACAGGCGACTGGGTCGGAGGCTGGGAGGAGACAGAGTTGGCAGGAGCCGAAGGATAGGAAAGAGTCTCGGGTTAGGCGTGTGGCTTGGGACCCCCAGGCTGTGCGGAGGAGGGAGCGTTCGTAGGATGTGAAGAAGGCGAGGGAGGTGTTGCGTTTGCTGTGGGACATGATGATGGCGACGTTGTTGTATTCGTGAAAGAATATCTTAATGGAAGTTGTTGATTGAGTCCACTTAACACGTGCTTGCATGACGATGCAGATCTTTCAGGCACATCCAAATCCAATTCCATGGCACGAATCCCATTCTTGTTTCACAATTCAACGACCATCTTCACAGCTGTTTCATCTCGTCTTTTGGATTCATTTTATGATGGTCATGTTTTTCTGATAGACCTACGCTCGACCACCTGTAGAGCAGTAGCAGCTACGCCAACATGGCTACCCCTCCATCCCCCAATGCTCCATACAATGCTACGCGCAAACAATCAGATTCATCACAACTCGAACCTCCCGCACAACCTACCCTAGGATGGCGCCTGTCGAATAAATTCGTTATGGGAACAGTAGGGATACTTGTTAGAAGTTTCATGTATGGTCTCAGTCGCGCAGAAGTACATGGCTTGGAAGATTTCACAAAGTTGCTCGATGAGCGCGCCGACATAAATGGCAGGACGAGAGGATTGTTGACAGGTAAGAAATGATGAGAATTGGAGAAAAGATATGCGCTAACAGTCAGACAGTTTCGAACCATACAAGCATGTAAGTATGTACATACCAATCCTTTCACGCCCTCGGCAACAGAACTCATACATTCTCAGCATTGACGACCCTCTGATATGGGGAGCTCTACCTTTCAAATACCTTTTCAATGCAGAGAACATGCGCTGGGGTCTTGGGAGTCACGATCTATGCTATCAAAGCGCGTACGTGATTGTCTTTCACTCAAGCTCAAGTCCATCCACTAAACAGAATTCCAGATTCACATCAAAGTTCTTCATGTACGGCCAGACCCTGCCTGCACACCGCAGCGCCTACTCTCAATTCGGTGGCCTCTTCCAACCGTCCATGACCCAAGCCATTCGCCTCCTCTCAGCTCAACCCTTCAGCGACCCTTTCTCAGACAAGCCAGCACCGCCAGTAGAACCCACTCCTCCACACGAGAATCTCGTCGACCCATTCACAAATGGCTCCCTGTTTTACAGTACAAACCACGCTGATCACCTTCATTCACCATCCGCTTACCTAAATGCACGCCATTCTTGGGTCCACATCTTTCCTGAAGGCAAGATTCACCAACATCCCGACAAGATCATGCGATACTTCAAGTGGGGCGTTGCACGTTTGATCCTCGAGTCTGAGCCTGCGCCCATAGTCGTGCCAATATACACTGAAGGTTGTGATGAAGTCTACCACGAAAGTCGCACATTTCCAAGAGTGCTACCCAGACCTGGCAAGAAATTGGTAACGACATTTGGGCAGCAAATCGATACTGAGCAAGGTGATTTCGGTGAGATGAGAAAGAAGTGGAAGAGTTTGGTTGAGAAGGCAAAGCAGAATGATGATGACGTGGGGAGACATTTGGGAGTGCTGACGAATGAACAGTTGATGAATGGTGACGAGGCGAGGAAGTTGAGGGAGGCTTGTACGAAGAGGGTGAGAGATGAGATCATCAAACTGAGAAGAAGCAGAGGACTGCCTGATGAAGATCCGAAGAGTGGTTTGGTTGAGACGTGGCGTGAGGAGGGTATGACTGGACAGAGGGAAGGGCGAATGGCGGACGGTTCGTGGGTGAAAGATACTTGATGGAGTATTTTCAAGCTGCCCACGATGGTGTGACAAAGAAGCAAAGAAGCCACAGTCTGTGTGGTAATGGCAGACTCAACGATACTTACGCATTTACTCGATAGAATAATGATTGTGATGCTGATGAGGGATATTGAGCATCAAGGTCGATTGATTATAGGCATGACCAGTAAAAGTAGGATACTCAGACTAACCTCTGCGCAAATTCGACAGTATTTCATGATCTGCTGCCGCTGCTCTCTATGAGTTATTGCGCTGCCCGAAAACATTTCGTATGCTTGATGTCTTCCGTTACAATCAATAATGCTAGATGCTGCTCCATGCTTTCTACCTTCCTCATGCGGCTAAATATAAGCTTAAAGAAGCGACGACCGCGGGCGATGTCCGTTAGATGGACCCCTGCCGGCAAGCCACAATGATGATTACGGCGTAAAAGACGACAAAACGTCATTCAAACCAGCAAGGTTCGCGCGGGCATCGAGCAGTGGAGAGCTTTTAGTCACGAGGATATCTACAAGAAAAATAAGGCTGCCATTTCTTCTTATATCATCCTTTGCCTCTGTCTTGACATTCTTGTGTAACTGCGCAGACGAAGCTCGGAGAAGTGCTAAGATATCGAGTTAAGCTATCATCAAGGCTTGCTTGTTGCCAAGAGTATCTCGGCGCACCATCTCGGGTGATTTGACCTGATTTCAAGAACATCGAGAAGAAAGGAACCGTGTATTACCTTTCGTCTTTGGGCATCTACTACACTGATCACTATCGAACATGCGTACGACTCTCAGGGATCTCTTCCCTGCTAGCCGGCGCTCCGGCAGCGACGATGCCACACTAAATGAGTCCACCTCAATCAGCCAAACTTATAATGCTAATTCGACCTCCGCTTCCTCTACCAATGAGGTGAGTGAGAAGGGCGAGAAAGGCAGACCCGAGCCCAGTCGCCGCAAGACACAAGGTGACGGCAGGCGTGAATTGACTCGCGATGATTGTGAGGAGGAAACAGGTTACAGGTTTTCGACGGCCAAAAAATGGGTACGTACACTGCCCTTTTAATCACTATGTCGGTGAACACACGCTGACATGTCGGAAAGTACATTATCACCGTCATATTCATCGTCCAAGTCAGCATGAACTTCAATGCTTCTGTATACGGCAACGCTGTTGATGGTATGACTGAGGAATTTGGCATCAGTGCTCAAGCAGCAAGAGTAGGACAGGCTGTGTTCTTGATTGCTTATGCCTTTGGTTGTGAGCTGTGGGCACCTTGGAGTGAGGAATATGGACGCTGGATTGTGCTTCAACTGAGTCTGGGACTTGTCAACATCTGGCAATTGCCCTGTGCGCTTGCACCCAATTTAGGAAGCATGGTTGTAGGCCGGTTTCTCGGTGGTATCAGCTCGGCCGGTGGTAGTGTAACACTCGGCATGGTAGCAGATATGTGGGATGCTGATGACCAGCAGTATGCAGTGGCGTATGTTGTGTTTTCCAGTGTTGGAGGTAGTGTCGTTGGGCCTATCGTTGGAGCTTTCTCTCAGAGATATCTGGACTGGAGATGGTAAGTCGTGTTTGTTTCTCACTAACAGTCACTCAATTGGCTAATCACTGCGTCTTTTAGGGTATTCTGGTTGCAACTCATCTTTGGTGGTGCAACTCAAATCCTTCATTTCTTCACCGTCCCTGAAACACGCACGACCATCATGCTTGACCGCATCGCCAAGAAGCGCAGAAAGGCAGGTGATACAAAATGGTACGGTCCTAACGAAATCAAGGGAGGCCATCAGCTCGACTTCAAAGAGGTTGTCCAAATCTGGATCCGTCCCTTCCGCATGTTCTTGACCGAACCCATCGTCCTCTGTCTATCTTTACTGTCTGGATTCTCTGACGCACTTATCTTCACCTTCATTGAAGGGTTCACTCCTGTTTACCAGCAATGGGGTTTCGGTACAATCGCGCTCGGTCTTTCTTTCATTCCCATCCTTATCGGCTATGTCATCGCTTATCTGTCCTTCCTTCCTGTGTTCTACCATGACAACAGGAACAGAAAACGTTTCGGTTCGGACGTCTATGCACCGGAGAGACGACTTTGGTGGCTGTTGTATACCGCTCCACTCGAATTTATGGGTCTCTTCATCTTCGCCTGGACGAGTTTGGGTCCAGCATATGGCATTCCTTGGATCGCACCTATGATTGCATCTGCCATGATCGGTGTTGCCAATTACGCCATCTACATGGCCACGATTGACTACATGGTTGCTGCGTATGGTCCATACGCTGCTTCCGCAACTGGTGGGAATGGTTTCGCCCGTGACTTGCTGGCTGGTATCGCGGCTATGTATAGTACTCCCTTTTATGAGAACATTACTGCAGGTGGCAAGTATCAACTCGAGTATCCCAGTACGATATTGGCTTGCTTGGCATTTGTCGTTACTATTCCTATTTATGTAAGTCTTGCTAATACTGGAACTGCACTGTTTTGTGATGCTAACATGTTCAGGTGTTCTATTACAAGGGTGCGTGGTTCAGAGAGCGCAGTCCGTTTGCAGAAAGTTTGGGTTCGGCGAGGAAGGACAAACATGGAAAGAGACTTGAAGGTGAGCGGGATGAGGAGAAGCTCTAGATGCGTTGCCCCTCACATCATAATGTTGTCGAAGCTACTTTTGATATTCGATAGATATCTCCAAAGTGATCCCTCAGAGATTCGAATAAGTATTAGGCTAAATTACAACGTATCTCTACTATGTGCCTGACTCCAGCGCTTTCTCCAATCAGCTCACCCTCCCTAGGATGCGATTTTCAACATCTCACACGGACGGACAAAATTTGATCATTGTGTCTACCCCGACTCCGCGCCTCCACGAGAGGGCAGACGAATGCACCAGGCGAAGCAGGTATGGAAAGAGTATAACAATAAAGCGGACCAGATTTTGCAATATCATACCCACAAGGCAGAGTAGTCAATCTCCAAGTACAACGACAAGATCAAAGTGCTTGTGCGACAACGTGTCCTTTTCGAAGCTCAGCAGAAGTCTAATGATTCAACTACGAAAACTATCATGAGCTATGGTAGCAAAAGCTTCCACCAGTACCCGAAGAACAGTGTCACGCAATCACAAGCAGTCTAGGCGCGCGGATGGGCATATTGATGAAAGTGTTTATATTGTCTCCATTACTATTACATTGCCAAAATGAAC
>Ga0160427_10001867_pt1 | contig 12837 bp, 6 predicted proteins | sample SolpanmetagenomL_FD_108194 | JGI IMG/M metagenome (GOLD analysis project Ga0160427, IMG submission 108194) | Solar panel surface microbial communities from Lawrence Berkeley National Laboratory, California, USA - L | ecosystem: Engineered > Built environment > Solar panel > Unclassified ...
CGTGTTCTTGTTGTTGCTCACGTTTCCGAATCTCCTCTTCCAGCCTGCGTTTCTCAGCGGCTTTTGCCCTCATTTTCATCAATGTGATGTCTTCGTAATCTACGCCTAAACCGCTATTTGTCGTCGATACTGAAGGAGACTGTTGTGGTGTGTTGAATGCTGATGGGGATGCTTTGAATGATGCAAACGATGGGACAGATTTTAGCCTTGACGTAGAGGTGGTGGTTGTAGGTTTTGACGAAAAGTTTGGTGCAGATATGGGTGATGGTTTGTAGGAGCTATTGGACCATGGCGTTGATGTTTGTTGTGATGAGAATTTGTTGTTTGGTGTGGAAAATGTAAGGGGGTTACGGATAGAGGTTGTCGATGAGCGGAAGATTGAGTCTGGTCCTGGTGAATTGTGATCTATAAGGGACTCATCTAGTTCTGATTTGGCAGGACTGGTTGAGGGAGCAGCATTGTTGGGCTTCTTGGGAAAATTAAGCCCGAGATCAGGTTCGCGACCAGAATACCACACAACTTCTTTAAATAGTGACCACCGTTCGTCCTCGTTTTCCAGTGATTTCTGATCTCGATGAACAGCTGTGTAAGCGTGAACAATGCTCCCATATTTTATCGCCGCACTGCGATATTTCTTTTCCTTCTCCTTTTGTACTTGTTTGGTCGATGGTGGTGTGATTGCACAGTAATCAACTGCGCCAAAACGGCTAAACATGTCATTCAAGTCAGACTGGTCCAAAGTTTCCCCTCGACCCTTCTTCCTCCACTTGACACGTATTGTAAGATCTGTATCCGAAAACTTGGATTCAGAGGCAGATTTCTGAGCGGCCATAGTCTCGTCTACCATCCCGTCTTCAGCATCCATGTTGACTGCTCCTTCTTCCTCTGCCTGCCTGCGTTTCTTTTCGTCCATTTGAGCTCGCAGTTTAGCGCCCTCTTCTTTGATCCGTTCAAACTCTCGTTTGCGCTCAAGTTCCTCCATTCGTAACTTATCAGATGTCCGTTCTCGAGCTTCCAGATCGTCCTTCATCTTTTTGCGATTACTATCTAACGCTTCAGACCGTCGCTTCTTGGCTTGTCGGGCATTGAGCGCATTGTCGTATGCAGCACGGAGAGCGGCATCATTAAGTATCTCATTTGCGATTGTGAGCAGGTGAAATTTTTCGACAGCGGAAGGATCCTGAATTTTTTGAACACATGCAGTTAGTAGAATCCTTTACGAGGCAATGCGTTGGAGATGAACTTACAGGATTTTGATCTGGATGGTACTTTAAAGACGTCTTTCTGTAGGCTCTACGGATATCACTCTGCTGCGCATCTGTTGCGACGCCGAGAAATTCGTAGAACGAACCATGACTGGATGCATAAGCAATTGTTTCAGCTTCCGTAGGCATGGCAAGAGCTTTCCGACAACGGGTTGGATGTGAGATTACATGATGAAAACAATGGAGCGAGCATGAAAGGAAAATAAATCTGGATGATGCAGAGAGTGAGTGAGTGAGCAAGTGAGTGGTTTCTTGGTCTAACTCAGCAGCTAGCTATTCCTGGGATCTAATCTAATCTGATCTATACCCTGCCTGACCCAGCAGCATTAGCATATTCTCGGATTTTTTTATTTTTTTTCTGCTTTGCGACAAAATGTTTTGGGAATCTTCCTATAGTGCAGTCAATACATCTTCTTCCTCTTGACCTCGTTCGCGACTCTCGACACCACCAACAACAACAACAACAACAACAACAAGAACACAAAGCATCACTAGACACCTACAAGTAGCAATGGGCAAATCGAAGTTACACCAGATGCTCGCTCGAGAGAAGGGAGTGGATCATGCCAAAGAATACCAGAAGAAACTAAGAAAAGAGGGCGAAAAGAAGAATCGCAAGAAGGAGCAGGAACAAGAAGATGAAGACGAGGACGAAACTACAGAACCTACCATTGTTACATCATCGAGCACAAAAAACAGCGACAAACAAGATACGTCAAATCCTAAAGCCAATGGCAAATCCACAAAGGCCAATGGCCTGATGAATGGCAAAAAGGTGCAAACAGAAGAGGATGAAAGTGAAGAGGAAGATGAGGAATGGGAGAGCGACGACGACGACGATGCAGAAGACGAAAACACAACAACGCTTGTGGATACATCTAGACTGAACGATAGCGAATCGAGCAGTAGTGAAGATGAGGAGGAAGACGAGGAAGACGAAGATGACCTCATGGAAGACGACGAAGAGGACGTTCCTCTTTCTGAAATCTCAGAATCTGACCAAGAACCTGATACCGATTTGATCCCCCGCCAAAGACTCACGATCGATAACCATTCCGCTTTACGAAACGCCCACTCATCTATCGCACTCCCTCTAAAATCTCTACCATTCTCGTCTCATCAATCTTTGACCACCGCCGAACCCGTATCCATTCCCGACATTCACGATGACCTAAAACGTGAACTCTCATTCTACGCACAAGCTCTCGATGCAGCTAACAAAGCTCGTAAACTCCTACATGCCGAAGGCGTACCGTTTTCCCGACCGACAGATTATTTTGCGGAAATGGTCAAGAGTGAGGAACATATGGGCAAGATTAAGGACAAGATGCGAGAAGAAGCAGCAGGAAAGAAGGCATCACAAGAAGCTAAACGACAACGTGATTTGAAAAAGTTTGGCAAACAAGTGCAGGTTGCTAAGTTGCAAGAAAGACACAAAGAGAAGAGAGACACATTGGATAAAATCCAAATGTTGAAGAGGAGTATGTTCTTTCCATTTCTTATTTCTTCCCTCATTTCCCCCCTTTCTTTCTTCCCTTTTCTCCTTTCTTTTTCTTCGTTTCTATCCTTTCATACACTTTTCAAATGGAAAGCACGCTTTAGACAAGGCTTAGGATGCTAAACATGTCTACCTTTCTCTACAGAACGTGCCGGCGCAGACATGGACAACGCCAACGAAGACGATCCCTTCGATATTGCTATCGAAAAGGCCACAACGGACGATCGCAAACGACAAAAACGTGACGGTAGCAGTGGGGGTAGAGGAGGTGGCAATGTCAAACGAGAAAAGAAGGATGCCAAATTTGGTTTTGGAGGAAAGAAGCGCTTTTCAAAATCCGGAGACGCTGAGTCCAGTGGTGACCTAAGTCGATTCTCCGCTAAAGCGATGAAGAGCAGTTCATTTGGAAGGGGTGCTAGTGGTGGCAGAGGAGGCAGAGGGGGAGCGCGGGGTGGTAGAGGGGCTTCCAGTGGTGGAAGAGGAGGTAGGGGGGGTGCGGCAAGGTTGGGAAAGAGTAAGAGAGACTCGAGGAGGTGATTTGTCGATAAAAGAAGAAATAAAAGGGTCTCACTTTCGTCTTAATAAATCTATTCGCTCCTCCCTTTCCTTCTTAATGAAATTGTTGCATTGTACTGTCTACTGTGATTTACGAGTCCTCGTTTATATTCTCATTTCTCGCTTCTAGATTCTGCACGTTATGCACCTTAGATAAAACTGCCCACACATCTTTCTTTATGTTGTCCTTTTTTTGGTAAGCGGAGAACTTTATGTACGATATATATACAAAAGAATTTTATGGACTAATCTTGAGATTGTATGATATTGTCTTTAATCAATGTGAACTGTTTATCAAAGAAGAAACTCTCAAGGGTCAGTGCTACACTTGAATAATATAGGATAACTTGGAACATATATCATCACGTATTGTAATTGTGCAGACACTTTTTCCTCCTTCTCCTTCCTTTCGTGCTGGTAGATATAGCAGTGGTGTATCAAGTGACTGCCACTAATTTTCAATGCAGCAAATATATCGCCTCAATGTTTTGTACATGTAACTTATGTTATTTACTTTACTCCTCAAACTATATTTTGTGTTTTTGGAAATATCATACCTTGTACGATCGTGTTCCCATGCATGTATGATTAACTATTTTCATTTCTCAGGTTAAAACAATAGAAAAGCTTCAGACATGGAGAAGAAATGGAAATGATCCTATGTCCATCATCAGGTACTTTTCAAATTATCCACAAGATGAATTTGTCATTTCTCTTCCTTTCCCCCTCCTCACCTCGTTCCAAGATATTTTCCTTTCCAGAACTTATAAAGCAAGTCAGAAATATGGTTGACATCTGAGAATTTGCTGGAAATAAATTTCAAACAGTAAAGATTTTGGAAAAAGTAGTAATTTAGTTACCACATGACACCATGAAATTGATTAGTACGACATTGTAGTCAACCAAAATTTTGGAGACCAGAATAAAAGAAGGAGAAAAAAAAAGACCAAAACTTTTGTGTTTATAATATGCGCCATTTCCTGAACACAGAATATGATCAGGAATGAAAGAAATATGAATCGAAGTAAAATTGTTATTGCTTGTTGTGTTTTTTTCTTTTGGTGTGTGTGTGATTTATATGCAACGTGCAGCATTATAGAGATTTTTGTGCTGTGCATAAGATACAAGTAGGAAGAAGAAAAGAGAGGGCTACCCATCCCATGCAGAAGGTACTGCTTCACCTTCACATGTCCTCATAACCAGACCTGTTTGTTCTCTTCTTTTTTGAATGTCAGACGGCTTGATTCTATCGCGCTGATGTGAGACAACATCTCACAACTCATCGCCACACGCTATGCTGCCAGACTTATCAAGATGCAGGTTGTGGGACTGAAAAGAACCAAAGAGTCCAGGACCAACGATAAATAATTTGTAGGAGAGAAGTAAAGCAGTGATTACACTGATATGTGATTTTTGTAAGAGATGATTTGACGAGATGTGTATTCTTAGATCGTCAATATATATCTCTTTGATAACATGATTTTGTGTGTAACAAGTTGTAAGAGATTCGTTGTAACATGGAGAACGAAATGATGAAAAACATTTAAACAAAAAAAACATGCTGTAAAACTTTCGCCATTGAAACACCATTGAAGAGATTAAAAACAGATTTGAATCAAGAACAACGACAGTCTGATCTTTGACAATCGACCGCCTAATGATTTTCATTTTTTACTGAAGGGTATAAGGGGCAATAGCTGTGAGGCACGTTTGCCAATAGACAAGAAACAAAACGTACGCCGATAATTGAACAGGCAAATACAGGGGAAAAGCACTTTTGTTTTGACAATATTGAATGTAGAAGATTTGTGTGACCGGCTGGATAGTCATTTGAAATAACCAAGATTAGCCGTTAGTATCTAGTGGTTCAGGAGAAAGCCATGGTTTTTAGGTCGGTTTCCAATGTGATCAGCATGGAATCGGAGAGCAGAAGCAAGAATATTGATAACTGTACATAGTAAGTAAAAGGGAGCATACGAATAAATAAGGTAAATACGAACCTGGCCAGACAGCTGCCTTCTCCAACATGTATGCACTAATTTTGAGTACTTTCGCACTCAGACAAACGTCTCCTGGGTTTTCAAGAATCTCGCCCCATTCCATAACCATGCTCTCTTCAGCGCCTCTCAGGACTTCAAAAACTCGTTCTAACAGTATGCGGTCCTCGTTCTCAAGCATCATAAGTCCCTCTATGCTAGTGAGATTGCAACTCGGATCATCAAGGCTGCCCATGAACGGACGAATACGCTCCTGGACAGCATTGACCCATTCTGCAAGGACTTGTGCCGAATCGAATGCACATACCAGTGACTGCATCGGCAACTCTTTGATTCCAAACGACCCGCAAGACACGCCCGATTTCTCGGACAAGGCTAGAGCATCTGCAGCATAGAAGGCGGCACGTCTCAAATGTTTCTCGTGTCGTGACGATAGCGCGCCGAAATGTTGGTGCATAGAGTTGTTCATTGAAGGAACTTTTAGAGGTGGCAAGTTTGGTGAATCCACAGTAGATGTTGGTGACGATGCAGGTGATGTGGCTGACTGAGGGGTATCAGTCAAGTCTGAGTTGGTCGATGGTGACGATGAAGAGCCTGATGGCTGATCATTCCAGCTTTTGTTCAACCCATCTACCATACCTTGAAAGTCCCGAGAAAATAGACAAGCTCGGGACCTGCCCAAGTCTACGAAAAGCCGAATATATGCTAAATCGAGCAAAGGAGTATTGTCGCTGGATACAGGTCCCGTACCAAAAAAGTTCTGTCGATCCATGCTTTGCTGTGAACTCGAGCCCCACGTGTCCTCCCAGGCCCGTAAGGCAGGCTCAATGTGAGCATGAATTGCCTCAATTTCTGAAGACGACCATTGCCTTGCATGAGAGAGCCGTCTAGTCTCCCAGATGTACACATGCAAAGCCAGGATGAGCGAGAGAGCACCAAACTGGTTTGGCTTTGATTGGGGCTGGCCGACTTGTGGTTGCGTATTAGTACTGTAGTTTCCGCCATCGAAAGTCGAGTTGTTTAATTGGTTTCCAGCCTGATTGATTTCTCCTGCTGATAACAAGGCATTCAAAGCTGATGAAAAAAGCACGGCTGACTTTGCAGCAGTTTCTGCACCTCCACGTGCGTTCCATGCCGCACTTGACTCAGCTTGCCATAAATCTTCGTCACACGGTAAGTGTAGACGAATCTCGGAATTAGTCAAGGCGGGTGTATGGTTGTAAGCGATACAGAGCATGGATGACAACTTGTGAACAGCATACAAAGTACGCTTCCTCTCCTCATCAACTATCCATGAGAACCACTCATGATCACTGTTCTCGGTTTCAGTCTTCAACGGCTCTCCCCATGCATCAGACAAAGATAGAGATTTGAGACCATTCATCTCGCTTGAAACCAGAGATTCGCGATTGCGTCTTTCCCCTGCTGGAGCTTTGCACAAACCAGCTGAGCGTGCTAGGTTCACTACAGCAGTGCAATGACTCAATGCAATGTCGCTCACAATGTTCTCGCCGCTGTTGAGACCAAAAATGACGTTCAACAACATTGATTGAACCAAGAACAGAGGGGTAGCATTTATCGACTCCTGTGAGCCTCCGTGTGCAGCTGCCGCGGCCACACCAATTGAAGCTTTGCGGTGATTCTCATGCGAAATATGTATCATTCTTTTTGCAGCTTCGAAGATTTCCTTCGCGATGCTGTATTCCGCGTCATACAGTGCACCTATAGCAGCCAGGGACAATAATAGACATTCACTACCCCCTACATACTCGCCTGAAATGTATTGTTCTTCCTGCTTGTATGTGTTTATTGTCGAATTGAAGCTAAGAGTAGGCACGTGGAGAAACGGTAGATGAGGGTGATAAAATTTGAAGTAAGCGGCCACATATTTTTGAAGATCTGTCGTGCTTGGTAGATTGGGGAAATAGGTCTTGGTTGCACCTAGCGGAGGAGACTGGGCTGTTGAGTATCGTCTTTGATGTGTGCCATAGACAGATTGTCCTCCAAATGCTAAGGATGGACGAGAGAGCGTATTCAACAGTGATGATCTTAATGAATCCGTAATGGAACTTAGCGCTGGAGATAAGTTGATGGATGAGTAAGCATATGATTGTATCCCGAAATCTTGTTGCATTGCTGGAGAGTATGGCTCGCCAATGTTGTAGATCATATTATCTGTCGCTGGGTAACTTTGTCCAATCAATGATGGATAATAATGTTCCTGGTATTGCCCTTGCGCTTGTAAGTCTTTTGGAGAAATTGTGCCTGGTGGGGGTGGCGAAGTGGTGAATTGTGGCGGTGTATAGTCAGTTTGTGGTAAACTGGGTGTATTATTCCACCATACCCCTGGTTCCTGAAATTCACCAAAAGCCCCCATAGATGTCGTACTTATCGCACTAGGGGATGAACTATCGAATGTGTCCTCTGTACTCAATACTCCACTTCCCAACATATTCATCCATTCGTAGCTATCCTCGCTATCCATACCCATTGTCCCACTAATGTTTGGGAATACAGTATCAAATGGTGAAGTTGCAGAATCATACGCATTATGGTTTGGGTTGAAGTGTAATGCAGCGGGATTGATTGTCGAACCCGAACCAAATAGGACACCCTCTGAATCGAGATCCAAAGCTATGATAGATTGGTTGCCAGTGGTCAAAGAAATACTCTGTACACGTCTTGTGTTTAGTCTTGGCAATGTGTTGGATATTTTAGCTTGTGTGGCCGCAGGTATACCGACGTTGCTGTTATTAGCATTGCTACCGTTGTTTGTTTGTGTAGGGGTTGGCAAGCTAGAAGTGTCGATATGGCCCACTGTGGCTGCTCTAGGTCGTCCCACTGCTGGTCCACTAACAGAGTTCTTCCTGACTCGGCCTCCACTGGGTCCGATAGAAGAAGTACTCTCACGTCTTGCACTATTACGTGGACGACTTGCAGGGGTTGTGGTCATATGTAACTTTTGCTGATGTCGGAGGAGTAGATCTCGTCGAGCAAAACATCTGGTGCATTCTGGGCATTCAAATGGTTTTTATTTGGTATGTGATCTTTCATGGCGTTTGAGATGTTCGAGTCTGGCAAAGGACCTTGTACACGTAGCGCAAACATGTGGACGGGGCTTATCGGTCTTTGGGGGAGGAAATTCCTTAGGAGTCTTGTTTGCTGGCGGGACTACCTCGTTTTCCACTAAATGTTTAATACTTATTGTCAATATGATTTCTACAAATATACTGAGTGAGATCGGTACTATGACAAGACGTACCTGTTTCTTTGACATTATTGGTGGTAATGTTGTTGGTGTTCGTGTTCGTGTTGGTATTGGTATTGTTAGGCATAGTGTCGAATTGATTTTGTTGTTCGATGAGGCTGATGAGCTTGTTTTTGAAATTCTGAAACAACGAACTAAGCAAGATGTTCAGTAAGTGGTCCGCACAACTTCATGATGCACAGTTGGAAGGCTCACTGTACAGATGGCCCGTCAGTAAAGATTCCAGTGAAAGAATCGAGATCTTGTAAGTGCAGAATTGTATATACAGGACAAAATGAGTAATTGATTGTCTTTGTCGGGTCGGCTGCTTCTGCTTTCAAGATGTATACTAGATGGATTTGAAGGTTTCTCCGAAACTTTGAATGGCTGGCAAGCTATGACGTTCCTAGATTGTAGGAGAAGTATATGACGTTCGCGACAGAGCAGGTACGTAGCTGTATAGTGAATGATTCGTGCTTCTGTTAAAGATCTACTGGAAACGCTGTTCAAATGGCTAGCTATTTGGAAACAGTCGTTAGAGATACAGATCTATAGGTACCTATGCAGACAGCAATACAGCAGAAACTTACCAGGTGGTTATGGATGCAAGTAATATTGGTACAGAGTCTGAAGAGACGGCGAAGACAATCAATGAGCTGGAATCGAACCGTGTAAACGTCACCAGCCACAGTCACGATTGGTGAAATATCAAGTCCGGAAGTTGTTGAGAGGTTTTCTACTGATCTGTGCTTCTGACACACGCAAATTGGCTGCCGTTTGTTGCTAGCCAACAAAGTGAAATATGTCTTTGACACAAAAGTGCTTGTGGTTTTAAATATCCGGTTTGTTTAATTTATTGGTTGATACGGCAGCAGGAAAGTCGAAGGATGTGTTAACACTCTCAAGTATCTGATATCGAAGAAAATATAAAAATAAAAATAAAAATCAAGGCTGCCGATTCCTATCGTTCCGGCCGGTGTGATAATAGTAGCTTGGATTGTTGAACCTCAGCAGTAATGAGGCGGTCGTTTTGTAAATTTTCGGGAAAGGGATTCTGGGCGGTGAGTGTTGGAATTATTTGGGTAGATGGTGATGGACGGGGGATTTTGTGGAAGATGAGAGACTCTGGTTTACTATTCTTGTGTGTAGCGGTATGATGCGAGACGCTCTGGAACACGAATATCTCAGGATTTCTCTGAATCTTGCAATGGATTAAATTAATCCTTCGAAAGGCAGAAAGAATGAACGCGGCTGTCCCTCTCTGCTATACAAGACGAACGGACGAGCGACAGAAAGAGGGCTGCTCAATCTGATTCTGCCGTTCAATTCAATTCAGTTCAATTCGACTGTATGGACCATTCATTCAATGTAGATCTAAGGTGAAATATGATATGGTGAGTAAGTGAGTGAGTGAGTAGTACCAAGTGAGCAGACTCGACTGGCTTACACAAGGATTCTCCTGCTTGTTACTGACAGCAATATATTAAGGATATATCTCTCTCTGGATTTGCGGTTGTCAACTCGATCGATGATACAACAATGATTGCTTCACTCAATTTACTGGAGGAGAAATAAGAACAATGGTGTAACCCGTGAGGCTGATGACTTCTCACCCGAGTTTCAAAAACCATAGCACCATTTCACATAGCTGTGTGGTTTCAACGATATGCATGGTCTTCGACATATCTCTCGGTCTGCAAATGCAGAAATGCAGTGGCTTCGTACTAGCGTCCCTCTAGCTCTAGGTCCAGAGCTGGAAAGCTAAAAAAGGGTTGACGCAGCAGTAGCAACCTCAGATCGTAGCCAATCCTTCACGGCACGGTTCACGAATGTTTCCTAGGTCCCTTGGACTTAGGAGTTTGATCGCTGGCTGATTGTGCCATTTGCCAAAATTTCAACCTTCTTACTCGGGCGATAAATATCGCATACAATCATACATGCAATACAGCTCAAAGCTCACTTTCTACATTGGATTGATCCATCATAAATTCGTGTACTTTATCTTTTCAGATAGATACACAGAGTATTCACTAGTGATAGTCCATGACATGAGAAGCAAGTCAGAATTACTCATGGATACTTTACAGGATAGCGCATCTACCTATTCAAACTAGGGAGGGGCCCTGACAAAGTAGAGTGTGTGTATGAGGAAGAGCACATATCTCGCCTGTCAAGGAACGAGACGGACACGGGCTAAGCCAAAGTCTGCCAATTGGTAGGTCTATGGCAGAACCCACCCATCCACCCACCCACAAACATACTTCGCCATGAAGCCGAGATCGTCTACAGGATCTCCATGTGGGTTTCCAAACCTCTGCTGCACTATTTATGCCTGGGCAGCCGTTGTTCCTTTTGTATCAATACAGGTGGGAAAGGCTTTCTTTCACTTGCATGCTGTACGTGAATCGTATATGTCACAGCGCAAAAAAATTGGAAGCTATGATTGATCGGTTAGCGAGAGCTGGGATGTCGTACCATGCATACTCGAGAGTTTATTGTCCTTGATTTGAAGTGAGATGAGCCGATATGTTCAGGTTATTTTGGCCCAAGCTTCCACAAATGGCGCAGGTCACGATGAGCTTTCATGCCGCCCTCAGGGTACCAATTGCCTTTGACCTTGGTGGCACCCTAGCATCAATAACCCCAATATCCTAGCACAATACAACAGTATGCTGTACTTTTGAAAAAGGTAAAGATCGAAGCTAACAGAAGGTCTTTTATGCACTCTAACCACAAATTGAAAAGAACAAGATTCTGTATCTGCTTAACTGAACCAATTCCTCGAACAGTTTGATATGAAAGTTTAGGATAATATCCTAAGATTGTGGTGAAAAATGTGAATTATGCTGGCTCGAGCATATGCTGCCAGCAATGTGAAAAGAAATCGGAGTCATTTCCTTGCCAATTATAGAATTGGAAGCGCGTGATGAATATTACAATATTCTGAGTTAAAGGATGATAAAACTCTGTACGATTTTAGCACCACGGATCTTCGCACGATGAGCATAAGCAGCTTCCACTAGCACATGTTTGGCCTAAGGCAGCGAATGAAGGAGCTCAACCAGTCTTGACACACAAAACAAACCAATAGCGACGCTGGTTTGACACTAATTCACTAGTACTCGATATAGTGTGTGCTCTGGAACATACTTATGACAGTGTGATGGAGTAGAAACCTAGTCTTCGACACTTTGGCTGCGGCGATCTTGATGTCGCCAGCTTGATTCATTGACTATTCGTCATCCATATAAGTGGCCTCAGACTCCAAGAAGTACAGTATCAATTGTCTAGAGAGGACATGCCTGATCGCCGTCAATTCGACTCTGTTTTTTCACCTTGCAGAAATTATGAGTTCCGAGTCTCAATCGAGCGGAACGGGACGCTCACATCGACTGTGGAGCTGCTTTGGCATTAGAGCCAGGATATACGGTATACCAAGGACACTGGAGAGATGCTTTCTGGAAAACTAAAAGAACTCATTCAAATTCGAAGTATCGCAAAAATACAGAACAGCGACTCCAAAAAGAAAAGAATATTGTACTTTCGCGCAAGTGACCGAAAAGCGCAGGAAAATCTTGTGCAATTCCTCCAGCCATTCTGTTAGCTATTCTCGCTCTAGTACTTAGTACGACACCCAATGTTCACCAAGATCAGTGAATCGTAATTGTTGGATTCCTCCAGTGATCAAATCACATTACAGTCTCCAAATCACGAGCCTTTTTACCACCAACGGCTACTATCTTGCGTGTTCACGGGCATGAGCTTTTCGCCTAATTATGTGGATGACGCTCTCAACCCTGCAAATGTATTGATGGGATTCTATGTATGTGGCAAAAGGAATAATGATATTATTATTTCTGTGTTAAAATAAAAATAACAAAAGGCCGAAATAAAAATGGGAGGGTGATACTGAGCCATGGAAACATTGACCAATAGAGAGCTTATTGTCGAGCTATATCTATCACCAATAAAGCATGGCTTCAACCAACCAAGCCCGACCTTAACCGTGCTCGTTCTCTAAGCACGACTAGTCTAGTATTGTTTTGGCTTAGTTGCTAGTGAACATGACACCAGGTAATAAGAAGCAAAACAAAAACATGTTATTTTGCTCGAAAACTCACAAGTTTTTTTGATCAATCAAGAACTGAATTTCTTCTCACCCTTATCCAGACTAATGCATGGCAATTAATGCCTCGAGCTTCGGAATGGTGGACACTTTGTGGTGTGAGTTGCATGTCGAGTTTCTTGAGTAACATATGCATGCTTAGTACCTAG
>Ga0160427_10001868_pt1 | contig 12830 bp, 9 predicted proteins | sample SolpanmetagenomL_FD_108194 | JGI IMG/M metagenome (GOLD analysis project Ga0160427, IMG submission 108194) | Solar panel surface microbial communities from Lawrence Berkeley National Laboratory, California, USA - L | ecosystem: Engineered > Built environment > Solar panel > Unclassified ...
CAGGCTACTGCGGGTGCAGTAGGGGGTGATGCGATACCCTTACAGCAGCAGCAACAATTGTCAGAGGTTGACCCGAATTTTACGTATGATGTTGGGAATCAGATTGTGTATCCTTACCATGAGCCGTTTTTGTCGGATCTTGGGTGGGCGACAGATTTGACATTTTCCGCGCCATTTTCGACGGCGATGGGTGGTGCTGCTGGTCCTGGGGTGGGAAGTGTGACGGCAACAACGACGGCGGGTGGGAGTGGAATTGATCAGTGGAGTGGTGGGATTGTAGGAATGTCGTAGTGTTATGTGGTGTTGTGTTGCGTGATGTTAGTTTGGATCGTGGATGAGGAACATTTTTACGTGAATATGTGTTTTATGGTGGTCTGTTATAGCTTGGATATCGGATAGTTTGCTTGTTTTTCATATATTCAGTCTAGTGCCTTTCTTACTGTCCTTTTTTTCTTCATTTCCTTGACCCTTTTTCAGTTTGTGGAGCGATTTATGATATGTTTTTCCTTTCCTCTTCTTCTTCTTCTTGATAATTCAAAGGCGTAGCGGACGGACTGAGCCTTTTGTCTGCTTTACTTGCTCGCCTTTTTGCGAAATCTGGTGGATTCTCTTCTTTTTCTTTTTCTTTAATAGTAGGGTATACGATGTACAAAATTGTAAAATACTACTTTTAAACCCATTCTAGCAGCAGAGGAATTCATTCACGTCTTGTGATGTCGCATCCCACTGAAAAGCGCAGCAAGCGCAAGATGATTTCTGAGACATGATAATTATGAATTTCTAGGTATGTTTCCGTATGGGCATAATACGACATTAATATTTCTTCACGATCATGTATTTATGCTTTGGTCATGCTTATTTACTCTCGCTAATACTAGCTGGTCTTATCAGGCAAACAGAGACACATTTCGAACTTTTGAATTACGCTCGGGATTTTATGATAAAGTGGCGCCGAAACGTCCTTCTGTGCTTGGCATTAAAGAGCTCGTGCGGATATAGAGTTTTGCAATCCATTTGGCCATAACCACAAGCTGGATATGGTGCAGAAGGTGGGCATTTGCAATTCTGTTTGGCCAAAAATAAGCATTTCCACCTTAGTTTGTAACGAACGACTCCTGTCATCTCTCCACACTACCCGCGTGTGTCGCTTGGTGACATGGCATGGCATGATACTTTGCAGGATAATTTCAATCTCAGCGATAGGTGTTTCAAATGTCGTTCGGGGGGAAATCACGCTAAATACTACCATCCTGCAGCTGCTGTACCTTCGTCTTTTCAAGATCAGTATCATCAACCCTGACCCACCCTGGGTACCTTCCCCATTGTTCGAAATGACTTTGACTTCTGGAAGGAAACTTCTGTCGCAGAAAAAAAAAACAAGGTCAGCGTGTTCTGTTGCCCGATCAAGTTACACGCATTCGTGAATTTCTTGGAGACGAGGAATTTCCTCAATTGATGTTTAAAAGGCATTATCCGAAGTATTATCCGGATGTACAACACCAAGCTCACAGTCTGACTTTGGAAATTGCATGCGATTTGAGTGGGACCCTACCCTGCTTGCACGTTTCATAGCAACGTTCTAGTCGAGGATTGTAAGCTATGGTATGATGATTGATGATGTGAATAGTCGAGGGAACAATTTATATAAGATGCCGCAGGAAGCGTTGGAAATATTGCAAGCGCATCAACATACAACAAACTATTCTTTTCACATTCATTCATTTGTTGAACAATGGCGATAACTCACATTCTTTTAGCTCTAGCGGCTACTGCAGTTTCTGCTGCTCCCTTGGCATCGTCTGCTCCTCAGTATACATTTGATCAGGTAGGTTTTCATTGATACTCTGTTTTTTTCTTTCATTTTAGGAAGGAAAAAAAAAGAATCATACTTTTTATTCATTAAGAACAATCAAAGCAATTTCAATATGCTAACCATTTGTAGATTCCAGCTGCAAAAAACCTGACATGGTATAATTGCTATGGCACTTATCAGTGCGCAAGATTAAATGTCCCGCTCGATTATTCATCCTCTGGCACACTCAGAGCATATGTTCCAGTGATTAAGCTTCCAGCTGCCCTTCCAAGTACTGATCCTGGCTACAAAGGAATGGTCCTTTTCAATCCAGGTGGCCCTGGAGCAGGAATCCCATCCTTCCTTCAGGCTAGCGCCATACTGCAAGGTGCCATTGGTGCCAATTATGATGTGATCAGCTTTGATCCAAGAGGTGTTGGGCAAGCGGTTCCTTCTGGTAATTGTCTGTCTAATTACACAGTATCACGTGCCCAATCACCGCTATATAAGCGGTATCCAACGGTACCAGGTGAAGCAGATGTCTTTTTGGCAGACTCTTATACTCAAGGTGCTCAAATTGCGGCTATATGTGGTCCTTTGATTGGAGGCGTTAATCAAGCGGGGCCATACATGACCGCAGCAGTCAATGCCAGAGATATGTTGAGTATTGTGGACGCTTTTCAACTTGCTAGTGGAAAGTCGGGCCAAGGATTACTCAATTATTGGGGTGCAAGTTATGGTTCATACATTGGCCAGACCTTTGCTTCTTTATATCCTACGCGAGTAGGGCGTATGGTTCTTGATGGTGTGATTAATGCTCAAGATTGGTCCTCGGCTTCTGATAACAATTTGGTCGTTCACACAGATGATGCTGTCAACACTTTCTTTGATAGTTGTTATGCTGGTGGTGCAGCTTGTGCTTTCAACCAGGGAGGCACTGCCACCTTTGCGGCTATCCAAGCACGCATGCAGAACATCTTTAACCAATTGAACGCGACACAAGCATACGCTAAAAGTTGGTCTAATGCATCAACGATTGAATATGCTCTTGTCAACCTGAAGAGTATTATGATGAGCTCTTCTTACTATCCTTTGCAGGAATTTCCTCTTCTTGCTCAGCAACTTGTCGCTTACGAAGCTGCTTTGACCAATCTTACCAAGGCTGCTGTTGATACGATTGTCGCTCCTAGCGCTGGCAGTATCCTTCCTGAAAATACTGTTGAAATTTTATGCTCTGATCAAGCAAAGCCTGTCATCAACTCTGCCGTGGTTGCAAAGTTCCGTAAACAATCTTCATACGGAGGTGAATACGTTGTCAACAAAATTGCTATTTGTAGCTTATGGCCAGTTACCTCAAAATCGAGATTCGCTGGTTAGTTCTCAGCTTTTTGAACATTCAAGAGTATACAACGTAAAACTTACCTGATAATAGGTCCCTTTGGTGGTACCCCCAAAAATCCAATCCTTTTCGTAAGCAATACTATCGATCCTATCACACCAATTGAAAAGTAAGTCTTGATATCATGTATCTTTGAGTATAAACATTTCTAACAGCGCGCAGTGGTGTCGCCATGTCAGCACAATACAAGGGTTCACAATTCTTGACTATTCAGGGAGAAGGAGTAAGTTATTCTTAATAAATCCCTTTATTTGTGGTTTTGGCAATTGTTTCTAACATGAAATTTTAGCATACATCGTTTTCTCGATTTAATGCTTGTGCCTTTATAAAGATTGGCACGTATTTCCAGACTGGATCTATGGGTGCTACTACTGCTACTTGCGCTTCCTCGCGAACGCCGTTTGATGGTAAAGGATCTCAGATAGTTTAGAATGATTCGAATCATTTGATGCTCTAGTTCATCTTTTGGGTTTTTTTTAGATGCATTTAAAGGTGTTATGTTGAAGATGCTATAGCTGTTCCCTTTATTTATTATTGTCAATCAAATTTTGCAAAAGATGTAGAATAATAGAATTTGTCGATAATTGAATGATTTGATTTCGGCTTCATGAATTATGTATACTGAATCCACGGGTATTGGGAGCATGATATTGTTTCATTGTATTATCCTATTTGTACAAATCCACAAGAACTTATCAGTAAGTCCAAGAGATGTTCAGAATACAGCCACATCTATACACATTGTGCGTGTCAGAGACTGGCAGAAACTACTTAATCTACAAACTTAGTATTTATTCCCTACAAACTGTTTTCCAACAGTACCCATAATTCAAGACCTAAAACGATTCCAGGTATGAGATCAAGCTTTTTATTTTGATTATAAAATCGATTCTAGCAGGGTCTTCGTTGTTGATAAATCCCGGCAGCACTCAGATGAAATAAATCCGGGGCAAACGTGAAGCGACAATTTAATCCAAGTTCCCAGTCATAAAAAATCCGCCAATCATGACCCCTTAATCTCGACGATCATGATATATCTTCCGTGCTTGACACCTTCTACGAATGGATGTCTATACTCTGATTGCGACAATTCTTCAAGTAATTATACTCATCACGAGTCGAACTTGAGAAAGCAATGCATATGGATTCTGTCGATTACAAAAGACTATTTAATGACCTGCATATGCAGAAAGCGCCATAGTGACTTGTGGTGCATGATTAAAGCAAACAAAAAAACAAACGGCACCAGAATCATGAATTGGACAACTCTTTCCACCGTGCTATGTTTCTTCTCAGCACTCACACAAGGCCTTCCCCACAAGTCCCACCATGCTTCAAACGACAACATCACCACATTCAGCCGTAGTCGTTGTCAAAGCGTCTCGGGTGTTCCTGGCCAGTACTGTCCTAAAGGCACTTTGATAGTCTCCAATTCATACGCTAAAGCCAACTTTGCTACAATACAATCTGCTATCGCTAGTTTACCAAACGATAACACTCCACAAACCATCTTGATTCTTGCTGGAGATTATACGGAGCTACTCAATGTAACAAGACCAGGTCCTGTCTATCTATTGGGTCAAACCGGCAATGCATTTAATGCGTCTAGCAATCTTGTTACGGTGTACGCGTCAGTAGCAAATCATGGTCAACTTTCAGATAATGCGTTTGCGACTATCCTTACAGTCGCTCCAAATTTGAATGCTAGTCTTACTGGATCTGGTCCGACGGGATTTCCTGTGCCTCAAGACACCCCTTTTGGTTGTACTGATTTTCGGACATATAATATTGATTTTCGTAACATCTATTCAGAGCAAAGCGCTGGTCCTAGTCAGGCATTGGGTATTAGTAGGGCAAATGCGGGATTCTACTTTAGTGGCTTCTACTCTTATCAAGACACGGTACGTTGTCTTAACTTTTACTTGAGAAGAATTTATGCTGACATATGTAATTGGAATAGATTTACATCGGGAAATTAGGAAATGCATATTTTTACAAGAGCATTATCGCAGGACAGACAGATTTCCTATATGGTTCGCAAAAGCTCTTGCTCCGTGCCCAGTTTTGATGTAGGGTGACTAACTAGCTCTTTAGGCTTTGGAACGACATGGATTACCAAGTCTGCCATTCAAATGCGGGGATGTGGGGGTGGGATCACTGCATGGAAGGTTTGAATCCTTCCCCTCTTACTCAAACATAACCTGGTAAGTTTTGAAGTTGATGATTTTTGAAAAAATTTAGGGCACAAACACCACGTTCATAAACAAATATGGTGTCTACATTGTTGATACGACGGTGGCCAAAGCGAATGCCTCCTTAAATCACATGACTGGAAAGTGTGCTCTTGGTCGTCCATGGAACAGCCTGCATCGTAGCATTTTTGCTCGTTGTTATCTCGACGATTCCATCATACCCGCAGGTTATATCGATTGGAAAGACAGTAGTGGCAATTCCAAAACAACCAACCAAACATTGATGGCCGAGTACCAAGATTATGGTCCTGGATATAATGTAACGGGTAGAGCGAGTGAAAGGTTCGATCATGTATTGACCGATGCACAATATGCGCCTTATAGCTCTCCTGCTCTTGTTTTCCAAACACCTGATGGGACTTTTGGAAATACAGGCTGGATTGATTCGAACCCCGAGGCGACGTATTGTTAAGTAGATCTTCTTGCTCCATGTACATAGACTCCGAGCGTAAATCTAGCCGTATATTAGGTGTTTGATAGCAAGAAAAGTGATCATGAATCACTCAGTCCTTGACTAGAACATTATTAGCAATAACTAAAACGGTCAACCAAAAGATCTCCTGGAATACATGGTCAAATCTCTGATATATGAAGTTGAATCGCCCTGGACTTCTTAATCTAAAAGAGAATGCAAGATATAAGAGCTGAGATCGGTAATTGGCTTTCACAGACAAGATAATTGTAGTATATAGAACAAGAGAGATTGTTATAATCATAATTTTCAGTCATATGAAGATGCTTTGCACACGATGCATTCGGAAGCACCCGACTATGTTTACTATCAAGTGAATAGATTCGTCTATGTCAGTATGCATCAGACTGACATGAAGAAGGTAAAGATCAAGATCGTTAGGTCCTCATCAAGGTCAGATCGAATTATAAAGTCGTACAGGAAAGTCAATCCACAATGAATTGGTCGAGATCAAGGTATACGGTTGTCCAAAAGTTCTCGTCCATTGCAATTTCGTCTCCCCATTTTGTCCATAGATTTGAGGATGTGTCTGGCTCGAATAGTCTGTGCTCGGTGGCGTATGCATTCTTATCACTTCCATTCGGACTCTCCATGGCGCGTTCGCTACCTCGAATGTTACCATCTCCTCCTCCAAACTTTCTTAATCCTTCACTCAGAATTTCCCAGCCCTTTCTCGCGATGTCCGATTCATCTTTGACTCTGCCTAGTATTGCTACTGCCCTTTCGATCTCCCTTTTACGATGGCCTACACCAGGCTCACGTGGGTTCTGTACAAAGTCTGTTAACAGCATCACCGCTGCCAGGAATGTGTGGTGCAACACTGTCCATATCCTGATAAACACCGGCGCTTCCACTAGTTCTCCGTCTATGACCCGCTCCACAGTCTCCAAGACAAGTCTTGCACTTCTCAAGCACGCCATTCTAGAATAGCTATACATAGGCATCGTCGTTCCTCTTTTCATATATGGCTGGTGGAGTCTACAAATTCTCGTATGGACACCAATTTGTAGTAAGCTCCGCTGCCATAGTACGTATGGATATTGCCGCTCAAGCTGTTCGCAAAGAGCGCGGTCTTTTGGCTGTAGTCTGAAATAATCTGGAAGTTCACTAAGATAATCCTGCAATCGTTGATCCAAGTCGATCATGATCTGGTAATCCGGCTCATTACCGTCAAAGTTGTTTTGCGCCAGTGTATCTGCAACATCTTTGCATACTAAAGATAATCTGGAACGCATTATAAAATACGTCATTTGTGTCGGCTCTGATAATGGTTTCTCCACACCACTTCTGATTTCCCAATCCTCGATATCAATATTCTTTGGAAAATTGACCTTCATGTGATTGGGATGTATTGAGTACGCGTACTCTTGAGGTCCACTCATATGTGAAAGTATCCAATCTGTGGCGGTAATGAACCACCAGACTCTTCTCCGAATTTCTGTAGCATGTGGATTGTTCTTGTTTGCTTCTTGATTCGCTTTGATATCTATACGTGACAGACTTAGGCTTCTTGCAATGGATATCATCCTTTCATGGCAACCTCCTTGAGTCAAGTATGTTCCAGATCTAGTCAACAGTATTGGCATAAAGACAAGCATTGCTTGTAAAAGGGAGAGACTTGGTGTTCTTGTAGCTTGATTCTCCTCCAGTAGTTTGACAGCAGTAGAGGCGATGCTCTCCTTCATGCTAAGTAGATCGGTTATGTTAACAGGAGGCCAATAGTGTAGCCCGCTGCTTAGTACACTGAAGAATAGACCTAAATCATTGGTGTCCATCCGCTGTCCGCTCTCTTGCTTGTAGTACAAATCGTGTGCCATCTCTAAAACAACAGAGGTGTCTAATACCATTGTCAAAGCATTGATCCTTGCAAGATTGTGTTCAAGATACGCTAGGGTCAGAGCCTTTGGTGGCAGCGCTATCTCTGTGCTGGCTCGAAGAGTAGGTGATGATAATTCTGCTATGCCTGGCAAGATTTGCTGCTGCTGTAACACAGGTCGTGATTGTGACTGTGATCGAATCTCCATTGGACTTTGTACTGTAGATGATGGTGTTTGTGTATGCCCAGTCCACCCCATAGCGACATCTTCCATCCATCTTGCCGATGGAGTTGCTGCATCGACTTCTGGCTCGTCTGCGCCAGTAGTTCGTGTTGCATTTCTGCCGACGTAAAGCTGCTGGGCGGTTGATTCACCAAACACTGCGTCCTCGAGTCTTTTTATTCGTATCAATAATGTGCTGTTGGGTATTTGAGTAAATCTATTGAACGGGTATGAGTATTGTCGTTTTGTATTGAGCAGGTTCAATTGTTGACTTTGAAGATCTCACCCATTCGTGACGATAGATGCGGTCTGATTCGCAGGGGATGCAGACAATGTCTTTTCTGGCTCGCGGGTGCGAGCATCGTGGATTGGTGCGTCTACACGATAATATGAGTAGACTATATAAATTGTGATCACAGGCGATCTGGAAAAAACCACTGTATACCTTGTGCATAGATACAGTCAATCTTTCTAGTTTTACAGCTGTCACATGGCTGTTCTCGACTGCATCTCAATTTTCTTGCGCGACACGAAGCGCAAGATACTGTAGGTTGGCGTCGGCTTCGCTTTGCTGATGGATGTTCGACGTGAGCCTCCGGCGATGCTCTCTTGCTGGCATTCATGAGCGATGAGGTGACATGGATGTAAGCTGATTCTAGACTGCAGGTGAGTACTGGTGAGATGTGCTTTGGAAGTTTGGTCGGCGCTCTTCACAGGTCGAGTTTGTTTTGTTTTTGTTGTGTGCATGGCACTTCACTGTCAAGTACGAAATCGGACAGAGGGTCCTGTTTAGAAATAGAATATCCAAGTTACACCAACGAATGACAGGTAATTATGAAGAGTGAAGGAAAGAGACATCAAACGTTAATATTTGAATCTCATATCAACATTATTTCTATCAACATGAATTTTCAATGAACTTTTGATTGTTGTGCCCGTCACAATTATACATAGAATGAAAGATGGTGATTTAATACTCTTGCAGAAGTGACTTTAAAATTGTTGCCTGGTCATGGTTCTAAGTCACACAATTCTAACAGACTTCTCGAAAGTATCAAAGCCCTTTCTTTGGTGATCACATATCGGTCGTGAGTTTTTTTAGTAGTTTTTTTTTTTTCAAGAAAAAACACAAGAATTAATTACCGAATTATCATTTGATTTGTAAAGTGCTAAGCACCAAAATTGTTGTCTAGAAATACTGAGATGGTGTAGGGAGAATCAACATTAATTTGATCTCTACAGGATTAGAAGTTTGGGGAGGAAGGATAGGAGAAAGGGACAAAACACTGGTATCGCACCATTTACACATGCAAAAGAACGTCAGATAAAATACAAATCATGTAAACAGCTTGACCCACAGAACGGCTAGTGCGCCGTGGACTGTAAAATACCGAGAAATGGAAGTAACGAGGCTTGATATATGAAAAGTAGAACAATCCTCTTCAGGATAGATAAAACACACTGTAATCAAAAATGTCTACACTTCATTCGCGATCGTCCATCCTTCGTTCCACGCTTTTAGTCGTAAATCTTCGTAAATCGTAATAAATTCTTGTCTCGAAGTCGTAATCTCTTTCAAGTCATTATCATTAAGGTTTTATGTAATTATATGTATTGTTATTGGTAATCATCAATTCGGATTGATGAGGGGTGTTGAGCTGCATCTGAATTTGGAGTTTGATCCAAATAACAGCGCGTCATTAAACATTCGTAATTGGTAGGGATAATCGACACACTATTGCCATGATTTCGTTAGTCACTTAATCTGACCTCTAAAGATTGGAAATATTGTGCTTACCTTCATTCCACCAGAGGGCCCTAGATGTGGGCAATGAACTTCTGGTCTTACATATGTTAAACTAATAAACGTTAGATTTCTGATAGGCTTCTGTAAGATATTAGAATGCGGTAGAACTTACAGCACATGTATAAGTCTACAGACTGCAGTGTCACTCCAAACGTTGTCGAATGTGCCAAATGGTTTTGCAGTAATATCCTGTATACATTCTGGAATACTGTTGTATTGCTTGTTTGCGCCAGTACATCTCTCTTGTGTTTGTTGACACAATCCTGCGATAGATATAGCCTGTTGCACAGGGTTGGAGTAATTTGAAGAAGTCAATTGAGATGTGAAATCGTTCAATTGAATCAGGTCAAGATCATAGTTGATGACCTCGCCGGCAGCATTAAAACGCCAAAATCCAGTTTGTTTTAGATATGTGACAACACGACCAGTGTCATTCTTTGTAGGGTCGACGACGGCCGCTGTCAGATACACTGTACTGGCAGCAACTTCGGGACACTCTGATGAAAATTGGGGTATCCAAAAATGGGTGAATGCAGCTCCGTTGCTATTGGAATGTGGAATTGGTGGAAGTGCGAAGAAATATTCGATGGAGTCGTCGAATGAAGTAAAATTTCCTACGGGAGAAATACGTCCAGTGGCATTGAGAGCAAATAACCCCTTAGGTACAGCAGCGGCGCCTGCTACAATGATTGGCACTTGATTAGGGTAAATTGTCAAATTATAGATATTTTTGATTGTTTGAAGATTTCTTTCGTAAAAAGGAATTGGCGGTCCGGTAGCTGTTGAACTCGTTGACGATGTCTTGCTGGTTGGGTTTGTACTTGTATACGATGTGATGGGAGGTGTTGTAGTCTTTTTCGAGGTATATGATGTCGGACATGGTGTGTTTGATTTTGGACTTGTTGTTGAATGAGGCGTAGATATATGCCCCGTTGACATGCCCGTCGACGAATCCGAGAGTGTTGTCACAATTGTGGCAGGTATGGTCAACGTCGTCAATGGCAATGTAAGGACCGCGGACGTTGCCGTGGATATTGTTGAAGTTGCTGCCAATGCTGATACCTGCACAGGAGCGGCATCTACATTCCAACACGCGCAGCTGAGCAACAAGCTCAAGGTCCAGAGCTGGTTAAATCGCGACATGTGATTGGCTGACTGACTTTTGCTATTTCGCTTCGAGATTTCCTTGCGCTCGAGAACCTGGTCAACACACGAATGTTCGACTGTGATTGACACGATATTGCCTTTCTATGAGCTGAGTACAAGAATGTCGAGATTGGATATCTTGATTGAAAAGACGACGATGTAAATCTAGCAGCAGCTCCACCAATTTATTCGACTGCTCTACATTTAACGCGTGGTACATCCCACTATTTAAAGCATGTTTGTTCCAAAACACAAATGCATCGCATAAGAGAAAGTTTTTCATCCATCTTGCATGTTGCACTTTACACGTACCATGTAGGCTTTCGTCACACTATCATTATCAGCACCAAGCTATTACGTCTGAAGCTAGGGCTAGTATTCAGAATGTCTTGCTTCTGAGCACGGCGCATCAAGTACAGGTCTTGGAACAATAATAGCTGATGGACAAGACCGAGGACAAAGAAATAAGGAAGATAAAAAGTAAAAAAAATGGAAATAAAAATAAAATAAAAACTAAAGCATTGTGCTAACTGTCTCTTCGTTTCGACTGGTTGCATCACAAGGATCATAAGTTGTTCACAGTACCACATCTTCGGAGTCGATTTGAAGGGAAAAACCCTTGCAACTCAATGTTTCGGCTATAAAGCTTTAGACCTTTTTACGCGAAGCTTCTCATGGCCTTATGGTAAGACTCAACAGTGATGTACAGTCCTCTTGAGCATCTACCTATGTTCCAACTAGGTCACGTCGAAAGACGAGAAATCCAACTTAGCAATTCGATGCTAGAACCCTGGTTCATTGTGTTTCGAGAACATATCCCTTTGTTCGCGAAAATCAAAAAAAGGCCTGCTCGAGCTCGAGTACGTGATTGATATGCAGGAGTAGTAGACCACCATCGACCTGGCCCTCGGTAGATTTGTTGTGATACACTTTTGTGGACAGGGTTCAGTTATATGTCCTAACAATTATCGCACTGTATACATCACAATTGATCCGAATAACGTGGCACTTCTACGACATCATCGTGTATAAAATGGCATTTATGCAAAGTAAATGCTTGGTTCCAACCATGGCCAGATTTACGGCTTTATCAATTGCAATATATCCACAAAATGCGCTGATCATAATATCAATGGCATAGTGATGGCCAGCTCAACAGTGGAGTTTCCAACTCTCCGAGCTTCGCAGCCAACAAGCGAATTGCTCAGCATTGGTCACTAAGAAAATGCATTTCGAGCTGCATAATGTGTGATGCCATCTTTTTCCATGCATGCAACAACTCAGGCTTAAAACTGGTTCGTTATGCATTAGTTAGTTTGAAAACAAAGATGTTGATTTGGAAAGAGTAGAGGAAACAAAGAGAAAAAAAAACAAATAAATTCCAAAAATAATAGGAGAGGTTAGTCGAGAGTCCAAAAAGACAATAGCCTATGGTTCCGAAAGGCCGGGTTTCCAATACAATGACCAATTCTACATGCCCCAAAACTTTTTTACTAGCTTCATCCATGCGTTGGCAATCTAATGTTTACCCAGAATGGCTGGCTGTGATGAAGGCCAAGTCGCGAGATCTTGGAATAAAGGCAGTTAAAGTTGAAAAAACACGTCCATCTCAGCGGTTGATGTGCTCTATGTCGTAATGCTTTCTGTGCTTACTTCATGATCATGACATACCATGGAGATGCTTTTTATTGTTCTAATCTATCGCCATCACTGGTGTGGAGAACGTCGTCATCTATTCTTGCAATTGCAAAATAACAACATTTTCTATAATTTCTGGTTTCCCTACGAAATGGTCAAGACAGGATAGTTGTCTATTATACTGACGTTGAGAAAAAATGGTTAACAGACCGGCTGAATATGCTAGAAATGGGGACCCATATGCGAAGATTGGCAGGTAGTTTTCCTTAAGCACATAACCTTCAA
>Ga0160427_10001869_pt1 | contig 12826 bp, 12 predicted proteins | sample SolpanmetagenomL_FD_108194 | JGI IMG/M metagenome (GOLD analysis project Ga0160427, IMG submission 108194) | Solar panel surface microbial communities from Lawrence Berkeley National Laboratory, California, USA - L | ecosystem: Engineered > Built environment > Solar panel > Unclassified ...
AGTGAAGCCTTCCCCGACTTTGAGCAGTTCTACTCCCGGCATTTCCACCGGGGCACCCAATTTACTCTGAGTCGCGTTCGTCTACCAATTCCGACAGAGGGCCAACGCGAGCGGTGTACCATGACGCACCCAAGCAGCCAAGTCCCCGACCCGACCTGCCCGCGTCACCATGCGTAGTTTCCGACCTTCCCACGCCTGATGCGTGCCAAGCATGCTGTCGCTCCCGAGTCTTCGGTACCCCACTGAGATCGACGGGGCGAAGGCCGCCGACGGCGCCCGTGTTCGGTCTCGCCGATCCGAAGCACGGCGCTCCCGATGGCGAGGACCTCGTCGAACGATTCGACACCCCGGTCCGCCATGGCCTGGAACTCCGCGCAGGTCCGGGCCTCGTCGCGGCCGCCCTCGAGCTGCGTGCGAGCACAGATGAGCGGCGTTCGCAGGTTAGGCGCGATGTCGACGCCGCGCACTCTTCCACGAACTGCTTGGTCTGATCGAGCATGCCGTTCACCGCTGCCGCCACCTTCTCCAGGTTGTCGGACGTGCCGTGCACCGGCAGCCGCTCGTACCAATCGCCATGCATGCTGCCCGATTTGATCCCGGCGACACCGCACTGCGGCACAGGTCCTCAAGGTTCACGCCATGATCGGGTGGATCGTTCTGGGTGTGGCCGGGCTGAACGCGAGGGTGGGACTGGTGCGCCGCTCCTTTTGAAGCAACGGCGTGCTCGACCGCGTGCGACAGCCTCGGTCCACGCTCACGTGACACTGAATTCAAGTTCACAGCACTGCTGCGGACAGCGCCTGAACCTACCTGCGTTCTGGGCCTGAACAGCCGACACAACAGCAGGACTTCATGATGCGCTTCGCTTCCATCGTTCTCGCCGCCACCATGCTGGCAGGACCCACAGCCGGCATGCTGGCGGGCTCCGCGGCCGCGCAGTCGGCCGGTGGGGCAGCCGCCCAGCCCAATCAGGCTCCGTCGGCCCGCAGCATCTCGCCCGATTCGACGATCAAGATGTTTCAGCCGCTCGGCTCATTCCCGACCAACACGGTCACGAACCGGCCCTTTGTCGGCCCGCAGCAGGGCAGCGAAGGCTACAAGGCCACCGTCGCCTCTCTGCAGCGGACGCTTACCGAATTGCAGCAGCTCCAGCTGCAGCTGAAGCAGTCACACTGGAACGTGTCCGGCACGATGTTCTACCCGCTGCACCTGCTGTTTCAGCAGCATTACGACGGTATCTCGAAGGACGCCGACATGGTGGCTCAGCGCCTGCTCGCGATCGGCGCGTCGTCCGATGGCCGGGCGACTACCATCGTGCAGACCTCCAAGATCCCCGAGATACCTGGCGGCTTCCTGGATGACGCGCAGCTCATCGTGTGGTGGACCAACACCTACAAGGTGGTTGGCGACGAGATCCGCCAGGCCATCCGCGACACCAGCGAGCCAGACCCGACCAGCAGCAACCTGCTGCAATCGGTTGAGCAGCAGATCGACGAGTATCAGTGGTTCTTCCGCGCCATGGTGCAGGGAACCCCGACCGACAAGAACACCGGCTGGAACCTGAACGACAACAAGCCATTGGACTTGCCGGACCAGGTGCCCGCCGGGCAACCTCATTCCACACCGCAGACTGGCCAGGCCGTACCCGCGCGCTGACCAGCTCCCATTAGGATGCAAGGCGGCACATGAACCGTCTTGCATCCTGGCAACGCGGCTGCTGGCCGACACACAACCTTAATCTCCACCCTGCATGATGCACCAAACATCAGCCGAGGGTTGTCATGTCGTTTCTCGTCTCGCGGCTCAGCATCAGGATCAAGATCATCCTTGCCTTCGCCGTCGTGCTCTGCGGCACATGCAGCCTTGGGACCTTCGCTATCTACCGGCTCGATGGGGTAGCTCGCACGGCAGCCAACCTTCGGGACAATTGGCTTCCCACCACCCGCGCCTTGGGCGAGATCGCCCTCTATGCCGAGCGGCTCCGCGTGAACGAGACACTGCAGGCTCTCGCCGTCACAGCTGATGACCGCGCAAAAATCGCGACCCGGATCAGCGACAACGCTAAAATGTTCGAGGCACGGTTCAAGGACTATGTCGCGCTCATCGAGTTGGATCCGCCGACGATCATAGTCGAGGAGCGGGCGCTTGCCGATCGGATGCTAGAGGCGTGGAAGGCTTACCGTGGCCTTGCTGCCCACTACCAGGGCTTCCTGGCGACGGAACAGCACGACAAGGCGGCTGCCTTCGCCTCCAACGAGATGGTGGCCGGTATGGATGGCTTCCGTAAAAGTTGGAAAGACGACATGAACTTTCAGACTCGCGAGGGCAAGACGTCGGCCGATGCCGGGGAGGCACTGGCGATCTCTGCGCGGATGACGCTCCTGGTGGCGCTGGCTGCCATCGCGCTGCTTTGTATCGTGGTGGGCGCGACCATGATCTTGGCCATCTCCACTCCGCTTAGCCGTATCACAGCTGCCATGCGGCGCCTGTCCGCTGATGACATGGCCACCGTAATCCCCGGGACGGGTCGCCGCGACGAGATTGGCGGCATGGCGGCCGCCGTCCAGGTGTTCAAGGAAAATATGATCCGTGCGGATCAGCTTACCGTCCAACAGGAACAAACGAAGCGGGCTTTGACCGCGGCACAGAAGGTCACGATGAACCAGACTGCCGATGCGTTCGAGGCCAAGGTGGGAACCCTGGTGTCATTGCTGTCGTCGGGCGCAACCGATCTCCACACAACCGCGCAATCCATGTCTGCGACCGCCACGCAAACCAACCAGCAGGCGATCACCGTTGCCGCGGCAGCCGAACAGGCGAGTGCCGGGGTGCAGACTGTGGCCGCGGCAGCGGAGGAACTAGCCGCTTCCATCCATGAGATCAGCCGGCAGGTGGCACAATCGGCGAAGACGACCGAGAAGGCGGTTGAAGATGCCCGCCGGACCGACACTATCGTCCGCGCCCTGGCGGAAGGAGCACAGAAGATCGGTGATGTCGTGCAGCTGATCAGCGGCATCGCGGCGCAGACCAACCTGCTGGCTCTCAACGCGACCATCGAGGCGGCACGGGCTGGTGACGCCGGCAAGGGCTTTGCCGTAGTCGCCACCGAGGTGAAAAGCCTGGCCACCCAGACGGCGAAGGCGACAGAAGAGATTGCGGCCCAGATCAAGCAGATCCAAGGCGCGACCGGCGAAGCCGTCAATGCGATCAAGGCGATCGCGACCACGATCGATGAGGTCAACGCCATCTCCTCCACGATCGCCGCCGCTGTGGAGCAACAGGGAGCCGCCACCGCAGAGATCGCCAGGAACGTGCAGCAGACCGCGACCAGCACTCAGGCGGTGACCTCGACCATCGCCGGTGTCAGCCAAGCCGCCAATGACACGGGAACCGCCGCGGGACAGGTGCTCGGTGCCGCTAACGGCCTCTCGCAGCAGGCGGAGCAACTGACGCATGAAGTCAAAGATTTCGTCGTGGGCGTTCGCGTCGCCTGACAGACCGTGAGCCGCCTGCCCGCTCGATAAGTAGTTTCCGATCCTTCGCGTCGGGTGGAGCGGTGGCTAGCGTCTGCTCCCACACGGAGTTCGGCGCTTGGCTGAGCGCCGTTCCTCATCCGGAGCGCACCATGTCTCAAGATAGCCAACTGCAGCAGTCGGTCCTCGCCGAGTTTAACTGGGAGCCAAGCGTCACCACCGGGCATATCGGTGTCACCGCCAGCGACGGCGTCGTCACCTTGTCGGGCCATGTCGACAGCTATGCCGGCAAGCACGCCGCCGAGACCGCGGCGCGCCGGGTGAAGGGCGTGAAGGCGATCGCCGAAGAAATCGAGGTCCGGCTGCCGTTCGATGCGAAGCGCTTGGATGCCGACATCGCCGCCGCCGCCATCGAGCGTCTAGCCTGGAACGCTTCGGTGCCAAAGGACAGGGTGCAGGTGAAGGTCGAGCAGGGCTGGGTCACGCTGACCGGCCAGGTGGACTGGTGGTACCAGAAGGATGCCGCAGGGGCAGACATCCGGCCGCTGCATGGCGTGATCGGCGTCTCGAATCAAATGACTATTAAGCCGCGCGTGAACACCGCCTCATTGACCGACGACATCACCCACGCGCTGCACCGCTCGTGGTTCTTCGACCCAGCCAACGTCCACGTGCACGCAGAGGGCGGCAAGGTCGTGCTGACCGGCAGCGTGAACTCGCTTTACGAGCGGCAGGTGGCAGGACGCACGGCATGGTCAGCTGCCGGCGCCACCACCGTCGAAAACGATCTCACGGTTCTCTGACCGACAAGGGACCGGGCCGTAACGGCCGGCCCGGCCCTGATCACACCAGTCCCAGACGGAGATCCGACGTGAGCTACGCGACTATTCTCGTGAACCTTGAGGCCGGCCAATCCAATGCAGACGTGCTTGCGGCGGCAAAGCAGCTCGCCGACCGTTTCCACGCCGGGGTGATCGGTTGCAGCGCGTGCACGTCGGTCATGATGATCAACAACGACGGAAGCGCCTATGGCGACATGCTGGAGCAGGACAGCAAAGAGATCAAAGTCGAACTTGCGGCTGCGGAAACTGAGTTCCGCGATGCCATGGGCGGCGCGCTGAGCTTCGTAGACTGGCGAGGACAGGGACCGGTGCTATCGATCTCCGGGCATGTCGTGCATGAAGCCAGCCGCGCCGATCTGATCCTGACCGGTGTGGCCAAGTCCGAGAACACCAGCCGTTACGTCAATACTGGCGACCTCATCATGCATGCCGGCCGCCCCGTGCTGCTTGTGCCTTCCCTGCCAGGACCGCTCGGGATGGGGCGGATCATGGTCGGATGGACCAACACGCGCGAGGCCAGGCGGGCTGTGGCTGACGCATTGCCCTTGCTGAAGCAGGCGGACGAAGTGAGCGTCATCGAATTCGCGTCGGCCGATGAAATGGACTCTGCCCGGGCACGCCTGGCTGACGTGTCGTCATGGCTGGTCCGGCACGGCATCGTGGCGGAAACCCAGGTCCGTCAGGCCGGCCGCAGCACCGCTGCTTCACTGGAGGCGCTTGCGACGGAGCGCAACGCTGATCTTGTTGTCACGGGGGCCTACGGCCACAGCCGGGCCAGGGAATGGGCGTTCGGCGGCGTGACCCGGACCTTGCTCACGCCAACGACGCGTTTTTCCTTCCTCTCCCACTGACCCCTCCCCCGGCCTGCATCGGCGTCGGACGAGAACCACGATTACCCCATCGGCACCCGATGCGGCGGTCCGCACCGGATGCCGGCTTGACCGACGAGGCGGCGCTGAGACTGAGACCGGGATCCGCACCATCATGCCAGCTGCCTGACAGGCAGCATTGCATCCACGTCGCCCACGCTGTCTCAAAGGCTGTAACGTGCCGCGACCTGCAGGTCCGGCAAAGTGGTTGGCCTGCAACCCAGGGGGGCGTCGCATGGCTTATGCTCAAATTCTTCTCTGCGCCAACGGTCCAGGCTTGATCGACAGCAAATTACAGGTCGCGGTGCAGCTTGCCCGTCGCTTCCACTCTCATCTCAGCGTGACCTATTTTCGGGAGGTGATGCTCCCGGCTCAGGCCGAGCGCCGGTCTGAGTGCAGCGACGATCCGCAGGCAGCCCTTGTCCAGGCCGCATGGGACCAGGAAGCCGAAGGCCTATCCTGCGCCAGGATTGCCTACGACCGCTGGAGTGCCCACACCACCCCTGACGACGCAGCCGCGCCCGGTATGACCACGAGCTGGTCGGAACCCGCAGGCCTCATTGCAGCATTGTTCCCATCCCTGGCCCGCGCCTGCGACATCAACGTCGTCGGCGGCCCGGCCGGAGGCGACGCCGGCTCCAGCCTCGATGATCCGGTGAGCTCGATGGCCCTGCTATCGTCCGGACGCCTGACCCTGTTCGCGCCCCGTCCCCAACACCTGGCCGACGACCTGCTCCGGCACGTGGTGATCGCCTGGGACGATAGCGCCGCCGTAGCGCGCACCATCGCACAAGCAATGCCGCTCATCATGGCAGCAGGATCGGTTACCTTGCTCGTGGCCGAAACCAGCCCGGATCGCGTGACTCCCTGCAACGGAATGTTGTCCTATCTGCGGGCCAGCGGCATGCAGCCGGAGGTCGTGAGAATGACGCCGATCCTGCACACGCTTCGCGAGACGCTCTCCAGCGAAACCAGGCGACTTGGCGCGTCCCTGCTTGTCATGGGCGCCTACAAGCACAATCGCATCCGGCAGATCCTGCTGGGAGGTGTGACCCGGCACATGATCCAGCGGGCAGACTGCACGATCGCCATGACATGCTAACGCAGCGCTGCCCGGCAAGCCTTGCGCCAACAGGTTCGGGCGCAAGATGGAGTGTGCGCTCAGAATGTTTGCCGAAGGGGCTTGGCACTCTGCCCAGGACAGGGTTATAGGACGACCCCGCCTGATCCGTGATAGCTCAGTTGGTAGAGCAAGCGACTGTTAATCGCTCGGTCGTAGGTTCGAGTCCTACTCACGGAGCCAGGCGGCTTTCCTCCTACAATCCAATCAGCGTGTAAGCTCTGGCAGCGTTCGGCCAGGCCCCAACGATTGCGCCGCGATAATGCAAGGCAGCCCAGCACAGGGCAAGAAGGACCAGGACGCTCGCCGCCCAAGCCAGCAACGCCGCCCGGGCCGGTCGCTCTTTGTGTTCCGACAGTAACGGCTCCGACAACACCCGCTCAGGGGCCGGGGAATTCGCCCGGAGTTCCGTCCGAAGTGCCTCTGGGGCACTAAGCGGCAGAACCGGGAGGAGGAGTTCCGGACCTGCCAGGCCAGGGACGGGCGCGTTCGGCGATGATGGCTGCGGCGTCGCCTCATGCGCCTCCGCAATCGGAACCAGGGACGCAGAATCCTCTCTCGAGGCAGATTCCTCCCGCTCCACCGGGACCCAGATCGTTCCGCAGCGCGCGCATTTCACACCCTTGCCCGGCGGCACCCGCTCGGATGGCACATCATAGGCTGCATTGCAGCTGGCGCAGGCTATCCTCATATACTCGTGATAACGCGCAGCCCATGCCCTGAACAGGGCCGATCACATAGGCTCCCCTGACAGACCGGGACGTGGCAGAACGCGTCTTGTCGAGGATGGGGCAAAGCAATTCCGGCAATGGTGCGATTGGATGGGGTAGGCCTGCACTACGGACCAGTGCGGCGAAGCACGGCCGTGCTGCACGACTTGACCTTCACGATTCCGGAGGGAGGCTTCCGCTGGCTGCTGGGCGCGTCTGGCGCCGGCAAGACCAGTCTGCTGCGGCTGCTGCAACTGGCTGTGCGTCCGACCGAGGGCGAACTGGTGTTGCTCGGCGAATCAATCGGTCCGGCGCTGCGGCGGCGCCTGCCCCTGTTGCGCCGGCGGATCGGCACCGTGTTTCAGGACTTCCGCCTGCTGCCGCATCTGTCGGCCTATGACAACGTCGCCCTGCCGCTCCGCCTCGCTGGCCGCCCGGAGGGACAGATCCGCGTTGACGTGTCCGAACTGCTGAACTGGGTTGGCCTGTCGCGTAAGCTCGCCGCCCGTCCGGCGGAATTGTCCGGCGGCGAACAGCAGCGCGTGGCCATCGCCCGCGCCGTGGTGGGCCGTCCGGCGCTGCTGCTGGCCGACGAGCCGACCGGGAACCTGGACGAGGTGCAGGCCGAGCGGCTGATGCAGTTGTTCCATGAGATGAACCGGCTGGGCGCCACCGTGATCGTCGCCACCCACAACGACACCCTGGTGGCCCGGCATCCCGCCCACACCCTGCTGCTGCAGGATGGACAGCTGGTGCGCGATGACTGACGCGCCTCGTCGCCTGCGGCCGGCGGGTTCGGATGACCTCGGCCTGCGCCGCGCGCTATCGGACCGGCTGCTACCCTTGCTGGTGGGTGCGATGGCGTTTCTCGCCGCCTTGGCATTGGCGGGCGTGGTGGCAGCCGCGGCCCTCGCGGGACACTGGCAGCGGGGCGCGGCCGCGACGCTGACCGTGCAGGTGCCGGAACCGATGCAGGATGGTCGGCTCGACCGGGTGCTCACCATGCTGCGGGCGAGCCCCGCGGTTCTGGAGGCGCAGGCGCTCAGCGAGAACGAGATGGAAGCCCTGCTGCGGCCCTGGCTGGGCGCCGGCAGCGGACGAATCGCGCTGCCGATGCCCGCAGTGGTGTCGGTCCGGGTGCGGGACACGGCGGACGACGCCGGACTTGCCGCCCGGCTGGAGAGTGCCGTGCCAGGCACGCTGCTGGAAGCGCATGATCGCTGGCTGCGGCGGCTATCGGTGCTGGCCCGCAGCCTCCAGGCCTGTGCGGCCCTAGCTATGGGCCTGGTCGCCTTCGTGGCCATCGCCATGGTGATGGTGGCGACACGGGCTGGCCTGTCCTCTCGCCGCGACGCCATCGAGATCATCCATGGGCTGGGGGCGACCGACGGCTTCATCGCCGGGCGGTTCGCACGCCGGGCCATGCGGCTGGCCGCTTCGGGTGCGCTGGCCGGCGCGTTACTGGCACTGCCCGTGCTGCTCGGCCTCACCGGACTTGCCGCCCCCTTCGCGGGTGGTGAGGCGCCATCGGGCCTGTGGGCGCTGGCGCTCGCCATGCCGGCACCGCTCTGGCTCGGCCTGCCGGCCCTGCCGCCGGCAGCGGCCGCGATCGGCTGGATCACCGCGCAGGGCACGGTGCGACGGTGGCTCAGGCGACTGCCATGAGGCTGCGATGGATCTGATCCTGCGGGCGTGGCTGGTACGGGGCGCGATCCTGCTGATGGCGGGGGGCGTCGTCTGGTGCTGCGGCTTCGGCATCTTCGACCACGTCGCCCGCCTGTCGCCGCGGCTGCCTCCGAGCGCCGACGCGATCGTCGCCTTGACCGGTGGGGCCGAGCGGGTGGACACCGCACTGCGGTTGCTTGTCGAGGGGCGGGCGCCGTTGCTGCTGGTGTCCGGCGTGGGCCGGGGCAGCGACCTGGCCGAGATGTCGCACCGGGTGCCACTCTCCGCGGAGCAGGCGGCGCATGTCACGCTGGGGCGGGCCGCCACCTCCACCCTGGGCAACGCGGCGGAAACCGCCCGATGGGCCCGGGCGCACGGGGTGCAGCGCCTGATCGTCGTCACCGCGGGGTATCACATGCCGCGGGCGATGGCGGAGCTGAGCCGGGCCCTGCCCGAGGTCAAGCTATTGCCGGTGGCGGTGCAGCCCCCGGCGCTGCGACATGGAATGGAGTTCGCGACCGTGCGGATGATGGCGAGTGAGTTCGACAAGTACCTGGCCGTGCGCCTCAGGTTGAGCCGTTCGGCGGAGGCGGACCGGTCGTGACCTTGATACGCTCGGCGGTATTCAACCTGTACTTCGTGCTGGCGACCTTGGGATACGGTGTCGTCGGCCTGTTCGTTCGCGCCTTTGCGCCGCAGCGCGCGCTCTGGCTGGCTACTGCCTGGGTGCGGGCGTTGCTCGGTGGTGCCCGCCTGATCTGCGGGATTCGCGTCGTGGTCATCGGACGGGAGAATCTGCCGGATGGCCCAGCGCTGATCGCCTCCCAGCACCAGTCCGCGTTCGACACCCTGGTCTGGCTGATGATCGTGCCGCGCGTGAGCTACGTCTTCAAGGCGGAACTGGCGAAGATCCCGCTCTTTGGCCCCATGCTGCGGCCCGCCGGACAAATCCCGCTGGACCGGGGAGCCAGCTTTGCCGCAATTAAGTCGTTGCTGCGCGGCGCAGAGAAGGCAGTGGCGGAACAGCGGCAGATCGTGATCTTTCCCGAGGGTACCCGGGTCGAGCCTGGCCAGGTGGTGCCGCTTCGCCCAGGCATCGCCGCCCTCGCCTCCCGCACCGGCCTGCCGGTCATCCCCGTGGCGACCGACTCAGGCGTGCGATGGGGCCGCCGCGCCTTCCGCAAACGGGCGGGACCGATTCACCTGGTGATCGGCGCGCCGATCCCGCCGGGCCTCGGACAGGCGGGCCTGCTGGACACGCTGCGCGCATCTTGGCGCGACGCCGAATTGCAGATGAAAGACTGTGGATAACTCTGTGGATCCTCTGCTTACAAGCTGGGCACGGTCGTGAAGAACGTCAGCCAAGCTGTTCATCGGCCAGGGTTTCAGAGCTCGATCCCGGCTTACTTCCAAGCCCGTGATCGCCCCATGGCCACACTGCGTTTGAGCAAGCCGTTGAGAACATTCAATAATGCCAACTGTCATGGCACTGACTTATTGATACCGTTCACTTCTTGTTGCGGGTTGGTGTTGTCTCAGGCCACAGCGGTCCTGCTTGTGGATGAGTTGCAGCGCCCATGATCCCGCCTCCTGTGCAAGCAGCACCTCGGCGACGTCTGCTCCTCCGCATTGTCATGGCTTCCTTTGTGCTCGCAGCCGCAACGCACACCGCGCTGTGGTGGACTGTCACGGGGCAGATGATGACGGGCTGGCCGGGTTTTGTAGCCCAGGCGGAGCATCAGGGCTGGACCATCAGCAGCGAGGCGCCCTACCGCGCCGGCTGGCCTCTGGCGGCAACCCTACGGATCCCGCATTTGATCGCGACACGCCAGCTTGGCGAGACCCGCTTCGTCGGAACCCTGGACCGCGTCGACGTCACCATCCATCCCACCGACGCGCATGCGCTGCTCATCGTGCCAGAGGGCAACAGCACGGTGCAGCTCGGCGGCGCGACATCTATCTCGCTGCGCGCGACGAGCGCCGCCTTGCGTGCGCCGCTCGAGGGGCAGCAGGCAATGCTGCTGACTGTCCGTGACCTGGTGGCTGGTGAGGCCGCCAGGATACGCCTGCAGCGGATCGACCTTCAGGTGCTGCCCGATGCGGCAGCCGGAGCGGCGACCGGGGTCGCCGTCTCACCCGCCTTGCCGCCCCCCTTTGATGGCCTGGCCAATTTAGCCGGACGCGTCATCCTCACTCCGCCGTTCCCGCCTGCCCCGACGCCCGGAGCCTCGGCCAGGATGTGGCAGCAGGCCGCCGGCCGTGCCGCAATCCCGGAGCTTCATCTGGACTGGGGACCGTTGCAGGTCGAAGGAAGCTTGTCAGGGCAACTGGACCCGCGCCTGCAGCCTGAGGTCGAGGGTCGGCTGCGGGCCCAGGGTGCGATGGAGGTGCTGGACGCCGCCAGCCGGGCCGGCGCGATCCAGCCCGGCCCAGCCAGCGCCGCCCGCGCCGTGCTGGGCTTGTTGTCGATGGCATCGAGGGGGGCGCCCGTTGTCCTGCCGGTGACGCTGCGCGACAACACGCTCACGATTGCGCAGTTCGCCCTGGCCCGGGTGCCATTGCTGAACTGGGATGCCCCCTAGGCGCAGGGCACCGGCCATGCCGGTCGCCCTGGACTGCCCGTTAAGACTTTCGCGCGGCCTTTGTGCGGGCACGAGCCACCGATAGCGGGATCGCGTCAGCCGAGGACACACCCGGCTGGGACACACCAGGCTGACCCGCCACGCCTTGAGTTGGCGGATCGGCGAGCACATTGGGCGCGACGGCAACCGGCTCCGGCAGCTTGGCATGACCGACGACGAGCTCCGCATGCGCCACCGCCAGCTGCGCCCGCAAGCTCTCGACCTCGTGCCGCAGCGCTTCAAGCTCGGGCGCGGCCGGAGCAGCAAGGGCTGGCTCCTTGGAGGGATGCGTCTCTTGTTCCGGGGCCGGCTGAGTCTCAGTATGGCCCGGCAGGTGGCCCGTCTGCTGTCCGGTCTGCGAGTGGAACGGGTTGAACATGGTCATCGCCCGCTCGATGAGCGCCATATTCTGCCGGCTCATCTCTTCAACGCCCAGCGGGATGAACGGGCTGAAGGTCTGCTGCACGACTTGGCGCATCTGCTGCTGCTGGCGGGCGAAGTTCGCCATCGCCTGCTCCAGGTAACTGGGCACGACCCCCTGCAGGCTATCGCCGTAGAAACCTATAAGCGAACGCAGGAAGTTGGTCGGCAGCATCGAGCTGCCCTTACTCTCTTCTTCGACAATAATTTGCGTCAGCACGCCGCGGGTGATGTCATCTCCGGTCTTGGCATCGTACACCACGAAGTCCCGTCCGGCGCGGATCATCTCGGCCAGGTTGTCGAGCGTGATGTAGCTGGACGTCTCAGTATTGTACAAACGGCGATTGGCATACTTCTTGACCACGACCGGCGGACGCGGCGGAGCCTCGACGGGCGGGACAGACGGCTGGTCGGCCATGACATTCCTTGGACTGAACTCGGGTAGCAGGATTGTATCACGCAGTTGCAGCATGAGCGACAACAAGCCGTGTCCGGGATAGCCGCCATGCGGCTGCCAGACCCGTCGCGCTCTGGCTGCTGCGATGATGACGGCCTATCTATTGGAAAAACGGAGGTTACCCCATGGAAGATGTCGTCATCGTTTCGGCCGTTCGCACACCGGTCGGCAGCTTCAACGGCGCATTCGCCAGCGTGCCCGCCCATGTGCTGGGCCGTGCGGCGATCGAAGCCGCGGTGCAGCGCGCCGGCCTCCAGCCCGACGACATCGACGAGGTGATCCTGGGCCAGGTGTTGACCGCCGCCCAAGGCCAGAACCCCGCGCGGCAGGCCGCACGCGCCGCCGGCATCCCTGACAGCAAGACGGCCTTCCTGATCAACCAGGTCTGCGGCAGCGGCCTCCGCACCGTGGCGCTCGCGGCCCAGCAGATCCGCAGCGGCGAGAGCGACATCGTGCTGGCCGGCGGCCAGGAGAGCATGAGCCAGTCCACCCATGCCGCCTATCTGCGGGCGGGCACCAAGATGGGCGACCTGAACCTGGTCGACACCATGATCAAGGACGGGCTGTGGGACGCCTTCAACGGCTACCACATGGGCACCACCGCCGAGAACGTCGCGACCAAGTACCAGATCACCCGCGAGCAGCAGGA
>Ga0160427_10001870_pt1 | contig 12821 bp, 8 predicted proteins | sample SolpanmetagenomL_FD_108194 | JGI IMG/M metagenome (GOLD analysis project Ga0160427, IMG submission 108194) | Solar panel surface microbial communities from Lawrence Berkeley National Laboratory, California, USA - L | ecosystem: Engineered > Built environment > Solar panel > Unclassified ...
AGGCCTCGATCGATCTTTCCCGGCGACAAAGACGGCCTTATGAAACAGTGCGACGGGTCAAGGGAATTATCAATTGAGTGGGACTTTGATGCCTTTGGTAATAATCCCCATGGATTAAATTCATATAAAGGACCTCATTTTGACGAAAGATACGGGTCTCGAAGTGTTGTCCATGCTATTTTAGAGGAGGGTGGTTACGTCAAGCCTATACTCGAAGATTCGAAAGTTGTTTTGATCATTGATCATCGAGATCCACAAGGAAGGAGTTTGTTGCTATCTGCATGTCGAAGTTCACTTGGCGCTGATATTTCCGTTGATCACGTCTCGTCACTTGCTCCTGATGAATATTACTCTAAAAATGCACAAACAGCAGTGGCAATACTGATAGAGCGTGGTGCGAATACCTTAGCCGTAGACTATAAGGGAAAGAACATGCTCCATCATCTGATGGAGGCTTCTGACCATTTGCGCCTACGATTCCCCAAAGTTCGGACGACATTCAAATCGATCATCACTAAACATAACGAGCTTGTCAACCAAGCCGATGATAATGGTAATTTCCCCTTGCATGCAGCACTGCAAAGATTGCGACTATATTGCTATGAGAAGAAGCAAGACAACATGGAAGAGCTAGCAAGCGCAGTGTACGAACTATTGAACGCCGGTGCACGACCTGATGTAAAAGATTGTCAAGGCAACACTGCCCTTCACTACCTTGCTGATGACAGGTTGACGCAAAGAGTTTTTGCGGATAACCAAAGACAATTTTTTCGCCTTTTTTGGATCGTGGTCTCGATATCAATGCTCGTAACAATCGCGGCCAAACACCGTTACATCTTCTCTTCGACGACGATGAACACTATGCACAAAGCAACGATCCGCTGTGGGGTAGCGCTACTCATAAAGACGCGATGGAAGCAATTGAAGCAGAGGTATTGGATCTTTTTAATAATTCCGGTGTCAATTGGCAAGCAACAGATGCAGATGGCAAGAATCTACTGCATATAATAGCACCGTATAGCACTTGGAACACGAGCTTTAGAATTAGATATGTTGTTGAAAAGGGTGTCGATGTAATGGCGAAGGACAATGCTGGTCGGACAGCATTAGACATTGCGAAAGAGGCCTACAATGAGAATATAGGGTTTCAGCAACTCAGGCAAAAGATTGAGATATTATAGGTGTTGTACAATTGTGAACAGTAGATATTGATTTTAAATCAAGCTCCAATTCACCAAATGATGATCACCTATGCACTGGGCAATTAATTATGATTGCTGATGAGCTTTTTTATCTCAAGAATAATGCATGTCAGATGGGTGCAGTGATATCATCCAAAGACATGTTGTTGTAACTGTTGATGTACCAGAGGAAAAGTGATTATGATCATGACTCTGCTGGCCGTAGCGGGCAAGTCAAGAGAATGATAAATGCTCGCTCGCTTAGGGCTGAGTAAAAGAGAGAATCTTCAGCTATCACACATTCACTCACTCTTCCAAACACACAACAAGAGTTTGCTCAATCAGCCAGTCTGTGTAACATATCACAAATACCAGAAGCCTCACTTGAGCCACTGATCTATTCCACTAGATTTCAGTCAAGTATACGTCTCAGCAAGGCACCAAACTCGTATGAATTTGATTTTTCCTACGACGATTTTCGGATTTGAAACATGGTCACTAATGTCGTGGTCGGTGATCTATAGTCCACATATCGCATCGAGGGGACTACGTGGTTACGAAGGAATATGAAGGCGTCTCGAATATTTCGTAAGCAAGAAGATAACTTTTCTACAGCGTTTCGCATTGGTTTAGACAAGTTGACCGTGAGGTAAGTAGTTCTGTTCGGCTCTGCTGGAACAACAAAGTCATGGAGAATTTGAAGATGATTGCTGAAGTATAACTCAGACTTTTTGCGGGCAAACAAACGGCGACCATCGAGTTAATATGCTAACTAAAGTAGTTTGTTAAACGTCTTTTCATCTTCGAAGAAGTGTGCCCCGATACCTTTCAGCCTTCAATTATCCATGCGTCAAAATTCATGGGCCGAATTGCGATAATTCTTAAAGGTTCAGCTACAAGATCAATCCTCTTGACAGCAATCGAAATTTGATCGCTCTAGACGATGTGATGCTTCTCTTTTCTGGCCCAGCTCTCAAGCTCGAGGACTATCCAAAGGTAATTTTATACAGACCAGAGAAATTCACAGAGAGCTAACTAAGCTTAGGCTCCACCATTGCCTCATTCCTACATAGAATTAAGCGCAGCTTCCTTCTATAAGAAAATTTATCCTCTGAAAGACAAACCAAATTGTGAAAAGGAGACGTATGTGTTGGCTCCTAACTTCATTTTCACGCTGATGAACTGACTCAAAAAGAAAATAAATTTGCATTTCAGTGACCTGCCACGCTATCACCAGGAACCATCTGCTCATACTTTTTGAACTCGACGGACACATCTGATATGGCTCTATCAATCAAGACAGACAAACCTGGATGAATCCTCAACCAGGAGCGAAACATTCTCCACGTCAGCATGGAAGTGTCATCTCTGTCGTAAAAGATGTGCCAGAAATGCACGTTTAGGTCTTCTTCTCTGGATCATGCGCCCAGCCTTGTCGATCCACGCTCGAGGGATTTACACAATACTTTGATCAAGTCTATGATAATCATGAAAACGTTTTTATCTTTGTACCCGATCAATCGAAATATGAGTTGCTTGTTGATAAATTTACAGTGGAGGGTAGATGGATACGAGAGATAGCTTTTTGTATCCTCAAATTTGTATGTACTTTGTAAATGGAACTTATTTTCATCCATACATACTTGTGTTTGTCGTGATATATATATATATATATATATATAGGAAGAACGAAGCATAGAGCTTCTGTTCTACGACAACATACAACCACATACGTAGAGATTGCAGCAAAAATGAGGTCTGTGAAAAACATCAACTCCTTCCTGTACCCAGGTCTGACTAGCCCGCAACAGCAGTTCCCGCCATCTTTAGAGTTGCCGGATCAAATCTGTCAGATCCTTAGATGTGGAAGCTTCAAAGAGGCAAATCGATCCTAAGGACGGGCCCAAAAGTTCGCATTGCCTCTGAACTTATATACTGTAGAGGGATCTTTCATCTTCCATACAACGATCCAATCTTCTCTGTTTCGAAAGGAGGCTGTTGTTCACTCCATCTTGACACAGTGGAGCCTTCAAAAACAAAGATTTATCCAAGCCGATAGACTTGTAGATGCCATCACAGGCGCGCAAAATCTCAATAAAAAGGCATCACCGAAGCTCTTCTTGGACAAATATGAGTTGGCTCTGATAATCAAATACGCACAAGGGAGACACAGAAACATAATGTTATCCTAGATTTTCAAGCTATCTTAATCTGGTGCCTCGATATTTTCGGGGATCTGATTGAATTCATTCTTAGTCAAGGTGGTGTTTAAAGACAGAGACGAGAAAGTGAAATCCGAAGCTCTTCCCTGGAATAATGTCTCCTCGAAAAGAGTAACCATGGACATGGGCGGATCAGAATCATCATCTGCTACCTCAAAGGCTACAACGACAACACAATGACGCAATGCACTTACATCCTAAGTTCAAAAGGTTTCTAGAACACATTTCTCAATCCAATGTTCTGGTTCTTGTGATTGGCTAACCCCCGGCTGGTGTGGATACAGGAAAGGCTCCTTAATCATTTACCTTGAGACACTGGGGTGAAATGCTTCAGAGGCTGGATCGTTGGTCTTGGATGACCTCGAAGCCGATGAACCGTTCGCTACTGACCATTTTACTTTAGCAGCACTCTCTTGGGTTGGCTTTGCCTGGAGTATGTTTGGTCTCTTCTGGTTTGTATATCACTGTTATAGGGGACTAACGTAGTTCGTGCTTGGTCTTGGCAATGAGTTTCGGAGTCTCGAACTCGTCGACAGAGGGCCATAAGCTACACCCTTGAGAAACTCCTAACAATACTAAACTGGCAGTCTCCCTATCATCAACAGCAGCTGCTCGAGTATTCAAGACTTGACAATATCCTACAAGTCAATACGATATGCATTCATCGATCAAAGATTGTTTTGGCTGACATGAGAAGATTGGAACTTGTGCAAAAGAGAGGTACTGTTCACCCCATCACTACTGAGGCCATTGTTGATGAGATCAGAATCCATCGCATTGACATCATTGGCATCTCTCCATCTTTCTTGCATCCCATGAAAAGATTCAATGCTATATTACAAACAAAAAAACATATTTCGATCAGACGAAGCTACAGCACGGGCAGCTATCGAAAAAGCATTCGTCGGTCACGACCAAAAAGCAAAAAACTTCCATCTAGTCTTACAACTCAAGGACTAATATAATAAGAAGTCACCGGATCCGCTTCAAAATTTCTTGCTTGTTGATGATGTTCTGGTTCACATCAATTTTCTTTAGTCAAGAATGGCAGATGGTGTGCGCATTTTCGTTCCGTTTTTGACCTCGACTATTATTCATCAAATGTCTTTTCTTCGAGCTTCATCTATAGACTGATATCCTGAAAGATATTTGTGGTTATTATAAATTTGGTCCTGGTCATGCCACCTTGCCGGTCAAATTTGAATATGCTGTGGACGGAGACCATCGCACGCCATTGTTGCAGAGTATCACACATACAGATTTCTGCCTAGAATATGAACCCGCCAATAGATGTGTATCTTTTGTTTACTGCCAAGGAGTTTGTGCAATAATTTATCATTTTTTAGACGAGCGATGGAAGTTTGGCACCGCACTATTGTATGTAGCATCTAACCTTTGGAAAGAGAGAAACCCCAAAGGGCTAGAACTACAAAGTGATTATTTTTCAAAATTCATCAATTAGGGTATATTCTGGTTTTTCGTGGGTTGAATTGTGATAAATTGAGATAGTGGTCACCAAGTCTATAAAGAGTGTCGAGTGTAGTTGTTCTTCGTTAATCCAAGAGAACGCGTGTTGAGTCACCACTCACATTGATTAATTGGGTGAAGCTTTTCTTTCTTGGTATACAACAACAGTAAGTGGGGGGAAACCTTGACCCACAAAAATCAGCAAACTTCACCAACTTTCAGCAAATTCGATCAATTTGCAACATTGCACTCTTTACAGCTTCATCTCTTGTCATCAACAAACATGGTGTCCATCTGTTGTCTGTTCTTCGACAAAGCAGAGAAGATCATATCAACGGAAAGAACAACCATTGCCTACACCAAACTGATGGAATGGGCCACAGACAATCACTCAGGACTCCGTGCTTTTTTTCATGATGTGGAAACTGGTTCAAATTACTATTCTCCATCGACCAAAGGAACCATGTTTGTCAAATAATCCAGATTTGAACTGGAGAGAAGGTCCTACACACCAGATCTGCTACTTCAAGTCATCATTCTTGTTCATGATGACTGTCACGTAAGTTTGTGTCGGTGTTTCGAGGACGGTTTGAACTAACGTCTTTATCGTTGCATTGTGAAGTTATCACAAACTCATAAACTCACATTTGGCTCCAACATCACCCCCTTGACGTCTTCTCATACCAATCCATTACGATGATGGAACGATTCTGATAGAGGCTGCTGATGCTTCTTAGAACCTGTAAGATGGTAATGCTACTCATTCCGAAGTGATCTGTATGGTGAAAGCTGACTCTACTTTACCGACACTAGATGGAATCGTTCTCTTTTACCAACTTCTAGTCTGTTTATGCATCAATCGAGCATCCTACCATGACAATACCTCACATCACTTCGTGATTGCCTAATCATTCTCGATGTCACGAAAAGATCAAACACAAGTATCTGTACGACAAGCTTGAAAGATGGGCTATTTAGGGGCGGTAAGAAAGCAAACAATGAAAAAAAAGGATTCAAATTGGCACGACCTACTGCTAATCGCTGAGAGCCGAATAGACGACAAGAAAACAGCCTTCAGATCTGATATAGACGACGTGTAGTAAACATACGTGCACACGAAATGGTCGACAGACGATTTGAGACACTACTGCATACGGCTTTTGTCGAGGTCATTCCAAATGAGGCACAGTTTCCTTTTCATACCTTATTACCATTATCAAGCCTTTTATCCTCGTATACGATTTTGATAGCCCGGATAGGTACAGCAGTCTCCGTGGAGTTCTAGTTGAAATAGGCCGATAGAATGTTCTTTATGAATCTAGTGGAATGGCTTTCATCCACCATACTTCTGGTTGTTTATAAGCTATTCAAAACAAACAAAAGAATGTGGACTGGGACCGCTATCAACCCACTTCTCCTATTTTTCCAACAACTTCACATTAAAAGTTGCTTCTCTCTTTGCTCTTTTCTGTATATTTTGTAGACTATTTAAATTTGATAGAATCAATCATCCTCCACTGGCACCATCGATCATGCCTTTATCAACAGATTACTCCTTCCTTGTACTTCTCTCTCTATATATATTCCCGACACGTTGATATAACATTGCAGTCATTTTGGATATCTGGAGCAACAATGCTCTATATATATATATAAACATACTCAACAACACAGGGGACTTGGAGGACATATTTGGCTGGACTAGAGCCACACAGTATACAAAATTGGATGGATTTGTCTCACGTAGCCTCGGATATTCAAGGCTATTTAACGTCTTACACTCAAAGATGCTGGAGATCGATGGGGCAAAAGCTGTCTTGATTGACATCAGAAAGTTGGTGATTGTATAAAAATGAGGTAACTATTCATTCAACCACTACTAGATTTACTGCTGACCAGATAAGAAACCATAAATTTCATACAAAGATCAATTGGCGTAATTCGAATACCATGGAAAGCTATAATGCCATGTTACAGATAAACCACTGTACCTTGGTCAGTCGAAGCGGCAGCAATGACATCCATCTGAACGGCATTCGTCAGCCACGGACAGAGAACGAAAATCTTCTCCTTGGCCTCCCAGGTTGATGACATGAAGGGTGAGAGATCACTGACAGGGTCCTACAATTCCTTGCTCGTTGATGATGTTCTCGTTCACGTCAAGTTTTATAGATCGAGAGCCTCGATGAATATGAGACTGCTTGATCGTCTCATCGACCTTGACAAAACAATTGCTCCTCGCATATTACATCTCGGCGTCTCCCTGTTTGAACCCGAGCCACATGTTCAGATCTCCGCTGTGACTGGATCACTATCATTAACAGAATCTAGATTCATCCAAGGTTCACTATCCCTTTCCAAGCATTGGAATTTTGGAACACTGGATAGGACGTTACAACATTATCAGATTTTGTCGAGTATCTAAGTGACACAGATGCACCTCTTGCCAAATACAAATTTCGAAGCAACCCAAGCTTAGACGTCCAACATCTCTTGTTTACAGACTTGAAGAAATATTTGAAATCCCATCACGGCCATGATGATGACGACGGCACTCCGTTTCAGTTGTCGATCGAAGACATGATAGCCAGCGGAAAATTCAACATTCAATCCCTCAACACTCTCCAGGAACTTCGAGAAATTGTCAATGTTACCCTCGTATTTAGCGCCAATCATCCATGTTGATAGTCGGACCGCAAGAGCTTGATTGTCCCACAAACAGCTAAAACGACAGGTGGTAACAAGAACATTGAACAAGTCCAGAAAATGAACAAACTCAGACTACCAACTTTCCGTGAAGTCTGCGATCGAGCAAAACTCGAAGGCGTTGCCTATCCGAAGATCAAAGACTACGAGAAGAGACGATCGCTGAGGGGATACAAATGCTGTATGGCAGTCATCTCTTATCAAGAGCCTGTTCCCACAAATGACAAATCTTGCCTTGAGCACCGGAAAGTTCACGCGCTTAGACAGCTGGCCAAACGACTTTGAGCAAAAATTTCACGGAGAGATGTCTTGTGGATGTAAGGATACATTAAATCCAATAGAGATAGTATACGAGAGCGTTTCCTGAGGAGTTTTGCAAGTCAAGACACGAGCATCATTCAGGGAGAAGACTTCCACGCAGACTGCGAAGGGCGGATGCCTCGTATAGCTAGCACAATCAGACAGATATCTGTGACTAGAGGAGGACTAGTAGGGTTTGAACTTGAGACTGACAGTATCCCGTGCTTACAAGAAACTTTAGGTAGTTGTGAATCACAGATGGAGCGCAGGAGACGTCGTTGAGACGTAGACTGCTTAGAAGATGATGAAGAAGGAGCTACGTAAGTGGACCTGTTCTCAAAACAATATATCCATTTACTAACAGTTCAACGGCTGCAAAAGCATTGGTTAGACACTGAGCAAATCCAGAAAAGCTTTGGATTGAGTTCTTGTTTGAAATTCATGGAGACAGAAGTGCTTATGTTTTCTTTGACGACACCAACATTATGAGAAGTGTCCTCAAACATATCAAGTACCCGCGTGGACGGGGCATTCTAAGCTACAAATTGATTCCGTCGTCACCATATTTCCTCATGAACCATGAGGCAAAGTCTGACACACTTATCCGTCGGTTGGTCATGTTGGAAGTCATGAAGTTGTTAAACTTCACTGAAACCGCTACATTATATCACATTCGACTCCAGCCTACTTTGGATCGATGGTTAGAGGAAGTTATTGACAGTCAAAGAGGCAAGGAGAAATAAGTCTTTCTTCTTGTGTGTTGTTAGTCCATAACACATCATCTTTTTATCCTTTGGCCATTTGTGAGGAACCCTTCTTCGTCTTCTTCTTCTACTTGTTGTGCCTTGGCAAGCCACGATACGTCATTTTTAGACTCGGAGGTGTATAGTTGAACAAAATAGATTTGTTAATACAACAAAGATCGAGACTTAAAGAAGTTCGCCTTTTCCATTCACACTTTTTTATTCAACTCAGGACTTCGATCGAGCAGAATGACATTGTCTGTAGTTGACAAATTTGGATCAAATACAGTTTTGCGATGTACAAATATTTGCTTGGAACTACAAGAAGCAGAAGGATTTGAAAGTTCCGTTTGTTATAGTTTAGACTCGCAGAGTTGAAACATCTCATGGGCGATATCTTTCAGATCTCATGATTCCGAAATACCTTAGGATGCAGAACGCAACTAGCTTAATATGATTATGGCAAACTCTCGATTAAAATACCTGGAGCTGTTTTTAGCTGATAGGGTAATGCGAGTAAGGCCTTAACAGGAAACAATTTACTAGAGTGAGAATCTGTTATAAAGAACCTGTTTGCCGTGAGAATCCTAAAGAAAATGTATCCGTCATTGTAATCATATCCAACGTGATTCCCTCGCTCAACCGTCGTTGCCATTTGTCGGAGAATTCATGAAAATAAAATCAATGGCACTCTTCAGAAAAGTGATGGATTCTTCTTCATCCGGGGTAGCCACAGATGCGTGTCATTAAACCTCCTATGACAGCTCCCTGATTATGTGGAGTTTTCTTGAAGGCACAGACCCTCATTGGAACCTTGAATTGATAAGTTATACCTTAATGGCTCCATCTCCATCTTCTTCTCAACCACGATGCAGAAGCAGATACATCTTTGCATCGGTTAGTGATGCTAGAAGCTATGAGACTTCTACACTTCTATCTATCATCTATAATATATCGCTAGCAACTGCCACCCACCTGGGTTCGTTAGGAAAAAGCAATCGACGAAATTCAGGAGAGCAATGCACGCAATACTGCTCTCTTGTAATGTGTCTAAAGGAAGCCATGACATTCAGAAGATGCGCAACAAAAGCTTAGAGATTGTACCTGATCCATGCTACCTTCCATAATCTCGCTTCAAAACTCCGACTGTCAATACGTTACGATCGCCTCGTGGAAATTCATAAATTTTTAGCAGCATCACACAACGCATCTCACTTCGACGACCCTTTCGCTTTTGAACTTTTTATCTGGCTTTCTTGGATGGAGTTTCCCTCTACAAATTAGCTAACAGATCTGTGATTCCATTTTGGCCAGATGTGTTTGATAGCTCCTCTTTGTATATAACAAAGCTTACCGCGATATACAAGGTTGGACTGTAAACGAGTTTAGAGATAAAAACATGCTCCATAGATATTTCAATCGAGTTTGAGCACACGGTAAATACGATAAGAGCTGCGATGTGATCCGAGTCTATATTATACGAAAGCCACATTATGAGCTCTTTGGACGATCGACACACATATTGCCAATTACAATTACACAGCATATGAAAAATTGAATCGTCAATTGGTTTTGGTAGTGACTAACGTGTAGTATTCGTGACTTCAATGATTGTTTGTACTGCGATCAAGTCCATATGTTGGGTCAGGTATTCCATATGTATCATTGTTCTTCTCACAGCAAGGCGTAAATACAGAGAACTTTTGTCTGAAAATGTTCTCATGATCTTTCTTATGTAACACTATGTTTCACGCTTGGCTTATGTTAGTGATGGAGCAAACTATAGAGAATCATGAAAAGCCTAACCACAATGTATAGAAGAGTGTGCTCTAGGTTTCTTCTGAAATCATCGCCGGGCATAACTTTTAGCTATAAAAGACACTGCTGAATCTTACTACCTCTCATTGCCCTAGAACGTTGACAGGGGTCGTCTGACTATGAGAGCTAAGAGGGGAAGCACATCTCGTTCTAAGAATGGTGCGACGATTTGAATTACAATGTTGACTCTCATACAACTTTATCATAATCGGCGTTTTCAAATATCTGTGAAGATTGTGGTTCAACAAGTTTTACTTGATTTCAATCGTTTTGAATATCTCATGTCTATGAACGTGAAAGGGTATCTGCATGTATGTCTAAATTCCGATTGATAGATAAACGATCACTTTCGTGACTCAAAATCATGACTTTTCTTCTTGACCAGTAAGTAAGGTCATAACTGGCGCATCGAGCTTATCTCGTCCCTTCAAAAAGTCAAGTTCCAAGATGAACTGATATCCTAGCAATTCTCCTCCCAATTGCTTGACCAAAGATCCTGCCGCAGCAGCAGATCCACCTAAATTTTTCTACATGTTAGCCTATGAAGTCTTTTTCCACGTAATTGATAGAAACTATTGTGAATAGTGAAAGGACAAAGCAGAGCCGAACCTGTCGCAATAATATCATCCACAACCAACACCTTTTGTCCCTTGCTAACACCTCCCTCCTGCATCTCAAACCAATCCTCACCATACTCCTTGACGTATTTCTCTGCGACACATTTTCCTGGCATCTTGCCTTGCTTCCTTACGGGGACGAAACCGGCATTGAGCTTGAGAGCAAGACTTGGACCGAAAAGAAAGCCTCTAGCATCGAGACCGACGATAACGTCTGGTTTCAAGGATTTTGCTTGGATTTGAAGGTACAGAGCTTCGATGAGTTGCGCATGTAAAGCTGGATCGCGGAATATTGGTAGAATATCTTCGAATAGGACGCCTGGCGAGGGAAAGTCGGGATGCTGCACCAAACTGGCGCGCAGGTTCTTTTGATAGGTAGCAAGTGTATCTGACATTCTGAAGTTTGTCAATGTTGAACTTTGCAAACTTGGTGGGGTGACTGAGTTTAAGTTTGGGTTTTGATGTGCTTCGCTTGTGAAGCCTGAGAAAATCGCTCGTCTCAGCAGATATTCAACAACCTTGGAAGGAAAAGATTTTTTCAACTTTGAGAGGCAGTGGGATTTTTTCGGTGAAGTTGCAAAGTCCCTATGTGCATATGCCGGTTGATCTCATCAGGGTCGATACATTTAATGTCAGTTTTATGCACGCGCGCGGATATGATATTTTTGCGAAAATCAGCACTCAAATTTGACACACAAACTGAACACAGAACTTATCTTGGATTTGATAAATATTTATTAATACATCTACAAGCATATGTGTACCCGAAAAAATCCGCATTTTTTATCTACTAACTCGTTCAGCTACATCAACTTTCAATATCCACTTTATCTTCATCCTCCTTGCTTTCGTCATCAGAGTATCAATTCATCTTTTGCTTCTTCAAGAATCCTTGTCTCGCCACACGCTCTGCACGTTTGTCAGATATATTAATAATACTCCTGATCCAAAATTGTATCCGTGTCATCCACTTCCACCTCCTCAGAATCTACATCTGAAAAGGTTAGTGAAACACCAGAACCACCAGCATCAGATTGTTCCTCATCAGTTCTAGCTATTGTTTCCCCCTCTGAAAGTGCTTCCAAACCATCAAGGTGTAGTTGATTTTCTTCAATTAGAGACAGATCATCTACGTCCTCGGCGATCGAATTGTGCCATATCAAGGATATGGATCGTACTTTTACTACACCAGGGGTACCCAGGTCCCATCGTCGTTCAGCAAATTCTTCGTTGTTTGCGGCTTCTTCGCGTGTAAGTATTCTCAATGGCTCATTCATACAATGGTCAACATCAAATAGTCCGATTTCGGAAATTATGTATTTGTACTTCAATGGATCGTAATCTGGAAGTGTTTGTTCTAGCTTTTGCTTATAGGTAAATTCTCCCACCTCCATAACATCGATATTTATGCTGGGGTCGAAATTGTTTATACAGATATAGTGCTTGCTGCGGTGATGGTTTTCATATAGTTTGTGATACTCGTCGACAGGGACTTCTATCGTTCCCGATATAGAATTCCCTCCATCCACTGGGGTGATCATTACCCTCAAAGCAAGTCTGTTTTGAAGATATTTCCGAGCCGCATCGAGATTTGCTCCATCGAAATATTCCCCGTTACTCCAGCCCGTGTATCTGGCTCCGAGATTTTTGTAGTCATCGATGTACAAGACTTCGATGCTTCCAACATTTTTAAGTGGTTCTCCATTTATTGTCAAGTCCCACCAGGTTTTAACCTTCTTGGCATCATACCCGCCGCGTTTGAATTTC
>Ga0160427_10001871_pt1 | contig 12817 bp, 10 predicted proteins | sample SolpanmetagenomL_FD_108194 | JGI IMG/M metagenome (GOLD analysis project Ga0160427, IMG submission 108194) | Solar panel surface microbial communities from Lawrence Berkeley National Laboratory, California, USA - L | ecosystem: Engineered > Built environment > Solar panel > Unclassified ...
CCCGGTACCGGCCGTCCCGCTTCGACGATCATGTGCAGGTTCTGCCGGGCGGCGACGATGTGGGAGGTGATCTGAACGCCGGAGCCGAGGGCTCCCACACTGAGCCGACCGGTGTCGTCGATCACTGCCGTCGCCAGCCCTGATTCCAGGGGCCGGGAGGTGCGCCCGTCGAGCAGGAACCCGCCGGGGGTGTCCTTGAACTTGAAGCCGGCGTTGAAGGTGGCCAGCAGCTGGTTCACGTCGCCGGAGGCGACGCTGGACCCACCGGGCCAGGCATTGCCGTCCGGCTGACGGGTGCCCGCTACCAGGTGGGCGGTGTAGGACCCGGCCCGCATCCACGCCGCGCCGGCAACCACGCCGAGGTGACTGGCGTCGGGTCGGAAGAAGGTCGTGTACAGCGCGGGACGACCATCGGCTGCCACTCGTCCAGGCACCCACGCGCCCTCCCCCGCCATGGTGCCGGGCAGACTCGCCTGCACCGTGACGGGTGTGGGCCCCACCGTCGCAGCGCGAGCAGCTGCACTGACGTTGGTCGCCCCACCCGCGGTGACGATGGGCGCCGCCCCGGTGGGGACATGGTGGGAGTACCAGAAGTTCTCCGCGGCATCGACGACGGGGGAACCACCGTGGTCGCGCACCCACTCGACGGTCCGCACCGACAGCGGGGCACTGCCCGGGTAGACCAGGGCTTGGCCGTAGGAGACGCCCGGAACGGCAAGGGCGGCGACCGTCACCACGGCGGCCACGACCCGCTGGCGACGGGTGATGCGACGCCGTCGCCGTGGTGGCGTAGCGCTGTCCGAAGTTCGCAGGTCAGGGGAGTTCGTGGTTTGTTGGGCCATGGTTCCAGCCTGCACTGCGGCTCATGAACGCACGCTGAGCGAGACGCTCGGGGCGAGGGTAGCCGCCGCACCGGCGAGGCCGTACTCCTCCAGCGTCTCGGCCATGATGTCGGGCCAGGTGAGGGCGGGTAACGTTGTGCTGTTGTGCTGGCGGATGCGCCGGCTGTCGTCGGGGTCGGTGATCAGCTGCAGCAGCAGCCGGCTCAGGTGGGCGTCGTCGTCTGCCAGGTAGCCTTCGACGCCGTCGCGCACGAACTCACCGACCCCGCTGCCGGCCATCGCGATGACGGGCAGGCCAGCGCACCGGGCCTCGAGTGCGGCCAGGCCGAACGACTCCCACCGGGCGGGGGCGACGTAGACGTCGCCGTCGGCGTAGATGCGCGCCAGCTCCTCCCGGTCGGTGCGTCCGGGTAGTTCGACCCACTCCAGAAGACCCTCCTGGTCCGCCCGTCGACGCACGTCCGCCAACATCGGGCCGTCCCCGACCAGGACCGCCCGCAGCGACGTCGCCGCCGGTACGCGGGCGCGCAGGTCGTGCAGGACGTCCAGGAGTGCGTGGGGTCTCTTGCGCGCGGTGAAGCGCAGGGCGCTGACGATGGTGAAGGGCTGCTTGTCGCCGCTGAGCTGGTGCGCCGCGATGTCTGAGGTCGCGGCGGCCCCTACCGGTGGGGTCGATCGGCGAAGTCGCCACGGGGCGGGGTCGATACCGTTGTGCAGCACGGTGACTGGTTGCCGGGTGACCTGACGCAGTTCGGCAGCCACCACCTGGCTCACCGCGCTCCACCGCAGCCCCGCGGAACTGGCTCGACGCAGGGCCAAGGCCATCGGGAGGCCGCTGGAGTGCGGCAGCATCGAGTGGACCGTGATCAGGGCAGGGGTGCCGTGCCGGCTGGCGAAGGCGGCCGCGCGCCACGCGAACGGTGAGAAGACCGAGGAGTGGACGTGGACCACGTCCGCGCCGGCGAGTAGTGCCGCGAGCAGATGCGCTGAGGGGGACCCGGCCGGTGAGTGGCCTAACCGGTGCACGACCAGGCGTCCGCCCTGCGGTGTGGTGGCCACCACGTCGCGACCGGTGCCCGTGGTGGTGACGATAGCCACGTCGTGACCGCCGGCGGCCAACTGCAGACCTAGGTCACGCACGTGCAGTTCGATGCCGCCCAGGCGAGGCAGGTAACCATCGGTGACCAGGACGATGTTCATCGTCGACCCCCAGGTGCGACACGCGAAAGCACGCCAGGAGAGAAGAGTCGGCGCCGTACCAGCAGCCACCCTGTCAGCGCGGCCACACCCACGGGAACCTCCAGGGCGACGACGAAGAGGCGGTACAGCAGGACCCCGGCCAGCACGGGTGCTGCAGCGCCGCCGGCGGCGATCAGTACGGCACTCGCGCCCGCTTCGGCGAAACCCGTCCCCGAGGGGGTGAGCGGGATCATGCTCGTGAGGCGGTCGACGGCGAAGGCGGCCAGCACGATGAGCGGCCCGGGCGAGGACGTCCCCACGGTGCTCAGGTGCAGGCAGACCACGAACAGCGCGCCCTGCAGGGCGACGTAGCCCACTGATCCCGCCCCTAGGGAGCCCCAGCGCGCCCGCACCCCGCGCCCCGCCCGGCCACGCAGCTCGAGCAACGCCGTCTGCCACTGCCCGGCGCGGGCGTCCGCCCCGTAGCCCGTGTCAGCCCGCTGGGACGCGGCGCTACGGCGCAGGACCGCCACCCGGCTGGCGGTGGCGGCCAGCGCGCGGCTGGCGACCAGCGTGCTGAGGCGCGCTCCTCGCCGGGTGAACACCGTGGCGACCGCCAGCACCCCGGCGCCGACCACACCTGCCGCGGCGAGCAGGACGCTGAAGGCGAGGTGGGGCAGGCTCCCGGTCGCGCTGGCTGCGGCGATCAGCGTGGCGCAGACGAAGACCTTGCCTGCGACGTCGGCCACGTTGCTGGTGAGGGTGAAGTCGGCGATCTGGCGGGTGCCGAAGCCCCACGTGCGGAACATCGCCGCGTTCAGCCAGACCCCCAGCGCGCCGCCCAACGGCAGGGCGCTGGAGACCGCGCTGCCCGTGAGGTTCAGCAGCAGCGCCCGGGGCCGTGAAAGGCCGGGCAGGGACGCGGTCAAGACGCTCGTGTAGCACCACAACCCTGCCCCCCACACCCCGGCCAGCGCGGCGAGCCCTGCGAGTGGAACACCCTTGACGCTGGTGCTCACCGTCGCCCACGTCGTGCCCGTCAGGTGCGGAAGCAGGGTCAACACCGCGACGGCCAGGACGAGGGCGAGGGCGCCGACCACCACGGTGCGCGCGGAGGGAACGGAGGGACGTGGCTGTGCCAGGCTGATGGGATGCCGCAGCGGGAGGACCCCCGACACTTCGTCCTGGTCGCCTTCCACGCCCACCCCGACGATGAAGCGCTGCTCACCGGTGGGACCCTCGCTCGCGTCAGCGCCGAGGGTCACCGCGTCGTGCTGGTCGTGGCCACCGACGGTGGCGCTGGGCTCGCCGCCGGTGGACCTGGCGCCACCTTGGCCGATCGTCGCGCCCGTGAGCTGCAGGACTCCGCCGACGCTCTTGGGGTGGCGCGAGTCGTCCGCCTGCGCCACCGCGACAGCGGGTGGCTGGAGGCGCCCACAGCGCTCAGCGGCCCGGCGGCGGAGCCCAAGACCGTGTTCAGCCGTCTCCCCGTCGAGGACGTCGCGCACGAGCTCGCCGCGGTCCTGCGGGCCGAGCGTGCCGACGCCCTCACGATCTACGACCCCGCCGGGGGTTACGGTCACCCCGACCACGTGCACGTGCACCGCTGCGGAGTCCGGGCCGCGCAGCTCGCGGGTACCCCGCTGGTGCTGGAGGCGACCCTGGACCGCACCCGGCTGCGCCGGGCCCTGCGGATCGTTGCCCTGCTGCCTGGTTTCGTCGGTGACGTGACCGCCGAACGCGTCCGCGACGGGTTCTCCGACCGCCGCGACCTCACCCACCGGGTCGACGTCAGAGCCCAGGTGCGAGCCAAGCAGGCGGCCCTGCGCTCCCACACCAGCCAGAGCGAGACGGGTGGCCGGCGGGGGCTGCGAGGAGTCGGGTTGCTGGGCGCGCTCCCTGTCTCCTTGGCGCGCTGGGTGCTGGGGGCGGAGTGGTTCGTCGAACGTGGCCGCCACGGTGGCGGGCCGTTGTTGGACGACGTCTTCGCCTCCCTGCGCTGACGCAGACCCTGCGCTGGGCGAGGCAAGACTCGACGGCCTCACGCGGGGCGACCGGGGATGCGGTGCAGGAGCCAGACGCCGGCGGCGACGCCCACGGCTGCTCCCAGCCCCGCGCAGAATAGGACCTCGCTCGTGCTTTCGTCAGGACCACGACGAAGCAACCACCCCACCACTGCAGAACCGGAGACCATGCCCTGAAGATCTCACCGCCTCGCTGAACCCGCGCTGAACGCCACCACAGCGTGCGCGCACGTCAGCGGCGCTACTGTGGCTGCGGTGCGGGTCCTGCTGGTCGAAGACGAAGTTGCCCTGGCCACCACCCTGGCCAAGGGACTGAAAGGCGTGGGCTTCGCGGTGGAGGTCGTCCACGACGGTGGAAGCGGTCTGCACCGCGCCCGCGAGGGCTCCTTCGACGTCGTGGTCCTGGACATCATGCTGCCGGTCCTCAACGGCTACGAGGTCTGCCGCACCCTGCGCGCCGAGCAGGTGTGGACGCCGGTGCTGATGCTCACCGCCAAGGACGGGGAGTACGACGAGACCGACGCCTTCGACCTCGGCGCCGACGACTACCTGCGCAAGCCGTTCGTCTTCGACGTGCTGGTGCGGCGCTTGCGGGCGCTGATCCGGCGCGGCGCGCCGGAGCGGCCCGCCGTCCTCACCGTGGGCCCGGTCTCGCTGGACCCGGTGGGCCAGCACGTGCACCGCGACGCGGTGGAAGTCTCCCTCACCGCCCGCGAGTTCCAGGTGTTGCACTACCTGATGCGCAACCGCGGCGCCGTGGTCACCAAGACGGACATCCTGGACAACGTCTGGGACGTGAACTACGACGGGGACCACAACGTGGTGGAGGTCTACGTCGGGTACCTGCGGCGCAAACTCGGCCGGGAGGTCATCGAGACGATCCGCGGTGCCGGCTACCGCCTCGCCGACCCGTCCTGACCTGCGCCGGATCAACGGTGCTCGCACGTCGCCGAGCGGTGGCGTTGCCCATCACCCTCCGCCGCCGGCCCGGTGGGTAGCTCCCACAACGCCCGGACCGGGCGAGCCGTCGAGGTCGCCGACGTCACCCGCGTCGTGGAGGTCATCGACGTCATCGATCATCAGCAAGGGCAGGACGACCCGCAAGCACGCCCCCCCTCGCTGGGGGACGACCGCGACCGTGCCGCCGTGGGCGATGACGAGTTCTCGCACGATGGCCAGTCCCAGACCACTTCCGCCGCTGTCACGAGCGCGGCTCTCCTCCAGCCGGACGAACCGGCCGAACACCCGCTCAGCATCCTCGGGGGCGATCTCCGGACCGTCGTTGGCGACCTCCAGGACTACCGAGTCGCCCTGGACGCGCAGGCTGATGCTCACCCACGTCCGTGCGTGGCGCACCGAGTTGTCGGTGAGGTTGCGCAGCACCCGCGACAACGCGTGCAGATCACCCCGGACGCGTGCGGCGACCAGGTCCACTCGCACGTCGAGCAGAGAGCTGGAGCGCAGCCGCCGCGCCTCGGCGTCGACCAGGTCGTCCAGGTCCACCTCCTCGGCGCGGGCCGGCGAGCCGTGGTCGTCGGCCCGAGCCAGCAGGAGCAGGTCGGAGACCAGCCGCTCCAGTCGGCGCGACTCCCCCTGCACCAGGTGGGCGAGTTCACCCGCACTGGTCACGCCGGGTACGGACACGGCGATGTCCGCGGCCGCCTGCAGGGTCGCGATGGGACTGCGCAGCTCGTGGCTGGCGTCGGCGACGAACTGGCGCTGCGCACTGCTGGAGGTCTCCAGCCGCGCCAGCATGGCGTTCATGGTCCGCGCCAGGCGCGAGACCTCGTCGCTGCCCTCGGGGACGGGGACGCGCTCACCGCGCTGACGCTCGCTGATCCGTTCCACGGCGAGGCGGATGGCCCCCACCGGGCGCAGCGAGCGGCCTACGAAGACGAAGGTCGCCAGGGCCACCACCACCAGCAGCACCGGGACACCGATCGCGAGGACGACCTCGGCGACGTGCAGGGTGTCCTCGACCGAGCCGAGGGACTGCGCGACCACGACGGTGAAGCCCGCCCCGCCCGCCGCGCCGCTGACGGCCAGGACCCGGTAGGCGTCGTCGTCGAAGCGGACGTGGATGCGGGAGGTGGCCGTGCCACCGGTCCGGGGCACGTCCTGGGTGAGGGCGGGCTCCCCCAGCACCTCGACACTGCTGGCCACGACGGCCCCCTCGGCGTTCAGGACCTGCACCACGGCCCGACGCGGAGCCCCGTCGGCGATGGCGGTCTCCAGGTCCTCCTGGGCTTCGGGGTCCGGGGCACTGCTGAGCACCTCGGCGCTGATCTGAGCCCTGATCCCCTGGGCGATGGCGTTGTTGCTGGAGTCGATGCCCTGCAGCAGGACGTGCTGCAGGGTGAAGAGCAGGATCAAGCCCGCGCCGGCGATGACCAGCGCCTGCAACACGGTGGCGGCGAGAGCGGAGCGGACCTGGACGCCCGCCGATCGCCACCACCGCAGCAACCGTCCGACGACCGCCTGCACCCGGACCCTCACGCCAGCACTCTCCGATCGGCTTCACAGTGAGCTCTGTCCATGGTGCCCCTTCCCCGGCACGACGGCCGAGCGACTCGATCCAGTGTCCGCGCTACCGCCCGCGCGCACTCGCTGGCCCGTCACCGTCGAGACGGCGGTCGTCCACGTGAGCGCCGTGGGACGCGGACCCGAGACCAGGCAGCGGCCGCACGCCTTGAAGGTGGTGGAGCCTTGAAGGCGGTGGAACCGTGAAGGCGGTGGAGCCGCCCCGTGCGCTCCAGCAGTGTGAGCGGCACGTCGCGGCGGGGACTTCCCGCCGGACCGGCAGTGGGGGCTGTGCGCGGCTTCAGACGGGGGCGATCACCCCTACCGCCAGCAGCACGGCCAGGACGACGCCGAGGGCGACGCGGTAGCCGGCGAAGACGCTGATGGGGTGGTGGGCGACGAAGCGCAGCAACCAGGCGATGGCCGCGTAGGCGACGACCAGGCTGACCAGCGTGCCCACCACTGTCGGCCCCCAGCCCACCGTGGCCGAGACGTCGGAGCCGGCCGAGAGGGCCTCGTAGGCCCCCGCCGCGGTCAGCGCCGGCACGGACAGGAAGAAGGACATGCGCGTGGCCGTGACCCGGTCCAGCCCACGCAGCAGCCCCGTGCTGATGGTGGCGCCCGAGCGCGAGACCCCGGGCACCAGGGAGACGCACTGCACGACCCCGATCCACAGCGCATCGCGCAACGTCAGGTCCGCTTCGCCCCGGTGGGTGCCCGGCCGGGCGGCGGAGCGCCGCTCGGCGATGACCATCACCGCACTCCAGACGATCAGACCGGCCGCCACGACCCACAGGCTGCGCAGGGGCCCCGCGACGACGTCACGGGCGAGGAAGCCCACCACCCCGACCGGGATGGATCCGACGATCACGCACCACGCGAGGCGGTAGTCGACGGCGGAGCGGGCCGAGGGGTCGCGCAGGCCGCGCACCCACGCCGAGACGAGCCGCACGATGTCGGCACGGAAGTACACGATCACCGCCGCGATCGCGCCGACCTGGATGATCGCGGTGAACGCCGTCGTGCCCGGATCGTCGACCCGCAGCCCCAGGAGCTGCTCGACGATGGTGAGGTGGCCGGTGCTGGAGACGGGGAGGAACTCCGTGAGTCCCTCGACGATCCCCAAGATGATGGCCTGCCAGAAGTGCACCGTGAACGTCCTTCGTGATCGATCGAATGGTAGGGCTCGGGTCTTGATGCCCCGGGTCGTGTCCCAGCCGGGTCGTGTCCCAGCCGGCTCTGCATGGGTCGGGACGTCAGCCTCGCTGGACCGCAGCCCGGCGGCGCATCGATCGACGGGCGAGGACGACGACGGCGACGACGGCGACCACGACGATCACCACGTTGCTCACGGTACTGGCGACACCTCCGACGCGGCTCCACTGCGTTCCCAGGCCGTAGCCCAATCCGATGAGCACGCTGTTCCAGACGGCGCTGCCGAGGGTCGTGCAGGCGGTGAACACCAGCAGGGACATGCGCTGCGCACCAGCGGGCAAGGAGATGAGGCTGCGCACCCCGGGGACGAGTCGTCCGAACAAGACCGAGCCCCGTCCGTGACGGTGGAACCAGTCGGAGGCGGCGAGGAGATCCTCGGCGTCGAGCAGGGGGATCTTGGACAGCAGCCGGATGGAACGATCGAGACCGAGAGCAGCCCCCAGGGCGTAGAAGACCAAGGCCCCCACCACGGAACCGAGGGTTGAGGCGACCAGTACCCAGACCAGCGTCAGCCGGCCCTGCTGGGCGAGGAAGCCCGCCAGTGGGAGCACGACCTCGCTGGGCACCGGTGGGATGAGGGTCTCGATGAGCGTCAGCAGGCCCACCCCGACCTCTCCGACGGAATCGATGAGATTTGCGAAGACGCCCGTGATGCCGGTCAAGCCGGTGGTCGCAGCGGTGGACAAGGGAATCTCCAAGTGCTGGGGGTGAGGTTGCGTGGCGGGTTGCGCCGGACGGTTTCAGCGGCACCGTGCCGCGATGAGGACGCGCTCAGGTGGCGGGGTGGGCGCCGACACGCCGTCGCCGGACCAGCCACGTGACCGTGACCGCGGCGATGACGGCGGCGACCAGCACTGCACTGCCCTGTCCCAGAGTGTGGGCGGCCGCCGCGTAGGACGCCCCGGCGAAGTAGCCCACCAGGACCGCGGCGGTGGCCCAGGTCAGCCCACCGAGCACGTTCCAGAGCGCGAAACGCCGGTAGGGCATCCGCGCGGCCCCGGCCAGGGCCGGGGTGACCGCGCGCAGGAAGGCGGTGAAGCGTCCGAGGAAGACCGCGGCACCACCACGGTGCTCCACCAGCGCCCGCGCTCGCTCGATGCCGGCTGCGTGTCTGCGCAACGCCTTCGACTCCAGGAGGCGGGAACCGAAACGGCGTCCGACCAGGTAACCCACGGAGTCACCGAGCACAGCGGCCAACGCCACCACGGCGAGCACGACAGGCAGAGGAGCATGTCCCAGACTCGCGGCAGCACCCGCCACGATGGCGGCGGTCTCCCCGGGGATGACGAACCCGACGAAGAGGGCGTCCTCTGCGAAGATGAGTGCTCCGACGATGACCAGGAGCCACACCGTCGGTACTGCCAGGATGGTGGCGATCAACGCAGCCATTGCTCCTCCTTCCCTACCCACAGGTACTGCCTCGTGGGAGTCACCTTCCTCGTGGGAGGCTGAACGTCCGCTGAGTCCAGCGCACCTCAACCAGGGGCGGATGCGGTGAGCTCGTCCTCAGTCCGCGGCGTCGACTCCTCCCGAGCCCTGTCGGTGCGGGCCGGTGAGCCGGGAGGCGTATCAGGGGTGGCGAGGGTGCGTGGCCTCCCTGGCGCGGGAGCTCGATGGCGTTCGCCCAGCGTGATGTACCCCCCTCACGGGGATGTCATCCTGAGCCACATGCTGCCGTCGATGAACCGTCACGAGGTCTGCGCCGGCCCTCACCTGCCGCGTCCGCGTCAAACGGCGCCGTGAGTTCCCAGGTCCTGGTCGTCGAGGATGACGACACCCTCGGCTCAGGGTTGGTGGCCTCACTCGCCTCGGTCGGATACCAGGTTCGGTGGGCCCGGAGCCTCGAGCAGGCCCTCGCCATGTACCGGTCGGCGACCGTGGACCTGGTCCTGCTCGACCTCGGTCTACCCGACGGCGACGGCTTGGAGCTGTGCCGGACGTTGCGGGAGGACGACTGCCCCGCGGTCGTCGTGGTGGTGACCGCCCGCGCGAGCGAGACCGACGCTGTTGCGGCGCTCGACTCCGGTGCTGATGACTACGTGATGAAACCCTTTCGCACCCAGGAGCTCCTGGCGCGGATCAGGGCGCACCTGCGCCGCCGGGAGTCCGACGGGGTCGGCGAGGTCCGGTGCGGCGACCTGCGGCTGGACCTGGCCGCGCGACGGGTGTGGTTCGGCGAGGTCGAGCTGCTGCTGCGCCCCAAGGAGCTCGACCTGCTGGCCGTCCTCGTCGCAGAGGCCGGCACTGCCGTGCGCAGGGAACGGTTGATGGACGAGGTCTGGGACGCGCACTGGTCAGGCTCGACGAAGACCCTCGACGTGCACGTGGCCAACCTGCGGCGCAAGCTCGCCGACGCGGGTGACCGGTGGGACCGGGTCTCGACCCTGCGCGGGTTCGGCTACCGCTGGGAGCTCGGCACCTGAGGCAGCAGCAGGGCGACCCGCGGCCGGGGGCCGGGCCTGCGCACCAGCAGGTCGCCACCGAACCGCCGCATGAGCGCGGTCGCCAGCCGCAACCCGGTGCCCGCAGCTACGCCCTCGGAAAAGCCCCGTCCCTCGTCGGACACCTCGACGACGACGGAGTCGCCGAGCGGCTCGACGGTCAGGGTGACGGCGCCTGCGCCGTGCCGCACGGCGTTGTCGACCAGTACCTCCAGAGCTTGGCGGACGGCTGACTCCGGCACCGAGACCGGGTCGACGTCGACGTGCCTCAGCTGAACGGTCCGGGTGGTGCGGGCCTGCCAGCCGGCGACGACCTGCTGGGCGACAGCGACCGGATCGCAAGGCTGCGTGACCTGGGCCCCACCGCGCACCACCAGCAGGTCCGTCAGGGTGGTCTGCAGGTGCCGGGCCCGTTCCAGCGCTTCGGGCCCGATCTCCGGGTGCTGCTCCAGGGCGAGCATCAGCCCGGCCAGCGGCGTCCGCAGCTGGTGCGAGGCGTGCTTGGCGAAGTCCCGCTCGGACTCGAGGAGGTGACCGAGCTCGGCCGCGGTCGTGGTCAGCGCAGAGGCGGCCGTGTCTGCCTCCGTGATGCCCCAGCGCGGGAAGGTCAGGGAGAACTCGCCCTGGCCGAGGGTCTGGGCGCCTGCGGTGAGCTGCTCGAAGGGCTCAGCGATGGTTCGCGCCGACCGGCGCGCCATCAGTGCTGCAACGACCAGCACGGCCAGGGCCAGCCCGAGCAGGGCGGCCCAGCCGGTCACGGTGTCCGCGAGCACCTCGGATTCCGGGTGCGCGGCGCGGATCGACCCGGTGACGACCGCGTCGGACAGGATCGGGGTGACCACTGCGAGGTCGCCGTTCTCGTGGCCGGTGTGCTCGTCGCCGTCGGCGGCGGAACGGGCCAGGGTGGAGCGGGCCGGTCCGACGCCGACGACCAGGTGCCCGTCCGGGGCGTAGAGGGCCACGTCGGCACCACTGGCCAGCCTCGGCAGGCTCGGGGTCCTCGAGCCGTTCATGACCTCATCCGGCACCGCGGCCACGACCCGGACCGCGTCGGTCTGCAGCCCTGACACCGCCTCGCTCTCGACCACGCGCTGCACCGTGACCGCGAGCGGCACACCGAGCAGCAGGACGCTGACGCTGGTGATCACCATGATGGTGGTGCGCAGGCGTGTGCGCAGCAGTCGCGTGGTCACGCCACGACTGTAGGAAGGCGGAGGTAAACGCGGCGTTGGCCCAGCGATGGCCCGGCGCTGGAGCGCCGGTTCCTAGCGTCGTCGACATGAAGCGATCCCTGGTCTCACGGTCCCTCATCAGCACCGCCCTCGTCGGTGCCGCCCTCGTCCTGGTTCTGTCGGCCTGTGGCGCCTCAGCCCCGACGCCCGTCCCCTCGGTGACCGGTAGCTCCAGCGCGGTTGTCACGCCGCCGGCCACCGGTTCCGCCAGCGGGTCCGCGCCCGGGTCGCAGGCGCCGGTCGCTGCGGAGAGCAACCCCCCTGGCGACATCCCCGACAACATCGCGTTCGTCAAGTACACCAACGACGCCGGCGGGTACTCCTTCACCCACCCGGAGGGGTGGGCCCAGACCGGCAGCGGCACCTCGGTGCTGTTCACCGACAAGCTGAACGGCGTCAGCGTCGACGTCGGCTCAGCCACCACCCCTCCCACCACGGCGACCGCCAACCAGCAGGACGTGCCCGCCCTGACGTCCAGCCAGCCCGCGTTCGAGCTGAAGACGGTGTCCGCCGTCAGCGGCACGTACGGGTCCGGGGTGCGGATCGTCTACCGCCGCAACTCCGCGCCCGACCCGGTGACCGGTCGCCAGTACCGCGACGAGGTGGAGCGCTACGAGGTCGTCTCGGGCGGCCGCGAGGTCGTGGTGGAGCTGTTCGGGCCGGTCGGGGCGGACAACGTCGACGCCTACCGTCAGATGATCACGAGCCTGGTGATCGCGTGACCCCGCTGACGGCCACCGGCCTGCACCGGTTCTACCGACGCGGCGAGACCGAGGTCGCCGCCCTGCTGGACGTAGCGCTGGTCGTCGAGACCGGCGAGACGGTCGCGGTGACCGGACCATCGGGCTCCGGCAAGTCGACGCTACTCGGTCTGCTGGCCGGGCTGGACGACCCCGACGGCGGGCAGGTGCTGGTGGCCGGCGAACGGCTGAGCCACCGCAGCGCCGCCCAGGCCGCCTCCATCCGGGCCCGTCGGATCGGCATCCTGACCCAGACCAGCGGGCTGTTCTCTCACCTGACGGTGCGGGCCAACGTGCAGTTCGCCCAGCAGGCCCGGATGCGCGCCGGCGCCACCGAGGGCCCCACCGTCGACGAACTGCTCGACGGGCTGGGTCTCGGGGCGGTGACCGAGAGCCTCACGTCCACCTTGTCGGGGGGAGAAGCCGCCCGCGCCGGCCTCGCGGTGGCACTGGTCGGCGGCCCGGCCCTGCTGCTGGCCGACGAGCCGACGGCCGAGATCAGCGCCCAGGAGGAGCGGGACGTGCTCGGCCTGCTCGACGCCTGGCGCCCGGCAGACGGAGCAACCGTCATCGTCACGCACTCCGACACCGTCGCCGCCCACGCCGACCGGGTCGACCTCGTGC
>Ga0160427_10001872_pt1 | contig 12813 bp, 8 predicted proteins | sample SolpanmetagenomL_FD_108194 | JGI IMG/M metagenome (GOLD analysis project Ga0160427, IMG submission 108194) | Solar panel surface microbial communities from Lawrence Berkeley National Laboratory, California, USA - L | ecosystem: Engineered > Built environment > Solar panel > Unclassified ...
AATGGCACCACTTATCTGTGTGTAAGTACTCTAAGTGTATGCAATCAATCGAATGAGACCGTTTCGAGTGACCTACTGAAAAGTTGACCATCCTAGATTTGCTGCATAATCAAGAATCCATTCTGTGGAATTGGAGACGACCTGTGGGGAATATGCGTTCTGGTCTTATGATTTGAGCAATTGAGGATTCGGGACTTTCCAGGAAATCATGTTGCTTGTAGCTGATGAATAACGCCACTTGTTTGTTGTCTCCACTAAAGGGATGTCACTTTATGCAGGAACTGGTAAACCCTGCTGTTTGTTCGGATCCACTCTAGAACTCCCATAATCCGATTTCACATCCCCTCAATGTACGGTACGTAGCCGGCATATCGTACCTAGAGCTTGAGCAATTCCCCTGGTTTTCGAGTAGATCAAGTGCCTATACTAGGTGTAGTTGTTATTTGTGGAGAACTGTAACAAGAAATGTTAATTGAAAAGTCATTAATGTTAACAGCTCTCATGGTTGTTGGACACATCAAAGGCAGCTGTGCAGTTGTCAAAAGCATTGGAATCATGTTTGTGTGTTTGCATGCCTCTGTCAAACTCGCTCAGGATTTAACGCTATAACTCCCATTCCAGCATTGTGCTTCAATTGATCTAGGTAAGTTAGCCTGAAAGAAATTCTTAACATAAACTAAGCACATAGAGATCATAGGCAACTCAGCGATCACAAAGCCCGAAACATCTCTGATGTGATTTGTGCTTAGCACTATAGCTACTGTTTATGCGTGAAGATACAGAACTTCTATAGTAGGGCATTTTTTATACGCGAATGATAATTTATGTTTAGAGTATACGTAATGTATAGCAAGAGGGTATAAGCTTAAGCTCGCAAATTTCAAGCATTTTCAAAAATAGGTCTCTCATCCAGATGTCAAGGAAATATCCTAGAATTTTCAAAGACGATAATTCATTGATATGCAACATCAGGTGTCGTAGATGTCTCCATACACGACTCGTATATATATACAATTCCATAAGCTTACATGTAGAGTTCGATCTGAGAGTTGAGATTTGACACTACTGGTAATCCGCTCTCATGATCAACTACTAAAGTGTAAATGTACAGTATAAAGTTAAGTCAAATTTATGTAGGGATCATTTTTTCATCCTTATTCCCCGTTCGAAAATTAAAGTAACCTCTTCCATGGATATCTTAAGTTGTTGTATCAACTAACGGTATTATAATAGGCATAAGCGCAATGTGGATGTACATGTACATGTGTGGTAATCTTCATAAAATTTGAGGTTATGATGATGAGTTATTTTGCTCATGCTTAGTAGTGCTCGTAGTGCTGCAATTCTGTGCTCTGCTTGACATAATTTCTCCGAACATAAACATTGGCGTAACGGTTGAGCTTCTCCCGGTAATTAACCAGACCTCAACGTATCAAACCACTTGTAAAATTTCTTTCCTCGGTCATAAATCCTAAAGCGTCGTTGCATGCATATTGTCTCGGAACATCAGTCAGTATAATGATGATATGTTCTAGCTATAGAATCGCAGAAGTATAATAATTTATAAGGTGTTATAGGTTATGATACATATGCATCATGCAAGACGAGTGTCAAAGCAGTGAAATAACTCCACAGTTCCACAGTCAACATGACTCTGGAATATGATTCTGCAAGATCGAAAGTCTATTTGTATTTGAGATCAATTCTCTAAGTCCTGGCAGGGTTTATATGTGTGATACCACCTTATTATGACCTAAAGCCCCTACAAATTTGCATCCACTATCAAAGGCTGAACTTCTATACGGACAGATATGGGTGTGTGGCACTTTTTAACTTCACATATGCTATAGAATACATGACCGAGATTTAATCTTGCGAGTTTCAACTAGTACCATGGTAAGACTGACATATACTACTATGAAAAGTATATGTATTTAGCCAATAGGACGCATTATTGATATATCTAAGAACTGGTACTCAAAGCAGGTTACCTCGCACATATGTCAATCTCAGAACTAATCTTGCAAAGGTTTAGAACTGAGATCGTGAGATGCTGGAATGCGTGAGAGGTATGTGCTAAAATTTGGTTCTCATCCTTGTTTATCTAAGTGTATGCGCTATAGTAGTTAATTGAGCAAGTAATTTGATCAGCCTTTACGTAGCGGATAAATTTTGGCATCTATCACTAAGATTTTAAGAGATTTTTTGGAAGAAATATGAAGGAAAAGCTACCAAATGCCTCTAGGTTGGAGAATGTTCGTTCCGGATTTTAGAAAGAGTATTCAGACAACCTCATGTAAATCCTATATCGCCATGTTACAGAACTCATTGTGTAAACACGAGCATTATAAAATCGCTAAATTCTAGGTAAAACTTCGGTCCTAGTCATTGGTGATGTGTAGCAGCTGCAAAAGAGATCTTCCTAGAATGCACTTGTGTTGACGGTAGCTACTCTCACTTGGTTTAAGACAAGCAGCGTACCTGGAGCACAGTTGCTGCTATCGTTGCTCCTGCTGAGAATGCTAGTTGTGCCCCGGAGTCTAGTTGTTCTGAACTCGTTGTATGCATGGGTGTGTTGCTTTAGTTAATTAAAGACCGAAATAGTACAGCTCCAGATTGATTGTGATCGTATATATACCATGCGCCATAAATGGCAATTGTACGTAGCAATCGCATTGGACAGCTGAGACGATGACTGTCGAGAGCAAAAATCCACACAAATGGTCAATGACAACATGCTCGTTTAACATCTTGAATTGTAGCTTTATATGGTAAGCAAATATTATGCACGATCGTGACTGCCTAGAATAGACATCTTCAACTTGTACTGCACACGAATACGCGTATGTCGATTATTAGCTATAAGGTTTGTTTATCAATCCTAACTGCTCACGCAACACGTTGCAATTGCCCGAGCACGGCCCGGCCGGTGTCCCACAAATAGATCGAATCCTTAACCAAGCATTTATTATAGACAGTATTTGGTATTCTTCCAGAACCATTAATTCTTCTGCGCTTTTATATAAACAACCTTGCATACAATGGTAACGTCTCACTCTGTCAGTCCGGTTATAACAAGATCCCTATGAACTCCAATGACCTAGTATACTTACAGTTCTACGTACATTACGGTCAAAGTTCTTTAATCCGATCTGCTAGTCTCAGTCTTCATTACACACCTAAAATCTTTCCTTTTGCTTGTGTAATAAAAATTGACACCTGCATATAGGATGAATAAATTTTGACTAATATGTAATATGATCAGGTATTGAAAGTGTGCTGGCGCTAACGAATGAACAAATGCACACAGAGACACGGACACAATTAGATGAATCCATGGCTATCGGCAGGGTTACTAAGACTCAATATCCGTAAGTCGCGGCAATAGATACAGGATGAATTCGCCGATAATCAAGACCGTAGTGCTTGTAGGAATATATAGAATGAAACAAACAGACTATGGCAAAACAGCTCTGTGACAACTTTTTTGGTCTGGAAACTAAGCCCAAGCAAATCGCTAACAAATGAGACCCAGAGCCTAGACTTTGTCGATCACTTAGCGATGCGCACGACAATTACAAAGCAGGTCTAGAAATGCAGCATGATCTATCAAGAAAATTCTCTAAGCTTGGCAAGCAGCAACAACTCACATATAATTTACAGCATACTGTACTATCCTTCACAGCTATAGCGCTTGAGTTTGATGCAACGAAGATAAGTAGCCGGCGAAGCCGCCAATACTGCCAAAGTTTGATAGTTCGAACCTTTCAAACATAGATGATACGTGATTGCATGGAGCATGCAAGCAAGTCAACCTCAAGATAAGGTCTTAAATTTATGATGAACCTATATTAATGTTTGTTTTTGTTCCGTGTTTGCACCTGAGAAAATTATTAGGGATAATCTTTATGTATGCATATATGCATAAATGCATATGACGAAAAGCCAATTTGAATACCCATTATATTGTCAGGCATTGAACTTCGCCGAATATCCTCTTCATATCTTGAGCTCATGCAGGGGTTTTCGCATTCCTAGTACGTAGTTGAGATATTGGAAAGGACATGGTCTTGCTGCTGGAGTACGGTTTACCCAATACCATGGTCTCATTATACTCGCTTTAAATTGCCGTCGCTCCCCTATTTCCAACTTTCTACAACGCATGGCCTTTACCGCTACAAGAACAACTTGATACACAACCAATCGATTGTTCAATTTTTCACAAAAACCTTGTTTCACGGCTCTACCGAAAAGGATGCCCAACTCCTCGCTGCTAACGTATTATTGATCCTCACACAACGCTCAGGGACTATATACCATCACCCCGTTATACCATTTTAGGTTAAAAGATCCCAAAGAGAGGCTTTTTGCTTGACAAGAAATACCACGGTAAAGCATTTATCAGATAACACAGTGCAGGCACTGAGCTTCGTATTATCATGATCTATAATGAAACGCAGTCATTGAATTTATGGTTTTCTAACGTGGTCTCCGGGGTTTACAATGTTAACGGCTTTGATCTCCTATCGCTGTATGAGCCCCTATGCAATGCCGGGGCCGTATACGTCCCGGATGATGTTCCTTCCTCTGTAAGGCCTGCTTTGCTTTGCAGCTCCAGCTAGGAGGGCGAAACATACCAATATCATAAGCATTACATGATCGGCCCACTTCACTCCATGGCCAGCATAGGCTCGGTACTTCGTGTATGATGGAAGCAAGCTAATCCATATTATATCGTCCATGCATATATGATATGGATTCTATTATGACATTCATACTTCGTTCGACACATCACGCAGGCGTAGGGCATGGTATAGGCAGGGACAGCAATTGTATATGGCTGCCCGTCAACCAAAAAAAATAAAAATTGTTAATAATTATGTTGCAATCGCCAAGGGTAGCTATGAATGAAGTAAAAGGATAAATAACCTTTGACACACAATTTCTTCAGTCATGTCATGCTTAGAAGTACTAACCGAAAAGAGTCACCCAATGCAGATTACCTCACAGGCACGGTAGTCTTAACGGTTAGCACATTTAGACTAGTCCATGAAAAGGTGAAATGAAGTAACATGGGACAATCTCTTCAAGAAAGTTCTGAAATCACCGGCTGCTGAAAATCTTACCTATATCCCGTAGAATGCGTAATTAGATCTTCGGGTCTAGACCAACCCTTCAATCAGTTTGAACCGGTGATATCTTATGGCAACAGATCATGGCTCGTGGGTTTTATAATCATGATCAACCCAAGTCATAATAGCAGAGCAAGCGAGGTGATGTTTCTCGTCTTGTCGTTCATATTGTTCAAATGTATCTCCCGCGCCTGCAATGCAATGTTTGACGATCTTGAATCCACCGCACTTATGGATTGAGTTGATTACGGTAGAGTTCTGTACGTACTCACATTCTGCCTTGCATGCATTTCCTAATTGAGACAGAACGAAAAAACATCACACCACAGCTTTTGTTGTGACAAAGGTTGCATCATGAACATGGCCTCATCAATTGCAAAATAAAGTTGGCAACAAACTATAGCTAACTTGCTAAGTCATTCAGTGCATGCATGATGCTGACTCCGCCGGAAGCTGAAATTGTACATCGCCGCTGTATATTTCCTTGCTCATAAATATACTACCATACCAACGTACATATTTGCTTTGTGTGTTTCTCTCCTAGACATTTATAATTATATGGTAATTGTGCTAGTACTAACTGGCTGGTTCAAGCTTTTGAACATACCTTGTCAGCCCTTCTGTATTTGGGCACTAGTACTATGTGCATGCTAGTAGGTACTTGATCTTACCTTTTCTTCTTCTCCTTTTCAAAATAAGACAATTATGTCAATTACCTATAATTTTTACCGATACTTGTACTTAGCGCTAGTTGAGACAATACGCATCAACTTAGTTAAGGTTTTCTTCCATATATTTCTTTTTCTCCACCATAACCTCAATTATGGTCCGTCACTTTAGGGGAGCAATTAAGAAAATTTACATTTCTCTCGGGCTGGGGTTTTGACATTTTTCGACCTTGAGACATTTGGTTGTTTAAACAGGTGTGCATCCAGGTGGACCTGTTTGCAAATTTTACATAGTCGCGCTCTTGTACATGTTCCAAACTTGTCGGTGTCTTATTATATCATCTTAAGGAAGCACAGGCTTGTCGTATCGGGAGGCTTGAGGATTTATCGCAAGTGATTTATTGATGGTCAGGCACCAGCTGCAGAGTCAAGCTGACGTTTTACACATTTAGAAGATCTAACTCCCTTGCTTCAAGCTTCATCTGTGTCTCTTCCCCACCTGGAAGAATCATATAAATTACCACGGCGCGCGATTGGATCCACTACCTGTAATTATCGTTACGAGAAGGTTGCCTGTGTGAGGTTATACAACTAGTACTTATACTATCTTCGATTGCTTAATTCGAGTACGCTTACTATTAACCTCGAAGCTTTCAAAGATCAGCAATAGACCGCTTCGAATTTCTATGTCATAGGTCAGTCCTCTTTTTTGTAGGGGATCTCTATCATAACAATTTTCATATTCTAATCTACGTAAGCATTTGAGTTAGTCCTTTTATGTTGTAAGCTTGTTCATCTTTGGATACATATATCTGAAGATCCGCTAGCTTTAACTTTAAAACAAATTTGAACACCTCTCTTATTGACGTACACTACGTCCAACACTTATACTTGTCACCATCTCTTGACCTTTTCATCTTCTTCAGGAACATCAAGTTGGCTGGAAATACATATTGCAGCTGCTTCACTGCCAAACACCACAAGAACAACGACAACGACAAAAAACAATAAATATATTGACGGGTCTCAATTGATACTAAATCCCCGATTGTAACATTTCAGCACTGGAGACCAGCACTAGGTCTAAAATACTTGCTTATACAGACCTCGGACATCGTTTTCAGTATCTTGAACGACACGTCATACCAATTGTTCCTGTCCTTGGTCCACAAAACTTGACAAGTTTCTCTACGTGTTTTCACACAATTCTAAATATTCCTTTGAATTTCATGCTATAGATCTAGATCAATCATCCAAAAGAACGAGTTCTGGATCTCTTGTTCATTGTGTGTTCAAATTAGAAATATCTACATTTTCCTGCAATCTGAAAAATGGATAGGCCAAACGAAAACCAACAGCCTCAGGATTTCTATCCACCGTCTCAGGAAACACTCTTTAATACGCGCGCAACAAGCAGACCAAATATGGATTTTAACGATGGAAAGCTTGTATCGCCTATGTCTTTGACTTACTCAGGACCCTCTGCAGCTCCATCGATATATCCCAGTCTCATCAACCAACATGACCCTTCCAGGGACATGATGTATAGGAATATTCATCCCGTTCCTCGAATGCAGATGCAACCGAATAGACATGAGAGCCCTTATGGGACACCTTTTCAGCGTGCTCACACTACCTCACTTTTACCTGCTCCCGCCTCAAGTCATTATTTACCATCTTTGAGGCGAGCTAGTGAGCACACAGATCCCTCGCTCATGAGACAAAACCTTCGGTTAGATGTGCCTAACCACCCTTTAAAACGATCGATGTCATTTGGAGAAGAATCCGACACGCATTCACCAGGAAATATCACAGGCCGTGAGAACGACATCGTCAAACCTGCAGCACCCACCAAAAATGCTAATGGCAAATTTCCATGCATGTATTGCACTAAAACATACTTGCATGCAAAGCATCTAAAGCGTCATCTTCTCAGACGTGAGTATTTTAACATCCTCTACGTCTTTCTACTGATAAATCTTTAGATATTTTCATGGGCTTGCTAACGTAAGACTAGATACTGGTGATCGGCCCTACCAGTGTCCTTTGTGTAAAGACACATTTTCTAGGAGCGATATTCTGAAGCGACACTTTCAGAAGTGTACTATTAGGAGGGGAAATCCTACAAATGTGTCTCATTTATCACATACACACGCAAATAGAGAGGCAGCCGCTGCAGCTGCACAAGCCGCTGCAATGACAGAGAATAATGGAGCCTCAGCTGAATCAAGGCGTAGAAGCAATACCAGCAGGTCCTCACAATCAAATTCGCCAATGCAAAGAACGCCCCCAATCCCAGACTCAAAAAACATGGCTACGAACACAAATGATGGAGCAAATCAAAGTCTGTGTGAAATGTGTTCCAAAACGAAAGCACGATGTGATCGTCTCAGCCCTTGTGGGTCGTGTAAAGCTCAAGGAGTGAAATGCGTCTATTATACATCAAGATCACAAAGCGTGGCGTCGATAATGTCGGACCAGGATAGCTACAGAATGTCAGCTTTGACCTCACCGACCTTTTCGTTCTCCTCAGAATATCAATTTAGAGACTCTATAGGTAGCACATCGAATTCTGCGCTTTCATCACCACTCGAAGTCACCAACGAAGGATACAATTTTTCGCTACAACATCGAAATCTACCAAATCAATTCTCTGGAACCCAACCTACACAAAACTCATATGTGCCAACAAGGCCTTTACTATCACAGTCTCGATATTCACCATACTCACAACAAAACGACGCGACACAAATCGATCCATTTCGCAGACGAGATGGATATCGCAATCCTTTCGAAACACCATCAATACCACCCCCCAACCAACATGATTTGGATTGGACATCGCTCCTACAAAACGGCGAAGGTTACCCTCACCCTGTATATCATGATAGCCAAAGTCGAGGCCCATCCGACAATATGTACACTGAGGTTAATATGACTCCCGCTTGTACAATGTGAACAACGACTGAGGTCTTTCTTTGAGCAGACTGGTCGCAAACCTGACCATAACCAATGATTGTGAGTCCTCAAGACTTACAATTAGGTACACACCATCCTCTCTCGCGATCTTGACGCAAAATATGGACCGTCAAGGAATTCTCACAACTAGCTGATATGCTGCATTTATTGTTCTGTCTTTCTTACGAATATAGCACATGCACAACAGGGCAGATTCTCTAGTAACAAAAAGCATACTCGCGGCGTTTGTTGTTCGAGCAATTAGTAAATATCCTTTTCAAATTGCGATTTTGAGACTACTCTAGCTATTGGTCAACCATTGTAAATATGACTACTAAAAAGCTTAGATTTTTCCATATACATAATTTTCGAGACACCTTAGATAATACGATATAGTAGCATGTACGTAGGTAAAACGCCTCGAATGACACACTATACGGTTCATGGCCAAGAAATGACAAAACCCCATCCGCGGAGAACAGCTTTAACAAAGCTTGCTAAAGTAGGAAAAGGTGCGATTTCTTAGGGACCTTCAGATATCGCCGAGTGTAGATCTTTCATGTATATATCACCGGTCGCAGATATCAATGTCGAGGATTGAAAATAGTGGGCTTACTTCCTGCTGATATCAGATTTTGGGGTCTTTCGCTCCTATTTTCACAATCAAAAGAGGCGCTACACCGTACAGCCTGAACCAAAAAATAATTAATCCAACCAACGTCTATAGAAACAATTGACCTTCAGCTTGTTTCCGTTCTAGTTGAGCTCAATTAAAATCTTTACCACGAGTTAATGCTAGTCACATCGTTCGCTTGAATCAACATCCCTCAATTTCAACAATTTGGCATTGATTATGGATACATATACATCATATTCAACATTCATCGATTCCAGACTCAAAGACGTAATCATCTGATATACATTGGGCCGATTTGCTATGAGATGTAAGACAACAAGATCTGTACCGTGGTTGTCCAGACGAATCAAAAATCAGAAACGAACATTACTATCTGTGCGAATGCTGCACAAGTCAAGTTTCGCATTTTATTTGATTCTGAATTAACCTTATTGGTACATAGCCTGTTGCTTCCAGATGTCTTTTTAAAATTCGAATGAAAATAAGGAGAAGATAAAGATACCTCGGTCCAAGTAAATTACCCTTAGTCGTACAGGGACGTGTATGTATACACTATTATAAGACATTTTTATAATTCTGGTGACTTGGTTGCCGACGCTTTGGTTGATTGATTCAATTCTTCTGCTTTCGTTTGTTTGTGAGTGAAGCGATCCCGGCCACTTGGTACCTGGCTTTTTTATTCTGGAGTACTGCTCATAGCTGCTGTCTTAGCTCATGCTTACCATCCTCATGGATTGTTCAAACATTTCCGGCAAACAATTGTGTAACGAGCACCAATTCTGATAGTTTGGAATAAACCTACAATTACTGCATCGCTGGTGTGTCCATATTGATTCAAGCGATTGCATCTGAGATCAGCCTTTTGCTTTTCACAAGACGTTGTTGTTTATCGTCTCAAAGAGGATAAAACTTGCAGTGTTACACAGTCAAACCTTATAATTCTGTGATGTCACATATTGTGCTCTAAAGACCTCTAATACTTATTCCCGGACTGATACTACTAGTGCTGATATTGCAAAGAGTTGATGATGGACCCTGATCGTCGGGCTTTATTCGCGCCTTAAATTCAAGGTGTCTGAATCTCAGAATATACTGTACGCACAAAGTGTACATCGTGAGACTGGAGTCGTTCCTTGAGGGCATGACTTTTCCAGAGTACGGAGGATACGGACATCCGGAGCCTTGGAAACATCAAGCCTTTGATCTTGTTAAGTAAGCCTTGGTAAGACAATGTGCATATTCTTCCGGAATCTCGAAACTTCAAAATTTCCTTCTAGCGCACAATTCCATTGTGCTCTGTGCAGCTAAATGACGTCGAATCATGTCCAATACCTGGGTTCGAGTAGCTTGATACAGACTATGTGCGAGTCTAGCCAGTCCATGGCGCACACATCCGTGCTGAAATGTTGGAACGACTAAGGACTAAGTAATCCAGTAAGTAGTTTAATTGAGCGCCACGCGAAATAGAGACGGCAATTCCTGCCCATCAAGAGATGAGGTGTGCTGTAATTATAACCGAGAACCCCCATAGGAACACGGGAGTTTATTTGTGCTCCGCTTCCATCGATATCATGATGAGCATCACCATCAATCTTGGAATGATGGGCCTGAATAAATCTTCAAATCTCTTAAAGATTAATTCAAAACCCCATTTCTCGTTTTCTTTCCTTTTTCCCCCCTTCACAATTTTAGAAATCCATATGCATGTCAACTGTCTCCAAAACTGATCATGATTAAGACCGTTTTGGATCCAATCATACGACCGTACGCCGCAAAAACCCATGCGATATTGTCATTCCCAAGCAACTAAATTCGGAGCGAAGAATGAGTGTAGTGAAATGGAGATGACGATGGCCTGGGATGCTCATGGACATTCTTAGGCGATAATCCATTAGCTGCAAGTCACTCTATGATTACAATGATTTCGGCATCTATACACGAGAAGCACTAACAACTTGCACAGAATCGGTGAAGCATGTTTTAGGCGTGAACCAAGCTCAATAACTGATTTCACAACTTGAAGTTTAGTAGTAGTTTGAATGATTTGTTGTTGTTGTCATCAGCAGTCTAAACTCAGAAACCTAACAAATCTGGCTATGTGGTCAAGTTATACATGATGTAATCTTTGGTCTTGAAATCTAAGATGTATGCCCTGTATATCTATGCGTCGTCTTTGTCAGACTTCACAATACAACGTATTTTTGGAAATCTTGATTTTGCTTCAATAAATCCTTGTTTTGCTCTATAGTCGCTCATAAGGTCATTAAAATAATTTTAAGCACCTGTGACAGCAAAACCCGCAGGACCTAAGCTTCACTTATCATTTAGAATAGATTTCTCCTGCTCCTCCTACTTACGACGTTCGTTTTTTTGATCCACGTCGCCTTACAACACCTCTGTTTACACCGGCATCTATTAACAAAACGATGTTGGGCAAATTCTCATGAACGCATATACTTTGTGTATTTCGGTGAGGAGCAAAGATTGGAACATGGTTGCTGATAGTGATTGTCACACATGAATTTAATTCTCAAAAATTTGCCTTGACTGATGCATATGGGATGTACTCAAACAGCAGCGTAAGATGTATGGTTCAAAAAGGGACCATTCTAATGAAAGATTCATGTTTGAATAAATTTAGACAAAAGCAAGAATCATGAAGTTAAAATGATAGTTATTTTTCTTGTCACTCAAGTTTGATTGAGAGTTACCACAATGTAATTGTTGATTTTGTTATTCTGTGACAATGGGCATGAAAGTTCAAAAGGTAAAGCAGATGAACATATACATAGAAAGTTCGATAGCATTATTCATATTCATGTTCTCAAGAAACATATATGCAACTCTGGCTGCGTGCATACACCTTTAATCACATCCTTCAAACATCACCTTGTTAAATCTAGACGTATATTAATTGCAAGATCAATCTCAAATTCTTGTAATGCACCACCTCCTACAGCAATGATTCATTTTGAGGTCAACCAAATTTAATAAGATATCATCAGTTTTATTACCACCGATGGGCTAGATCGACAGCATCACTTCTGATATCTATGTAGTAATAGATAAAGATCAAATTTACCTTCGTAGCTATTATGTATAGTACTGGCAATAATGATGGCCTTAGCTCAATTATTAAGTAGTTTGTGCATAAATGCAAAAACTTTCTAGATGTAGAGATATTCAAATATACGAATATACGCGTCGATGATATCTAAACGTAAACACTTGTTAAAACCCGCCTGAAAGGATTTCAGTGTCTCGTCTTACTCGCCTGGAGAAAGAATCTTTCTAATATATGAGATATTAGTGATTTTGTAACTTAATGTGAACCGTCTGACCAATAAGAAATTGTACTCTAAGAATAATATAGTTCATTACGTATTGAACTCTGTGCTCAACTACTGAATCTATCTGA
>Ga0160427_10001873_pt1 | contig 12807 bp, 16 predicted proteins | sample SolpanmetagenomL_FD_108194 | JGI IMG/M metagenome (GOLD analysis project Ga0160427, IMG submission 108194) | Solar panel surface microbial communities from Lawrence Berkeley National Laboratory, California, USA - L | ecosystem: Engineered > Built environment > Solar panel > Unclassified ...
CAACACTGTCAGTCCAACTGTCGCGCTGACTGTGCTGGGCAAAAAAGCGTGGGCCGATGATGCTAAGAGAGAGGCCCATCTTAGGCAGATACCGACGGGTCGTTTTGCACAGCCAAAGGAGATTGCCGATGCTATTGAGTTCCTGTGTCGAGATGAGAGTGGTATGATTAACGGTAGCGATGTCAGAGTGGACGGTGGATACACTATCAGGTGAAGAAGTATAAACACTTGACCATTGAACGAAGTACTTCGAAGTCAGTGGCTCCAACTTAGTGAGAATACGATCCAGAAGGCCACTTTTGACAAACTCTTTTCATCACGAGCTTCATACATTCTTGATACTTAACAGGCCTGTGCAACTTCTCCGATAACGTGACACTATTTTTTCCAGGAAACAAGATCGAAGTAGAAAGAAGTCTGAAACGCAGATCAAACCGTCTTCGAGTCATGGCAGTTCTTATCTACGAAGCTTGTGCATGCTTCTCCACATGGTTAATTCCTTTTATGCAACAAATTTACGTCATGTTGAAGAATTGGGCATTGGACTGCCGTATGTCCACAAATATCGTGCGACAAACCACCTTACTTAACCTGATTCCCTCCCGCTTATCTTTCCTGTTCTGAATCCTCTTCGTGCCTGTAGCCTGCTGTGCTATTCATGAGCTCAACCTCTCGTTCTGCTGTATCATCACGAGTACCTGCACCACCACCATAGCGATGATAAGCTCGCAACCCACCGAGCACCACGATGCATCTGCTCTCGAAAAAGCCACTTCACCTCGTTTCGAACCCGCAGCCAACAATCCAGACCTCTCCAATACTCCCACCGCCCGAAACAGTACCACTAGCCCTTCCAATTCTACTTCAAAGTCCAGTCACCGCTACTTAAACGAGGAACAAGCACTCGACTGGTGTCGCAAATACCCTAGCTCTGCCGAAGAGATCTACATTGTATACTCGCAAGATGACAAGGACAATCCTCGCAACTGGGGGCTGGGAAGAAAGTGGTATATTACGTGCCTGGTCTCAATGAGCAATGTCCTTACTTGCTTGTGTGCTGGAGGTTGGTCATCAGGAGCTGCGTATGCTGCGGAAGAGTTTGGAGTCAGTGCTGAGGTTAGCACGTTGGGTATGTTGTTTCGCAGCTCCAGCTTGAAGTGCTATAAGATGACAATGGTCATGCTGACGATGGTACGCTCACAGGTCTTGCCATGTATGTGCTTGGTTTTGCATTTGGCCCACTCTTACTTGCTCCATTGAGTGAATACTACGGTCGTTCACCCATCTACTTCGTAGGCTGGTTCCTCTTGGTCATTTTCCAGATCCCGGTAGCTCTCGCGCCCAACATCGGCACGGTCATCGTGTGCCGCTTCATAGGTGGCTTTTTTGGGGCCGCTCCGTTGACGAACACTGGCGGTACTGTTAGTGATCTTTGGAGTAGAAACACAAGTGGTCCTGCGATGGCTGTTTATGGAGTCAGTTCGACGAGTGGACCACCACTTGCTTTGGTGATCACAGGGTATATTGCCCTGCATTTGGGCTGGCGTGATAATATCTGGATTATTATGGGTATTTTGGGGGCTTTTTGGCTGCTTATGGTAAGTTTCGTATTTCGATTTCGGGTACAAGACTGAGTGACATGATTTCTGGTGCATTCATTGAAGCGAGAACACTCCTCTTATCGGCACTCATCACCTGGAAACATATATCGCCTAGTGTTGCACAAATGCGGACGATAGTAGAAGTGCTGATGAATCGCTTCCCAGATTGCAACTCTACCCGAGACTCGACACACTATAATCCTTGACAGAAAAGCCAAACGAGTACGAAAAACACTTCAGAAAGAGGGTCTGGGAGGTGGCGACAACATCCGCGATGCAAATGCAGACGAGAAGAAGGGCTTGTCGACCCTATTCAAAATCACCTTGTCTAGACCATTCGTTTTTCTGTTTACGGAGCCAATCACTTATGCTAGTGCCATATACAATGGTAGGTCATGTCTCAGATCACCAGCAGATCGTCACTCACAAGTTTGCAGGCTTCATCTATGGCCTGGTTTATATCTTCAACGAGGCTTTCCCACTAGGTAAGATGACAGACGTTACGAGATATGCAAAAAGTGTGGTGAAGTAACATTGAGAACAGTATTCGGTGAGGGCCACGGCTTTAACACCGGTGAAGTTGGCCTGTCATTTTTAGGACTCACGATCGGCCCTCTGATTGGCGCATGTCTACACTTTTTGCAGGAAAGATACTATCTCAAGCGTGTCGCCCAAAACGACGGCAAAGGTGTGCCCGAGGCGAGGATGTGGATGGGGTTAGCAGGTACAGTTATGTTGCCCATCTCTCTATTCTGGTTCGCCTGGACTTCTTATCCTAGTGTGCAGTAAGTCTTGTACCTCACCTGCGTAGATAGGCAGTACCATTGACCCTTCTCCCTCTATAGCTGGATATCTCCGATCCTGGCATCTGCTCTGTTTGGGCTTGGGATATACATCATCATCCTCGGCATACTCAACTACGTCGTCGATTCATATCAAACATACTCAGCATCCGCTCTTGCCGGCGTCATCTTCGTGAGAAACATTGTTGGCGGTGGATTTCCCATGTTTGCCACATACATGTATGACAAGCTAGGCTGGGAGTGGGCGAGCTCGTTGCTGGCCTTTTTGAGTATTCTGCTTATTCCGGTAAGTCTTGGTGTTCTCCATTTGCATGCAGATATCACAAGGGAATCTGTTGACTAATGAACTACAGATACCATTCATCTTCTTCTTTCGAGGCGAGGCGATTAGACTGAAGAGTCCTTGGGCGAGTGAGCATTTCAATCAGGACGAGGATAAGCCGCATTGAGCGATGCTGATAGGAAAGATGACGATGGGAAATAAACGAATGTTTAATGACAGCATATAGCCAGAGTTGGTAAGCATGATTACCTGAAATATAGATCTATTGCGAAATCCTTTTAGTATGGTCGACATTGTGTGCTGGATTGTGTTGTGACAGCGGCAACTAATGATAGATACAACAACAAGAGCATGAAGCTGTACGACACGCCACGCACTAGTCGCCACACGGGGTTTCTCTTCCGCCACTCACCTGATGGCCTGTCATAACGTACTAGCACGATCACAACCAGCTATCTTCACGCGCTCAACCGAATCCAGAGTGGTAAATACGAGATGTGTGTTAAATTCTCCTAGCGTGTGGTCGGAGCATAATCAGGAGGTCGTGACACATTCTGCATATTCAGTCATGCACGAAATAGGCAAGCCATATGCGAGCGTGATGACGATGTAAAGAAGAGGCCCAGCGCGATACTTCGTGAGTCCTGGATATATCTTTGAGATGTGCTACTTCTTATTCGTACTCATGTTCTGTTGCGATCTTTGTGACACTAAGGTATAATACTGCAAATACTGCATGTGATAGTTGCAGTGGCGGTGATTGTGATCAGCACTCGTTGTTACTATTGTTTGTGATGGTTAGTGTGACGCAAAGAGGAGGAGCACAGCGGCTATGGCAGATGGAGAGTGGCCCCTGTTTATTGTATGGTAAACACAGTTTCCAACAATCCGCCTTGCTTCTGATTTACACAAAGAAGCTGCTACAATTCTTGGATTCGTTCTTCATTGCCAACTCACTTCCGGTGGTTGGTTGCAAGCTGATGTATATATGCTCGACTATTGGTTGTACATAGAGTTTCTTGAGGGTGGAGGTGATTGCGCTAGGCCGCGTCGTTGTTTTGCGAATCATGCGTTTCTCTTCTTAAACCAACTGTCTGAGTCGTCTGAAAGTCTGGCTGGTCTTGGGACAACCGGCATTTTCTTGTCTCGGCAAGTCTGCAGGGATTTGGCCTTGACTGCCTGAGCCGCCTGAGAACGAGAAGGTGAATGTCTGTAATCATGCTGTTGTGAGCCTGATGGACTAGCAAGGATGATACGGCCTCATTGTATTGTCTGTTGGCAAGTTGAATAATAATAATAATAGTGAATGTCGCAAAAAGGGCAAGGCTGCTCCGCGATCGATGAACAAATAGAATTGCGGCATGCCTTGCCGTAACCACAATTGTGGAATTAGAAACTACGATGGACCCACGGCGCCAACGCATGCTTCCATAACCTCTCCGTCAGGTTGGGTCACTCTTCTGCCATTCTTCACATCCTCTTTCTTTCCCTCTGTATACTGCCTGTCGTTCTTCGTTGGCTGCTTGCTTGCTTTGTCTGTATAGGCTGGTCAGCGAGTGGTGGTGAGACTGTGTTACGTTGTGTAGTATCAATACTCTGTATACTTTTTACCCACTCTTCCGGCCTCGCCCTTGCTTGCTCAGGCCTGGCACAACCACCGGATCTTGGACTCAAACTGGACATCTGTGAGAAAGCAACTTCTGCCACTGAGCATTGAGTTGCAGAGTTCTCAAGAGCACAATGCTGTTCGGTAGCCCGTTCAATCTCCAGAAGTCCTGATGAAGGAGGATACACCGCAATATACAAAGAGCATATTTCAAGACATAGAACATATACAACGACCTTTCATCATAAGAATACCTACCTCATCACTACCATTACTAGAAATAAGACACATACAATGACGACTACTCCTTTTGCTGTTGGCAGTGCCAACTTCTCCCTATTGAACGCCCCAGATACCACCATTGCAGACAAAGATGCTGGAACGAGAGCTGGACAGGCATTCAGGATACAACTGGTCCAAGACTTGACAAAAGAAATGAAAGAACATATGAGACACGGCAAGGCACAGCTTGTGTTAGGCACCAACTCGGTATTCACCACCATCATGGCAAGTGTAGACTAAGAACCATGTTATTGATGCACATTCATAGCACATGAGATTCGGCAACAATACGTTTATTCCTATTGCGTCTCGACCAGAGACTTTCAGACGAGAAATTTATGCACAAGATACAAATAACAGCGAAAGCCTCTTATACAGAGGATTGGTTTCACATACCTTTACAGAGACGAAAGAGAGGGAAGTAGTAGCGAATGCTGATGCTGCAATGCTTCAGCTGAATGTAACAATGGCAAATCTGCAGAAGGAGAAAGAACAAAACAAGTTCGTACCATAAGCGCCGACTGACTGGGCGAGAAAGTAAAGCTAATCGCTTGTCAATAGGGCGCAATCAGTCAATGCAATCATGCCCAACAATAAGAAAGCCGTCCTTGTCAGACAGCCAGCAGTATTCAACAAGATCGGATCTTGCACATCTCAGTCGGCTCTTTCCAAAGCTGGTCTTACTCAAGATATCATGTCGTCGTCTGGCTTGCCCGATGTCCAATCTGGATCTATCGCCATGAACACAGCCTGTCGTCAAGCTCTGATCCACCTGCTGGGGATCAAGCCTCTGGAAGTAGCTGAGATTGTTCGAACGACCCATATACCCAAAGACACTTGCATGCACGTTTTGCAGAAGATTGCGAACTCAGACCAGTCATCGATGAAGTGGAAGCTGACTGACAAGGCTTTCAAAGAGCTGAATCCGTACGTCTTTCAATATGAAAGTGAAGATAGAACAGCTGCTATTGAATGTGCTGTAGCTGCCTTTGATCGTCAACGGATATCCAAGGACGATAAGATCTGGCAAAAACTTCTTCCTCTATCAGAGCGAGGATCTGGTAAAACTCTGTCCAAGCTTAACCTGACAGGTCCTGGCTCTTCGACTCCCAACGTTCCTCGTCCGTCAACCAAATCGAGCTCCCCAGCGAATGAATCTGTTTCTGGTATCTTGTCGGCAGACGAGTCAAGGCCGCAAGCTAAATTTGGAGCTGCAGCTGAAGTGAGAGCTAAGCAGATCTTTAATAGAAAGACAATCCCAAAACCTTCTTCATCATCAAGTTCTTCCTCACGACCTAACAAGACGACAACCTCCGACTCCAACGCTGCCACTGCTGCAGTCAGTGACAACGATATGGCTAAGAAAGGTGTCGCACAGAGGGTGTTGAAGCGCAAGATCTCGGATGCCAAGTTCAAATCGGACGAGCGCATTGACAATTCCGCTGTTGAGGACGATGATTTAGTCGTAAAGGCGCCTAGCTACGAGCCTGACCGGAAGAAGCTGAAGATGGATACAGAAGGCACGAAGACAACACGAATAGTGCCAGCTAGTTCCGATGCACCTGCAAAGAAGAAAGAGATGACAAAACAAATCAATAAACCACAAACGTCAACGCCTACAATGAAGCCAAAGGTCACGACGACTACAGCCACTCCATCGACAGCAACGGCTAGCACTGTCAAGAAGACTTCGGCATTAGACTCTTCGGCGAACGCTATTTTCCGCACCACAGCCTCACCTCCTAAGCCCCGAAAAGTTGCACGTGCTACAGGCTCGGTTTCCGATGGCGAAAAGCAAAAACCAGTCAACATCTCTTCCACTGTTCAAGGTCATGGAGCATCACGTCAACAACATCACCAGACCTCGCCAGGACAGCAGCAACAGAAGAACAGTTCCACCGATGATAAGCTCAAGCCCAAGCAAATTGCTGCGACAACAGTCAAAGGGCTTCTGCCATCCCCGAATCTACCACCGAAGCCACCAAGGAGTGTATCAAGCTCGAACATCACGAGCAAAACCAACAACAAACCCCAAACATCATCTACAAAATCCGGCCAAGTTGTACATTCACGCACAAACGAAGGCTCGGCCGCATCGGCACATGCGGGCAAGCAAACGCAGAAACAAACAACAACAGACAACGCTCAACTACATAAACGCATCCCGTCCACGTCTACCACTTCATCTTCATCCGTCCGCTCCGCCATCTTTACTCCTCCAACTCATCGAAACTCTACGAGCAGTAGTTTGTCATCCTCGTCTTCAATGGTTTTTACTCGGGCCGATGCCAAGGCGCTCAAGCGCGATAGAGACGACAGTGTCAAGATTGATGGGCCCGCCACAAAGAAAGTCAAGAAGGTAGAAGTAGAAGTCACGAAGAGAGCAGAGTATCCAAACTCGTCTCCTCTCACTGCAACATCCGAGCTTGCCAGCGTGAGCACTCCGGCGCAAAGTGCAGTTGCAGCTCGTTCGCCACTTCCTCCTCCACCTGCTGCCTCTAAAGCCAAAGCCGAAACCATAACCGCAATCCAGACACATCCTCAAACAGAGAATGTCAACGTACCCATCCCCACCGCCGAGCAGCTTCGCACTGTCGAAATCAACGCTAAACGCCGCCGCCTGGCTAGTCTTCGCACTCAATTTTATCAACTCTTCCGCAACTGGATCTCAGCCCGTGTCGCTTTCCATAAGGACGAATCAAACGCCACTCCGAAGACTCATGATTCTCTCAAAGCTCATCATACAAAAGTCAAAGCTATGGAAGTTGAGATCCGCAGTCTCATGGACGACGTGGACGACTTCACAATGTGGGATGGTGTACCAGCAAAGTTCACTACCGAGCATGAAGATTTCCTACGCGAGAGATTGAGGACGCTGCATCCTATCTATAACGAGAAATGGGATACGCTTGAGAAGATGCGGGCGACGGAGGATAGGGGTGAAAAGTACGATGTATTGAAGAAAGATGTGTGCAAAAGACTTGAAGAGATTGAAGATTTGCAGGCCATCTTGCATCCGGCGCAGGAATGGGAGTTTGTGGCTGATGTTGCTGGTGTGGAGAGCAGTCAGTAGATATGCACTTTGGGTATTGTGAAGATGAACTACGCCGAAGTCGGGGTGGAATATGAACAGATCGCAATTTACGCCGATAGGAAGGGATTTTTGAGTGAAGAGTGTATATTGGATGATATTGAGACGATCAAACACCCAGGAAAATACAGGACCTTGGATCTGAGCATTGGAAACAGATTATACATAGGCAGCTATACATGCAAGTTTCAATACAATTACGAGACACAAGTAGAATTCAACAACAATTCAACAACGACATCACGAGATCAATCTACAGAAAATATAAGGCCAAACATTTCTATATCGAGGCAAATTCTCACACACTACTCCCCTCACACCCAACATCAAACCTTGACATTCATCTTCTCATGCACACTCTCGCTCGGACTCTCCTGCACCTCCTGACCCACCAGCACACCCCCACCACTCCTCTGCACCGGCCTGCCCTTCCCCCTCAACTCATCCACAATACACCTCGTCGTCCTCGCCAACGTGCCTCTGCCCTCCCAAATCGGAAACAACACGACCGCGCCCGCCGAAAAGAACAACCAGGCCATCCCCACCGACACCCAGCCCGTGAAAAAGCCCTTGCTGAACACATACTTGCTGCCGTACATTGGGATCGGCCAGAGCAGGAGCATCGCCAGCGACAGAAAGGCAGTCAGATAGCGCGCGATCCTGCCGTTGTGGGCGAGTTTCATCTGCTCGATGCGCTCGGCTTGTGCCGTTTGCTCGCTGTCGCCACCGGGAACGGAAGACAGCGCGAGGTGTGCGGCGCCGGCGATGTCGTGGTCGTCTGCTTTGCAGATGGACTTCATGCTTTGCCAGTCGTAGTTTTGGGGCTTGGAGAAGACGTACGTTAGCAGTGGGATGAAGAGGAGAGGCGAGAGTAACGCGACGAGGTTGCCGGCGAGCATGGGATAGTTGGCGCCCGTGCTCGCGACGGATAGGTTGCCGTACTGGACTTTTGCTTGGACGAGCCAGGCGGTCAGGGAGCAGGCGAGGCCGAGGGGAGGCGAGAGCGTGCATGCGAGCCAGGATTGCTTTGACCAGAGGAGGGTTAGTGCTGCGGGGAGGACGGCGGCGGAGATGATTACGCCCATCATGAGGTAGAGATAGCCCATGGAGATGCCGGCGTAGTAGAGACCTGTGCAGAAGCAGGACATGAATGCTGCGTAGCCCATGACGCAGGCGTGGGATGTCCAGATGAGGCGTTTACCAGAGGCCTCAGGGTTTATGTACGTCTTGTAGACGTCGTAGGTGAATATTGTTGATACTGCGATTAGTTCTCTGGATAGAAATACAAGTGTCAGCTCATCGGCGTTGAAAGTGAATGGTTGAAAAGTTATGATGCATGATCTGGAACGTACGCTGAAAGAGCAGACGTCACAGCGAAAAAGACGATGAGGAGAGTAGCTACAGCACCACCTTTGCCCAATAGAGCTACTGCTGCGTCTGGAAGAACGAGACCAGCTGATACGTCTGCATCCAACATACGGTTAGGGTATGATGGGAACGCCGGATTCGTCTCCAGAGCCAGTGCGGAAAGGCCCATCGTTGTGGCAGCTAAGAAGGGAACCGCGAACTGGATAGGTCAGTCACAGGCATAACAAATTATAGTATGGTCAACTCACCCATGCGAGACCTCCCAGAATATACCCGGGGAGGGCATGGACAGGTGATGCGGCGATAGCCTTGTTGTAGTAGCCATTGTCACAAAAGACCTAGTCCTGATATCAATTCAGGTTTTCTTGACATATATCGAACATGGCCTTACTGTGCCGAAGTTGCCAACAATGTTAATGACGAAGAAGATACCGCCTTCTTTTGAGTTCATGGTCAAGTAACTACCCTCAGCATTACCTTCAACTGGATGAGCTTTTCCTGCAGCGACAAGCAAGTCATAAATCGCTCCAGGAGACCCAAGATGTTTGCTGGTAGCAAATGCGGTAAAACTGAAGACGAAAAGGATAATGATGAGCATGGCAGTATGTATCTGTCCGCAGTCAGTCAATACTGTTATACTAAGAGAGCCTGGAGGAATTGTACGTAATCAGTGATGAAAGTAGCTTTGATACCACCAAACATGGTGTAAAGCACCACTCCTACAGGTAGCAAGAAGCAAGCAGCAACAGTGTGCATGCCTGTCAAGCTCGTCACGACAGCAGAGCCTCCAGTCAACAGCATAGCGGTGACGAGGATATTGGTCATGAGTCCAAAGACGATGAAGACACAGTGAGTTACGGCACCATAACTGCCATGAATCAGTACGAAGAAGCTCCGACAATTTACTCTTAAACACCTGCATACCGCGCGTGAATAACTTCCAGGAAAGTGTGAGCATTAGGACTTCGTCTCTTGAGCTCGATAGCAAGCGTAGCAAATAAAATGATTTGAACTGTAGCTCCTGCAGCATACCTTGTTCACTATGTCAATGATCGTGCCGTACACCATATATTCGGTCACATACCAGAAAGGTCCAGATACACCATAGCGATATGCTACACTGGTAGATTGTAACAAAGTTGCAGCCCAGGTCCACGAGCTTATAGGATCGTCAGTCCCAGTCTTGCATCCAGTACTATTCTGAGGTTACTCACGATACGATTGCGGATGCCACCAACCCAGATTTGACACTACGGCCAGCAGTCGCGAACATTTCGGATGTTTGGACTTCGGAGTTGTATCGTTTGAGGACGAAGGTGGTCAACATCATTCCTATAGCGAAGACAAACCCCAAGCCCATGACAATACCATATCCTACACCTTGTGAGAGAGGTGGTGGAGCCATCGTGAGAGTGTCAATAAGATAACAGGTCACAAAATACAAAGGCAAAGGCACTGCACAATAATCAAAGTCCAGGAGCTAAACCGCATGATGAACGACATGGAAGGCAGTAATATAATGAAAAGATAGCCACATAGTACTATCGCACTCACTCCTCAACATCCCTATCTCGCAACATGGTACAAGCCAGAAGTCGCTCACGAGGACTAGATAAGGACAAGGCGGGTTACTCTTACTCATGCTTGCGCTCTTCTCCGCCAACGAGCAACCTTGTTAAGGCAGGTCCTTATCACATTGTAGCTTTTTCTGTTACTCAATTGAAATTCACCGAGGGAGGTAGAGGTAGTCCGGGCGAGTGAGACGCCAAGGTGTTCGCGATAAGAACGGCAACGGGCATCATGACTGGTCAACGAGGGGTCAAGAGGCTAGCTGAAACGCAAGATTATGCAGAGTAGCAGCGGGGAAGGAAGTCACCGCCTCCGATTTCGGGAGCAGATAAAGACATTGGTCCTAAGTAGTAATTGTTGCTTCTGTGCTATTAGTTCTACGACATGCTCTGATCTAATCTCTAAATGGTATCTAATCTGTCTGTTCCTATCCCTCCCAAAGGATGCTATCCTCAATGTCGTTGATAGAACGCCAACCCAAATGCAATTTCTTGTTCTTCGTAAAAGCACCTCAAGGCCTCCCACTCTAAGCCTTCTGAGAATGGCCGTTGCTGTTGGTACCATTTGTACCATTCACATTGACATAGCCATCAGCTTGCGCCTTCTCGTGGGTACCGCCAGGAGTGGTGACACCAAGTTCAGCATTGCGTTCCGCTGTAGGTGAGCCCTCAGAGATGACATCACTGGCAATAGCTTCCTCCGGAATCACAGAAGCCTTCCTATTCTTGGAAGACATCTCCTTCTTGTACTCCCTCTCCATACCATGCCTGACAGCGTCCAAGACTGTGTTTACAATCACCTTTGGCTCGTACTTGGGCTTCGTCCCTTCCTGGTAGACTCCAGTGCGGACAAGGATAGAGTACCAGTCGTTGTCTGCATGCTCGTCCATGTCGTTGGTTCCACGAATGTCAGACTCGGGAGTATCGCCGACAAAGTAGATGGTGTCGGGAGCAGCGTCGATACCATGCGTGTCTTTGCGCCATTGCTTTAGAAGACGTGTGGCATACTCGAATGTTCCGATCTGAGGTTTACCAAAAGCGGTGGCCTTGAGAGGTTTGCCAGCCATGGCTTCGTACATGGCTTCTACAGACTTGCGGAGAGCACCCATGCCGATGCGGACAGAGGCGTGGGATGTTGCCCAGACGAGATCGTTGTGAGCGAAGAAGAGTGGTGGTCCCTCATCCATGGTTTCCGAGCGAGTTCCTAGCTCACCATTCTTCGATAACAAAAAGTCGAGGATGATTTGTGTGTCACTTCCCCAATCCTTGCTGTCGGCGAAGACGAAGATGGCCTGCACCTTGATCTGCTTGAAATCTCTGGAAATCGAGTTCTTGGTCTCATCATCGGTGAGCTTGCGGAAGGGCGTAATATCTGGTTGGGTTTTGATGACATCACCAGGAGTGATGACTGTCTTGAAGCCATATTCGAGAGCAACCTCTCTGCACTTTTCACCTTCGCCACCGACGACAAGAACGCAGTCGTAGATCTCGGCCATCTCACGCATGGGAGTGTGACCGCAAATGAATTGACCGGGGGAAACTTCAAGTTCGAGTTGCTTGGATAGTTGTGCACAACGTTCCTTCTCTGATTTACCACCTCCGTTTGTGACGAAAATGTACGGGCTGAGGTTGATTAGCTGGAGCATTTGATAGAAGCTGCTTTGTCTCGTATACTTACACCTTGATACCGCGGCTGTTCTGTCCGTTGAGCATCTTCATCGCTTGAATGGCCTCTGGGATAACCTCTCCACCCTTGATCAATACACCGTCGATATCAAAGGCGTAGGCGTATTTATCGGTTGTCTGAGAAGGCATAAAGTCGATGGAAAATTCCTCCTCGTCAATCTTGAGACCTTGCATTTGACGACGAGCCAGCTCGAACGTCTCTGCAATCTCTGTGGCATCTGTTTCCTCTGGTACACTCTCTGAAGGGACGACAATGGTAGGCTTATTGGCGCCATCTTCACTCTTGCTGTAGTCGAAAGAACTCAGACGGCGGAAGCGACCGCGAGAAGGACGTCGTGGGTTGAGAGGAGCGCCTGGTGGTGAGAGCATGGTGGACGAGGTTGCTGAGGGAGCCATGATGACAGTGTATGTGTTGGAGAAGATGTTCGGATGTGTAAGACGAGAGAGGAAGAACAGGAATAGTTTTTCGAAGAAGAATAAGATGGGATGACGGACTACATAAGAAGAAAACTATGTAGA
>Ga0160427_10001875_pt1 | contig 12798 bp, 11 predicted proteins | sample SolpanmetagenomL_FD_108194 | JGI IMG/M metagenome (GOLD analysis project Ga0160427, IMG submission 108194) | Solar panel surface microbial communities from Lawrence Berkeley National Laboratory, California, USA - L | ecosystem: Engineered > Built environment > Solar panel > Unclassified ...
CGCCGGGATTTATCCTGGGGTTCGAGACGTTTCGGGGGCATTCGTGTCTGTGCGGAATCGGGCTGCGACCGGCGCTCTGTGCGGCTTCCTCGTCGTCGCCCTCGTCGATCCGGCCGCGGCCGGGATCGTCGCGAAGATCGACCAGTCGCGGCAGCGCATGCGGGTGTTCGTCGACGGCCATCCCGCCTTCGACTGGCCGGTTTCGACGGCCCGGCGCGGCTTCGTCACACCCAGCGGCCGCTACCGGGTCGGGCTGATGGCTCCGATGTGGCGCTCGCGCAAGTATCACGGTTCGCCGATGCCGCACGCGATGTTCTTCCGCGGCGGATACGCGATCCACGGCACCTACGCGACCGGCTCCCTCGGGCGCCGGGCGAGCCACGGCTGCATCCGTCTCGCGCCGGGGCACGCGGCCACCCTGTTCGGCCTCGCCCGCAGCCGCGGCGGAGCGGCGGTCATCATCCGCGACTGACCGGTTTGCGGCCGCCGACACCGGTCCGGGCAGCAGAAGGGCCGCAGCGCCTGTCGCGCCGCGGCCCCGAAAACGACGGCCCCGAAAACCCCGACGCGCCGCGGCGCTCGGCGGGTGGTCAGTTCTGCTGCTGGGTCCGGCGCGGGCGCACGGTCCAGCGCTCGAACACCGAGCCGGCATCCTCGCCCTTGGCGTCCTTGGACTCGGACGCGGGATCCGGCTGCTGGTGGATCGCCGCGCCGAGCGCCTGCGACAGGCTCTCGATCACGTCGTCGATGCGGGCGTCGCTGTGCAGAGGCTCGGCGGCGCCGGCCTGGGCGGACGGGGCCTCGGACTCTGCCGGCACCGCGTGGTGGGCCGGCTCGGGAGCGGGCGCCGGCTCGGGCTCGGCAGGGTGTTCGGGGGCCGGCTCGGGCTGCACTGCGGCCGGAGCCTCGACGACGGGTTCCGGCGCGGGCGGCGGCACCGGGACGGCGGGCGGGGGCGGTGCGGCCGGAGCAGCGGGCGGGGCGACGACGCGGCGGAGCGCGCCCTCGTCGGCCTCCTGGGTCCGGGCGGAGCTGCCGTAGCGGCCGAACCCGAAGCGGGGCTCGATCAGGTCGAGCACCGCGTCGAGCGCGGCGTTGCTCAGCGACACCTCCTCGGCAGCCGGCACGCCCTGGATGGCCAGCGCCTGCCGCTCAAAGGCCGGCTCACCGCTGACTTCGCGGCCGAACCAGCCGGGCGCCTGGAAGCCGGCGGCCTCGCCGTCGTTGTCGAAGGTGACGCTGATCAGATCCAGGCTGCCGGGCGTGACGTAGCGATCGAGGGCGATCTCGCGACCGCCGGCGTTCAGGGTGGTGCGGTCGTAGGCCGCCTTGCCGGGGCAGACGTCGAGCAGCGCGTCGCCATGGGCACGCGGCACGTCGGTGCGCTCCTCCACCGGGGTGCCGTCGGCTCCCTTGTTCACGAGCACCAGCTGGCAAACCTGGCCGTCGACGCGCACGTACGAGGCGCGGCCCCCCTGCGGTGCGAAGTGCCCCTCCGTGATGCGGGTGCCCCCGCGCTCCTTCCGGATCAGGCGGACGAGGGACGGGGCGACCAGAAATCGGCGAACGGTGCTCATATACTCAAAAACCCTCCCGCTTGGTCGGCGGCGCGCCGATCCGGCGGACACCCCTCAGGTCTTCCGGCGCGGCGGCACGCATCAAGTGGAACCGGCAGAATCGGCGTATAAGCTGAGCCGCCACGCCGTATTCGCTCGAACCTGACCGCATCCGCCGGCAATCACCGGATGGCGACAACATGAGAGCATACAGCGCTAAGCAAAAAAGCGACGAAATCAAGACCGGAACCGGTCGCTACTCCGGCGGGGACCGAATCTGTCCCCGCAATCCCAGCGTCGCGCCCAGATTTGACAACCCAGATTAAACCGGGCGCCGCCTCACGTTGCCGGCTCGAAGGTCATCGCGGCGCCGTTCATGCAGTAGCGCAGGCCGGTCGGCGCCGGGCCGTCATCGAAGACGTGGCCCAGATGGCCCTTGCAGCGGGCGCAGTGCACCTCGGTGCGGACCATCCAGTGGCTGCGATCCACCGTGGTCTCCACCGCCCCCTCCATCGGCTCGAAGAAGCTCGGCCACCCGGTGCCGGACTCGAACTTCGTCCCCTGCTCGAACAGCGGCTGGCCACAGCCCGCGCAGGTGAACGTGCCGGGACGCTTCTCGGCGAGCAGGCAGCTCGTGCCGGCGCGCTCGGTGCCGTGCTCGCGCAGCACGCGGTACTGCTCCGGCGTGAGGGTGGTGCGCCACTCGGCCTCGCTGCGGGCCTCGGGGCTGGTGGTCGGCGTGTCGGCCATGACGATCTCCCTATTCGCGTCGCTATATAGGGATCGCGCGTGGTGTTCGGCAGGGTGCTCGGCAGGGTGTTCGGCTTGCCCCGAGGCCGGCCCTGCGCCGCCGCGGCACACTGGCCGGGATCAGGCGGCGGCACCCACTGTGTCGGCCATCCGCGCGCGGCGGGCGCCCATCGGGAGGGGCGGGCCCGTGGTGGTGTCGCGACCGGTCTGATGCTCCAGCTCGGCATTGATCTCGCCGCCGAGCAGGACGATCGTCGACGAGATCCAGATCCAGGTCATGAAGCCGATCACCGCGCCGAGCGACCCGTAGGTCTCGTTGTAGGTGCCGAAATTGGCGACGTACCAGGAGAACAGCAGCGAGGCCACGAGCCAGAGGAGGCTGGCCACCACGCTGCCGACCCCGACCCAGCGCCACCGGGCATGCTCCCGGCTCGGGCCGAACCGGTAGAGCACCGACAATCCACCGAGCATGACGATCAGGATCGCCGGCCAGCGCAGGGCCGCGAGCAGCCACGCGGTCGAGCCCAGCCCCATGAAGTTGAGCATCACCGGCACCACCACGATGGCGTTGAGCGCGATGATGATGAACAGCAGGGCGCCGATCGTGAAGGTCAGGGACCGGAGGTTGAGCCAGAAGAAGTTCCGCTTCTCCTCCTCCTCGTAGACGACGTTCAGCGCGTCGAACATCGCCTTCATCGCGGCGTTGGCGCTCCAGATCGACAGGAGGAGACTGGAGAAGAACGTGATGCTCAGGGAGCCGCTGCCCTTGGCCGCGATGCGCTTGACCTGATCGCCGATCAGCTCGACTGCCCCCGATGGCAGGACCGCGTGCAATTGCGCGAGGTGGTCGTTGATGGCGTTCACGTCCGCGAACAGGCCGTAGCACGTCACCAGGGCGGCGATGGCCGGGAACAGCGACAGCAGCGTGTAGAAGGTCACGCCTGCGGCGACCGCCAGGACCCGGTCCTTGTTGAACTCCAGGTAGACCCGCACAGCGATGTCCTTCCAGCCGGACTGGGTCATCTCGGTCGGGCTCTCGGCGGCGCGTCCCCGCTCCGGCTGGGTGGCCGCGGTGAGCTGCGCGGCGCGGCCCGAGATCGAGCGCGCGCCGGCGGCCGCGCCCTTCTGCTGTCCAGGATTCGCCCTGGGCCGGCCGCCCTCCGCCGGCGGTGTCTCGGATGGGCTCGACGGTCCGCGCCGCCCCGGCGCGGCGGCGAGGGCCACCAGCGCGGACCCGAGCATCAGGATCCACAGGATCGAGCCGGTCTCGGACGGTCCGGTCGAACGCGAGGGCGACGGAAGCATGGGTCCGGACGATCCGCCGCGCGGAACTGCCGCGCTCGGGACTCCCAACGTCGTCGTGCAGCGGCCGTTCCGCGGGTTTCGCGGGGACGCCCGGGGCTTCCGCGCGTTGTGCTCCTTATGCGCGATCAGCCACGCCTCGGATTCTGTTGCAAGTTCGTCCTGGACGAGCCGCCCGGCACGCACGCCACCCTCAAGGCGGAGCGGGATGCGACGCTCCACATGAACCTCACCAGCGTGACGATGGCCCACCTCGCCAAGCTGGAGCCGGCCGACCGGCGGGCGAAGCTTTCCGGTCTCGTCGCCCACAACCTCGACGCCCTCGCCCGACAGATCGCCTGGGTCGGGGACCGGCCGCCGATCGAGCGGCTGCTGCGCATGGCGAGCAACGTCCTGCCCGGCTACACCCACCCGATCGCGCAGGAGATCTATGCCGAGTCGGAGATGGCGGCGCTCGTGGAGCGCGGCCTCGCGGAGGCCGGCGCCCTCGCCCGTCGGCTCGGCGTGCGCCTGAGCTTCCATCCCGGCCCGTTCTGCCTGCTGGCTAGCCGGAATCCCGCGGCCATCGCGAACGGCCTCTCGGAACTCGACTACCACGCCGAGATCTTCGACCGCATGGGCTACGGCGGCGGCTGGCACCCGCACGGCGCGCACATCAACATCCATGTCGGCGCAGGCGACCCCGGGGTCGAGGGCTTCCGCGCCACCCTCCCCCGGGCGAGCCGCGTGGCGCGCGACCTCATCACGGTGGAGAACGACGAGAACGTCTTCGGCGTCGAGGCCGTGCTGAAGCTCGCCGACGTGGTTCCGATCGTGCTCGACCTGCACCACCACTGGGTCCAGAGCGGCGGCGCGTACCTCGAGCCGGATCATCCCCTCGTCGGCCGGGTCCGGGAGTCCTGGCGCGGCGTGCGGCCGGTGGCTCACATCAGCGTGTCGCGCGAGGCGGTCTCGGCCGCGTGCGATCCGGACACCCTGCCGGACTACCCGGCGCTGCGCGCGGCCGGCCACGCGGTCCGGGACCTCGCGGCCCATTCCGACATGATGTGGAACCGGGCGGTGAACGACCTCGTGGCCCGACATCTCATCTGGGCGGATTTCGAGATCGAGGCCAAAGCGAAGAACTACGCCTCCATGCAGATCGCCCGCCATATCCTGGACCTGGAGCGGGCGAGCGCGATGGCGGCGGAGTGAACGGCCGGTCTCGACGCGTCCGCCGGACCGCTTTAGGCATCGCGACATGAAGACCGCCGATTGCGACATCCTCATCGTCCCGGGGCTCGGGGGCTCCGAGGAGGACCATTGGCAGGCGCGCTGGGCGAGCCGGCTCACCACGGCCCGGTTGGTGGCGCAGGATCAGTGGCACGCGCCGACGCCCGAGGCGTGGTGCGGGCGCATCGTCGCGGCGGTCTCGGCCGCGACCCGGCCCGTGATCCTGATCGCCCACAGCCTCGGTGTGGTGGCCTGCGTCGAGGCGGCGCCGCGCTTCCCCGCCGGCGTGGTGCGCGGTGCCCTGCTGGTGGCCCTGCCCGACGTCGAGGAGGCACCGGACCTGCCGGCCTCGGTGCGCGCCTTCGCGCCGATGCCGCGGGATCCCCTGCCCTTCCCGTCGCTGCTGGTCGCGAGCCGGACCGACCCGCATTGCCGCTACGAGCGGGCGGACGATTTCGCCCATGCCTGGGGGGCGCTCACGGTCGATGCGGGCGAGTCCGGCCACATCAACGTGGCGAGCGGTCATGGCCCGTGGCCCGAGGGGTTGATGCGGCTGGCCGGGTTCCTGAAGGGGCTCTGACGCCGGCCTCGCGGGCGCACCGACATGCGCGCAGGGACGCCGCGCTTCCGCGGGGTTCCGGGGCCTCGGGCCGGGTCGCGTTAACGCCGCGTTTACCACCGCCCCGTTCAGTGGCGGTACGGGCGGGTCCTTCGTCCCGAAGCCGCCCCTGGAGAGCACCGTGACGCGCAAAGAGCTTCTGGAACGACTCGAATCGGTGCAGACCGCCCTCGGCCCCCGGGCCCAGAGCAACTTCAACAGCTCGCTGTTCAACGACGTGACGCTGCTCAAGCGGATCGAGGCCTTCGAGGCCAAGCTGGGCGAGCCCGAGAAGCCGAAGACCGCCGATTACACCGGCAACATGTTCTCCCGCATCGCCAACCGCCGCGCCGCCGCGGGCGGCAAGTAGCCCGCGCGCAGGCCGCTTCTATGTCGGCGCGGACTCCGTCGGACGCAGCAACTCGCCGGCGACGTCGGCGAGCCGCGGCGGCGCCTCGCGCACGAAGGGCAGCGGCCGGCAGACGTTCAGCGCCGCGAGACCGAACCGGGCGGTCATCAGCCCGTTGAGCACGCCCTCGCCGAGCTTGGCCGAGACCCGTGCGGCGATGCCGAGCCCCAGAACCTGCTGCATGACGCTCTCGCCCACCGCCATCCCGCCGGTGACGGTGAGATGCGCGAGCGCCGCGCGCCCGAGCCGCAGGAAGCCGAGGAAACCCGGCCGGCCGCCGTAGATCGCGGCGATCCGGCGCAGCAGCCGCACGGCCGCGAACACCACGAAGGCCACGTCGACGATCGCCCGCGGGCTGAGCGCCGTCACCGCCGAAACCTGCTTGGCCGTCGTCGCGATGGCGTTGCGCGCCTGCCGGTCGAGTCCGGCGAGCAATTCGTGCTCCGCGAGCCCGATCCGGTCGTCGACGTCGAGGATCGCGTCGGCGGCGGCGTCGATCCGGGCGCGGCCCGCCGACAGGGCGTCGCGGTCCGCATAGAAGGTCGAGAGCGCCTGCACCACCGCCTGCGCGCCGGTGTGGTCGCGGGTGGCGAGGGCGTCCAGCGCCGACTGGCGCAGCCGCTCGATCTTGCGCTCGCGCCGCAGGCCGGCGAGTTCCCGCACCACGATCGCCAGCAATGCCAGCGCGGCGAGGCCCAGGAGTGCCAGGGCCACCCAGCCGAGCCAGGGCGCGGCCTGGAACAGGTCGGCGATCATCCGCTCGACCGACAGGCCGACGCCTAACGAAACCAGGCCGCCGACCGCCGACAGGAACAGCGGCCCCCAGGGCGAGCGCCGCCGCGGGGCTACCGGCACGGCGACGCCGTCGGCGGCGTCGACGATCTCGAAGGGTTCCTCCACGATCCGCGCCTGCGGCGGCCGGGCGGCGAGCGGGGTCGTGGTGACGCTCGGCTCCGCGGACGGCTCGGGCGTGATCCGGAAGGCGCGGGGTTTCTGGCCGGAGGTCATGCTCGAAGGCTCCGCTGAGTCGCACGCATCGTCATGCCAGACGGTCGCCGATCAGGAACTGCATCGCCCGATCGAGCCGGATCTGCGGCAGGTGGCCGGGGCGCCCGAGCCCGTCGGGCCGGACCAGCGGCGGGCGGAAGCGCGGGAAGCGCAGGGAGCCCGGCTCGACCGCACCCTCCAGCACCGCCTCGGCGCGGGCCGGCAGCTCGCCGGGGAAGATCGCGGCCTCGCTGTTCCCGTCGAAGACCTCGTCACCCACCACCTCGCCGGCCTCGGGGGTCCCGGCGACGGCGCGGAGCGTCTCGGCGCCGTCGTGGACGGTGGTCTCCCGGGTGGCGCGCACGGAGGCCAGCGCCACGGTGCCCACCCGGGCGCCCGCCGCTTCGGTCCGCCGCATGGCCCGCGACACGAGCAGCCGCAGCAGCGCGTCGAGCCGGTCGTGACTCGTCTGATGGAGGTGGTCGGCCTTGGTGGCGGCGAACAGAACCCGGTCGGCCCGCGGCGCGAACAGCCGGGACAGTACCGTGTTGCGGCCGATGTTGAGGCTGAGCAGCACCGCGTCCAGCGCCTCTTCCAACTCGGCCAGGGCGGTCGGCCCGGCATCGACCGCCGAGAGCACGTCCACCAGCACGATCTGCCGGTCCACCCGCTGGAAATGGTCGCGGAAGAACGGCGTCACGACCTTGTGCTTGTAGGCCTCGAAGCGCCGCTCCATCAGCCCGGCGAGGCTGTCGGGCGCGATCGTCTCGGTCAGCCCGTCCAGCGGTGCGAAGGTGAGCGCCGGGGATCCGGCGAGGTCGCCCGGCATCAGGAAGCGGCCCGGGGGCGTCGTCGCCACCGATTCCGGGCCGGCGCGCAGGCCCGCCAGATAGGCCTTGAAGGCGTCGCTCGCCCGCTCGGCCGCGACCTCGTCGAGGGGACCGTTCGGATCGAAGCTCTTCAGCGCGTCGAGCCAGGGTGCCGCCACGGCGGCCCGGCCGGGGCGGCGGGTGCCGCCGATCGTGGACCGCGACCACGCCGTGTAGCTGGTCTCGATGAGGGCGAGGTCGAGGAGCCATTCGCCGGGGTAATCGACCACGTCGAGCATCAGGGTCGCGGGGCCGGTGCGCCAGCTTCCGGCGCGCTCGTAGGCGATCTCCAGGCGGAACTGGCTGATCCGATCGGTGGAGCGGGGCCAGCGCCGCGCCTCGGTGAGCGTGCTGAAATGCTCCTCGAAGGGAAAGCGCGGCACGTCGTCGTCGGGCTGGGGTACGAGGCGGGCGCGACGCAGCCCGCCCTCCTGAGCGGGCGCGAAGGCCGGCAAGGCATGCGTCTCCACGAGATGATGGATCAAGGCCGTCGTGAAGACGGTCTTGCCGGACCGCGCGAGCCCGGTGACCCCGAGCCGGAGCGTCGGCTGGATCAGGAGATCGTGCGAGGCTTCGGCGAAGGCTTTGACGGCCGAGCCGGCGCGCGCGGCAAGGTCGATCAGGGGCACGGGCGGGCTCGTCGTGAGGGGAATAGGCGGGGCAGAGGTGGCGCGGCCAGGGCCGGACCGCAAGGCTTGCCGCTAGGGTGACGCGCCGTTGGCGGCCGGCGTGAGCGGTCTCAGCCGGGCGATCGCCCCGGCGACGAGGTCCGGTCCGGCCCGGAGTGTGCCGAGTTCCACCGCCGACATCGCCAGCATCACCGTCGCGAGGTTGGCCCGGGGCGTGCCGTCCGGCCCGAACAGGTCGAGGTCGTCGCCGGGCTTCAGGCCGACGCTGCCGCTGATCCGGCCGGCATAGGCCTCGATCCGCACGGGGTCGCCCGTGCAGAGCGGGGCCGGCAGGCGCAGGTCGAGCATCGGCAGACCGGTGGCGATGGCCGGCAGCAGCGCGGATTCGGCCACCATCCGGTCGGCGTTCGGCACACCGCGCTCCGCCCTCCGGTCGAGCAGCGCCGCCGGGTCGGCCGCACCCTGGGGGGCGCGTCCCGCGGATTGCCGCGGCGCTCCGGCCGACAGGGCGATCCCGGCCGCGATGTCGGGTCCGGGCTGGAGCATCGCCACCCGCGGCACGGCACTCGGACGCCGCCCGGAGCGGCCCGCCATCCGGGCGAGTGGCGACCAGGGCTGCACCCGCAGGGCCGCGGCCCGGCCCCGGGGCGCGCCGCCGGGCCGGTGCGCGGCGAGGAAACGGGCTCGCAGGGTTCGCCCGAGACCCCGGGGCGCGAGCGCCGACGAGACGGCGGGCGTCGACACGGTCCGTCCCTGCCGCGCCGGCGCTGACGCGACGCGGCACTCGGCCGGCGCCCAGCGGCGCACGATGGCGAGGGCCGTGCGCCGGCCGTACTCGCGATAGTAGCGCCGCAGCAGGCTCGCCGCCGCGTCGGCGCCGTCATCGAGGCTGGCGAAGGCGGTGTGGCCTTCCCCGTCGGCGCCGATCTCGCCCGGCCAGCGGGCGGACTTGATGCACCAGCCGTTGTTGAGCCGCACGCAGCGGGCCACGTAGGGCGGATCCTCCGCCAGCGAGGCCGTCAGCGCCAGTGCCCGCGGCATCAGCTGCGCGCCCGTCTGGGCATGCCAGTTGGAGACGGAGCGCGTCGCGGGGTCGAAGCGCGGCGGCGCCGGCTCCGGCTCCGCGGAGGCGACGGTCGCGGTCAGAGGCGGCAGGGCGTCGAGCAGGACGTCGGCGCCCGCCTCGGCGCGGGGTACCAGGGCCGTGAACAGGATCAGCGCGTTCAGCAGCACGCGGACACGCCTTCTCTCTGGCTCGGGACGGCAAGATCCCCCCGGACGCACCGGGCTGCGGATGGAGGCCCTGCCCTCACGGATTCAGCACCTTGAGCGCCGCCGCGTGCAGGCGCGGGTCGCCCGCCGCCACGACCCGGCCGCCCCCGGTCGCTGGTCCGCCATCCCACGCCGTCACCCGCCCTCCGGCTCCCTCGACGATCGGGATCAGCGCGACGATGTCGTAGGGCTTCAGCCCGGCCTCGACGACGAGGTCGATCTGGCCGGCCGCCAGCATGCAGTAGGCGTAGCAGTCGGCGCCGTAGCGGGACATCCGCACCTGGCCTTCCAGAGAGCGGAAGCGCTCGGCTTCCTCGCCCGCCGCGAACAGGCGGGGATCCGTGGTGGCCAGGATCGCCTGGGCGAGGTCGGCGCAGCGGCGCGTGAGCAGGGTCCGCTCGCCGGACGGCGCACGGAGCATTGCGCTGCGGCCGTCCCCGGTGAATCGCTCCGCGAGATAGGGCTGGTGCATCATCCCGCGGACCGGCACGCCGTGGCGCGTCAGCCCGATCAGCGTGCCCCAGGTCGGCAGGCCGCCGATGAAGGCCCGGGTGCCGTCGATCGGGTCGAGGACCCAGACGCATTCGGCGTCGGTGCGCTCGGAGCCGAACTCCTCGCCGAGGATGCCGTGGCCCGGAAAGGTCTGGCCGATCATCGCCCGGAGCACCACTTCGGCCGCCCGGTCGGCTTCGGTGACCGGGTCGAAGGGCGCGCCGCCGCGGGCCTTGTCGTCGAGCCCGAACTGGGCGCGGAAGAACGGCAGGATCGCCTTGCCGGACGCGTCCGCGAGGTCGTCCATGAACCGCCCCAGTTCGACGACGCTCATCGGCTCACTTCCCCGTTCACCCGCATCCCGCCCGGTCGCCCGGCGGCGGCGCAACGAAGCCGGGGCACGCGACCTTTCGTCAAGCCCCCGACCTCACGCCTCGGCCGATGCCGGCTGTCGCGGCGTGCCGTCCCGGTGATCCGGCGCCCGATCCGGCCCCGTCCCGTGAGCCGCCTCCCCGTCGACGTGCTCCTGCGCGGCCGCCAGCACCGCCTCGACGGCCTCGCGCAGCGATCCCGCCTGCCCGTCGGCCTCGGCGGTTCGTCCCGGTCCGCCGGCGAGCCGCGCGGCCCCGGCGTCCTGGGCCAGCCAGAGGCCGAGCAGGATCGGAACGCTGGGCATCCGGCCCTTGAGGCGGCGGATCAGCCGGCGCAGGTGCGTCGGCTCGCCATCGAGCGCCAGGGAGATCACGCAGCCCATGCGCGCCGGTCCCGCCTCGAACCGATCGATCCGCGCGGAGGCCGCGTCCGCGAAGGGCACCGTGCGCACGCCGATGCCGCGCTTCTCCAGGATCTGGGCCAGGATGGCGGCCGCGGCCTCGTCCAGGAAGCCGCGGCCGGCGATGCAGAGCACCGCCCCCTGGCGCGTCCAGGCCGCGGGTAGCGCCTCCGGGGCCGGACCCATCGGAAGCGGGCTGCAGGCGCCCTCCTCGCCGTCTCCCGCGGCGCCCGTGACGGCGTCGCTTCGGTCGGAGAGGTCGGCGATCAGCTCGGCCAGCGCCGCGCGCATCGAGCTCTTCTGCTGGGCCGTCAGCACGCCCCGGGCCGCGTCGCGGGCGGCGAGTTCCAGGGCCTTGAGCACCACCTCGTCGTAGTAGGACGAGAGCGAGCACTGCTGCAGGATCAGCTCGGCATGGCCCAGCACCTCCTCGGAATCGCCCGCCAGGATCCGCTGGTAGAAGTTCTGCACCGGCGTGAGCGCCGGCCGGTCGCCGAACAGCACGTCCAGGAATTCCAAGTGGTCGACGTGGCGGCCGAGCACCACGAGGCAGGCGGTGAGCGGCGTCGAGAGCAGCAGGCCGACAGGCCCCCACAGCCATGTCCAGAACAGAGCCGAGACCAGCACCGCGAAGGGCGAGAGCCCGGTGGACTGCCCGTAGAAGATCGGCTCGATCACCTGGCCTGTGAGCGGCTCCAGCACGACGAACAGGATCGCGACGGCGATCATCATGTTCCAGCCGGGATCGACCGCGGCGGCGAGCGCCATCGGCAGGAGCGCCGACAGGACCGCCCCGAGATAGGGCACGAAGCGCATCAGGGCCGAGAAGATCGCCCAGAGCACGGGGTTCGGCACGCCGATGACGTAGAGCCCGATGCCGATCACCACGCCGAAGGCGGCATTGAGGGCGAGCTGCACCACGAAGTAACGGCTGAGCCGCTTGGCCGCGTCGTCGATCGCCACGGTGGTGCGGTGCAGGTCGCTCGATCCCGCCAGCCGGATCATCCGGTCGCGCAGGTCCTCGCGCTGCATCAGCACGAACAGCAGCACCACGAAGACGATGCCGACCGTGGCCAACGGGTGCATCACCGGCGAGAGCACCGTCGAGATCATCTCCAGCGGTCCCGGCTGGGAGGCCGCGACCTCGACCAGGACGGGCTTCGGCCCGGGCTGGGCCTGCTCGGAACTCGGAGGCGGCGGAGCGGCCCGCGGCGCCTCGGCGCTGCCGGCCTCCTTGGCGCCGCCGTGGAGCGCCCGGCCGATGTTGGCGACGTACGCGGTCGCGTGGCCGACGGGGGAGTCGCGCAGCCCTTCGACCTTGCGCTCGATGGTGGTCCGGTAGCGCGGCACGTCGCCCGCGAGGTCGGCCGCCTGGATGCCGATCAGGGTCGCGAGCGCCGCCACGATGCCCACGGTCAGGAGCACGCTGACGCCCACCGCCACGAGCCGCGGCAGCCGGAGGCGCCGCAGGCGGTTCACCAGCGGCGTCAGCACGAAGGACAGGAGCAGCGCGATCGCGATCGGGATGAAGATCTCGCGGCCGAAATAGAGGGCCGCGATGATGGTGGCCCCAACCACCACCGGCGACGCCATCGCGGTCCGCGGGGTCTCGGCCGCGGCGACGCGGGTCGGCCGCGGCGGGATCAGCGGGGTCTCGGTCCGCACTGCCGGTTCGACCCCGACCGGGGTTCTCGTGCCCATACCGTAACCTGCGTCCCGAACGCCACGCGCGGGCAGCCGCCGGGAGCAACGAAAGCCGCGCGGACGGGGAACGGCACAGGGGCCGAAAACGATCCCCCGGGCCCGGCGCGATGCTTATGCCCCCGCGGTGCCGGCCCGCGCCACGTCGCCCGCATCCTTGAGTTCGGGCAGCGACCGGCAGAGCTGCATCACCCGCTTGGCCTGCGCGTCCGGCAGGATCCCGGCGGCGAGGTCGGCGAACTTCGCTTC
>Ga0160427_10001876_pt1 | contig 12798 bp, 15 predicted proteins | sample SolpanmetagenomL_FD_108194 | JGI IMG/M metagenome (GOLD analysis project Ga0160427, IMG submission 108194) | Solar panel surface microbial communities from Lawrence Berkeley National Laboratory, California, USA - L | ecosystem: Engineered > Built environment > Solar panel > Unclassified ...
CAAGATTCCGGATCTTTCACTCATCGACCTTCCTGGCTATATTCAAGTCACAAGTTATGATCAGCCAATCGAGCTCAAACAAAAGATATCAGAACTGTGTGACAAATACATCAAGTCGCCAAATATCATCCTTGCCATTTCGTCCGCCGATGTAGATTTGGCAAATTCAACATCACTACAAGCAAGTCGGCGGGTTGATCCTAGGGGTGAACGCACCATTGGTGTCATTTCCAAGATGGACCTGGTTGACCCAGCTCGTGGTGCAGACATTCTGCATGACAAAAACTACCCCTTACGACTCGGTTATGTAGGAGTTGTTTGTAAGATACCGCAATCAGCAGGACTCTTCACGAAAGGAGGAGGCAACATCACCAATGCTCTTGTCAAGAATGAGAATGCATACTTTTCAGCACATCCCGGGCAGTTCGGACAAGGTGCTGATGTGGAAGTGGGCACGACGAGTTTGCGTAAGAAACTCATGTACGTTTTAGAACGGACTCTAGCATCAAGCCTTAGTACTACAGCCGAAGCTATTCAGACTGAGCTGGCCGAGACGAGTTATGAATTCAAGGTACAATACAACGATCGACCACTCAGCGCAGAGTCATACTTGGCGGAGAGCTTGGATGCATTCAAGCATTCGTTTAGAGCATTTACAGAACAATTCGGCAGGACTGAGATACGACAACTGCTCAAGCATGAAATCGACCAGCAAGTACTCAATATGCTTGCACAACGGTATTGGAATAAACCCATAGAAGATCTCCTACCTGCTTTGCCAGATACAGAGACACTTGCGGACCTGCCCAAAGCAGACGCCGAGGCACCATTGTGGCATCTCAAGCTGGACGCTTCGACTTCATCATTGACGAAACTGGGTATTGGGAGACTAGCCACCGGCGTTGTAGCAGCGTCTTTGCAAGCACGGATAGACCAACTCGTTTCCAATTCCACCTTTTCGCATCATCCGTTCGCACGACAAGCCATTACAGAAGCATCTTCTACCATTCTCCGCGAATTATCCTACGACACCAGCGACGAGCTCGAAATCTGCTTGAAGCCATACAAATACCGTATTGAGATTGACGACAACGAATGGGCTAAGGCAAAAGACAACGTAGCTGTATTGTTGAAAGCGGAGCTAAACCATTGCGAAGAAGCATTTCGACATTCCGAGCAGGAGATTGGCGGGAGTAAGAAAACAAAGGATGTTTTGACGTTTATTGATCGTGTGCGAAAAGGAGAGATTGTGCTGGAAGGCGATGGGAGTGGTGGTGCTGGTGGCTTTAGCGCTGCGTTACTTCGACGAGGTATGTTTGTCATCTTGTCATCCTGAACCAAAACAAAGCGTATAATCATGAGAGACGAAGCACTAACGAAGTATGTCTCTCAATTAGGACGAGAAGCGACATTCCTACGAGACCGCTCCGACATCCTCCGCATGCGCCTAGCAGCAGTAAAGTCGAAGCAATGTCGCACCAAAAAGAATAAATATTACTGTCCCGAAGTCTTTCTGGATGCTGTTGCGGATAAGCTATCCACCACCGCCGATTTATTCTTGGATGCAGAGTTGTTGTCCAAGTTTTACTATTCAGTATGTTTTTGTTCTGCTCTCTTCATATTTCTCTCTCTATCTCTTCTCTCTCTTTTTCACAAACAAACTGAATATGCAACATGCAACACCAACACTAACCTAGCCTTTCCACAGTTCCCACGCGAACTAGACGCCCGCCTCGGCCGCAACCTCACCGCCACAGACATCGAGCGTTTCGCCCGCGAAGATCCGAAAATCAGGCGTCATCTCGATGTAGTGAGACGGAAGGAGCTGCTTGAGCATGTGTTGAAGGAGATTGAGGGATTGAGACAGTTGGAGGATAGGGAGAGGAGGTATGCGGGGAAGTCTCCTGTTGCGTTGACGTCGGCGAGAGGCGATGAGAGGAGGGGGTGGCGGTTGTTTTAGAGGTTTTGAAGGACTGAGATGGAGGGAGGGGTTCAGAGGAGTGCAGTTGAGTGGGCGTTCTTTGGGAGGGGGATTCAAGTCAGGATTCTACTCCTTGTTATACCCTTTGCATGGAGAGAGAGGTTTCTTATTGTTTTCATGAATTGGCAATTCGCAATATCCTATTCCACGGTCTATTGCTCTATGGGATAGCGAGCATTCACGTTTGTGGTGTTGTCTACAGATATCCCGAGGATTGAACGTGCCAAAGGTCAATCTTCTTTCGACTGCCTTTTGTTACACTCACACAGAGCCGTAAACACGCAACGAAAGCCGGATGAAAGCGCTTAAATCACAGTGCATCATCCACTTCCTCCGTCCTCACTCCGCCTTGTTTTCCCTCAATTCTTTTCCTCCCCTCGTTGCTGCACCTGGTCCTTCTTGCTCACATACCTCCTGCAGCCTGCTCATATATCAAAATCGTCAATATGCCTATTCCATTCCTATCCCACTTCCTATTGGCTCTAGATCATATGCACGTTTACAGCATCTACCTACCACTTTGCTTATCGTAGTCATTTCCTTCACCGTTTCCCGTGCTCTAATAAGAAGCATGCACACGAACCTAGAGGTGAGTCGAAATTCTCAATAGCCATTCATTCCGTTCCGTTCCGTTCCGTTTATCACTGGGTCTGAGTCGACGATAACCGCAAACACTAGTGCCTTGACCCGAGAACAGGATCGGGCGGGATAGGAAAGCGCAAGTTTAACATGACAAAGAGCATTAAGGCTGGCCACACGCCGCAGTTTTGAGCATGAGGAGTAAGAAAGTGAGAAGGTGAGGAAGGAGCGGAAAGGGCAGTGTCAGTGTCTGTGTCAGAAAAATAATGCAGAGAAGAGAAGAAGAAGGAAGCAAGCAAGCAAGCAAGCAGGAAGCAAGTAGGAAGCAAGCAAAGAATTTCGGGAAAGCAAAAATGTGCGGCTCATACTATACTGTACATGATATATACCCTATCCTCATTCCAACTCTGTTGATGACAAACTGAAGTCGACTTCTTGGTCTCCCAACAACGCATCAAGTCATCAATTCGGTGAATCAAGCGCTTGTGGACAAACACGTCTCAGCCATCTTCTTACGTCGTCCGCAGTCCAAATCTTGCTTTCGCTGCTGTGGTCACTATTGATACTATCAATGATGCGTCTAGCGCTCGGAGTATAATCTTCATCGCTACGGTCGACCAACGTGGAGACCTGCACACAATCAGAGATTGGTATGCTAGCTGTACGAATGAGATGGGGGTTCGTGTTCTGCGTGTTAGTCGGCGGTAGAGAAGACACCTCGGTTGGCACAAGAGTGACGACGTGGTCCTTCTTCAGGATGTCTCTCATGTAGCCCACAATACGTGATTGCCTCTCGCGCATGTCTGCAAGAGCTCTAGCCTTAGCTTGTTCTAGATCAGGAATCTTCTTCGTCGACCAGGTTGGACATGTCTCGTCAAATCGGTTCAGTAGGATTATGAATGGCGCCACGACAGAGGCCCGGTCAATGTCCTCTGCGAATTTCTCGACGACCTTTTTGGCAGTTTCATCGGCTGAGGTTGAATAATTCAGGACCAATAGATTGATGTGAAGCAAGTCCATTGCCAAAGCTGCCATACCTCGTAAGTCCGAGCGCCCTTCATTCGCACCAGGTAAGTCGATCAAATAGCGGTATGTGTCACTGCTTACTACGTGACTGTAATGAGCGCGAAGTGATCTGGTGCGGTTGCTGTCCTCACCACCAGGAGTAAAGATGGAATGACCCAGATCAAAGACTTGTGTTAGTAAAGTACTTTTACCCTGTCGTGTCCCTCCAATAACGCCAATGAACAGCGCTTTATCTGTTTGCCTGAGAAGTCCTGTCTTACTTGTTGCTTTCAACCAAGTAGGGATATAGTGAGAAGCGACGAGTTTCCGGTCTTTGTGCCGAGTCGTGAGGTGAAAACATAAGGCTTCCAGCTGACCTGGGTCTTGGAGCGCTTCGTGCAGTTCCTGCTCAGCACCGGCTATGGCTCTATCGCCCTCTAGCGTTTTACCAGTCAATTGCTCCAGCCAATAAGTATAAGAGGCGTTGATTGGTGAGGTGATACCAGGGCGGATACGCTTCCATATTATGTTGAAGATCTCCGAGCTTGTTATGGCTGCTGTGCCGCCACTAAGATATGCTAAGAAAAATGCAGGCAACCAAGTCCAACCACCAGACAGAAAGAACGGTATGGCACTTCCAAAAGTGAGAAAGCCAGTAACGACACCAGCCACATTGACGTGAAGCTCGTCGCTCACAGGTCTCAGCATCATAGAGAGTGGCGCTGCGTACTGTGAGCAGATCAGGGCATGAATTTTTATGAGCTCGGAATATAGACGTTTGTTGGCCTGTTCCATTGCTGTCATATTGGAAGTAGAACGCCGAAGAGCATGACCGTAATCTTTGAGCACGTTAGATAGTCTGATGTTTCTACCTTGACGACGATGCTTAGCTTCTCTCAGCTGATACCTACACCACGAGGTGTAAGCTGAATTTTCATAGCGCAACAGGTCATCGGCACCTTCAATGGCGGTGTTCTTCAGCTTGGCAAAGAAGAAGGAGTTTTGCTCGGCTGTTGCGTTCACTTCCACTTCATGTTCCAGGAACCCATCGAGTAAGTCCGAAAGCGTCGATTGTATAGTGCTCAGAACAGGATTGTTTTCAGGAAAACACTGCCGCCAATTTGTGGAATTATGGTGCTGGTTATCTTCAACCAATTCTCCCCATATTCGCCTGAAAGATCGGTCGGCAAGCACGTTGCCAACATTGAGAGCAAAGATTTCAGGAGACGCTCGATCCGCCATAACGTCAATGACGTTGCATATGTTCTCTGCGCCTCTGCAGATCGTATCTGGGCTACTTAGCGGATTCGACTCCAGTTCGCCAATCTGAGCAACCACTGCTCGTAACATAGCGATGCGAATGAACGGCATTGTTGCAGCGAACCGAATGCTGTGTAGATTCAAAAACTCGATGTTCCGAATACGAACTTGGTGAAGATTCTGGAACAAATCTAGGATAAAGATGCCTTGATCGTGGACACTATTGATCCACGTGCGCCATTGTTCTTCGGAAGCGACGCCCAACTCAAAGCTGACTTTGAGGCCGGACGTGGCAGAACCCTAAAAGTGTTAGGCAAGGTTCTGCAGATCTAAACCATTCTTCGGGTATGTAGGATTTACCTGGCTATCGAATACGTTCAGCCTTGCTATGCGGCCAGTCTGATGCTGACCGTTTACATTGATATGCACGGAGATGAAGAATGAAGGAACCACACTTCGAGGCAAGTCGATCAACACCTCTAGATGTTCACCAGTAGCCATAGCATGATGTGCTACCATGGGGGGGTTTCCAACGAAGTGCACCGCGGGATCTAGAACAGGGTATAGATCATCAGCGACTGTTCGGAGCGCACGTAAAGCACTTTGGTAACGAGCTCGAAGAGAAGCCTGATACAAAGATATGCTGTGGCGAGCTATAGTCCTAGTCCCTGCTTTTTGAATACCTCTTACAGCAACTTCGTAGTCCCGCAGACTTCTGGACCCAGTTCCTGCGTTTGCAAGTCTCCATGTAGGTGTAGTTGGATCCTCTTGAGTTGCCGCAAGCCAGATAATATTTCCAACAATTATGCTGGAATAGTCTTGTGGGATCAATTTGTCGGCTAGAGACAACGCAACTGCCGCATACTTGAGGCCAGAGATGGTTCCTGGCGCTGCATGATCTACAGCTTGGGCAATTGCGGACTGTAGCCATGCTGCCAGAGTGCCAAATGCGAGTCGAGTGCTGTTGTATAAAAAAGGCACTGGGTCCATTGGGTCGATCATATGGAAGAACACAGCCCGAAAAGCTCTGGAGAGGTTGAATGTAGCCGGCAGTGGTCGAAAGAATGGAGAAGGACATCCAAAAGTCAGTACACTTAGCCAAGTGGCTCCGCCAGGATTTGACTGCCGAGCATCGTCCCACACGTTACAGGGACTACTACCATTGACAGAAGCATAGTCCAGTGCGACCAAAGTCGCAATGGCTCCTCTATTGCCGAGTTGGTCAGATACTGTTGTCCAAGGTCTGCTTCTCTGAACTTACCCTAGACTATGGCCGCACAGTACTGTGCCTATACTCTTGTCCTTGATAAATCTACCCAATAAATCTTGAGGCATACATTCTTTGATTGCTTTGAATCCTCCATGCACCCAGATCCCAGTTTCATGGCTTTCCATGCTCGGATAGATGTTCACGTCTGTCTTCACATCTTGAGCCGATGCAGTGCCGCGAAAAGCTACGTAAATCAACGAGAACTTCTCTGACCAGCCGACAACGAATTGATGCGGAATTTGATTTGATGCATCCAGACGCACAGACCAGACTTCCGTGAGAAGGCCGCTGTCTCGCAGAGAGTCGTAAACATCGTTCGGGCCAGAGGATTCCCGAAATGCTCTTTGGGGTTCGTCTTCATATACCAATGCTGAGAGAACTGCAGCAGCAAGGATAGTGCCCCTCCTCAGATGCTTGTTAAAGGGTGCTTCACTGTCGGAAAATAAAAGCGAGCTATCAAAATCGTTCGCTGCCATTACTGAAAAAACATAGGTTTGCGAAAGGATGTATGTGAGACAGAAAAACAAGTCCAAGTACGAGAACACTAACTGTCTTATAACGATCTCGCCATAGCCTTTAAAGGGCTGTGTATTTGTGTTTCACAGGTATAGTTGCGGCTAACGAGGGACGGTCATCCGAAAGAGGCCTATGTGGCTGACTGCGTGCATAAGTGAGTGCTGCAGCAAAGAAGCATTATCCAACGGTCTGGCCACCGGCATGATAGATATGCAGACACCATGCGTGTTTAACAGGAAAGCGAGATCTATTCGGGCGAGTCGCGAAAACAAAGGCCTGTTAAAGGCTCTATGGACGGTCCACAAAGCTGAGTTTGATCCTTCAGGTAAACATGAGTTTCGCGCTAAAGCATGACTGCATGCATACCCTCAGCTACGGACGTACGGCTACATGTGCAGGCGTGTCTACTCTTGTCAACGCATCGAATGCAGTCCCGGTGGCTTGAACCTCGCCCGAAGAGCTGCATTGTGTAGCAAAGTGTGAGCCAGTGAGGTGTTAGGTGCAAGCAGGTTTGCAGACGTCGAGTCACAATAAGGTTGTGTCAATGCCAAGGTCCGTCAGGTGCCAAGAAAATGGCTGAGACGACTTGACAACTTATAGGCGCTGCGGAGAGGAGGCGGTGGATGCACTTCCCATTTGTGGATAAAAACATAGACCTAGGTTGAGAACTCAAAACAATGCATACTTACGATGTAGCATTAGTGGTGGGAGCGAGTTGAGAGATTGAGCGATCAGTATGATAATAGGAATCTAGCTCGTGGAGTGTGATCTACTCGCCCTCGACTTCGTAACCCATCCCCTTCTCAAAGCGGCAGTGCTGCTCGAGAATTCTGTGATCTGCTGACCGTCTTACGTTTGGCCTCTGATCAATTGATGAAGGCATCTGCCGCGGTTGTCCCCACCTTCCTCCCTCCCTCATTCCCCTGCGTTGCCTCCACATCTAACCACCAACATTCATCCGGCCAACGATTGGCGCACATCCCGGCGGCAAACATCCATGTTCCGTCACAATCATGTCGACATATTCTGGTGGTAGCACATCATACATGATATGCAGCACCTGCAGATTCTCCTTGTCTCTCCAAGCTTTCATTAATCCAGCTATTACGGCAGCCTGATTTATCGGTTCTGTCGAGTCTGGCGCCGCGCTGCTTTTAGGATCAGGGTTGAGTTTGCTGGCGTTATTACCTTTTTGTTGTGCTCCAGACTTGCCAGCGCTGCTGTTGTTGTTGGTATTGCTACTGTTATCAGAAGGTGTCAAAGCAGAATATTGTTGATTTTGTTGCTGATGAGTAGATACGCCGAAGAGCAGCTCTTCCTCTGGCGCAAGTTCATTCCCAGCTATAGCATCCATAGCGACTCTTTCGGTGAATTTGATGCTCTCCGCGCATACCACCACCGGACATCCACGATCTCTTGCCATCATGCCTACTAAGGCGGTCCCGACCCGCGAATACGTTGCTCCATTACCCAGTATGGCGTGAGCGCCGAGTATGCAGATGGTAACATCTTTGATAACATGTGCCAGACTGGAAGTCATGCAGTATGTGACTGGTATTCCTGCATCTGCCAGAGTGCGGGCTAGGTTCTTGCCTTCGAAAAGGGGACGACTGTCTGCGACTACTACTCTGAACTTTTTGCCGGCTTTCTTCGCTGCAAGTAGTGTCTTGACTACTACTGCACTCTTCGCATACGTCAAGACAACGTCACCATCTCTTATTCGCTCGCTAGCTGAGTCGGCGATGACGCGGTCCGCGACGGTGAAGCGTTCACGGATGAATGTGTCGATTGATTTTAGAATGTGGGTTTTTGCGGCGGGTTCGGCGGTCGATGGGTCGATTGTTGCGATGAGGTTCTTGAGCCAGCGGATTGAGTTGGCTTGAGTGATGGAGAATGGGCGGGAGAGTTTGAGGTGCGTTAGTTGTGGGGATAGTGCTGTTGAGGAGAGGTGACGAGGGAGAGATGTGGATGGTGGTGTTGTGTAGGATGTTATGAACTAAGTAGTGTCAGTCAGAGACGACGAAGATATGGCATAGGTGAGACAGAACTTACGCATTTCAACGCGAGAAGCATGGCGATACAGCGTGCTTGACTCCCGCAAATCACATAACTGCTCAATTGCAAACCGAGTTCGAGAATCGCTGGATGAACTTCTTTCGCGCTGCCTTCAATTGTATGCTTCCGTGGCTGACCATAGAGATGCGAGAAGAAGCTGACTTCCTTTGTCGGTCCTTTCTTGACTTCTATCGTTGACTGACCACTTTTGGAGCCTCGCCGTAGACGTTCCGGCAGGTCACGCACTTGTACACCTGCTACTGCTACACTCGGCCGTCTTTGCTTCGTGGATTGAGATGGAGGAGCTAGTTTTTGCTGCTGTGGTTGGGAAGGTCCTGCCTTTTGTGTCTGCTGTTGTGCCGGTGCCTTGCCCTTTTCTGCTGTTGCTGCTGGTGCTGCTGATACTGATGCCGGGCATTTCGATGCCGACTCTCCGTTCACTGGTGTTGATGTACCCGACTCTGGACCGTCTTTTGCTGCTGCTCGCTTTGCTGCTTTTTCGGCTTTGGCTAACTTCTTCTTCTCGGCGTTGGAAAGCTCCTTTGGTGCTGCTGCTGCTGCTGCTGGTGTCGATGGTGTTTGACCATTGGTCTGGGATGTGGGCACTTTCGAGTCTGCCATATCTAAGGACACTGGTACACGCGTCCGCGGCGACGATGATGTGGCTGTGAAACGAGTGTCGGTGGTGTAGTACAATATGAGACGAGATATGAGTCTTCGAAAAACAAATGAAATGTCCTTAGTGGACGGCCGCTAACTCCGGTATGGAAAAAGGGGCTGTTCTGTGAAACACATTGTGAAACATATTATCGGAAGCTATTCTAATCTACTTAAATTACTGCTCAGAACCTTGGAAAAGCAATTTGTACCTCGCACCACTATCTTATAGCTAGCTCGGTTGATACTGCCTTCTAGACATATCTTCTTTCATGCCCTTCATTTCTTGTACTTCTCGTCCAGCACCAAGACAGCTCTGAAACGAATCTTACCCTCCTCCATCTTCTTGATAGCCTCATTCGCTTGATCCAACGAGAAGGTCTCAACCATACACTCCACATTCTGATGGCCTGCAAACTCAATAGCCTCCTGACAATCCAATGCGTGACCAGATGGCCAACCGTGTACACTCCTACCGCCCATAATCAAGGCAACAGAGTTGACAGGAACGTCGCCCACAGGTGCTAGGATGAGCAATTTTCCTAGTGGTGCAAGACCATTGACGAGGTCGCCAACAATCTCGGGGTTGGGAGCAGTGACGACGATCAAGTCGGCACCTCCAAGTTTCTGAAGCTGCTCTGAAGCCTTGCCAGAACTGGTATCAATGTAGTCGTTTGCGCCGAGCTTGGTTGCGAACTCCTTCTTGGCCGAAGAAGATGAAATCGCGACAGTGCGGTAACCCATCTTGCGTGAATACTGTAGACCGAGATGACCCAGACCGCCTAGACCTTGAACTGCCACAATGTCACCAGCGAGGATGTTCATGTTTCGGATACTATATGACTGTGTGAGAACCTTAGTCTGTCTTTATGAGCTCAGGGTTGTACGCACCCGTTGAACAAAGTAACACCTGCGCAGAGCAGAGGAGCTGCTTGGACAGGATCAAGCTCCTTGGAGATTTGTACTGCAGCCTCAGCGCGGAGGGTGCAGTACTCTGCATCTATTTCCAGCATATTAGCAGACGTCAGAGAAGCCATTGTGCACCTATCAACTTACATCCACCATCACGAGAGATACCATTGATAGCTTCATTCTTGCACATTTGAAATTTACCACGGTTGCACTCCCTGCAGGTGCCTGAAATATCATATTTATTAACATTACTCCACCCAATACGTTTCTACGATAATACATACCATCGTGGCCACCGTGCCAAGGTCCTCCGACACGGTCACCAATCTGCCACTTGTTGACAGCATCACCGAGCTTGACAACCTCACCAATGACTTCGTGGCCAGGAATACGAGGAAACATAGGACCAAAGGCGCCTTTTCCAAACATGGAATCGCTGTGACATACGCCACAAGCAATCACCTTAATCAACACCTCACCCTTTTGTGGTTGAGGCACATCAACATCCTTGATGACGAGGTCTTTACCGGCCTCCTCGAAGACGGCAGCCTTGCATTTTTTGGGAATTTGGTCGGTCATGTTGTTTATCAAAGACAGAGCAAGATTAGGAGATTAGGAGATGAAATGGCAGATAAAAGATTGATTGAAGTGACGACAAGCTCAGACTTTATAGGCCCTAGACCCCGCTACCGATAAGAACCGCAATATGATGACTATTCCATGATCTTCAATGGCCTCGAAGTGGCTTTGACACCATTTCTGGTTTAGTCTCAGCATACTGCTGACTAAACTGACCATTCAGAAGTCGTTTTTGACTCGAACTGCAGTCTGGAATTGAGGTCAAGGCAACAGAGGGGTACAAGAAACGTGTCGCATTTAGGATGGAAATAGGAGATAATCGGTAATAAGAGATCTTGGTTCGGAATGTGGCTTGATGTGGGGGATCGCTATGACCGCATCACTTTGAGAGCTTCTCTACTTCGTACTCTACCTACCCACTTGTCTTCCTCTTCATACAGCACAATACCACCTCCTCATCTACACACATCTCACTAACTTCAACTTCCAACAACAACCTCTTAACACAATGGCTTACATTGGTCTTTCCTACGAAACTGCGAAATGGATCGCTCCAGCCAGTTTCCTCTACGACTTCGCTTGTCAAACCTATGGTGGTCTCTCTTCACCTAACATGAAGGAGATTCACGACGCAAACTTGTCATTCTTCAGTCCCAACCCCTTGTATGTTCCTTCTCTAGCCTGTAATCATGTCGAAAACATAAGTCTAATTACCTCATTTCCAGCTTCATTGGTGCTTTCTTCACTCCTCAGCAAGCCTTCCAATGTTACTGGCTATACAGACTCTGGAAGCTGAAGCCCACCAACCCCAAGGAGAAGAGCGAGCTTGACCAGATTGTTGACTTTGTCCCCTTCTACGCTCTCGGTAACTTTTGTATTGGCAGTAAGTTATCAAACCAAAACTCAAAAGCCACCAAGTATACGTTCTGACATTGTGATCCTACAGCCTGGTTGTTCTTCTGGAACTCCAACCGTCTCGATATTTCCAACATATTCGTCACAATCAACACTCTTTCTCAACTCTACTACTGCATGTTCAGACTCGGAAAGATGAACACAAACTCTACTTCCTCATGGCTCACCCACGTTGTTGCAAAGGTACGTCAAATAGAGCAGAATAATGGATGAAAATCACTAACATTGATTACCAGACCTTTGCTGGTATTGGTGTCCTCGATCTCCTCCACAACACCTCTGCAGCATTTTACGTTGGTGACTACTCCAACCCAGGTGGTCTCGTCAAGATCTTGACCGGTGTTGGCTTCGGTCTTGGCGCCCTTGCTTCTGACTGGATCATTGGCGCCTGCTTGGTGTACGATCTCATTGCGTTATCTGTTGGACAGTCGGGAAGCTGGAGCACCTTGTTGTGGTTTTACACTGTCGGAACAGCAGCCATTGTTGGAGCCAAGAACTTTTTGATGTAGGTGTGCATTACCTTTTCAATGTTTCTGGCAAGAGTTTGGAGTTGTTTGTTTTCTCTTGGTGGGTTTGCATTTCCCTGGGAATTAATCCAGTCGGAAACTGACATTGGATATGACAGGCCACCATATGAGAAAAAGGAGCTTGTGTACGATACTGTGGACAACGATGACTCGTTCGATGAAGTCTGAAGCATAGGTGCATTCGGGAAGGTGTAAAGTAGTGGTAGTGTGGCTGGATATCCTATTGGAAAGAGACAATACTGTATCATAGTAGCACTGGAGTAGTAGTAGTAAGTGCATAGTGATAATTATAATCTCCTGCATCATCTGTCCTTCATATACCCGGTGAGGGTATTCCCTGAATTGACCATGCTCTCACCCTGAGCCTCATTCGTAAGACCAACTTTCAACATAGATCCCACATCGACCTTTTGGAGACTTGTAACATAGCTACCGAGTTCGACTTGAAAAGTCCCTCCAGCACTCTTCACAACTTCTCAACCCTTTGGATTAGGTTGAGTACGTGGGATCTCTTGATGCCAAGGCCTTGGGAATGTGGCATG
>Ga0160427_10001877_pt1 | contig 12794 bp, 8 predicted proteins | sample SolpanmetagenomL_FD_108194 | JGI IMG/M metagenome (GOLD analysis project Ga0160427, IMG submission 108194) | Solar panel surface microbial communities from Lawrence Berkeley National Laboratory, California, USA - L | ecosystem: Engineered > Built environment > Solar panel > Unclassified ...
AATGGGGAATTGAGTTCATCTTCATCTTCGCAACAAGCACATGTTTCACCACCAGACGTGAAGACAGTAGCGCCAGCACCGGCACCGGCATCACAAACACCTCCTTCGGAGCAGAAAACCACATACTTTATATCAACATCGCCATTCAATTCTTTTGCTCAACCTGATTACGGTAGAATGACTGTCGAACAGATTAGAGCTTACGAGGGTCATCATCCAAAGTACATTGATCCAAAAGTTCGATTGGGTCATAAAGAGGAGAATAAGCGATGGAAGAATCCTGGAACTGTTGCTGCTGCTACTGCTACCACTCCTGATCGTAATAACAAGGCTACTGTTACCAACACTGCCACCACTGCCACTACTACTCCTCCTCCTCCTGCTGCTGCTGCTGCCACTACCACCACTACAGATGTACGAAACAGGTTCGCCTCGTCTGTCAGGTCAAAAGGCAAATCTGTGGAGGAAACTCTCGCTGAGCTCAAAATCGATTGGGATACTGGAAATGATCGGGATGCTCCAGCGGATGAAGAGCCAGAATTTGACTTGGAGCTTGAAAGAACGAAACTACGAAAAATGAGAAAAGAATCCGAAGATGTAGAGAGAACACGACGTCGAGAGATGCGAAACCAATTCCGTGCTCAGCCACCCTATCAAGCACCAACTGCAGTGCCAGAATCGTCATCGTCATCGTCATCACCACCAGTAGCATCATTCAATCTTGATTGCAAGCAATGTATGGCTCGCAGTAGTATCTGCTATTACTGTTTCCTCAAGAACAAGGTTGCCAAAGAAAAGAAAGACAGGGAAATGGCTGAATCGTTTACTGATATTACGGACTATTGAAATGTTGATTTTCCTCTTGTCTCTTCTTCTTCTTCTTCTCTTCTTTTCTCTTCATTCTTCTGTCAATCTGTCTAGGCAGATTCTAATATTCAGTTACAGTCTATGAGCTGGGGCAGTAGCTTTGAATATGTAATTTTACTTTATGGATTTTTAACAAACGAGAATAAACATTTAATTTTCCGTCCTGGGCAAATATTGAGTGAGAGCATTGTCGACCCACTGAAGATCGAAATTTTCCTTCAGAACAAACAACCATTGACATACAGTATGAGCCTCGTCCAAGCATTCCCGCTGTTTCATATAAGAATCATATGGCCATGTTCAAAATGAAAAAAATATACGTACGTGTTCAAATGAACAAGCAATCCCTGTATGTACCTCCAACAAGAACAAACTGGGGAGAGGAGGAAGAGGAAAAAGAGGAAATTGTTTTGAAAACATGGCATTAAGAAATTCATAAAAACGCTTCTATCATAATTGATACCTTCGTCTTCTTTTCTTAGCATTGTTTCTATCATCAAAACCACATCATGAAAAAGTCCTTTTCATATTGAATATCCTTCTCCCCCCTCTAATTCTGTCTAGGCTTTACAACACCTTCATGCACTATATAATACACTACTGTACTATCACCCGCAACGACGGCCAACACTACTCTCCTCTTTCCCTTCTCCTTTCTCACTTTCTCACCACCACCTCCTTGATCCCTCTCGGGCTTACCCTGCTGTTTTCCAACATCTTCAGTTTCAATTTCAGCTCCAGCTTCATCCTCTCCCTTTCCATCTTGACCCGACAGCAATCCTCCATCCTCGTGTTGTCCTTCCTTATCTTCTCCTGATTGATCGATCGTAGACTCGGTTCGTTCTTGTCCTTGTTGTTCAGATTCGTCAAGGCTATTTTCATGATTGTTTGTAGACAAGACTGAGGGCGATGTATCAACATTATCATCATCGTCGTCGTCGTCGTCGTCGTCATCGGCGTCGCCTGATAATGACGGTAACGAATCAAACACACGAGCCCAATCATTTACACTCCAATTTTCATCTAAACTGACAGGGAGAACGATTTCTTCTCGCGCGGTCGTAGTTGATGTTGACGATGTTGATTTTTGAACGCCATCTTCAGCACCACTGTTGTTGTTGTCGCTGCTCACACTGCCGGTGGTGGTAGTAGTAGAACCTTTATTTGCGCTGTGGTTTATATCTGAAGTATTTGTTGTAGCTGTGGTTGTAGTTGTAGCAGTTGCAGGATCTAGCATGTATAATGGTTCTGGCGGGATTCCAAGAATGATTGGTCTCGGTGGAGGGGAAGATGAATGTTGAGGTAGCGAGGAGGAGACATTATTGTGTTTTTTTGCTGCTGCTGCTGTTGTTATTGCAGAACAGGACGTACAGCGGAGATCTTTCCAATAGTGTTGAAACTTGAGATTTCGGTAGACAATGGTTTGCAGGTGAGCGAGAGAGGAGGAGGAGGGGATGTGCTCGTCGGAGGTGTAGGGGAGTGTGGAGGTTGTCATTGGTTCGGAGGTAAGATGTGTGGTGTGCGAAAATAATGGGGATGCAATTTCTTTCTTTCTCTCTCTAGCGGGTGTTGAGTACATTGAGCCTAAGTAAGCTTGCTCCCTTTTGGAAAAACGGATTTACGAAAAAAAGTTTGTGTAACTTCACAAATCTGTGTATACTAATAGATTCTTGGTAAGTACTTATTTACGAAAGTACTTGACTTAATTATTCTTCTGACAACTATCTCAGCCTGCTAATTTTTCATCGAGTGTCTCACCTGTAAAGATTTGGTAAAGAAAACTACGAGGGATATTCTTGCGCGTTATCTTGTCAATTCATATATAATAATAAACATAACAATTCGATTTGATATGCGACAAACGTTAGCAACAAGAACAGGCAAATGCAACAAAAACATGCCAAAACATCTTGACGTTGGGGATAAATGAGAGAGGGTTTTGCATCAAAAGTGGATGCAGGAAGAAAAAAGTCTGGCTTCAATAGATTTGTTTCTCTTTTACATAATTTATGTGTCACTCTAAGAATGATCGCTAATTCTGTTTGTTCTTTCAATTCGCCTTTTCCCGATCATCTCTTTCTTTCTCCTCAACAAAACACGGGTAGGACTCGCTGACTTGAATACTAAGGAGGTTCAAGCCCAGACTGTCGATTCATGAATGAGGTAAAACCGTAAAACGTAGCTGTACAGATTATCTTCACCCTTTCTCGTGCACTTAATTAAAATACGACATCAATACAGAAACGATAAGTCAAGTTCTTATATGTATTTCATTTCTCGTCTAGTTTGCACGGATTGGGCCAGCATTATACAGTACCAGGAAGAATGTACGTCTGTCTGCCTAGCAATACTGCCTCTCTTAAATTCTCAAAATTTGTGTACACAAGTTTTTGGCTTATTCATTTGATATCACACGATACATGCACATATATATTAGCTATATGAGAAGCGAAAGAGATTATGCTGATAGGCCAAGCTTGTGGACGAGGCTTAAAACTTCTCGTCTAAAGACTTGGCAGGACAGGAGCTTTCTGGTCAAGCCAAGATGTCAGCATCTACCACACCGTCATCATTGAGAGATAACAAGGAAAGGGGGGGAGTAGTGAAGGAGAGAAATTAGTTGGAAAGGGAGAGAAAAGATAGTCACTGATCCTTTGCATACGTGGTTCTCGAATGGAGTAGTAAAAAGGAGGTGAATGGATAGATTTGATTGATACTTTATAGATACAAGAATCTCATGTTTACAGGCGGGAAAATGCTTGATTCTCACGGTTTGATAAGTTGACAGTTGATACTAAATGTGGTGCCTGGTATCGATAATTTCTACTTCTCAAGGTTACCCAATACCTTGTTCTTTTTTTTGAAAAGTCGTAATAGATCTTGTGCATCATAAATTCAGTGACGTTTTGTTACTCTGCAGATCCGGGGCAGGACAGATTATGTGTGTGTAACAATGCCTTATGGTGCAACCAACCAAGGACTGCTGACACAATTCACACCACGACCATTTTCAATTGCGCATTTTTATTTAATTCGTTCTTTATGGACACAAAATCGATTGACTTTCAGCCGCAATGCTGTCAAGGATAATTAGCGATTGCACGATAAACCTGATTTGCGAGATGATATCCACATTATGTGTGTACGAAAGTCTATTGAATCTATGCAAGGCTTTTTCGTCGTGTCAATTGAAGAGTATGTAAAATGTGAGTCAAACTGACAAGATTTCAATTGGATGGTTGGTCGGTACGGAATTCTCCGCCTCTTTTGTACGTTCATATTGGTATCATTAATACGTCGTATTACTAGTTCATAACTCACAAAAACGCCAGCTCAGCTGAGCTTTCGAGACTAGAGGTTTTCAAAGCACCTGGCAATAATAGAAAGAAGGCACTCTCTCAATAGGAGGCTATATTCTTGTATCAAGATGTGTATAAGTACAGCTCATTTGTCTAAAAGAAAACAGGCATAACACGATTGACCGATTATTCCATTGCTCTAGAAAAGATCACGAAAGAAAACTCTTAGAATCACAAAAAGAAGAAGACACAGCAAGTCATGAAGCTACTTTACATCTTATCCTTCGTCATATTTAATGCCTTCTTGCCTACTCAAGCAAATCAGGTAGCAAATATTGACAATTACAATAACAGCCCACCTCCACCTTCTTGTTGCCTGACTGATAAAGATGCACGACACGTTCTCCGTAACTGGGTGAAAATATTCACGAGTAGTTTTGAACCCAAGGAAGAACTCTACGCACAAATCAACAAGACGATTGCTCCCAATTTTGTGGACTACGAAGAAACCTACAACGGTGGTACCAGTCCCATCGCTTTCACAGGAAGAGATGGACTGTATGCTGCTGTGACCGCGACAAACGGCGGCCCTCCTGCCGTGACCGATTTAAAGTTTAATACTCTATACACATTTCATAGTTGTCGTAGTATTGCATTTCGTTGGCAAGCGACGGCGAAAACAACTGGTTTTGGCATCACTGAGGCGCCGGGGGTTGTAATGTAAGTAACACTAGTACTTGCACAATAATGCTTCTTTTTTATCTCTCTTTCCTTGTTGTTTGGAAATTCCATGTTTATCAATCTATAGACAAGACAGAACAAGCGTGATGAGAAAGAGAAGAGACAAATGGTGTATAAAGAAAAAAGCTAACTACCATAATTGTGTCTTTTAGACCTCTGAATACAACACTAGTCAAACCTGGAACTGCATATCAATATAAAGGTATTGATTTGCTCGAGGTGGATTGTCATACCAAATTGATTACAAAAGCATATACTTCTCAAGATTCTGGAAATTTCCTCACAAGTATAGGATATATATTTTGTCCTGCTACATGAGGAGGAGGAGGAGGAAAGAAAGAAAAGAAGTAGGAAATCATAAGAAGCAAAAAAAAAGGGAGAAAAATCTGTGTATGGATCTGCTCTAATTACCATAACTTGAACTTCGTTTTGGGACTGTTATAGGAAAGGATATTAGTATAAGTGAACGTGCTTTGAGGACAGTTTCTTCATTACTCAATCCATCCATCGCCACTCGTTATGTTTTCTTCTCATTTTTTTTTCTCGCTGTGTCAATAGTCCTCATACTTTGTAACATCATGTGTCAAGCTTCTATTGACGTTTCGATGTTGCTAGCTGTTTATGCTCTTTTGTATTTACTTTATGTGAAGAAACTCTCATGTCTTTTTATACAAAATTGGAATAGGACCAATTAAGGCTGTTGATCGCTACTGAGTAATCAAGGTTGTTTGACGCTAAGGCTATTTGCTCGATTAAAAATCTTATCAATTATTACATACCCTGCAAATCTACTACAAGATGGTCCTGTCCGCTCTGTCAGACTTCCAACATTTTAAACCTATTGACATCATGTTTGCCTCTTTCTAAATCTAAAAGTTCAATGTCTTGTGAAAGTATCAAAAGATAGAGACTTTATGCTACAATATTATTCTTAGTAAATTCATAAGCCGAAGCAGTAACGCTAGAATAGATATCGACTTGGATGAAGCTCCATAAACTTATTTCCACGAATAATCCGATGCAAGCAAAGATTGTCCCCATCAGCAATCTCATACAACAAGAGGTTTCACAAAATATAAACATATTCATACCCAACGAACGGGGATGGAAACAAAATGAACAGAATTCCTACTTCGAATATTATCCTGTTGCTTCCACGAGAAATACCTTGGGGAAAAAAGAAAATTCCACAACTTTTTGTGCAAAAAGAAGGACAAACCTTAAAAACATTGACCTTCTTTGACCAAAGTTGAAAACTCAACCAGCAAACGAACAGACAATCAAACAATCAAACAATCAAGCTAGAGATGACCCTAGAAAATCTCTCCCTTCCTTCATAGGAAATCCGAAATCTCCATATCAACCAGGCATCTGTGTCGTCAAAAAGTCGTATATACCCATCGGGAAATAATTCGTATCATATACCATGCCTTGACCCTGCTGCATGTGCTGTTGAGGTTGCTGTTGAGGTTGCTGTTGTTGTTGTTGATGTTGTTGTTGATGCTCATGCTCTCCTTCCATGCTCGCCGGGGTCGTCTGATACCCATACATATCTCTCTCACCTTCCTCTGGTCCAAAGCCATCACCAGTAGTAGTAGTAGCTCGATACCCCATTCCCACAGTCCCTCCAACTCCTGGCGTACCACCGCCGGGTGCTCCCACAGGCATAAATTGTGTCCTTAATGCCTCTGGTGTTACACCACCAGCTCTTAGCAAAGCGTCCCATAATAGCGAATCTTCCATCATATCTTTATGATTCTCCCATTCTTTACACTTTTTCAACATCTTTTCCAAACCGGTGGCGATAAAATAGATAAGATGATGTTCGCATGCCTCGGTTTGCTGGAATATTTGAATAATTTGAGAGACTAGGATCCAAATAGATGAAGGGTCGATAGTAAAGCCAATAGATTTCCATTTTGTGGCAATTTTCATAAGGACTATCAACCAGTTTATAACATTGAGATTAGCAACAAGCACAATTGAAAGATTGTAAAACATTTCTTATTTTGCATTTTCTTAGATTTATGAGAAAACTTACAAACTGCAGCAAAGGCAATCATTGTATGTATATACAATGGAACGCCAAGTAATGAATCCCTAATGTCTGGTTCGTTCAATACAATGTTTAACGTTGTAGCAGCTGCTTCGATTGCACTATTGGCAAATGCTCGTCGCTCGTCTGAAATGTTGTGTATTGACGTTCGGGTCACGCCGCGTAATGATAGACAATTTAACTGAAGTTTTGCAAAATGATAGTGCAAGTTGACCCCCTTTGACGGATATGATGCAACAAATTCGTTAGGTGCTAAAGATCATGTAATATCGCAGTCAGTATTTCTATCTGGTTATAAGAGAATCCAAGTAGCGAACAAGTGCACTTGTTACAAGGAATTTGTCCAAACATACGTAAACGGTTTTGGAAAGTCATTTTCCATGCATCCAAGTCTCTGTTAAAGCCTTGAAGTTGAATATATTGTTCTGGCTGAAGTTCAAGATCCATGTCCGGCCCAAAAACATCATACATTCTTGATAGAATGATAAAGAGAGCGACTTGACTTATAATGCGGTAATCACAAACTAAAGCCATGGGTGATTTAAGATACAATTCGTGGTTTCTGATTGTATCGTTTTCGCAAATTACTGGTGGTCGGCCGTACCTGTCAAACAAATGGGATTCAGCACAGCTCAGATGAAGATTTATGGTAAATACTCCCGATTGAGCAAGGGTTGCTTCCAACAACTTACGCTATAGAAAAGTGTTTATCACAAACATAGAGCAAATACCAAAGTCTCGCTCGCTCATAATGTTCCGCTGATCCGGCGATAGCTTTCGAAAAAGCTTGATGTAGATTTAATTCTGTCCCAACTCGGATAGCATGCGAAGATAATCTCCAAGAGATCTCCGACAACCAGAATGCACCAATGCAGAAACCCCTGATATCATCCAAACAATGGTATCGATCAAACATGGACGCCGAAACGATCGCTAGAAACTCCTCATAGCAGCGATCAAATAGATGATGTTTGTCGGGAAGATGAAGCGCGCTGACGGTGAATATCGCCGATGATAATAGTGACGATGACTGTCGTACAGATATCAAGTTTGTGTGGACAAGTGCTATACCACCCCACAGATAGTGATTGAGCGAACGATCAAAGCTAGTTATAATGTCAGCTTATGAATTCTCGCAGATGCAAACAAGAGTGGCATACGTTTGAAATAACTGCTCGGCTTCATTAAGATCTATAATTCCTCTCGAAACATAATCGTCTGCCATAAGCCGCCTTTGTGGCCGTGAATGCTTTCCGTTGCTTGGATTACTCTGCAAGTTCTTGAGTTTTGTGACTTCGTATAGGCTGCCCATCGGCGCTATAGCTAATCCGGTCTCGTCCTCCTGATCATCTACAGCATCCTGTGAGGTGATCCTGGCCATAGGAACAACAGAAGCACTTCTCATCGGAGCAGGCAGGTGAGGCCGTCCATTTCCTGCACTATGGTACTGTTGGGCGGCTGCAACAGGCGATTGTCGTGGTATAGACCTCGTATGTAATTGGGTATCAATACTCAATGGGCCGTTGGGTGTTGTTGGTTGAGAGTAAGCTGCAGGCGAATTAGATATCAACTCTGGTTTGATACGGGAGATGCTAGGTTGGTGTATGGGAGAGTGATGACCGGTGTCTCCGCCAGGCGACACATCGCCCATGGTGTAGGTATTGAGCGGTGGCATTTGGAATCGGTAGAGAATGTCGCTAACTGCTCGTTGCAACGTGATGTTATCTTCACTAAGTTTCGTCTTCCACCTGAACCCAAAAAGTCAGCATTACATCTCGAGGTTGTACTGTTTACATGAAATCCATACTCCATGTCATCATCCAAGATTGTCTGCAAACTACGATTGACAACGCATTCAAGCTTCTGCCTAGCACATCTCGTACAAGTCGTCTGCCCGACTGGCATATCGCATTTGACCTTTTGTTTCTTACATTCTGTACATGCTCGAATCTTTCGCGAAATGCGAGGAATCGGTATTTGAGCTGAAGAGGGCGTTGTTGAGATGACAGCTCCACCAGAGATGGTTTGACCAGCTGCGATATTGTGCAAACTCGGATTACTGCTGATACTAGATCTCTCGTTGCCTTGGTGCGAATTCTCAGCAAATGTCGAAACTAGAGGAGAGGATGATGGATGACCATTTCCGCGATTATTGCTAATATCGTCAAACGATCGCTTCATTGTACTTGATTGGAGCTTCAAGGGTCTTTCAGTCGTTGGCGGGATGAAATGCGGTTGGAAAGCGTCGGAACAAATCTAAATCCACCCGGAACATCGATAATTGAGAAATTGAATGATAAATTTCCGCTGCTGTCATGTATCGACAATTGTCAACATTATAGCAAATGTGAGCTTGAAATGTTGATTTTTTTGGTGTTGTTGTCAGAGATGCCTGCTTCTCTTCTAAAACTCGTCCATCAGCGATGGCGGAATGTATTGTCTTTGCTTTTTTCGCCCTGCTCGGTGCCTTGTAATAGACCCGTCTCGATTGCGATGCGCGTACTTTTTTTATTATTTTTTAGAGAATGGAAAGAAAAAGGCTTGAAGACTTTTTCTCTACCAGCGCTAAAGCTTTAAGGGGGAAGAAGATTCCATCAGTTTGGACATGAGGCTTTCGAAGATTGGAAAAACGAGCAAAGAGGTCAGTATATGACATGGAAAGTACGCTTGTGAAGAGGGTCCAACCGTTTCTTCCAAGAGGACGAGGGACGAAGAGAAAGCAGAGACAAACAAAAATCTTGTCCACCGCGAAGGATTGAATTGCTTCTATTGTCATGCATGTATCAATCACCCATCAATACTGACTGGCTCGCTCAACGGGAGACTAGTGATTTTGGGGGGCTAGCTAGCATGGGTGGTGGGTCGAGTCGAGCTTGGGTGGATCCATCAACCCATCCATCAATCACCATGCATGCATATATGGGAGGAGGAGGAGTTGTTGATGTCTCGGGAACTGGATGGGATGGGATGCTTGGGACAGAGGGTCAAGATGTTGACAAACTCAAACACTAAGAATACATGTGGTGTAGAAAGGTAGCGTATACCGTCTCGAATACCTGCAAATGACCTCTAATAAATTCAACATGACGATAAACGTAAAGTATATGATATTCAACTTAATGTTTTTTTTGGAATGATCTTTTCTAGATATCTTGCCGTCTTATTTCCTTCTTATATACCTAGGTAGCTTGTTAAGTCCAAACAGTACGCTATCAGGTCCATTTGGCATTAATTTCTTCCATCAGAGCTGTCCCAGGCGTATCTAGTCCAGCTGCTGCTTTGACCTATCCCTGAGAAGTGGCGTCCTCTAACTCAATATGAACGATGCAACACCTGGTGAATGCTAGCTAACTGACCCCGTTCAATTGCTATCAATAACGCTCACTTTATGGATGTTCCACAATTTTGTCTTTATCATGTATAGATTTCGTAGCTGTTAGATGGCCTCACCAAACCAGTCTTGCTATACTCTTCCTCACATAGATACTTAAGTAAGCAAGCATTTCCGATTGAGTGTTGGTGTTGGTACTTTTATCAAGTCAATTCTCCTTCGCCTTGATCCTGTAAGAACTGGTTAAGTTCCACAGCTCCAGCGGAGAGCTATAGAAGACCGAAGTAGTGACGACACTTGTCAACCATCTTCACAATAGTTCGAGGTTCATATTTGTAGGTGCCATAATTATATATAATTCTTCTCTGCTGGACTGAACATGAACGAATCATAAAGGATAGGTCTGGATGCCTCTTGGCCTTTATCATTAGGGTCTGCACACGTTTGACAATAAGAAATCGTCCAGATGGTCCTGACCCATCCAAACAATACATTGTCTCCTTGGACTCATGAAAATCAGACATCAGCAGACCAGTGATACATTTATATTCGACAAATATTAATAATGTAACGCACTTGTGTGCTGCCCACTAGCTTCTCCAAATCAATTACATTGCTCGCAATTCGAAATACCAGGGTAGAGAGTTGTGTGTTGTCGCATATGGATTTACCCCTCTTGAAGGGAATGTGTATATGCATTCTGTGCGAAGTGGATCGTTGTACTCCTGAAACCAACACAACACAAATTGCAGCCGCCGTTCTCGAGCTTCATTCAACTTAAAAATCACTTTTGTCCAACATAGATAGTCGCATTCACCATCGCTTCCTTCCAAAGTGAGACGTTTGCCCAAAGAATCCGTTCCACGATGTAAAAAAGAAAGCTGAAACTGTATCTGAGTGGAAATAACGAATTAATCATCCACAGAGTAATCTTCTTCAATGATATTAAGCTCAACAGGTTCATCTTCAACTGCATACAAGCGTTCCAAAATTAGCTCATCTGTGGAATGTTAACTGAGTTAAAGTGTTAAGTCAATCAAAATTGTATAACATTATTCGTAAACTACCAATAAGATTCAGATTCTTGTGGGTATTAAGGATGTAGTATGTCCACTTATACCATTACGTGATATTTGATCTTGTTGTAATATTTTCCGATCCCCATATTTGGTGTTTGAACCAATATTTATTCGTTAATTTTGATACACGGGGACCAAAAGTGAGAATAAAAATTTCATAATAACTACCATCTGGACCGTGAACAGTGTATTTTTGGTAAGGAATTTGCAAAAATCTAATAAAGCTTCAACCAAGACAGCTCTAACACACAGCCCACACAACCAACGCTAGCTACTAGGTATCTAGGTAGTTCTAGTTTGTGGAAGTTCTTTCAAACTCAACTTTAGATGTAATCAACTTGATTCCTATGTAATACAATAACAACTACCATGTCTTTGGATGCACATGTCAATGACACAACTATTCTCGTTGGACTCTATCCATGCGAACTCTGCTTTCGATTTGTATTGGGAATGGATGTGAAAGTACTACTACTGTCGACAAATTCATGTCGTGTTCTCAGACCGTGCAAATCAAGCAACCAAAAAAATCATTGATGACAGGTGATGGATTCGAACTACCGTCTTTCGACTCATTTACAGCTGCTCTGTTCTAGTTTCCGCGAACCTCTGTTTTCACGTTGGCAATCTAGCACGAAGATTACAGCGTCCTTCGCTCCTGGATAAAATCCTGGCGACAGTCTGTCGGGACTAGATAGGTACCCACTGAATATGTCGTCAAATGTCTTTGCCAACGAGACCAACCTGTCCTGGGTTCTTGTTGATGATTGATACTTTATAGAGATCTGGTGGTGGGATAATTCAGTATACTTGATATGTATCGAAAGTGTTCAATTCTAATGATGAGTGGATGGAGCACGTGTTGATAGGAAAAATGTGCCTCTAGAGATTTGTTTATGCTTCTCTCGTCGAAAATTCTTACATATGTTTACATCTTAATTTACACAAACAAACTGGCTAGTTTGCTGAGGCCGGAAATGATTGCAACTGTACAATAAAGGGCTGCGGTGTGTATGATGATTTACATCCATAATGCGTCCAGGGCATGTTCTTATTTCCCACTGATTTAGATCTGTTGGGAGAAGTGGGAGGAAGTCACAGCCAGATAAGAGATGATAATATGATGATATGATGTGATTTGTACAACGTTGAAGAGGAAAGAAAGAAGCAAAGATTCTGTGCGGGCAGAGACAGGTGCTTAAATTGCTGTCCTGCGTTTCTTATAAGCAAAAAGGAACAATAATAGTAAAAGCAAAACACCGTAAAAAGATGGAAAAACACGCTACAGCAGAAGGAAAGCTTCGAAAATCTAGATCTCAAGAGGCTTAGAACAAGTAACATCCGGTCCATCAGTCAAAGATGGTCTCGTCATCAAATTTGCTCTGATTGATGAGGTGATAAGGTGATAAGGTGATAAGGTG
>Ga0160427_10001878_pt1 | contig 12792 bp, 14 predicted proteins | sample SolpanmetagenomL_FD_108194 | JGI IMG/M metagenome (GOLD analysis project Ga0160427, IMG submission 108194) | Solar panel surface microbial communities from Lawrence Berkeley National Laboratory, California, USA - L | ecosystem: Engineered > Built environment > Solar panel > Unclassified ...
GAGCCACAGCTTCTGGCTAGCCTCCCTGCTAGCCTCCCTGCGGGCGGCCTACTCCGCCCGCACGTGTGGTGGGATACGTGCGGGCATGGGTTGTGGCACTGAGTCATAGGGGCGAGCCCGGGGCTACGGTGGGCTTTTGCCCAGCTGGCAACGCATGACCTAGCAGTGGGCCCGGCAACCGACGACGGGCGTTATCTATTGGGAATTAATCAATTATGCAACAGCTTGTTCGCCAATAAGAAGTGGAATACCGCCACGGTAGCAACCGATACCCCTAGCCGCTGCTGCCTGGCTAGGCCTGTACATGGCCCTTTTGCCTGCCCTAGCCGACGTAGACTCAGCCCGCAATGGCTACCTGGCGTAGCCGCTGAAGATGGGCAAGGCTCTAAAATTCGCCTTTAAGCTGTGGCCGTTTGGGCAAAAAAAATACCTTCTCGCTGGCGAGAAGGTATTACAATCTGGGTCACTTAGTGGCCCCAATTGGATTCGAACCAATGACCGGCTACTTAGAAGGTAGCTGCTCTATCCAGCTGAGCTATGGGGTCAAAGCCAATACTAAAAATGTCGGGGTGGCAGGATTCGAACCTACGACCTTCTGCTCCCAAAGCAGACGCGATACCGGGCTACGCTACACCCCGAAAAACAACCACTTGGCAGTGAACCCGGATAGTTCGGCGCCATGGCTAATCCGTTTGATTGGGACAAAGGTACGCCAGCGACGCTGCCCCGGCAACTCCTAGCCCTACTTTAATGCGCTTCGCATGCCAGCAAGCTAGCGCGCGGGCTTGGCTTCTTCGGCGTCGCGCACGCTAGCCAGCCAGTGACGGGCATCTTCGGGGTTTTGAAAAATTTGCAGCTCGAACGGCAGGGGCATTCGGTGCTGCCGGGTAAAGATATCGTGGTGCTGGTCGGCCTGCACAATGTGAGCTACGTAGCGCAGGCCCAGGCGCTCGGCCTGGGGCACCCACACGTGCAGCAGCCACTCCAAGCTCTCAAACCAGGGGCCTACCAGCCGTGAATTATCGTTGAGCAAGTAGGTGCAGGCGTGCTGAGCCGCGTGCTGCAGGTAAGCTTCGGCACCCCGCATGGCTTCGGCCTGGTCGACGTAGCCGCGCCAGGTGGCTCGCAGCCAGCGCTCAGCTTCTTCGTGGGTTAGGGCACAAAAACTGTGGTCGCGGGGGTCGGTGTTGAGGTTTAACAGCATAGGTTCTTATCGCCAAATTTATAGTGGCTGCTCGTCCGGCGGCGCCGAGCAGGAATTACTGAAATTTTGCAGGGTTGTGGTTAGCTGGGGCTCGGCCACCGGCACCTGGCGCAGCAGCAGGCGGTGGTGGTGCGCATCCAGAAAGGTAATGAGCCAGTAGAATTCGTGGGTCTGTGCCTTGGTAAACGCCATCCGCCACCCCTCGAACTGGCGGGCCGGCCCCACCCCCCGGCTTAGGATGTGCACGTGGTGGTGGCGGCGGTCGCGCCGGATGCGCGCAAACAACCCTTCTACGTCGGCGGCGGCCCCTTCCAGTACTTGCACAAAATGGCCATTGCCGTAGCAGAGCAGCCCCGTAATGCCGTATTGGTCATTCCAGACCAGCGACGCTTCCAGCAGGTCGGCCAACTGCTCCTCGTCAAACGCGCGCACGGCTTGGCTGCAGTATAGCAGGTGATACACACCCGGCTCCTGGGTAGGCTGGGATTGCTCGGGCAGCTGCTGCAGGTAGGCGGTCAACTGCTCGCCGCCCCCCGTCGTGGGCGCCGCAGCCAGAGCCACCGCCCACTCAAGGGCGCGCTGCTGACGCGCCAGGTCGGGGTGTAAATTGGTCATAACCGTTTGATACGGCACCGGCCGGGCACCGTGCTAATATACACTAAAAAACCCGTATTTATACCAGAGATTTTTGTGTATTTGCTACGTGTTAGCCGCAACTGCTGGCTAGGCGCAATTACTGGGTGTTATCATCGTAGGCAATGCTCCATTTTTACCTGCTCGCGGGCTTCAGAAACTTCAGCCTACATATTTGAGCCTTAGACGCCACCCATTGCCAGGCTGTGGGTATAAAAAGGTGGCAGTGTTCGGCACGTGCTTACGCCTTACTCTGCCAAGAGCGCCCGCAAGTCGGCCAGGCGTCGCAGCACAAGGTGCAGTACCTCGTCGGGCACGGGAATGAGCGCCCCATAGCGCGTGAGCAGGTAGCGCACCAGTGCCGCCAGCGCGTGCACCTCGTCGTGCAGCTTGGGCCGCAGCCGCTGCCAGTGGGCCTCCCCTAGGCCAGGGGTTGTGTGGTAGTGGTGCCGCGTCACGATGGCCTGGCTCACCGTATCGGCCAGCCCCTGCAGCACGTGCTGCTCTTCGGCGGTAAACTCGCGGGGCTGCTGGTCGAGCAGGCACAGCGTGCCAATGCTGTGCGCATTGGCCAGACGCACCGGGGCGGCGGCGTAGAAGCGAATGCGCTGGTCCAGAGCGGCTTGAATGGCCTCAGCGTCGGTAGGCGTTGGCGCTGCCGCCGCTAGGTCGTGGTAGACCACCACGCGGTTGTGCTCGACGACCGTGGAGCACAGCATCTCGGCACGGGGCTGCGACATGGCACCAGGCCAGCCGTAGTGGGCGGCGGAGCTGACGTGGTGCGCCTCCACCAGATTGAAGAGCGAAATGGGCAGGCTGAAGATGCGCGCGGCTAGGCTCACGAATTCGTCGAATACGTCTTCGTGGAAAAAAGGCAGTACATCGTAGTGGTGCAAGGAAGCCAACCGAGCAGCTTCCGGTACGGGGGCAAGGGGTGCAACTAACATTTAAGACAACTGTAACTAAGTATAATACAATCAAATAGAACGCCAGGGTTTTCCGATTCCAAATATATAAAAAAAGCCCCGTGGCGAGCGGGGCGCTGCCAGGGGCTGGTTGTTCGGTAAGTGAAATTGCTTACGCCCGGGCGGCGAGGTACACCAAGGCTTCGTCTACTTTCTGAAACGTGCGGTAGCGCAGTGATGCCTCGGAGGCGCGCATCGACATCTCCAAAAAGGAAAGGCGCGCCACCACATCCTCGGGGAGCACGATAACGCCCGTCAGCGGGGCAGGGTGAGGCACTACCCCGCTGAGCCACTGGCTCATAAACCACTGCTTTTCGTCGGCCGAATAGGGCGTCATCTGCCGGTTGTCGGAGAGAAATTTATGCCAGCCCCGGGCCAGCAGCAGCCGTCCGAGATGGGTGAGCAGGGCGGCCAGGTCACCGGGCTGCCGCTTGCTGGGCAGGTAGCGCAGCTCGGCGTAGCCTTCGCGCGCATGTTCCAGCACCAGCCCCGCTGTACTGTGAAAAAATATAATTGAGTTATCCATCAACCTATAAGGCTACTTCAGCGGTAGCTGCGCCTAGTTGGCCATCCTTGTGCAGAAGTGGCAACAGCCAGCCAGCGAAGGATTCTTAACCGCTCATACGGTGACTTGAGCCGGGGAAGTTGCACCATCAGCAGTTCTATGCTGTCGCGCAGCGGCCAGCAGGGCCCACTTCGCTTCTTGGCGAGCCGAGTAGTTCTGCGGGCAACTCACTGCCTCAGTGGAATAGGCCCAACAACAATATGAGTAGCCCAAACCCACTTCCGGCAACAGCTACCACGCCTACTGCTCGCACGGCTACCTGCCGGACTTGGCGCGCCAGCGTTAGGCCAGCGAGCAGGATACTGAGTTGCATCAGTGCCGTCAGCGCCGGGGGAGACTCCATAGAGCCTTCACTCACCATGCCGTGTAGCAGGATAAAAACGACCATAATAGGCACTTGCAGCGCCAGCAGGCCTCGCCACTGTGGCCGGTATAATGTGGCATTGGGGTTTCCAGTAGCAAGACTGTGAACCCCAATGCCAGCATAGCGATGAACGCCCAGCCTTCGCCAATTGCTTTGAGACTATCGGCGTGGGCTAGCCAGCAGCAGGGGCAGCAGATAGCGTTGTTTCATGGCTAGGCCATTAGCCAACGCTACGCCAGCTACCGCCCGGCCACGCCGCCAACCCGCGGCCTCCCTACGTGCCGGGGGTAGCGGGTGCTTCTCTCCTACTCTTGGGGTGAACTCAGTGGTCGATAAAGCGTGCCTTACCATTGGGCGAGATAATAAGGTCTTTCGTATACTCTTCTATCCTAACGCAATACTCTTCTATCCGGTAGCTGTGCTCGCTGGCCACCCTCGCTACCGCCGTATCGTCTTGGGCTGCGTGGTCACTTAACAATTCCCAGAACCGACACTTTCGGGGGCACCGAAGGAAATAGGCTCGTAGGTGCTGGGGACCACGCCAAAGTAGCCTGCTTTCGGGTCGGGATGGCGCATGAAATCCATAGTGGCTTGCTCCTGCTCGGTTGGCGTAGGAAACAAACAGCTAGCAGCTGGCAGCAGCTGGCCTATAGAGCTGGTGGGGCATGGCGCGACGATAGAAAAAGCCCGGGGGTAAGCGGGGCTTCTTGACTTCAGGTTGGCTACTAGCGGCTGTTCCTTTCCAACGTCGACAGATATGGTCGAGGAGATAGTTTACCGGCTGCCCATACTGCGTGCCAGGGGCCAAATCCGGCAGGTAGCGCACAGCCACCACGACGGCCGAATCTACATCGGCCCGCACCCCCTTCACAATTTGCGGCTGGCGCACCACGCCTTTCTGCGTGACCACGAAATTCACGAACACGTGCCCACGCTGCGTTTTGGGAGGCGGCACCAACCGCTGCTCGATAGGGGACTTAATAGCTACCCTGTTGGGTATATTCTCCACGTAGGTGTAAACCTTATCGTTATTGGCGGGCATCATGGGACGCTCAGGCGGGGGCCGGCTCGGCGGTGTACTCCGCATGGTGGCAGGGCGGAAGGATAAGAAAGTTAAAAATTTCACTTATTATACCTATACCGCCGATTAGGATAGCCAGCGTCCCTGCTAGCCGTATCGGCCGGGGCCGAAAGGTCTGGACCCATGCCAAGCCGTTAAGCAGCACTAGCAGTGACAATAGATTGAGTACTTGCCCAGGATAGTCGGCTAGCAAGCGCGCCCACATAAGCAGCAGCAGCAGAGGAACTCTTAGTACATAGAGCAAGCCCGACCATCGGGGCCAACTGTATAGTACGATAAGGAAACAGATGACGACCAGCACCGTCACTCCTAGCATAAGCATCGCGAAAAAGGCTAAGCCCGCCCCATACGCACTGAGCGCATCGGCGTGAGCCAGTGAGGGCAGGAGCACGAGGGCAGGCAGGCGGCTGGCTTTTATCGGGCGAATTATAGAAGAAGCCTTGGGAGGTATTGCGCGCGCAATACGGCATTAAAAAAGGCCCACTGCGTAATGCAGAGGGCCTTTTAGCGGAGAAGGGGGGATTCGAACCCCCGGTAACCTTTAGAGCTACGGCAGTTTAGCAAACTACTGGTTTCAGCCACTCACCCACTTCTCCGTGCAGGTGGCTCGCTAGTGCCCTGAGGGCCTTAGCGGCTGCAAATATACGTGGAGGCCCCGCATTTTCTGCAACTTTTCCGAAGTTTTTGCAGCAGGTTTTCGCAACTGCCTGCTACGAAAGCTGCTGCGCAGGCAGCTTACGCGCGGCGGCGCTAGCTTTGCGGGCTCGCAACCGTCCTTTGCGCGCATGTTTACCTGGGCTTATCCTGATTTTATGCTGGCCGCGGCGGGGCTAGGGCTGCTGGGAGTGCTCCTGCTGGCCTACTGCCGGCGCACGGCCCGGCTGGGCCGGCACCTAGGCCAGCCGGCCAGCCGGCTGGCCTGGAAGCTGCCGCTGCGCCTAGTGGCCGGCGCGCTGCTGCTACTGGCCTGGCTGGGGCCCGCGCTGGGGGTGCGCCAGCAGGCCGTGCGCAGCAGCGGTCAGGATGTGTGGCTGCTCGCCGACGTGTCGCGCTCGATGGACGCCGCCGATGTGGCCCCTACCCGCCTGCTGCGCACGCAGGCCCTGCTGGAAGAGCTGACCGCCGCCTTTCCGGCCGACCGGCTGGGGCTCATCGTGTTTGGCTCGCAGGCCTACGTGCAGTGCCCGCTCACCTACGACCAGGCTTCGCTGCAATTATTTATTACGACGCTCAGCACCCGGCTCACGGCGCCCGGGCCCACCACCCTGCGGGCGCCGCTCGACCTGCTGCTGACCCGCCTGGCGCCGCCGGTGGCGGCCGGGGCGGGCACCGCGCCGCCGCGCGCCGTAGCGGCCGTGCTGGTGAGCGACGGCGAGGACTTCGGCGAAAACCTGGAGCCGGTGCTGCGCACCCTGGGCCGCACCGGGGCGCGGGTGTACACGGTGGGCGTGGGCACGGCCGCCGGCGGGCCGGTACCCGCCCCCGGCGCCAAAACCAGCCTGCGCGATGGCCAGGGCCGCCCCGTAGTGAGCCACCTGCGCGAAGCCCCCCTGCTGCAGATAGCCGCCCAGACCGGCGGCCAATACGTGCCCCTCAACGACCGTGAAAACGGTATGCCAGCCCTGCTCACGAGCCTGCGCAACCTGCCCCCGGCCGCGAGCGCCGCCACCGCCCGCACCGTAGCCGTGGCCGATAACCGCTACCGCTACCCGCTGGGCATCGCCCTGATTTTGCTGTTGCTGGATAGTTTAATAACAGTGCGCGTGCTGCGCTTTAACCTATGAAAAGCCTGCTGCTTTGCTTATTGCTGCTCAGCAGCGGCTTGCCGGGCTGGCACTGGCTTGTGCGCGTGCGCGAGCAAAACACTGCCCAGGCGCGCGCGCGGGCTGCGCTGCAAGCACGGCGGCCCGCCGAGGCCGCCTATTATTTTCAGCAGGCGGTGGCCCTCACGGGGCGGGGCAGCCCTAACCCCACCCTGCTGCTGAGCCTGGGCCAGGCCCAGCAACAAGCCAGCCAGCTGGAGGCCGCCCGCGCTACTTATGGCCGCCTGCTGGCCCCGGCTGTGCCGGCAACTATTGGCAGCGTGGCCCGGCAACAACTGGCTAGCTTGCTGGTGCAGCAGCGCCAGGTAGCTCAGGCCGTGGGCCTGCTGCGCCAGGCCTTGCGGCTTAACCCCGCCAATGCCACGGCTCGCTACAACTACGAGCTGCTGAGCCAGTACCTGGCCGGCCAGCAGCCCGATAATCCCGCCCTGCCGCCCCCGGCCGCCGCTAGCCCGGCGCCCGCCAGGCAGCCCCACCGCCCCGATTCTACCCAGCGCGATAAGCAGAGCAACCGCCCCCAGCCCGCCGAAAAAGCCGGTACCGACCGCCCCGGCCAGGCCCCCGACCCTAGCCCAGCCTCAACCGCCGGCCCGGCCAGCGCGCCCCGGCCCAGCACTGCTGGCCAGCCCGACCGCCAGCGCCCTACCTCCACCACGGGCAGCAGCGCAACTGGCGGCTTCCGGCCGGGCGTCGGCGAGCGCCAGCCCCTGCCCAGCGGCACTGCGCCCGGTAGCCAGCGCGGCCTCGATGCCAGTGCCGGGGCTAGCGGCCCCGGCGCGCCAACCAGCCAGGGCCGCCGCCCCGGCACTGAGGCGGCCACCAACGCCGACTTGCAGTTGCAAACCCAGCGCGAGCGCCTCAAGGCCATGAACCTGACGCCCGCCCAGGCCCAGCAGGTGCTGGAAGCCCTGCGCGCGAGCGAGCAGCAATACCTGCAGCAGCGGCCGCGCCAGCAGCCGGGCCCACCGCCCGCGCCCGGCCAGCCCACCTGGTGAGTTGGCCGGGCGCCGTACTTTTGGAATGCGAACGAAGGTTTGTTAGTTTTTGAAGCCTAGCTTGTGGTGGCTAGCCCGGCCCACCGCGGCGGGCCGCTTGTTGTTGATTTTTCTTACCTCCCACCCTACCCCTACATGCAAGTAAAAGAAGTAGTTATCGTAGCTGCCGTGCGCACCCCCATCGGCTCATTTGGCGGGGCGCTGGCCTCACTCTCGGCCACCGAGCTGGGCGCCATCGCCCTCAAGGGCGCCCTCGACAAGGCGGGCGTAGCGCCCGAGTTGGTTGAGCAAGTGATTATGGGCAACGTTATTTCGGCGAACCTCGGCCAGGCGCCGGCCCGCCAGGCGGCCAAAAAAGCCGGCCTGCCCGATACCGTGGAGTGCACGACCGTGAACAAGGTGTGCGCCTCGGGCTCGAAGGCCATTATGTTTGCGGCTCAGGCTATTATGCTGGGCCAGGCTGAGGTTATTTTGGCCGGCGGCATGGAAAGCATGAGCAACGTGCCCTATTATCTCGACAAGGCTCGCTTTGGGGCTAAGTATGGTCATGGCCAGATGATTGACGGCCTCGTGCGCGATGGCCTCTGGGACCCCTACCACGACTACGCCATGGGCAACGCCGCCGATGCCACGGCCTCCCACTACGGCATCACCCGCGAGGACCAGGACGCCTTTGCCCGCCAGAGCTACGAGCGCAGCGCCGCCGCCGCGCAGGCCGGCAAAAAGAAGGAAGAGATTGTGCCCGTGACCATTACGGTGCGCGGCAAGGAAACTGTGGTGAGCGACGATGAGGAGTACACCAAGGTGCAGTTCGAGAAATTTGCGGGCCTGAAGGCCGCCTTCACTAAGGAAGGCACCGTGACGGCCGCCAACGCCTCGACCCTCAACGACGGGGCCGCCGCCGTGCTGCTCATGAGCCGCGAAAAAGCTGAGGAGTTGGGCATCAAGCCGCTAGCCCTCATCCGGGGCTTTGCCGACGCTGAGCAGGCACCGGAGTGGTTCACCACTTCGCCGTCCATCGCTATTCCGAAGGCGCTCAAGAACGCTGGCCTGGAGGCTAAAGATGTTGATTTTTACGAGATTAACGAAGCATTTTCGGTGGTGTCGCTGGCTAATAACAAGCTCCTCAACCTCGAAGGCACCAAGGTCAACGTGTACGGCGGTGCCGTGAGCCTGGGCCACCCGCTAGGGGCCTCCGGCGCACGCATCGTGACGACGCTGCTGAGCGTGCTCAACCAGGAAGGCGGCAAAATCGGCGTCACTGGCATCTGCAACGGCGGCGGCGGGGCTAGCTCTATTGTGCTCGAAAAGCTGTAAGCGCAGGGTTTCGCAAAGTTGGCAGAGTTCCGCAGAGTTTTTCTTTGCGGAACTCTCTTTGTTTAAAGAGCTTACCTAAAATTCTGGAACAGGCTTTGCGAAACTCTGCCAACTTCGCGAAACCCTGCGCTAAAAAAGACGCGGCCGGCGTTGTACTTCCCTATGCGATACTTGTTGCTTTTTCTGCTGCTGCCGCTGGCTAGTCAAGCCCAACGCTCACAGCGCGTTACAATTTATTTTGACTCGACCAAAGTTCATCCGCACGAAATTTTCCGCGCTCTTGTGGGCCGGGATACCGTGATGGAAGGGCCGTACAAGCGCTTTTACCCCAACGGCCGCCTCGAAGCCCAGACGCGCTACACCGATGGCAAGCGCGACTCGGTGTACGTGGAGTTTCACGCCAACCGCGGCCGGCGCCTGGAGGCTACTTATGTGGCTGGGGTGCGCCAGGGGCCCTTCAAAACCTACTATGCCGATGGCAAGGTGGCTCAGGTCGGCACCTTCGTGGAGGACGAGCCGAGCGGGCCGCTCACCACCTACTTTCCCACCGGTGAGATAAAGCTGCAAACAACCTTGGTGAAGGGCCAGCCCAACGGCGCCGTGCGCGAGCTGTATGCCAGCGGCCAGGCCGCCGCCGAGGTCACGTACGCCAATGGCCAGCCCAACGGCCCAGTGAAATTTTTCTACCCTAGCGGCAAGGTCCAAAGCGAGGGCACGTTGCGCAACGGCTTGCTAGCCAGCTCCTACAAAACATATTACGAAAGCGGCCAGCTCGAAAGTGAGACGGTGATGGATGATAAAACCGGCAAGGGCAGCTACCATGCCTACTATCCCGGCGGCCAGCTCCAAACTGAGGGCACTTACGCTCCGGCCGCCGTGCGCGAGCGCCAGGTGACCAACAAGCTCGGCGACGACCTCACCAAGCGCGTGGCCCCGCGCACCGGCACGGCCGCCCTCGATGGGCTAGCCACCTCCTACTACGAAAACGGCAAGGTGCGGGGCAAAACCACCTACCGCCTGGGCGTGCCCACCGGCCACGCCGTGGTGTACTTCGAAAACGGCCAGCTGAAGGAGGAAACCGACTACGCCGCCCAGGGCCGCGACCGCAAGGTGACGCGCTACTACGAGGCCGCCGGCCAGCCCCGCCAGGCCGAGGAGCAGTACAAAAACAACCGCCCCACCGGCACCTGGCGCGAGTTCTATCCCGATGGCAAAACCCCGCGCCAGGTGGAAGCCTACGGCCCCAGCGGCAAGCTCACCGGCGAGCGCCTCACGTATTTCGATACTGGTAAAGTGCAGATTCGCCAGGCCTTCGACGTCAACGGCCTGCAAACCGGGCCGGGCCAGGAGTACTACCCTAGCGGCCAGGCGCGCAAGGAAGCGAATTACCTGAAAGGTTTATTAGCCGGTGATTTCCAGGAGTTTCACGAAGATGGCAGCCCGGCCGTGAAAGGCCAGTACAAGAATGGGAAGCAAAGCGGCGAGTGGACCTACTACAAGGCCGATGGCCACAGCATCGAGCGCCAGGTAACCTACCGCGACGGCAAGCCCGCTGGCGCGGGCAGTCGCACCAAGCTCAATGGCAAGCCCTACGTGCCCAAAAAAAAGTAGCGTAGGCTTTAGCCTGCGAGCGAGCGCCGCGAGCAACCACGCGGCGGGCCCACCCCGCTAGCCCTCTAGTCAGCCCACACTTTCAAAAGTCAGATTACCGGCCGCTCTTTCGGCTGATAATCTGACTTTTGCCTTTGCACCACTCTGATTTCCAGCGTCCCCCTAACTGCAAAGTCGTCGTGCGTCAGCCTACTAGCTGCCGCTAGCTTAGCCCTTGCGCTGGCCACCCTGGCGGCGCATCAGCCGCTAGCGCCATGCCCCAGCTTTACCTGCCGCCCGTGGCCCACGGTGCTTTTTATTATCAATTGGCACAACTGGCGGCCTTTGGGCTGTACGTGGGCCTGTTACTCGCCCACGGCTACCGGCGCGGCTACCCCTGGCGGCAGTGGCTGCCCCTGGTAACCGCTGCCACCCTAGCCCTGATGCTGGGCTGTCAGCTCGTGTTTTTGCCCTTGGGCGAGTGGCTGGCCTGGCTGCGGGGCGATGCGGCCGTGGCGCACGCGCTAGCCCACGGGCCGCGCTCGGTGCTGGGCGGCGCGGTGGCCAGCCTGCTGGCCGTGCTGGTACTAAAGCGCGCGCTAGGCTTCCGGGGCTGGGCGGTGCTCGATGCCTTTGCCGGGCCGCTGTGCTGGGCGCTGGCAATGCAGTGCGTGGGCTGCGGGTTAGTGGGCTGCTGCTGGGGCGAAGTGGCCGCCCCAGGTAGCCTAGGAATGAGCTTCGGGCCGGGCACCATTCCCTATCTGGCGCAGCAGGCTCAAGGACTGTTGCCGCTCGGCGCGGCGCACGCGCTGCCAGTGGTGCCCACGCAGTTCTACCACCTGTTGCTATGCGGCGGGATAGGCCTGGTGCTGCAGGCGCTGCGCCACCGGGCAGCTAGCTGGCCGGGCGGCAGCCGCTACCTACTGGCAATGAGCCTACTGTGCCTGGGCCGCTTTGGCATTGAGTTTTGGCGCGACCCGGCCGGCGAGCCGCTGCTGAGCGCGCCCCTGGTACTAGCCGGCTTTTCCCTCTTAAAAATCCAGTGGTTATTGCTGTTCGAAGGGCTAGCGCTACTGGCCGGCTGGGCCTGGTTGGTGCGCCGGCGGGTGGTGGCCCCGGTGGCCCCGCTTACGCTCCGGAGTCATTATTCAGCCGGGGTAGCGCTGGGTTTGCTGGCCGCCACGGGTTGGCTAGGGGGTAGCCTGCTGACACCGCCCGAAGTACTCACGCTGCAACTGCTGCTGCTGCTCGTGCTGCTGGCCGAGGCCCGCGCCCTGCTGCCGCGCCTGAGCTATGCACTGCCGCGCCTGGCGAGCCTGCCGCTGGCGGCAGTGCTGGGCGGGGTACTGCTATTGGCCACGGCGCAGGCGCCCGCGCCGCAGCAAGCGGCACCTCCTTCTCCCTCGCTAACAATAAGCACCGGACTACTAGCCAATTACCACGACGAAGACTTGCAGGTGTACCGCGGCGGTGGCAGCTGCAACGGCACTGGTGGTGGGGGCCACACCGAGTACTACAACCTTTACCACCGCACCCTGGCGGGCGGGGCCGACATCACCTCCCAAAAGATACAGCTCAATGGCCGCCGACGCGAATTGGGCGGCGGGCTGTGGGTGGGTGAGCAGCGCACTGGCTCCCACTTCCTGGGCTATGCGCCTGGGCCGTTCGTAGTTCAGCCTGATTCCGTAACCCGCAGCAGGCTGGTTGACGTGCACCTTTTTTTCGGGCAGGAGGCCGGCCACAACTGGCTGACGCTGCGCTACCGCCTTGGTATTCACTTAGGTAAGCTAGGTCAGTATGCCTACTATCCAGAATCCGGCAACGCTTCATCCGCCAACGCTTCCGAAACCAATTTTGCCCCAGAAGCGATGCTGCGCCTTGGACACCCGCAGCTCCTTTTTGCGCAGTACGACGCGGGCTACGGCGCCGAAAATGCGCTTGGGGCCTACACTACCCGTATAGCCCTGGGGTCGGGCCTGGGGCATGACGACGGCCGCCAGGTGCTGCTCGGCTACGCCAACTCCGTGCACTACGGCAACCCCGGCATGGGTTTCGCCAGCGCCAACCTGCGCCTGCCCGCTGGCACCGGCCTAACCGCGCTCAGTCTGGAGCCCTATTTTGCCACCGATTTCGACCGCCACACTATCCTCAGCCTGAAACTCAACTACCGGCTCGGCCGCTAGGGAGCAGTAGTGCGGCCTGCAAGTCCGCACTACTGCTCCCTAGCCGAATACCGGCACCACGCGCCCCTCCTC
>Ga0160427_10001879_pt1 | contig 12786 bp, 12 predicted proteins | sample SolpanmetagenomL_FD_108194 | JGI IMG/M metagenome (GOLD analysis project Ga0160427, IMG submission 108194) | Solar panel surface microbial communities from Lawrence Berkeley National Laboratory, California, USA - L | ecosystem: Engineered > Built environment > Solar panel > Unclassified ...
CACGAGCGGCGTCCTTGACGGACATGCCGCCTTCGACCGCCGCTACGATCCGTTCCCGCAATGCAAAGTCATACCCTGCTGCACCAACTCTCTTCATTTGTTTATTATGCCAAATGCTCTAATCGGCGAGGGGCGGAGTGGGAGAAGTGGCTGTCTGAAGTTCAGATGGTCACATCAACCGCATTCCGCCATGCTCAGTGGATGTATTGCCGTGTTCATACTTTCCACCACTGTAGATCACCCTGCCCGGCAAGGCTGCGCCACATTAGCAGGGTGGTCCAGAACGGCATCGCCTGATCAATCGGCACTTCCGTCCCCATCCGCACCAACAGAGGATATAAGGCCCTGCGAAGGTTCGGATGGGGCGTGGCCAGTTCGTCCAGAAGCTCGGCCAAGAGAGGCAGAGAGGATGCTGAGTCCTCTGGCACCTGACTAAGGTGGACGAGAACTTCGAACAGTTCCATCGCTAACTGGGGATCATCGGGATGTTGATCCAGATAGCTCTTCAGCGCGTTTTTCACCACGGCGGCCTGGTCGGCGTCATGGGCACAGGACACCAGATAAGACGCTCCGATCAGCCCAGGCATTCGCCACTCGGCCGCCCAGACGGTCACGTCAAGCGTGCCCAGGAGCGCCGCGCGCAAGTCAGCCGGGACGGGCCAGCCGGTCTGGTGAACGTGCTGGCCAACTAGGGCCAGCACCTGAGGCCTTGAGGATTCCTGACCCTCAGCCCAACTTCCGAGGATGTTAAAATACGCTACTGCCCCTTCGGGTGAAAGCGCTGCTGTGAACTCTCCAAGTTGCTCTGCAAGTGCTTCGGCCAGAGGCACTCCGAAGATCACGTCCAACAAATTTGGTCTCGGCACGTCGGCCCCAAGAAATTCCAACGCCGGCATGGCCACCCGTGGCTTTCCCTCATCATCCAGGTGAATGTCCAAGACATGCTTTGCGATGCGCTCCTGGAGCGCCGAAAGCAGATCCGGGGCACTGTACACCAGCAGTTGCAGGAGCGCACGTTTCGGTTCGATCAAGTGGGGATGCGCCTGATCGGTCGTCTCGTCGAACGGTGTCATCAGGACCTCCAGAGGCAGGAACGAACGGTCCTCCCTAAATAGGGCGATGACCTGCGCCGGCGGCACGCCAGCGCGCAGCAGCGAGGTGTACAGCCGGTGCCCGTGCAGCCACGCAGCGACCAAACGCGCCGACAGGGGCCAGTCGGGAACCGCAGCATGCAGACGTTCCGCGCTCCACACCAACGCCCTCTTGAGGGCCAGGGTCGACTCACGGGCACCGGGGCTGAGGAGCGTCTGGGCCAGCCGAACCCTCAGCTTTCGATTCGGCGGCGTGGCCCCACCCAACAAGCGGATGAAGTGGGCGAGAGTAACGGGCGTACCTGGCGTCTTCAGGACGCGCCAGACGACTGCCGGATCAGACCAGCACGGCTCAGTCTTCAGGGCCACCACCACTTCCTCCGGCAGGGCCACCGGCAACGGCAACAGGCGCCCGGCAGCCTCAACCGCACCGAAATCGGCGAGCAATGTCGTGGCGGCTTGCCGTACGTGATCAGCAAAAGGGCGCGCCGGGTCGGTCAGCAGGCTTTCCAGACGCGCATGTCTCAGAATGAGCGTGGGATCATCTGGGATCCAGCCCTCCATCGATACCGGATACCGGAGCCGTTCGGTGATCAGCTGGCCTTGGAGCACCTGGTAGTACCGACTGGAACTCGTTTCTTCCAATGCCTTGAATGCTTCCATCCGCGACAGCACTGTCCGGCCGGTAAGCATTTTCTGAACCTGCGGATTCTCCCAGGCCGGTTGATCCAGCATAGACAGGACTTCACGAACGAACGGTTCCCGCTCAGACTGTTTCGGCATCGAAAGCCACAGTTCGTTCGGCGGGAAGCGGTAGGTTTGCTCCTCGAAACCGTCCGGTCGCACCTCACCGCACGCTTCGTCTGGCACCCACGCCAGGATCCACCGGCGCTTCGCCCGGTCGGTCAGGCGTTGTGGAACCTCGGGACGCCGAACGGCTCGAGAAAAGGCCTGCCAGATGTCCGGAGCGGAAAACGACGCCTCGCCCCAGCTGACATGCTGGACCTGAACCCGGCCCGTGCTCTTCAGATAAGTCGGATCCCTCAAAGCGGCGGTATGGAGAAAGGGCAACCGCTCTTCGATGCGGCTGGCCAACACTCCGATCGCCTGCTTTTCAGGGAAGGCCGTATCGCGCATCAGGCCTGCGACCTGAGCATGCCAAGCTCGGGCCACTCGCTGGGGCAACAGCGGGTCTAACGCGATCCGAGGCTGGATCAAGGTCCGGTTCAGCCACCGGTGGAACTGGGCTGCCTGCGCCTCTGTAAAAGTCAGCGCCGCCATCGCCAGGTCGGTGACGTCGTGGTCGCGCAGGGTGTTGATGTCCCGGCCGTTCGGATGGAACGCCCAGGGCAGCACTGTCAGCGAGGCCGGGTCGAGCAGGATGTGACCGAATAGCCATTCGGCCATTGCCTCAGCGCGGTCGGGGTAACGAAACGCGAGGGCCAGGCTGTGCCGGGATTCATGCAGGAATTCCAGCACGAAGGGCAGTTCACCGGTCATCACTTGGCCATCCGAGACCTGCACTGCCTGCAGCGGGCTATGCGGCCCGAACACATCAGCGTAGTACCGCCTGAGCAGCGCGAGGTCCTCCGTCTCGTTCAGGCGATCATCTTCCACTGGTGCTTGAAGGCACCAGTGCACCAGTTCCTGTTCGGAGATGGGAATAAAACGCCTGTCCTGGCGGCGCAGCGTCTGCAGATGGCCGTAAAGGGCATGATCATCAAATTCACCCAGCCGGTGAAGCTCGTGCAGCACCCCGACGGTATCGGTCACGGCAATGCCATGACGCTGGGCAGCTTGCTGAGTCCAGCGGTCATCGACCCACACTTGCTCATCCACGCTGGTCTGACCGGTCACCAGTACCGCCATGCCACGCAGGATCCCCCCTGCTTTTACATCCGACGCCCGCTCCGGGATCGCCAGGTAGCGGAGATGGCCTTCCTGCTCTACGTCACGTAACCAGCCCTGGAGGTCATACAGCAGACCCCGGTGTGGATCATCAGAACTGAGCTCGCCCAACATCTCGGTCAGGACGCCTACCTGCTCATGTACGACGCAGATCCTGAAATGCCGGGCGACCTGATCGAGCAGGCCGAGCTGTGCACACGTGAGCAGACCCGTCAAGTCAATTCGCAGGGTTCGTGGGCGGTCGCCCTCCTCAACCCGGAACCGGCCCCGCAGGGTGCCGGAACGCGAATACAGCCCCGGGAAACCCTCGTTTCCAAGGACCATCCGGAGCAGCGTCACCGGATCCGAATCCATCCAGTGATGCACGCTTACCTCGCCTCTGCGATAGACGGCGGCGGCCGGGTCCGGTCCTTGAACCATCGCCATCACCTCATCGACAGTAAACATCCGTGCACGCTTGGCCTTCCCAGCGGCCACCAGTGCGTGGAAACGTGCCAGCTGAGCTTCCCCGACTTCGAGACCGTGTTGAAGCCCGTGGAGCACCAGGTCCTCCACATAGGGGTCGGCCTCCCACATCCGGGCGGCCCGGTCGTAGAGCCGCTGGGCCAACCGGTGATCGTCGATAGCCAAGGCGAAAGAGCAGGCGCTGAGCAGTTCCGAGAAGGCTGCATCGTCCACCTTCGACAGGCGTTGCAGTGCTGGCGCCAGGCTGTTTGTGCGGGCCATGGCACTGTAAAGCCGCATCAGGTTCAAGAGGTGGGCCGCGCTCGGATGCTCCCGAGCCAGCAGTTCCGCGTCCTCCAACGCCGTGGGCAATTCACCCTGCTGCACCAGGGCCTGAGTGATACCTTGCCGAATGAAGATCGGCAGGATGGCGCCTGCCAAGAGCGCGGCATGGGTCTCCCGCAGCGAGAGCACCCGGGCGTGATTTCCGGAGCGGGCGGCCGCCAGCATCACCAGGAACACCGCCCCGGGCGTCTGCAGACGCCCGATCAGGGCATCACCGAGTTCCTCGAACGCCCACCAGGCCTGGTGCACCAGGAGGTCCTGCACCGCCTCTCCGAGCTCGTCGTTGCCGGCGACAAACTTCCGCAGTTGCTGGGCAGCCTGGTCGATCGCCACCAGCGTTGTGTGCAGGGTGGGGGTCGGCGGTCGTCTGCGTAGCGCGACAAGTTCTCGCCAGGCCCTGAAGACGGAAGCATCGGCCTCCTCCAGACGCTGGGCATGCGCGTTCAACACGCCTTCAGCGCCATCGAGGTCATTCAGGTTGAGATGCCAGGCGATGACCGCCAGCGGCCCGTTCGGTGAGGTGTGCTCCTGGAGGAGGCCAAGGTGAGGTTCCAAGTTGACCGGCCAGTGCTTGAACGTCACCCACAACGCCATTTCTGGTGAGAGCGTGCCGCCTCGAAGATGCTCGTGCACGAGGACCTGCGCCCCAGCCTCATCCGATTCGTCCACCGAGAGACTGGCGATCAGCCACAGGTCAATGCGGGTCTGAAGTGACTCATCAAGCTCGGTCAACTCGTGAAGGTCCCCGAACGTCTGCCGCGCCCACCTGAGGTGTGAGAGGCCATCGTTGTTGGCCCTGAAGAGGGTCGGGGTGATCGGGAGAGGGATGTACAGGCGTGCGGGCGTGCGAAGGGCCGGGCTCAGGGCAAGCTGATAGTGGAGAACACCCTGAAGGAGACGAAGAGGGGCAGCATGCGGCACGAGCGTCAGCCGCGCCTTCACGAGATCGAGCGCGTCCTGATGTCTGCCGGTGCTCGCGAGCGCCAGGGCACGTAGCCGGTCGAGTTCAGCATCGTGGTCCGGATGGGTGAGCCCTTCGAGCAGGGGAATCACCTCCTCCGGTCGTTCCAGTTCCAGCAGGAGGGCGGCCGCCACCAGGGTGCCAGAGACAGAATCCAGTGTTCGCGCGAGCGAAAGCGCCTTGATGGGATGGCGCTGGTGGCGCAACAGGCTGACATCGAAGACCTTATCGTTCGGGTGGGACGCCAGGGTCCGGGCCTCAGTCGCGGCCTGCCGGGCCGCCACCTCGTCACCGTGCACGCTCAGCTGCAAACTGGCCTCCAACCGCAGGAAAGCGGCCGCCGTATCAGCCCTGCGGTCCTGCCAGGACGGGTCTGATCGAAGTACCTGAAGCTGGGAAAGGACCCAGGCCGCTCTGCCAGATTGGAGCTCCTGTCGGAACGCCTGCAGCTGCTGGTCGCTGGCCTCGCCTTCCCAGTCCAGTTCGACCGGAAGTGACGTCAAGCCCATTTTCTCTTGTCGGATCAGACGGATATGAGCCCGTTCCTCGGGATCTGAGCCGCACAACAGGTCAAGAATCTCGGGTGACCTGATGTACTTCGCAGCGACATGTCGGAACGGACGCACGCCTTCTGTCACTGATACCTGATCCCAAATCTCAAACCGTATGCCATGCTGTTTAAGCAGGGTATTCCGATGTTCAGCGACCCTCATCAGGAACTTCGGGGTATTGTTTCTGCAAGAAAAGGCAATGATAAAAAATCCAACGCCTTTCGATTTCCAAAGATCGATATATTTAAGGAACTCTCCCACCGCCGAGTCCAGATTCCCGACAGTGTATTTTTTATAATTTTTTGCCTGAATTGTACAGTGGGTCCCTTCCCTGCCGTGGTAAGGAGCGAGGACATCGATCCCATACTGCTTATAGCCGCGATCACCAAACACTTGGGCATCCGTAATGAGATGGCGTTCGCGCAAAATGTCGCACACCAAATCCTGAAAATCATCGTCACTAATTCTGGAAAAATCGAGAGAATCTCGCGAGTTATACATTCTGGTCCTGAAAATCTACCATCGGTTGCATAGAACGGAATATGTAGGAAATGGGGTGGGCAGTTTAATTGTCTTTTGCAGGCGCGTCACAGCGTCCACAGTTTGTTTATTTTACTACATGAGGCATCAATACAGGCGTGTCATTTGGATTTTTATAAACCGATTTGCCTGAGATAGTCTCACTGCCGATTCTAGCGTAAGTCAGGATCAGGTTGACCATTCCGGCCTCATCATTCCACACCGTTGTGTGCGACTGTAACATGCCTCAGTTCCAGTGTTCCGTCCGATTTTAGTCGAAAGCTCCCAGCAGAACGGGCCGTATGGCTGATACTTGGTATGGCACTCCTGCGTGACCGGTCTATCCAGGCGGTATGTGACCATTTACATCTGGTCCTCCTTGATAACACTGGCAAGACGACGATCCGTCGGGGGGCTTGGTAACTGTCAAACCAGTTAAGGCAACACAACCCAGCAGCACCTACCATCTGACCGCCGCTGAGCAGCATTGGGCCGAAAAGCCTCAGGCGACCGTGACTAAGCTCGGCCGCCCCTGTCCCACTTCCTCCCGCTCCCGCAACTGCGCTACGTCCCGGGCGGGCGCGTTCCCGAACATCCGGCCGTACTCCCGGATGAACTGCGACGAGCTCACGTACCCGACCTGGCGACTGGCGGTCGTCACGTCCATCTGTGCATTCAGCATCAAGCGCCACACCTCCCTAAGCCGCAGGCTTTTCTGAAACTGCAGCCGACGTGGAAGCACAGGTGGATGTTCCAGGTGATGCTGAGCGTATGGCACACCATTGTTCTCGTGCCCACGCGTGCCGGGCGTCCCTGGCGGAATGCCGTCTGGGCGACGTCCCCGTACCTCCTCATCGATGAACCTTCCAGGGAACGCTGGTGGAATCTCGTGCCCACTGCGATTGAGCCCGCCCAACTCGAGCGCCTCGGATTGCCGTTGTGGTCACTGGACCTGCCTCCGGATTTCGAGCGAATGCAGCTGGCGATCGGCCAGTATGTCGGCCGGACGTCGCGGATGCGCGACCTAGGACGCCTGACGGACGTGCCAGGCATCGCCGGTGAGACGCTCGACATGATTCTGTCCCGCGAAGACGACTTGGTCATGGCCTCCGAGGAACGCCTGCACGAGTTGATGGCCGCAGGTACCATGGAAGGGATGCTGGAATCCGCAGCGGATCTCCCCTCTCTGCTGGCGTCCGAAGACCCGCGGTGGGCGACTAAGCTGTTCGGAGAGAACCTCTTCATTACGCCACCTCAGCCCGAAGACAACGCAACGGCGAACGCCATTGCTCTGGGCGTGGTTCTGGACGTGCAGCGCCTGCACTTCGAGGACAGAGCAGTGGAAGCGCTCGTGAGGGAAACGTACACCATCGATGCCGAGACCTCACCTGCCGCGCTGCCCGGCCATGAAGACTGATCTCGTTCACGGGGAAAAATCGTCAGAACCATGTGAGGCGCCGTTGATTACCTTGACGCATGCTCTCCGCCCGCCTGATCCGCCCCGATGAACCTTCCAAGGTGCTCGATATGCCGACCCTGCAGCGGAAAAACAGAACGGCGGCCGACATCAAAGCTCAGGCCTGGGAATGCAAGTTCTGCGACCAGCCGATGACGCCGCGGATCGGAGCCGTGCGGTCCTGGCACTTCGCCCATAAGCCGAAGGCCAGTCCCTGTCCGTTCGAGTCCGAAAGTGAGCATGAATCGGACCATCACCGCCTGCTGAAGATGACCAGCGCTGAAGCGCTGCGGCGCCACTTCGGAGATCAGGTTCAGTCACTGGAATACGAAGTCCGGCTGAAAGAGGCCGGCCGGATCGCCGACGCGCTGATCGTCCTCAAAGACGAGTCTCGCATCGCCGTGGAAGCGCAGCTCGCGAACATCACGTTCGAGGCGCTTCAGGAGCGCACCTACTCGTATATCGACGCCGAAATCGAAGTCATCTGGGTGTTCCTCGAAGAGCGGGTCAAGCAGAACGGCCCCTGGAGAGCCTACCGTGAGTGGCTGCTCGCCGAGGGCTGCCTGGTGCTGACGGCCACCAGCGTCATCGAAGAAAAGACGTTGCCGATGGCCACCTGAATGGCTAAGAAGCCGTGCCCTGACGGCCATACCTTCACGCTCAGCCGGGCAGACATCCAGTATTCGTTCGCGCTTGAGGTGGGACGTCCTTCTCATGTTCAGCAGCAGTTGAGTCACCCAGCGGTCCTCGAGCGACTGACCCGGGCACAGTTGCGGGTCCCCCGGATCAACCTCAACCGACAGCGCCTGCGCATGAGTCTGACTTCCAACGCTCTTCGTGTTCAGGTCAGCACGTCCCTCTGGGATGACCGTGACCTTCGCCGGGCCGTGCTTGGACGCCTGCGCCGGAAGGCGTACAGTACCGACGCGCTCTGCTGTGTGTTATTGGCCCCGCCGTTGTTGCTGAAGGCCGTTCTGGGCCAGCTCAAGGCGCTCAGGCAGATCGGCGAGCCTGAACCAGGGACTTACCTGGCACTGCCCTGGGAACGCCTGAAGCAGGCCGAGGTGCTCGTCCCTGGAAGCGGCCTGAATTATCAGAGCCTCTCGGCGGCCTTCTGGGTCTATCACCGCATCACTCCGACAGCAGAACAAGAGCCGCATGCGGGAACCCGCCAGCAGGTAACGGCAGAGCTCCTGCAGCTGAGGAAGGAAGAAGAATTTCGGGCCGAGCAAAAGCGGCTTTCGGCTGCGCAGAAGGAGCGCGTCCGCGTCAAGCTCTTACAGGCGAAATGGTTGATTCCCTCCGGTAATCTGGGCCTCCTGGTCGAAGGGGTCAGCTGCCGGATCGACGCAGGGTTCATCCGGGATGGCCGGTTATGGACCTTCAAGCAGTTGGACGGGCAGATCATCTCGGCCAAAGTTACGGCCGGGAGGCTGTTGACCCAGGTGCATGGTCAGGGCGGCTGGACGCTGGTGCAGGGGAGTCCCACCTTGCACTTCGGTGCAGCCAGGGTGGCCTATCAAGAGCGGCGGTTGCAAGTCTTCGAGTTGGGCAGTGAGGTGCTGGCGATCCTCCTGAACGACTCCTCCTCACGCTGATGACCCTCCTGAAGACTTTATGGTCGTGGTTCTCGACCGGCAGGCTACCATGGTCACTCTCCTGCCAGGCAAGCAGACCGAAAGCCTTCCGGTGAACAACCGGAGGTCAGGCCACAACGCCGTAACCTGGCAGAGCGGGTCAAGCGCCGCTCGCACTCGCGTTCCGAAATGAAACAAAGGCGATTTCAATATAAAATTAGAACGTCAGTACTTAATTAAATACCTCCATTGTATTTCCTGAGAGGCCTGTTATACTTTCTTTGTTCCGAGAGGAACGGGGTGCATGACAAGTCTGGATCGAGGGGAGTAACACCACAAGAGTGCGAAGGCACTCGGAGTTGCGATCCGGGTGCCTTCTGAAAGGAGGTGATGTGCTTATGGATAACCATCGTAAGCATACACCAAAACGCCCCCGGAAGCTCACGGCGACTGAAGTGGCAGCGATCATTGCTGCGCTCGGTACGTTCCTGAGTGGCCTGGCGGCATTCCTGCACGCCCTGCACTAAACCTCTCTCCCCAGACCATGCGCCCGCCCCACCCCCGCCTTCGGGCGGGGTTCTTTATGGTCAACCGAAGATATTCCAGGGTGGAAGGAGTGTGGTTGTCCTGTCTTTCACTGGACCGCAACAGGCTGAGCCGCCGTAGCCGACGCCAAGCCCCACCCCCACCGAGCGACCGGGACGTGCAGGACGTGCTGCACCAGCTCGACATTCAGGTCAGCCACAAGACGCTGCGCGAAGGGCGGATCAACCTCGGACCCCTCTTCACCAAAGATCTGCACCACCGAAGAACCCTATCGGAGTTCCCGTTAGCCTATCGATACCACCTCAGCATTGAAGCCTGGTTCGAGACGATCAACAGGGATCTGTCACCGAGCCAAACCGGAGACACGACCAGGGTGAGCGCTGAGGCGATCGAGGTTAGGCTGGTGGACTTCAAGGCGCTGGACGCACCGACCCACGAATCGATGGGCGCGAGGTTCAAGAAGGGTCCTCAGGTACTCGGCAAAAGCTGGTCCGCGATGAAAACACCCACCCAATGCAAGTGAAAACTGTGGATAAAGAAGCTCAGCGTTCAGGGGTGGCCTTCTTACTGAACTTCAGATTCCCATTCGGAAGCAGAACTCTGCAGATGACCCTGTCCTCGGTCGTCCTGATTGCGGCCACGTCCGTGGCCTCGAGGATTGAAAACCGCCCGGGCAGGAATTCCTACCCGGGCGGTCACTGAGCTGTCTTAGAGGCTCTTTTTGAGGTCGGTGGCGATCTTGAAGCTGACCTTCTTGCCGGCCGGGATCTGGATCTTCTCGGCGGTGCCGGGCTTCACGCCGGTGCGGGCGGCGGTCGCCTTGACGCTGAGGGTGCCGATGCCGGGCAGGCCGATCGTCTGGCCGGCGCGGAGGGCCTCGCCCATGATATCGAGCACCGCGCTCAGGGCGACGCCAGCGTCCTTCTTGCTGATCCCGGCGCGGTCGCCGATCATGTCGGTCAGTTCGGTCTTGCCGAGCTTCCCGGCGGCCGCAGGAGCGGCGGCCTTGGCCTTGGCAGACGCCTTCGCGGCCGGCTTGGCAGTGGAGGTCTTGGCAGGAGCAGCGGGCTTCTTACTCGGTTTCGTCATGAGCACATCCTGACAGACTCGCTCTAGAAGTCAACAGAGAGGGGGGGCACAGAATGCCGTGCTGCACGATCACGAACAGTGGTCAGCAGTTAACATTGCCCTTTGCTCCATACGTGTCATGAAGGCGTGCTGACAATGGCCGCTGCAGAGGTGTTAATGACGCAGTTTCCGCACGAATTTTTCCGTGAACTTTCGACCTAACGGATGTGGAAATGAAGATGGAGGTTGATGATTTAGAGGTACAGGTTCAGCACTTGCTGTGCACGTTTCCTCCGCTGGCATCCCCACTTTGGTTTCAGGCAGAACAGCTGTCGGAGCGGACGCGCTTGAGTACACCAGGCCTCTTGCTTGCACGCTATCGCTCTTGACGCCTCACAAGACAGTGAGGCACCTCGTCACCCCGTCACTGCGTGCGACAGGGCAAGACCCCGCTAGACTCTGAGCAGCTCGTCACGGGCTGTATGGAGGCACTACATGCAGAACGAAGAGCACAGCCTGAACGTGTCGGAAGACTTGACGGTATCGGTGGAAGCCTTCCAACGCGAGGCTGCGCACCTGAAGTTCGACGCCTCCTGCGAACTTCAGACGGCGCAGTTTCTAACCACTCTGGCCGCCAGTAAACCCGGAGGGCGCCTCCTCGAATTGGGAACGGGCGTGGGCCTCAGTACCGCTTACCTCCTGGCCGGCATGGACGCCGAGGCCACACTGGAGACGGTAGAACTCGAAGAGCGCTTCAGCGCGGCCGCGCAGCGTCTGCTCGGCCAGGACTCCCGGGTGACGTTTCTTGTGGGAGAAGGGGAACAGTGGTTACGTGATCCGGTCCAACGGACGAAAAAGTACGATTTGATCTTCGCGGACACCTGGCCCGGGAAATTCCATGCCCGCGAGGCCGCGCTCGATCTTCTGGCCCCCGGAGGAATCTTCTTCATCGACGATCTCTTTCCGCAGGCGAACTGGCCGGAAGGACACCAGGCCAGTGTGGACAGGCTCCGCACGGAGCTGGAAAGCCATCCTGACTTGACTTCCACGTTCATCCCCTGGGCGAGTGGCGTCATGATCTGCGTCCGGAAAGCCTGAGGTAGAGTCACACGCGGAGATGGAAGCGTTGACCTTCGACGACCTGATGCCAGTCGAGACCAGCTTCTGGATCGTCCGGATCGAGCAGACGTTCGAACAGGTCCTCAACGTCCGGATCGAGGACGACTGGTACAGTCGGAGCATGACCCTGCCTGCAGGTGGGCTCTACAGAACCTACGACCTGCAGTGCCGAATGACGCCGCTCGTGTTCAATCTGGCGAGTGCACGCTCTCTCTGACCATCAATGACGATCAGGGCGGCCGACCAGTTCCTCTTCAGGGTTCCAGGTTGTTGCTCGTTTCAGACCTGTCGCCGGCCCCGCAGCACCCGGCGTTCCAGGCTGCCCACCAGCAGCGAGAGCGCCACACCCAGCAGCACCAGCAGCACGATGGCGGCGTACATTCGCGGGCCCAAGTAATAAGCGCGTGCCTGATTGACTGCGTACCCTAACCCTTTCTGGCTGCTCACGAATTCCCAGACCACCGCGCCAATCAAAGCCAGTGAAACGGCCAGTCGCATGCCGCCCAGCATTACCGGCAGCGCCCCGGGCAGTTCGAGATGCAACAGGCGCTGCCAGGCGCTCGCCCCTAGGCTGCGAAACAGTTCCTGATAGCCCTGGTCAACCTCGCGTACACCGACCATCACCGAGACCATTACCGGGTAGAAGGCGCTCAGGGCCGACACTAGCACGGCGGGCAGCAGATCGAACCCGAAAGCGCTGATCAGGATTGGAGCCAGTACCACCACCGGCGTACTCTGACTGGCGACCAGAAAGGGACTCAGGAACCGTTCCAGCCACTGCGACCGGCCCAGTGGGTAGCCGAGGAGCAGGCCTGTCAGCGTTCCAAGCAGGGCCCCCAGTACCGCCGTGCGGGCGGTGTAGAGCAGTTGCGGGAACAGTTCACTTCTGGCCCTTAGAAGTTCAGCCCATACTTGAGAAGGCTCAGGCAACAGGAACGGTTGGTTCACGACAACGGCGATCAGTTGCCAGGACACCAGCCCCAGCAGGAGGGCCAGCGCGGGCCACAGCCAGCCATATCCGAAGCTCTTGTTCGGCTCGGCCCGCAGCCGGGTGCTGTCGCCCTCGCCCAGCAGCGAACGCAGCTGGGCCTCCAGGCCCTCGGTGTAGGCGCTGGCGCGGCCCTTCCTGCCGGTGTCGAGCACCTGCACCACCCGCCCGTCCCGCAGCACCGCCACCCGGTCGGCCAGATACGCGGCCTCG
>Ga0160427_10001880_pt1 | contig 12777 bp, 8 predicted proteins | sample SolpanmetagenomL_FD_108194 | JGI IMG/M metagenome (GOLD analysis project Ga0160427, IMG submission 108194) | Solar panel surface microbial communities from Lawrence Berkeley National Laboratory, California, USA - L | ecosystem: Engineered > Built environment > Solar panel > Unclassified ...
CTCCATTTCGGCTTCTCCGGCGCAATCCCGGTTGTTCTACTCGTCATGCTCATTGCAGATGAAGGACGTATGCCTATGCCGTTGATTTGAGGCTTGCTTGGTGTCATACTACTTGCCGCACGGTTTGTATAAGGACGCACGGGACTTTCTATATCGTGGTTGTTTGCCAAGTGTCCCGACAACGAACTTCTACTCCCGGGCCTGGGCATGGTCGTCGGTACAAATGATCTTCTTGATTTCAATACCGGAATGGCTGTCAGAACATCATTTGTGGCTGATTCGGCATCTTCATTTGAGAACAGTGTCTCTGGACCTTTAGGTAAGAGACTAGTTGCTTTTGGCGTCGAGAATGAAGTTCCACTACTATTGTAATTTGATCTGATTGTCATGGCACTTACCGATCTCATGGCAATTCTTGTCATGCCAGATTGCCGCCTCGGTGTAGGAGTCATGCCTATTTCACGTGTAGGAGATATTTCTCTACTTCTGACCGGAGTAAGGAGTCCCCTGCTTGCCGCGGACGGCGTATACCTCCTTGGCGAAGCTTGTACTTGGGCTGGATTTGCCAAGGACTTCCCTGAAGCATTAAATCTCGGCTTGCCGATTGGATCACGAAAGTCTCGAAAGGATTTGCTTTCCCTACTTTTGTCTTGGTAAGGTTCGCTTCGTTGCAAGGATGGCGAAGAAACGTATCGTCTACTATCAACTACACTTGGTCGTGCCGACGGTGTTGACGGCTGGAAGTTGGGGCCATCCCGAGTTCTTTGAAGATTCGACGTAACATGACCATCTGCAACATATTCTGTTGTACCACTCGCTCTCTCTTTTACATTTACAATGGATGATGCCGGAGAGCTTCTTGGTGTGTCACGTTCACTTTCGGCACGATATAATTCCGACGAGGTTACGGTAGAAAGAGAATCTCGAAGTTGTTGGCTGTCGACGGTATTTGATACACTGTCGACTGATTGTCGAAGTTTGAATACACTGTTGTGTAATTCCGCAAATCGGGAATGAAGATCGGATTGCAGTTTCAGTATTTCCCCATTGACTGAGCGTCTTTCGACCATATTTTGATCTATTTGGTTGATGATCTGCTCAATAGCTGATATATTTGTCGTGTTTGCTGATCTGAAAGCGTCTTCCAATTCAAGAAACGCTCCAGGCTCCGATTTGTATAATCTACTATCTAGACCAGTTTTCAAGTGGTCGTGACAGTTCTCCACACCCTTCATAAGATCTTTCGCACGACCGCCTGCTGTTTTAAAGGTGCTGACCCATTTATCTTCATCTAATTCTGTACGAAGCGCAATCACGTTGTTTTCGAGTTTCTTCCATTGTTCTTCCAAGGAACTGTGTCTTTCTTCCAACTCGTTACATCCGGTCGGGTATATTTTGGCGCCTTTATTCCAGAATGATGAAAGATGCATCGGTAAGAAGTCCAAAGATGTCCTCAGCGACTGCATTTGGGCAGACAGTTCCGACATTTGCGCATCTTCATGACCAGCATTCAAATTGATCATATGTCCAATATTGTGCAGATCCTGAATTTCATGTCTACTCGATGAAGAATGTCTTTTTTCCTCGATAGTATATATCATGTTGGCCATCTTATCCAATTCCATACCAATTTGACCAAGCGTAGTATTCCATAAATTATGCCATTCAAGCGCAATCTCAACCTGTTCCTTGATATCTTTCAGATTTTGCTCTATAACTTTCCATTCATTTACAACTTTTTCCATTTGCAAAACATGTCCGGTCAAGACCTCTTCCGATAATATGCCAACATCTTCTCTCTCTTGTAAACCGTCTATTGCAGCAAGATATACCTTTACTAATTCACTAAATTGTTTGACAGCCTGTTCGATTTCTTGCATCCCATCGTGACCGCCTGCCGAAGCCCATTCCACATCGTCCTCGGGACGTAAATCATTCAATATATCACCAGCCTCTCTGGTCCAGCGACAAATCTGGTTACCTACTTCAGTCAAAGCAGCTGCGGCTTGGCGCGTGTCGGGCTGAAGAGTTATACGTGCTGAAAGCGCGTCTACAGTCGGGAGAGGTATGGAAGTTAGATGCGCTAGACGACTTGTGAGAGATTCGCGTGATATTGTGTATATAGATCCTGCTCTTGCATGATTTTGACCTCGTACTATGCCGTCGAGACTTTCGAGTTCGTCCATATATGTGCGAGGTTGGGCTAAGTCTATTTTCGTCTCATTTTGAAAGTTCGAATGGGTAATATCATTATTTCTGGTCACTGACACACGGCTGACATTCTCTATACTTTTTCTGTGCTGAGCGACAAGTTTAGATTTGACATTCTGCATAAAATCAGGTTTTCCTTGAGGATCGTTTGTAGCGAAGTCGAGACCGTTCTCGTTGATTTCTATATCGAGGGCATTTTGTAGCATATTGACTAGTTTCTAAGTCGCGTAAGTCAAGCACTACATGTTTGACAGATCTGTAACTAAGTCTGCGTCATTATACGCGTCATAAGTTTGATTCAGAAATAGATATTGACATAATATAGTCATAAGTTTAGATGTTTATTTTAACATGAATTTGGCAATCGTAAACATTCTTAAAAGTAATTATTTTACTGGGAACTTGTTATGAATGTGACACTGCTCGGGGGACCCAGCTTTAGAGTTCAGTGCCCCAAAGCTGTGGGGAACCGACAAGTTGGATTCTGCGAGCTACGAAGTTGGGCCCGCCGAACTCTACCCCGGCTAGTATGCTAAAAGCTCGTTCAGGGGCTTTTTAAAGCCTTTCAGATGAAGCGTATAAAGTCCTCTAGAGGAAAATATCGCTATATTCAGACAAAATTCATTTATCGTTTGAGTTGTGCTATTTAACAAATCTTGAAAGCACTAGATTTGTCATATCAATTTATGTTTATTTGTCTCAAAAATCATTTCGACTATGGTATTCATAAAGGCCCTCCTCAAGGCCTTTAGCTCAGTACTGAAAAGGACTTTCGGGATACTAGCCGGCATTGTAGCTCGGTCCCCCGGGATTTCAGTCCGACCCAACTTAAGGTTCCTTACATTTTCAGGGCGACCGAATTTAATTTCGGGTCCGCCGACCTACATCCTCCCGAGCCAGTCAGTCCGATCTGCGACCCTGGTTCTATATACGGTATAGTATATATACTGTAGTCTTAGAAATGACCACAGATACTACAAATCCACTCGCATGCCCCACTCACGTCCTCGGTCTCCAAAACCCCAACATAAAGACTAGCAGCATTTCTCATTCCTTTATTCCCAGCCTCCTAAGCGCAGTGAAAGATTCCAAGCATAAAGTAACTTCGGCAACCCCAAAAAAACCCGCACCTCAAAACGCTCTCTCCCCTACAATGCCACTAAAAATCCTCATCTCAGGCTCCGGCATTGCCGCCTCAGTCCTCTCCCGGACTCTTCTCCACGCCCTTCCCGTGACCTCTATTACAATCGTCGAAAATCCCCTTCCCTCCGCCTGACGGGCGCCTCGGTCGATATTCGCTCAAATGCCGTTGATATCATCCGCATCATGGGTCTCTAGTCAAATATCCGTAGACATACCACCCAAGAAGCCGGGAACAGCCTCGTCAAGGGCGACGACGGTGCTCTTGTTGGGACTCTCGATGCGACAGGACGGAGCCATATTCAGAGTTTTACGTCTGAATTCGAAATCTTCCGTGGAGCACTGGCACAGGTGTTTATTGGACCGATCTTGGACAAAATCGACCTCATCTTTAACGAAACAGTCGATACCTATAATCCTCGATCAGACGGCAAAGGAGTTTCCGTAACATTCACCAAATCCCGCAGAACAGAAACCTACGATCTTCTTATCGCGGCAGATGGACTCGGTTCCCGGATTCGCAGGCGAATGCTTCAAGAACCATCGCGCAGCCACATTCATAGTGAAGGCGTTCATGTCGCGTTTTTCACCATTGACAAAGATATGCTTAGCGCTTCACGACTAGCGAAATGGTACAACACCACTGGTGGACGTGTTATCTTTCTTCGACCGGATCCAGCGGGGAAGACAAGAGCGAATCTTATAAACGTCACCGTTACTGGATCACCTCTTCGTGCATTGGACCAAGCGTTGAAAGAAGGAAATGAAGTATACATGGCATTGATGGAAGAACAATTCGCTGATGCCGGATGGTGCGCAAAAGAAGTGTTGCAAGCGATGAGGGATAGCGATGATTTCTATTGCTCCGTCTTTGCGCAGACTAGAGTACCGAAACCCCACGACGGTCGTGTTGTCCTGCTTGGTGATGCAGGAAATGCTCTTCCAGGATTCGGGACAAGTCTTGCAATTATGGGTGGTTATATTCTTGCAGGCGAGATTATGAGATCTTGCGGAAACGGCAAGGAACCGGACATTGATGCAGCAGTTCAAGCATACAGCGCTCTTATGCATCCTTTTATCAAATCTCAGCAAGGAAGCGGAGTAGATTCGGCCATGCAGTATATGAATCCACAAACTCAATGGGGTATTAACCTTCGAAACTCCATCTTTGCGGTTGCGACGGGATTGAATTTGGATAAGCTTGGTGTTGCGGCAGCATCATGGTTCGGATTTACTGAAGCAAAGCTTCAGATGCCTGAATATGAATGGCCAAAAGGTGAATTCTGAAGGCAGCAGCTTAAGGGAGAGTAAATTGTGAGTTGTGAGAGAAGACAATAAAAGGAAGAAGTCTCGAGGTGCTGTAAAATGAGAAGCAAGGTGATATTAGCGAGAGATTGAAAGAATACTTACATCAGGAAAGAACAAGGAAAAGAAGAAGGACATTCAGGGCACCCCCACTTACTTTTAACGTGCGATTGGGTGATATTAATAGTTCTGATCACTTAGACAGAATTGATTGTTTCTTGGCAACATGAATTCCACATTGCTGCAAAGGGGTATTTATAAGTAATAAGTAATCATCAAGACAATGAGACATTACTCGTCATCATGTCAAATGTCTCCTTTTTGAGGAAATCAGTCTCGGCGTCTTTGACAGCTACATCATCCACTCTGTCAACACTTTTAACTTCAGCACCTGAAGGACCCTTGTTCAGTTGCGCATAGAATGACTGGACATTCGACTCTGTTCCTTGTGCCTCGCCGCGGACCTATACAAAGTCAATTCTCCAATGTGACAGGCATTGTTGTCATTCATAATCACGCACACTTCCATCAGATTCATTTCTAACCCAGCCCGTGATTGCTCGATCTTCAGCGGAGGTGACGGTGAAATTCCTTTTGATGAATAAGAGGATAAAAGAGCATATTATTAGGTTATATTAGATACCTGAAGAATACCCCCTGAACTTTCCCTGTGACTGTAAAACTAGTCTATCATGGCTGTCAAGGACAATCATTTGGACACGTGTGAACGAGATAACTTACTCGAATAAGAGACATGGTGAAATGGAGATGTTCTGATTAGTGGGCGACTTTTTCACAGTAGACTACATTCTTACGCTCAGAAATAAAACTTGTGTTTTGACAATGACATCATTGTGCATACATGAATAAACAATGAATTTTCCATGGAAAGATAATTGCTAAATAACTAGTCTTTGCTCTATGCACGACCACGACATGTGAAGACTCAAAGCGGCAACTAATATGTACATACAATTCGTTTCTAGGCACAAACAGACTGTCATAATATAATTCGCGTCGTTGAACGTTATAACAATCCACGTGAGGGTGTTTATTCGCGTTGGTTAGGTTCCGCATTCCCCACACTTTTTCCATTTAATTTCCTGAATGTCATCCGCTCTAGCATTCTACAACATTTTGCTTCTTCAATACATGATCACTGCACCACGAACATGTTCTTTTTGCATGGCGTTTTTTACTAGTGTATTTGCATCTGGGTCAATCATTCATACCAGACTGGTGCATCAAGGCTCAATATATGGAGTATTGAAATAAGAAAAAACAATGGCAGAGATAAATACTGCAGCACCGACCCGTTCTCCTTCCCCAATTCCAAGATCAGTATCTCCATCTCCAAGCATCACGCCTTCGTTGGCTCTGGGTGCCTGTCCAGATCTTACAGATCGATCTATATCATATTCTTCGTCCCTTACATCATCTTCAGAATCTAGTCGATCAGTTTCGGAGACTTTGGTGACAGAAACGCCAATTAGCAGTCGTAGAAGAGGTTATTTACGTCCTCAGGGAACGGAATTCTCCAAATCTGCCAGACATAGAGATAGTGTCTTGTCTCTTGGCAGTATTCGTCATGTTCAATCATATTTTGCGCGAACAGGATTGCTCGATGGAAAAGGAGGTCAACTAAGTAGAGGAGATATAAAGAAGAATCAGGTGAAAAGTAATGATACAAACACAGAGGTAAAAGAAGATGAGGAGAGGACTTTTAATGCTGATAATGATGACGAAACAATGCTTCCACCTACTGTTAGTACTTATCGACCAAAAGTCATTGAAAGTCAGCCTCCACCGAATTTGGAAGAGCTTCGGGATGATCTATTACGGAATCTAGAAAGTTCTCGACAAGTTTTACAAGAAACAGAAGATAATAACAGATCAGATTCTGTCGTGGACATTGCACCGGATAGTCAAGATGTTACAGCCATTGAAGAGAAACAAGGTTGGTATGAAGTTCAAGGTCTACATATTCTCGATACAGTCACCCTTACTATTCGCGCTGCAAAAGATTATTATACTCTACATCCTCAACCTGAAATTATGTTTAATATCAAATCCGAAAGAGAGATTCGTGGAGATCTATACCAAGTCTTGGACGTGCTGAAAAGAATGGCTAATCGAAATTTCGCTCAAGGAATCAAAGCACAAGAAAGGACCGACATCTTGAATTGGATATCCAGTATAAAAATGCTTCTCGATCAAGAACAATCTTTACGAGAAGAAATTCATTCTTTACGTAGTCAATGGCCATGGCTCCACGACGAGGGGCGAAATAGTTGGAAAGGTCGCGCTCGTGAACGAGAACATGCTTTTCTCAGCAGTTTTGACAATTCCACCGTTCCGCTTCCTCGCTGGACCGAACAACTTTTAGATCCCGAGACGGAAAGTCCTACAGGGCCATCGCCGTTTCTTTCATCTCTAGCGTCCGGTCTGCGCCTCGTTCAACTCCATAATTCTCTCGTCAAACAGTCTTCTCGCCATTTTGGGGAAATAACTTTCTTCTACACGGATACGGCGAAACCTTATCGCTGTGCAGAGAACCTTAGATTCTGGATCAAAGCCGCGGAATTGAGATGGGAGGTCAAATTGGGCCTCAACGACGGTGATGTTTTGGATATCGTCTACGATAGGAGAGACAAGTCTATTTGGAGAAAATTCGACGGGGCGGTATTGAAATGGTGTACGAATGTTAGAGAAGAGTTGTCTAGAGAATGGACGAGTATTGACAATCATGTCGATGGAAATAATAATGATGTTTAGGACATAAATCACGATGTGACGAGGGGACATGTTTTGAGAATTGTGGTGTTTTGTTTGAACTTTGATTTGGGAGCGATAATGATTTCAAGCATGGAAAAAGGATACTATTATAAATTTATAACAAGACTACTTTTAATATAATGATGATGATAATAATCTATATACTTTTTGATAAATTCAATTAAAAAAGGAATGGTTTATATAAGACCTTTACGTCTAGCGATTCCTAAACAAATCACACTGAAAAGAAGCATTCCGCCAATGATTCCGAAAAACCACTCTACGCTCTCCAACCCGGGGATCCAACAATTCATACCCCATATTCCAGTGACTATGTTCAACGGGAGAACGATAGTGCTCAGGACGGTAAGTTTGTTCAACACGTCGTTAGTCTGTTCAGCACGTTCCGAGGTTCGAATGTTGATTTGAGCGAGGTAATTGCTGTGAGCTCTTGATAATAAACTATCAAAACATAGTATTAGCAAGACGTTACATTTCTCATGAAAATATAAAAGGAGGAAAGGGGGCCAAGGCAACTCACTTTTCATAATGACTTAGATTTCCAGTCATGGTGACGATATGGTCTTGTATATCCCCTAGATACAACCCTATTTCAGAACGTGGCGCGACTTGCCATTGTTCCGTACAGCGTTTCGCAAACCCTTTGATTACATCTGCTTTATTACCCAGTAATCTGTACAGACTCATTACTTTTTTCCGACACTCGCCGATTCGCCGCAACATTCTACCAGAAGAGTCTTCGAGGGAGATACTCTTTTCGGAACGGATGCTTGGACAACGTTTCTCGCTCATGAGGCTTTGTTTGTCGGTTTTGTTGTTGTCGACGTTATCGTTTTCAGATGGATGGTGGAGAGCCAGGATGGATTCGTCGATATCATCGACTTCATCTTCTACTCTTTGAACCAAAGGAGCAAATGCATCTGTGACGTCATCGATGATTGCATAAGAGATCCAATCTGCTGAAGGAGACATGTAATCATTCAATTGTCTGATTCTACGACGAACATTGGCTGGATGGGGAGTTAGAGAAAAGTGAAAGGACAAGACTCCATCTCGGAATACGATAACGTAGATGTTAACTGGATCCATATAATTGTGCGAGTCTCGGTCTTGTTCAAAAGAACGGTAATTGACAAAATAGTAATTCTGAAATAATTCAACCTTTTCTCGTGGTTCTTGAAGCAAAACATCCTCGACCGTCAGTTGATGAATCCCAAATGTTCTGGCGAGTATCTTCATCTCAGCTTCTGTAGGCGATAACACATCAAGCCAAAATGTAGGACGAGCTCCATAACGTTTGTTTTTCAAAGGTGTTGCAGGCTGTGAAACAACAGTCTTGCCTGGAGTCAATGAGCCTGATTGGTCTTGAGCACGTGTTTGATTTACCCTAGAATTAGTAACTGACGCTCTTCCACGGACGGATCCTCCACCAATGACAGAGCCAGCTCGCCCAGGAGAAAGTTCATTACTTGTGTGCTCTTCGTCTTCACTTGTATCACTCAATTCTGGTGGATCCGGATTGAACAGATCATGAAATGTCGCACCGAATTGACACAATTCGCTTATACTTCGACTGTGAATCGTGGCATCAAATGTTTCGTTAAAGTAAGTATACCGATAAGGAACATCCTCAACTTCTGCATGCCAAGCTTGTTTGACATTTCTTAATCGACCTCCAACCATGACTGGTTCCGTCATTTTCTTGGCCGCAATATGATCCGCGTCTCGTTCCTCCTTTTCTTGTTGACTCCAATCGTCCAGAATACTCAAATCTGGCCAGTTTCGACGTTTTCTGCGCCTACTTGGACTTCTTTTGCAATCTGCGGGATGGAAATCGTCATCTCCCATCTCTGACATGCCCGTATCTCCTGGAAAACAAACATCCATCTCGGCGAGATTCTTTGTATGACGTTTCTCCTTTGATTTTGATGAATTCGACCGACCATAATGTTCTGGTTGAGGAAGTCCATCTCCATCAATATCTATAATTGCATCGTTGTTTGCATCTCTTGGTGATTTGGAGAATTCTTCAGCAATCATCACGTCATCCAAAGTACCCAACTTAGGGGAGCCTGGCATAGAAGGGGGATTGTTAATGTCATAATCTTCGTCATTTTCATCGTTGGGAGAATGAACGGATCCTCTTCGAAAATCTGATACGAGGTGTTGACTCGAATGTCCTGTAGCTGTCCTGACATTCATCGGTCTTGACTTTTGAGGCAACAATGGTGTCTTGTCTGTGACATCATGATCGTCCGGTTCTTCATCAATGTAATTACTTGCAATCTGTACCAATTTTTTCCTACTTGGACTATCCATATTACTCTGTCCCTGACGACGTAGTTGTGATCGAGTAGGCCCATCATTAGAACGTGTATGTTTGAGAAAATTGTTAGATGCACTTCTTCGACGACTTCGAAATGGTAATTCTTGATTTCTACAACCATGTCAGTGACAAAGTAGACCGTAAGAGAAAGAATGTTATGACTGACCGATGATCTAGAAGAGCCTCACTATCAGCACTAGCTGTACTTCTATTCCTGCTACGTATTCTGTAGTATGTGGACGATGCTGTACTACCACGATTCTCCTCTCTCGGATTCGTTCGATGCTCTACTTCCGACAACTCATTGTTGGCGGATGTTTCGCTAGTCACGGCAAAGCTTTGTCGTTGCCCTTTTCTCTTCTTATTTCTGTTCTTCTTCGCCCTTGATGGATTGAGTTCCGTCCGAGGAGATGATGCGAATTCTGAAGCAATGACAGGTGCCGGGGTAGTATTTGCTCTTGACAAGCCATTCTTATTTTCATTATCCTTGGTCGAGTCGGTGGTATATCCTTTGGCATTACTAGGACTGACTACACCCGGTCCAGCAGCTGACTTCGGTGTGCGAGGCTCCATAACACGTATAATGTTCAAATTAGAACTTGTTAACAAACGAGATCTTTGCCGGCAGATGTCTCAATCGATTTAGATTTCTGCAATTGTGACGTCACCGCCACGTTGTCGTACCTGAAAGAGTCGCGTGAGTCACGTATGGAACATATGTGTACTATACAAATGGGTCAAATGACTCTTAATACAGGATCCAACATGTCCCAGTCTAATGGCTGAATCATATATGGACTCTTGTCCTAATAGTATCTCAACAAGTGGTCAATAATGTGCATAACTATGGCCCGCGAGAAGTGATTTGCTTATGTCATCATTTATTATTATGACAAGTTGTATGTTTATATAGCCACGACTGTTGAGGCGGAGTCATTGCAATTCAAGTTTGTGACCCATTCAGTAGGACTCCACCTGTTCCATTATACTCTCATGTGTTTGGTAAACTTTGGACGATCAATGCAATGTTGTAGCACTCGTCTAGAAAATTGCAGTGTTTGAAGCGCGTCATAGACCGTATATTTTTCATTACAAAAACATTCCTCCGAGTGTCGCATCAAGTCGCATGGCATCAACACACACCTTTTTTGTAAATTTTCAATGCCGAGTGAGTCGTCAGTATGCGTATCTATACTTTGGATAGCTTGCACTATCCCATAAAAATCACTCGACTTTTGCGACAGCCTGGAGACAATGTTCTTCCTGGAGAAGCTTTATTTGATTACGAATATCAATCAATTGTGGAAGAGAGCTTAGTAGAAGACAAGGAAAAGTTGATCAGGGTGACAAAGACACTACAGAGTACTTTTCAGAGCTATGCCGAGGGTTCATTGACGAAATGGTTACTTGTTTCTGGAACTGTCGTCACAAAATCTCAGTCAGTCGTGAGAAATTAGATGATTGCTGGCAGAACTGATGAGGAATTAGGACAGCTATAGCTGATATAGAAGAACCTTGCAGACATGACGTACAATTTGGTGGCATGTGTGCCAATTGTGGAAAAGATATGACTACGTTAGTATGCGAATCAAAAGATAATTGCAATAATTGACTGATTGTATGCCAGAGTGGATTATACAACAATCACAAAAGATACAGCTCGTGCTACAATCAACACAGTACACGGACATACTGCTCTTCTAATTTCAACTGAAGAAGCTAATAGATCAGATGAAGCGACAAAGCGACGATTAGTTTCTACTCGAAAGTTATCACTTGTAGTCGATTTAGATCAAACTATTATACATGCAACTGTTGATCCTACAGTGGGAGAATGGATGAACGACCCTTTGAATCCAAACTACGATGCGGTCAGTGACGTGCGCACTTTTCAACTTCTTGATGATATAGCCAGCGGTAGGAGATGTGTATATTATATTAAATTTCGGCCTGGGCTGGAAGAGTTTTTAGAAAAGATGTCGGAATTGTACGAGATGCATATCTATACTATGGGTACGAGAAGTTATGCTCAAAACATTGCTAGATTGGTAGATCCTGATCGAAGAATATTTGGTGATCGAATTTTGAGTAGAGACGAAAGTGGAAGCATGACGGTCAAGAATCTGAAGAGGCTCTTTCCGGTAGATACTAAAATGGTTGTCATAATTGACGATCGTGGCGATGTGTGGCATTGGACACCAAATTTGGTCAAGGTCAATCCATTTGATTTTTTCGTTGGTATTGGTGATATTAATTCTAGCTTTTTACCAAAGAGACCAGGTATAGATGTAGATGCGAATGCCACATCAAGTCCGGTGGATGCTACAGTCCCCGAACTTCCAGATCTTACAAGTCTACCACATACGGATGATGTCAAATCAGCTCAAAATGACAATATTATAACAAACATAATCGCAATTGATGCTCAAACTTCAGCTATCGATCAATTAATAGAACCGGATCCCGATACCATTGAGGAAAAGTCTAGTGAACGAGATCATATAATAGATGCTCAAGTTAGCGATAGACCTCTACAAAAGCAACAAGCAGCTCTTGATGCAGAAGATGAAGCGACTAGTCCATCAGATCAAAGTATTCCGAGCCTGACTACATCACCTCAAGTCTCGTCTAACGAGACAGTCGAATTGAATTCCACAAATACTCAACCAACACCTCCCCGGCATAATCTTCTCCATAACAGCGATCAAGAATTGCAATTCCTTGGCCAACATCTTTCACTAATTCACACCATTTATTTTGTCGAATACAATCGTCTTTTATCCCTACAACCACCACAGACAACAATGTTACCATCCAACGAGAGTCCAGATGTCGCCACCCTTCTTCCACCTCTCAAAATGCTGACTCTTCAAGGCTGTCGTATAACCTTTACCGGACTTTTTCCTCCAATGCTTCTCCCCCGCATGCATGACTTTGCCATCTGGGCACAATCATTCGGTGCTGTCATTCAAGATGATGTAGACCGCACCACAACACAC
>Ga0160427_10001881_pt1 | contig 12769 bp, 13 predicted proteins | sample SolpanmetagenomL_FD_108194 | JGI IMG/M metagenome (GOLD analysis project Ga0160427, IMG submission 108194) | Solar panel surface microbial communities from Lawrence Berkeley National Laboratory, California, USA - L | ecosystem: Engineered > Built environment > Solar panel > Unclassified ...
GGGCACATCCTCAACTTCTCGTCGATTGCCGGCATCATGGGCCAATTTCCCGGCTGGGGCATTTACTGCGCCACCAAGTTTGCGGTGGAAGGGCTGTCCGAGTCGCTGGCGGCCGAGGTGGCGCCGTTTGGCGTGAAGGTGACCATTGTGGAGCCAGGCTATTTCCGCACCAACTTCCTGGAATCGGGCTCGCTGCGGACGGCTGAAAATCAACTGGATGAGTACGCCTTGGTGCGCGAGTCGGAAGCGCTGCACACCCAGCAAATCAAAGGCAGCCAGCCCGGCGACCCGGTGAAGGCCGTGGCCGCCATCATCGCGGTAGCTGCTGCGCCCAACCCGCCCCTGCACCTGCTGCTGGGCCAGGATGCCTACGACATGGCCGGCGTGAAAATCAAGGCCATGCAGGACGATATGGCGCAGTGGAAGCACGTGACCGTAGCCACCGGCTTTGCGGAGGCCACTACCGCCTAGCCGCGCTACTGCTCAATCTATTTCCGTCAGCCGCTACTTTCCCCAGTAGCGGCTGACGTGTTTTTGGGAAAAGCCGACCCGTCCTGCTAGCCCCTGCTGGCTGGGTAGCGGCGGTAGTTGTGGGGCGGCTAGCGGGGTGGGCGGCTTAGGTACCTTTGGGGCGCGCCTCGGCGCTAGGGTCACTTCCGTTGCTTAGCCTGCTGCCGCTGTGTTAGTCCAGCCCCTGCTCACGTATTTTGATAGCTACCTGGCTCTGAATGAGGAGGAGAGCGCGCAGCTCAGCAGCCGGGTAGTGGAGCGCCGCCTGAAACGCCGGCAGCTGGTGTTGCAGCAAGGCGACGTGTGCCGCCACTACACCTTCGTGGTGGCGGGCTGCCTGAAGCTCTACGGCGTCGATAAGAAGGGCACCGAGCACATTCTGCAGTTTGCGGCCGAAAGCGACTGGATTAGCGACATCGGCAGCTTCCACGCCGAGCAGGCTAGCCAGCTCTACATCGAGGCCATCGAGCCGGCAGTGGTGCTGCAGCTAGAGAAGCCCGACCTGATTTACTTGTACCGGCACTACGCCAAGTTCGACCGCAACTTTCGGGTCATCATCGAGAACAAGTTTGTGGCGCTGCAGCAGCGAGTGCTCCAAAATATCAGTTCGACCGCCGAGGAGCGCTATCACAGCTTCCTGAGCCAATATCCCGACCTGGCCCCGCGCCTGCCCAACACCCAAATAGCGGCGTACATCGGCATTACGCCCGAGTTTTTGAGCAAGATTCGCAAAGACAGCGCGGCCCGGTAGCGGCTACCCTTAAGCTAGGTTAAGGGTATTTCTTACGATAGCTTAAGGGTGGCGGCTGGGGCGGTTGCGGACCTTTGCAGGGCTTCTTTTCGCCTCTACAGCCCCAATTTCTATGTTTACCACCCCCGAGCAAACCGCCATCGAGTCGCTGCTGCACGCCTACGGCGACGCCCTCAACGCCGCCAGTGTGCCGCAGGTGCTGGCCCTGTACACGCCCGATGGGGTATTTATGCCCACGGGTGCCCCCTCGGCTAGCGGCCTCGCGCAGGTGCAGCAGGCTTACGAGGGCATCTTTCAGCAGATTCGGTTGCACATCAAGCTGCACATTTTGGAGATAGTGGTGAGCGGCGACTACGCGTTTGCCAGCACCACGTCGGCCGGCAGCACGCTCATCCATGCCACCGGCCAAACTGTGGCCGAAGAAAACCGCGAGCTATTTGTGCTCCAGCGGCACGAGGGGCAGTGGAAAATCGCCCGGTACATGTTCAATAAAATGGCCTAGGGTGCCGTAGCGCGGACTTTTAGTTTGCGAGTGAATGGGCTGCTTCACTCGCGGACTAAAAGTCCGCGCTACTCCTGCTCAAATTGCTTTGAGGTTACCTCCTTCATTCTACTAACCTAACTCTCTTATGGCTACTTTGATGAACGCCGTGGTGCTCGACCAGCCCGGCCCACCCGAGGTGCTCCAGTACCGGCAGGTGCCCCGCCCGGTGCCGACCGCCGACCAAGTACTCATTCGGGTGCGGGCCTTCGGGCTGAACCGCTCCGAGCTGTTTACCCGGCAGGGGCACTCGCCGGGCGTGCAGTTTCCGCGCATCCTGGGCATTGAGGCGGTCGGCACGGTGGCCGAGGCGCCGGGTGGGCAGTTCCAGCCGGGCCAAACGGTGGCTACGGCCATGGGCGGCATGGGCCGGGCCTTCGACGGCGGCTATGCCGAATATACCTGCGTGCCCGTGGGGCAGGTGGTTGCCCTCACTACGAGTCTCGACTGGGCGCAGCTCGGCGCCTTGCCCGAACTGCTGCAAACCGCCTGGGGCAGCCTCAAAAATGGCCTCGACGTGCAGGCCGGCCAAACGCTGCTCATTCGGGGCGGCACCACCTCGGTGGGCCTGATGGCTGCCCAACTGGCCAAGTCTATGGGCCTCACGGTGCTCAGCACCACCCGCAACCCCGCCAAAACGGACCGCCTGCAAGCCGCCGGCGCCGACCACATCCTCCTCGACGATGGCACCCTAGCCCCGGCCGTGCGGGCGCTGTACCCGCAGGGCGTAGACCGCGTGCTGGAGCTAATCGGCACTACGACGCTGCGCGATTCGCTGCACGCCGCGGCCAAGCAAGGCGTGGTGTGCATGACGGGCATCGTGGGCAACGCCTGGGCCTTCCCCGAGTTTGCGCCCATGGAGGCCGTCCCCTCCACCGTCCGCCTGACGGTGTACACCGGCGAGTCGTCGGACCTGCTCAACACCCCGCTCGCCTGGTTTGCCGACGAGGTGGCCGCCGGGCAGAAGTCGGCCCTGCTCGACCGCACGTTTGCCCTTACCGAATTAGTAGAAGCCCACCGCTACATGGAAGCCAACGCCGCCACCGGCAAAGTGGTAGTGGTGGTAGAGGAGCAGTAGCCGCAGGGAGGCTAGCCAGTCTTTTATAAATGCATCAGCCGCTGCCGCCCCGGTAGCGGCTCATGCGCTTTTGGGAGGCTAGCGGGCGGGCTTATAGGCTAGCAGCTACTAGGCCCGGCAGCCCTAGGCTGCGCAGTAGCTTTGGTTTCTCACTTAGCCTTGCCCGCTCATGCACCCCTTGTTTGCCTACCTGCGCCGCTTTGTGCCCACCCTCATCGAGGCCGAGTGGCAGCTGCTGGCTGGGGCCGTGCGCCCGTGCCACGTGGCGCGGGGCCAGCACTTTGTGCAGGCCGGCGAGTACCGGCCCGAAATTGCGTTGGTGCTCCAGGGGAACTGCCGGCTGTACTACGTGCGGCCGAGCGGCGAGGAGCGCACCACGTACTTCTTCTTTGAAAACCACCTGCTGGCTGACTACCCTAGCTGCCTATCGGGCCAGCCGAGCGGGCTCAACATTCAGGCCCTCACCGACACCGACCTACTGGTGTTCGACTACGCGGTGCTGCGGCGTCTCTACGACGAGTGCCCGGCCTACGAGCGGTTTGGGCGCATCCTGGCCGAGTACCACCTGCTGGGCACCGATGCTCGCCTCGTCGAGCAGCTCATGCTCTCGCCCGAGGAACTCTACCGGGCATTGCTGGCCAGCGGCAAAACCAAGATTCTGGAGCGTATTCCCCAGCACCTAGTGGCCAATTATCTCGGCGTCACGCCCGTGTCGCTGAGTCGCATTCGGGCGCGGGTGGCGCGGGGCGAGTAAAAGCGGGGCGCCAGTATTTCTTATCTTTTGTTATCGTCGGCAGGCTAGCGGCGGGCGGAATTTTGGGTATTGAATTTCACCACTCTACCCCCCGCTTACGCCCATGAAATCGCTGCTGAAAACCGAAGAGTTCGCCCAACTGCTACTGGCCGTTTTTGTATTCGCCCATCTGCCCTACGCCTGGTGGGTGCTGCCCGCTACCTTCCTGCTGCCCGACCTGAGCATGCTGGGCTACCTGGCCGGCCCGCGCGTGGGCGCCGCCAGCTACAACCTACTGCACCATAAAGCCCTGGCCATAGCCGTAGGCGTGGCAGGGTGGCTGCTGGGCCAGCCCGTACTGATGCTGGCTGGCACGGTGCTACTGTTTCACAGCGCCTTCGACCGGCTGCTCGGCTACGGGCTTAAGCACGCTACTGGCTTTCAGGATACGCACTTGGGCCGGGTAGGCAAAGCGGCCGTAGCCACGGCTAGCCCGGCATAGGCCTAAAGCTGAGCCGCCGACCTAGGTGGGTGCGGCGGTCTAGCAGCATACGTAGCGTGAGCACCTTGCTGGCGCGAGCCTAATCGCTACCGCTATAGGTAGCGGCTAGGTCGTTTTTAGGGCTTAGGAAGTGAGTACTGTCAGGCCGGCTTCCTGGTACTGGACTAGCAGGTCGGCAGGGGCGCGGGCATCCGTGATAAGGGTATCGACGAGAGAAAGGGGAGCGAACTGTAGGTACTTGTCCTGTTCTAGCTTGCTGGCGTCGCACAGCAGGTACACGTGGCCCGCCGCTCCGGCCACGGCCAGACTAATGGCGGCTTCGGCCTCGCTGTTGGCGCTCAGCCCGCGTTGCAGCGAGAGGCCGTCTACCCCCAGGAAGGCTTTGTCTACGCGGTAGCGCCTGAGCTGCTCCACGGCCACCGTGCCGTGCATGGCCTGGCGCTCGGCATCGACCTCGCCGCCGGCCAGCACCACCTGCACGGCCGAGCCTACCAGCTCGGACAGCACGGGCAGCGAGTTAGTGACCACGCGCAGCTGAAGGTGCCGGATGAGCGGGCACAGCGGAAACGTGGTGCTACCGCAGTCGATAAAAATCGTGTCGCCCGCGGCAATTTGCGTGGCGGCTAACTGGCAGATGGCCGCTTTCTCGGCAGCTTGGTTGGTCGATTTGCGGGTGAACGCCACCGGGTTTTTGGCTACGCCGGGCAGCACGGCCCCACCGTGGGTGCGTACCACCAGGCCCTCGGCGGCCAGCTGGGTCAAGTCGCGGCGAATGGTGAGGGGCGTTGTCTGCAGCTGCTGGGCGGCCGCAACTACTTCCAGGCTGCCGTGCTGGGCTAGGGTAGCCAGCAAATACTGCTTGCGCAATTGAAAATTCATGGCTGGGGCGTTACTTGCATCTATACAATCACAAAGAAAACTAATCGAACATAAACGAACGATTACTTAGCCATGAACGAACGCATTCGCCTGCACGAACCGGTCACGCTGTCCGCTAATTGGTACACGCTCCGCAAGTTCACCTTTGACTACCAGCGAAAAAATGGTGTCTGGGAAACCCAGTCGCGCGAGGCCTACGACCGGGGCAACGGGGCCACCATTTTGCTGCACAACCCGGCCGCCGATACCGTCATCCTGACCCGGCAGTTCCGGCTACCCACCTTTGTCAACGGCAACCCGACGGGTATGCTGATTGAAGCCTGCGCCGGCCTGCTCGACGATGAGCACCCCGACGCTGCCATTCTGCGTGAAACCGAGGAAGAAACCGGCTACCGGCTGACAGCAGTGCGCAAGGTGATGGAAGCCTACATGAGCCCCGGCTCCGTAACCGAGCGCCTGTACTTCTACCTGGCCGAGTACTCGGCGGCCACCGAGCAGCGTGGGGGTGGGGGCATCGAGGAAGAAGAAATCGAAGTGCTGGAACTGCCCTTAAGCCAGGCCCTGGCGATGGTGACCACCGGCGAAATCCAGGATGGCAAAACCATCATCCTCTTGCAGCACCTGCGCCTACAGCAACTCACCGCCTAGGCCGGCTTGCCATGCAGTGGCAATACCTACCTGGGAATTGGGCTAGCTAACTTCCGACCCAGTTAGTAGTTTCGGGAATATGCAGACGCTTACTAGCCGGCAGCCGGTGCCAGTACACCCGTTTAAGGGCAATGGCCCGGAGACATTTACAATAGCGCGGTCGGAGGGCGGCACCGTGATTGAGCCGGACATGCTGTTGCCGCACCGCAAGGCGTATTACCTGCTGGTATTTGTGCGCCAAAACCAGGGGCGGCACTGGGCCGACCTCACGCCCTACGAGCACCGCCCCAACACCGTATATTTTTCTGAGCCGGGCCAAATATTGGTGAAAGAGGAGCCCACGCCCTTCTGGGGCACGCACCTGGAGTTTACGCCCGAGTTTTTGGCCCAGCACGCCGAGCTGCGCACGCTGCCCATCGTGCAGAACCCGCGCCGCACCCACGAGCTGCGCCTAACGGCGGCCGAAGCCGACACCGTAGAAGCCCTGCTGGCCCAGCTAGAGGCCGAGTACCAGCGCCCCGGCGAGTGGCAGCAGCGCATGCTGGGCTCTTACCTCGCGGTGCTGCTCACTTTTCTCAGCCGCCTCTACACCGAGCAATACCCCGAGGCGGAGCCCACGCCCGACCAGCGCCTGCTGCGCGCCTATCAGGCCAAGGTAGAGGAGTGCTTCCGAGAGGTGCACGAGGTGAGTGCGTACGCCACGCAGCTGCACATTTCGGCGGGGCACCTGAGCGAGGTGATAAAGGCCCAGACTGGGCGGCCGGCCATCAAGCACTTGCACGAGCGGCTGGTGCTGGAGGCCCGGCGCCTGCTGCTGCATACCCAGCAGCCGCTCAAGGAAATTGCCTACGACCTGGGCTTTCAGGATGCCTCGTACTTCAATCGCTTCTTCAAGCGTGAGGCCGGCTTGACCCCCGCCGACTACCGGGCCAGCACCCGCAAAATGTACCAGTAGTACCGCGAAATGGGTGCCAGCCGCGCTAAAACGGCCCGGTAATTTTGTGCTGTTAATCTAATCGACCAACAGCCCCCATGAAAACTGTCCTCATCACCGGCGCCAACAAAAGCATCGGCTTCGAAGCCGCCCGCCAGCTTCTCCAACAAGGCTACTACGTGTACCTAGGCAGCCGCAATGCGCAAAATGGCCAGCAGGCCGTAGACCAGCTGAAGGCCGAAGGCCTCACCCAAGTCGAGCCGCTCGTTATCGACGTAACCGATAGCGCCTCCATCGCTGCCGCCCGCGCAACCCTGGGCCAGAAAACGCCGGTGCTCGACGTGCTCATCAACAATGCCGGCATCTTGGGCGGCATGGTGCAGCCGGCCCTCACCAGCAGCATTGACATGATTAAGGAGGTGTACAACACCAACGTGTTCGGCGTAATCGAGGTGACCCAGGCGTTTATTGACTTGCTGCGCCAGTCGCCCGCCCCGCGCATCGTCAATGTGACCTCGGGCCTGGGCTCGCTCACGCTGCACACCGACCCTAGCTGGAAATACTACCAGGTGAAAGGCGCGGCCTACATGCCTTCCAAAACGGCCCTGAACGCCTACACCATCATGCTGGCCTACGAGCTGCGCGATACACCCTTCAAAGTCAACGCCGTAGACCCCGGCTACACCGCCACCGACTTCAACCACCACAGCGGCCCCGGCACCGTGCAAGACGCCGCCGCCCGCGTGGTAAAAGCCGCCGTGCTCGGCCCGGACGGCCCAACGAGCCAGTTTTTCAGCGACGACAACGCGCCCGAGACCGGCATCAGCCCCTGGTAAAAAAGCCGCTGTCCCGCCAAGAAAAGTACCACAAGCGCTCCAGCTTGTGGCCGCCGCCGGGCAGCAGGCCGCCCCCCAAACGAAGAAAGGCCACTCCATAAGAGTGGCCTTTCTAATTAAGTACAGCTAGCCATCAGCCAACAAGCAAGGCGGCTTAACCGCGCCGCTTGCAGGCGTCCGAATCAGCGACTACTTGATGCGGACGGCGATTTCAACGCGGCGGTTTTCCTGGCGGCCGGCGGGCGTAGCGTTGGTAGCTACGGGCGCGCTTTCACCAAAGGCTTCGGTGCTGAGGTGGTCAGCTGGCATTTTATCGGTGGCAACGAGGTAGTTTTTCACGGCTTCGGCGCGCTGCTTGCTCAGCTCACGGTTGTAGCTCTTGTCGCCGCGGGCATCGGCAAAGCCCAGCACGCGCACGTCTTTGCCAGCGTAGCGCTTGCTGATAGAAGCGCTGATTTGCTTCAGAGCTTCGGCGGCTGTGGGCTTGATGGTAGTCTTATCGGTGTCGAACAACACTTTCTCTTCCAGGCCATACACCTGGTAGTTTTCGTCGCCGCGCACGGTTACGCCGGGCAGGTTCACTTCGGGCAGCTTCACATCGGCCAGCTTGGCCTTGGTCATGTCAAAGGTGTTGCTCACGGTGTCGCCCACCTTGCTGGCGGCGCTATCGACCGAATTGGCGGCGCCGGCGGCTACGTCGCCCACCGTTTTGCCGGTGCGGGCTACCACGGCCGTATCCTGGGTAGCATCGCCGAGGGTGTTCTTTTCGTCCGACTTTTTGAGGTCGCTGCACCCGGTGGCGGCGGTGAGGGTAGCGGCGGCCAGCAGGGCGAGGAATTGCTTATTCATGGGGTTAAAAAAAGGCAGGAAAATAGCTAGCCTTTGCCCCGCATACGGTAAGCCGCACGCTAGCGTTGGATAATCGCCTGTCCCCAGCCTTTTTTACGACGCGGTGCGCCGTTGCTACCCACCTTACTCGCTCACAAACACGCGCTTGACGCGCTCGCTCACGTTGGTGAGCAGCTCGTACGGGATGGTGCCGATGCGCTGGGCCAGCTCGCTCGGGCTCAGCTCGGCGCCAAATACCACGGCTACGTCACCGGGCCGGGCCTCGGGCACGTCGGTCACGTCTACCATCACCATATCCATGCACACCGAGCCTACTACCGGGGCGCGGCGGCCGTGCAGCAGCACCAGCCCCTGGCCATTGCTAAAGCGCCGGTCGTAGCCGTCGGCGTAGCCGATGGCCAGCGTAGCCACCCGGCGCTCGTGGGCAGTGGCGGCGCCCCGACGGCCGTAGCCCACGGTGGTGCCGGCGGGCAGCGTCTTTATCTGCGAAACGGTGGTTTTTAAGGTGCTCACCGGCAGTAGCTTGTGCGCGTCTTCGGCGCTGGCCTCCACGCCGTAGAGCCCGATGCCGAGGCGCACCATGTCGAGCTGCGCCGCCGGAAAGCGCCGGATGCCCGCCGAGTTGAGCGCGTGCTTGAGGGCCGGGTAGCCCAGCGTGGCTTCGATGGCGGCGGCCATGCGCCGGAAGGTAGCCAGCTGCTGCTGCGTAAAATCGTCGTGGGCCGGGTCGTCGGCGGCGGCCAGGTGCGTCATAATGCCGGCCACCGGCAAGGCGGCGCGGTGGGCGGCCAGCAACGCCAGCAGCGCGGGCAGCTCGTCTTCGGCAAAGCCCAGGCGGCGCATGCCGGTATCGAGCTTGAGGTGCAGCGGGGGCAGCGGGCCGGCCCCGTCGGCGCGGGCCTCGCGGGCGGCTTGCAGGTAGTCGTGCAGGCGCTCCAGGGAGTAGATTTCGGGCTCCAGGCGGTAGCGCCGCAGCTGGCCGAAGCTGTCGGGACCGGGGTTCAAGACCATGATGGGCAGGCTGATACCGTTGTCGCGCAGCTGCTGGCCCTCGTCGGCGTAGGCTACGGCCAGGTAGTCGGCCCGCTGAAACTCCAGCAGGCTGGCCACCTCGTAGGAGCCGCTGCCGTAGGCGAAGGCCTTCACCATCACCATGAGCCGGGTGCCCGGCGCCAGCTGCCGGCGGTAGTAGTGCAGGTTGTGGGTCAGCGCGTCGAGGTTTACTTCCAGTACCGTGCCGTGCTGGGGCTGCTGCAAGGCCGCCACCACGCGCTCAAACCCAAAGCGCCGCGCACCCTTAATAAGGATGGTTTCGTTTTGGAAATCGGCGGGCCGCAGCGCCGCCAGCAGCTCCTCGGTGGTGGGGAAGGTTTCAATTATGAGTTTTGAATTATGAATTATGAATTGATTTTGCCGTTGCGCTGGCTCTTCTTGTTGAGCCGTTGCATCAATTGCTAATTCATAATTCATAATTTTTAATTGCGAAGCCAACGCTTCTCCTACCCCGATGAGGCGCGTGATGCCGTGGGCCTGCACCAGGGCCGCCACGCGGCCATACAGTGCGGGGCCGCTGAGGCCCGATTCGAGCACGTCGCTTAGGATAAGGGTGCGGCCGCCGGGGCGGGCCTGGCGGCTCAGCGCATCGAGGGCCAGCGAGAGGCCGGCCAGGTCGTTGTTGTAGGTGTCGTCGAGCAGGTAGCAGCCGTGGCGGCCGGCCTTCATTTCGAGGCGCATGGCCACGGGGTGCAGGCGCAGCAGGCGGCGCTGTATTTCGGCTGGGGCCAGGGCCTTGGCCGGGTCGAGCTGGCGCCAGAGCAGCACGGCCAGGCAGTGCAGGGCATTTTCCACCGATGGCTCGTCGGCAAAGGGCAGCGTGAAGCGCGCTACCTCGCGCAGGGCCAGCCGCTCGCCGCTAAAGCGGGCGGCCACGTCGGCTTCGCCTAGGCGCACGCGCACGGTGGTGGTGCCCGCCGTAGTGGTGCGCAGCCGGAAGCGCAGGGCCGCGCCGGGCACGGCGTGGCGCGTCCAGGCCAGGGCGGGCAGGGTGCGGGCGCGCACGGCGGCGTGCACGGCCGGCTGGTCGGCGCAGTACACGAGCAACTCGCAGCCAGGCTGCTCAAACAGGCGCAGCTTTTCGGCCAGCTTTTCGGCTTCTGAGGCAAAGCCTGCGTCGTGGGCCGTGCCGAGGGTGGTAAAAATGCCGTGCGTGGGCCGGATGATTTCGGCCAGCCGCTCCATCTCGCCGCGCTCCGAAATGCCGGCCTCGAAGATGCCCAGCGTGTGCCGGCCGGGCGCCAGCTCCCACACGCTCAGCGGCACGCCCACCTGCGAGTTGTAGCTTTTGGGTGAGCGACAGATGTCCTCGTCCGGGGCTAGCAATTGGGCCAGCCATTCCTTCACAATGGTCTTGCCATTGGACCCCGTGACGGCCCACACCGGCCCCGCAAACGCCGCCCGGTGGTGCGCCGCCAGCGCCTGCAACGCCGCCAGCGTACCGGGCACCTGCACAAAGCCCGCGCCCGCAAACGGTGCCAGGCTGGCCGGCGGGTGGCTCACTACAAACAGCCGCACGCCCTTGGCATAAAGCGCCGCCAAGTGCTGGTGGCCGTCGTGGTTGGGCCCGCGCAGGGCAAAAAACACGGCGCCTGCGGTGAGGCCCACGCGGCGGCTGTCGAGCAGCAGCGTGGTGAGCGCCGCGTCGGCAGTGGGGGCTTGCAGCAGGGCGCCGCCGAGCAGAGCCGGCATGTCGGAAAAAAGGATGGGCATGGCCGGGCAAAGGTCGGGGTGGCAGCTTTTCCAACCGAAAGCGGCCGCCGATGCATCGGCGGCCGCTTTCGGTTGGCTAGGGGCGTGGGGGTAGGTGGCTAGAAATCCGTAGGCTCGCCGAGGTAGGCGAAATCATCGATTTCCTGGCCGACGGCCGCCAGCTTGTCGCGCACCATCTTATAGGCAAAGCCACCCAGCAGCAGGTGCACGGGCGGCTGGGGCAGGCGCACGAGCTGGTACATGGCCTCGGCGGCCTTGGCGGGGTCGCCGGCCTGGTTGCCGTCGCGGCCCATTGAATTTTTGAGGCCCACGCCTACAGTGGCGGCGTAGTCGTCGATTTTGGTTTCCAAATACGTGGCTGACTCGCCGGCCCACTTCGTGCGAAACGGCCCCGGCTCCACGTTGGTAACGTGGATGCCCAGCGGCCCAAGCTGCGCGGCCAGCGACTCGCCCAGCCCTTCGAGGGCAAACTTGGAGCCGTTGTAGATGCCCGCGTGGGCCATGCCGATGAAGCCCCCCACCGAGGTCACGTTGAGAATGTTGCCCGACTTGCGGGCCCGCAGGTGCGGCAGCGCCGCCCGCACCACGCGCAGCGGCCCAAACACGTTGACGTCGAACTGGCGCTGGGTTTCTTCTTCCGTAATCTCCTCAATGCTGCCCAGCGAGCCGTAGCCCGCGTTGTTGACCACCACATCGAGGTGGCCGAACGTGTCGATGGCCTGCTGCACGGCGGTTTTCACCTGCTCGGCGTTGGTCATGTCAGCCAGCACGCCCAGGCTCTGGCCGGGCTGGCGCTTGGTAAACGCTTCGACTTGCGCGGGCTGGCGGAAGGTGGCGGCCACGCGCTCGCCCTTGGCCAGCAGCAGGGTAGCCAGCGCCTCGCCCAGGCCAGTGGAGGCGCCAGTGATAAACCAGGTTTTTTGAGAATCAGACATGAGAATAGGCTTGTGGAAGGAGGCGGTAAGACAGGCGGCGGGGGGCTATTGTTTAGTGACAATTACCAGCCACCTGCTCACTTAGCCCCTTGGCCATTCGTGCCATTGCGCCTTTTTAAGTAGTCCGCGTATTCCATATCAATCATACTTTCAGTAACATATTGCTGGACCGAAGCGCTGTACGTTACGGTGGCAAATGCTAGTGCCTCTTCAACGGTGTCAAACTCATCGGCTACCCCATAAGGTAGATTTTCAGGGTCAAGGCGTGAGAATTCTCCTATACCTAACTCGTCTTCACTACCTTCATCAAACACCTCGTGATGAGTCACTGCATAGCCTTCATCACCGCTGCTAATGGTGAGCCATTTTAAAACGGTATAATTAGGCTCATCCCAGTAGCCTAGGAACTGTGCGACTGATTTACCCAAATTCAGTCGGGTTTTTGCTTGAATTTCTGATAGATGTCGAGCCATACTTTTAAAGTAATGCTTTAAACTCGAATTGACGTTTTCACGTTTGCCTAGTACATTTGCTTTGCACAAAATAAGGGGCCAAGCGCTCGGCCCGACCCCTTATCCCAACTAGTGCAGCAAGTGCGCGATGAAGTAGAGGCCGAGGCCTTTAGCTACACCTTTCACGAACTCGCACAGAACTGGCTTCCACCATTTCCGTAGCAGTTGTAATGCAGGTTTCCCTTTCATTTGGATAAGAAGACTGGGTGTTCCTGCACCCACTTCTTGAACCCTCGGTTGTGTCACCAGCCGGGGGTTCGCCGTTTATAGGCGACCGTGTTGGCGGGGTGTGGAC
>Ga0160427_10001882_pt1 | contig 12768 bp, 16 predicted proteins | sample SolpanmetagenomL_FD_108194 | JGI IMG/M metagenome (GOLD analysis project Ga0160427, IMG submission 108194) | Solar panel surface microbial communities from Lawrence Berkeley National Laboratory, California, USA - L | ecosystem: Engineered > Built environment > Solar panel > Unclassified ...
ATCGTTTGTTTCCAGAAACACCTACGGCTGTTGCGACAATCGGGACGCTCATTGCGATGAATGTAGTCTTCTGGCTGGTTTGGAAAGTCCCTCCTTTGTGGAAGGTATTGAACAAATATATGGTCCAAGCCGCTAGCTATCCCTACTGGCCTAGCGTGCTTGGTAATATCTTCAGTCATCAGAGTTTGCCACATCTTGGAGCTAATATGGCAGTGTTATTTGGCTACGGGTTAACTCGTATGTTCTTTGTTGCTAGCTATCATTTGGATATTGCTAACCCATCGCAGTACACGAAGATATTGGCCGAGGTAACTTCCTGGCACTATATCTCACTGGTGGTGTCGCGGGATCACTCTTCTCGTTATACTACCATGTACTTACTAAAAGCCTGATGTTCTACACTTTCGGAGCAAGTGGTGCAGTCTGGGCAACCATGATCGGGTGGGGTGTACTAAACCTTAGTAAACCAATGGCGCCATCAGACTCTTGGCTGTTTGCAGCAGATGCGTCGCGTTGGGCTGTCATTGTGTTTCAGTTCCTTGCACACTTTGCACCTGGTATACAGTCTAGAATTGATGTATACTCCCATCTGGGAGGTGCCCTGGCTGGTGCTCTAGCTGCTTGGGGTCTGAAGCAACAAGCTCTAAAGCGAAAGGAGGAGCAAGAGACACTGGAGCCAGCACCACTGCTGGATTCACCAAGTTCGGTGATAGGACTAGAGGGTCCAAAGAATGCTTGATGGTGATGATATAGTCGTCAAGCATGTTGTGCTTTGCGGCCAATACCGAACGTGCGCCTATAAAGCGCGGCTCCATCCAGCTCTCGCGTCTCGGGTGTTCAAGCTTTCAATTCCGTGGACCTCTGACCTCGGTTTGCAGATTTGCAGACATAGCTGTGAGGGAACGACGCAACATTAAACAACAATGTTGCTGGCTTGCTCGTTCTCCGAGCGGACACCTATTGATGAGAGGTGGGAGGTGGGCTGGTCGTTCTTTCAAACGCTTCGTGACAAAGCTATACGACTATCTGCCAATCACGCTGGTCTGAGAATGCCGCCGAGAATGTCTGCTTCTGGATCAAACAGTGGGCTCTCTGGTGTCTCTTAGCCGGAAGACACAGTTGCACGCGCCTTTATCAAAACCCGAGGCTTCATGGGGATTGGCATAGTCTTCTTATAACAACAAAAGAAACTCCTCTCATCGACCGCTCCGCCGCTCCTTTCATCTCCGCAAAATCCTCCGGTACCGAGTGACAGTTTCTATCTATAGAAGACCTCTGACATCTTAAGAACAGCAGAGCACGATACGGTCATTGGTGTTATCGTCAATATTGCGGTCTCGAGCTTTTGAGCTGGCATGGGGGATGTCCTCCAATACCCAACAAAACTAACCAAGTCCAGATCAACTACGAACTATCTCCCGCGCCCTGCATTGATCTCCTCTCTTTCTTTCTGCTGTTTATCTCTCCCATCAATATATGCCGTTTCCAGCCGTTTATTGACTCTTATAGTTCCGGAAGATCTGAAAGAAGAACGGTGCAATAAGTTCGGGATATAGTACAGTTATCTGGAAGATAACTCTTTGCATCTCAAATATCCACGTGCAATACAAAATTCACGATACTGCTGTGTTTATGTTCTTTCCTTTGTGATTGCGCTGTCATGCTTACCTTTCCTCATGACCGGGTGTCTTGAGAACGGGCCAGACCGACTATAAAAGAGGCAAGCACAACTGGGTTGTGTCGATGTGTCGTCGGCTCGACTTGGACGTGCCTGCCATGACCGATCTACGTTTGACATACTCTCGCAGACTTCTTTGACATCTAGCCGGCTGCTTGTGCACGCTTCCGCCGATCGGTATCTCGAGAACACCATTCACGAGCACCTCATCGCTGAACGGCTATATTGTAATCGACTATCGTTACAAGACTCGTGTGACAATGGTTCAAAGCCCCCAATCTGATTTAGGCATCGAGGATCAATGCAGACAAATATTGCAGTAAGCATTCTGAATTTCTGTTGACAAAGCTACACCTGGCCGATCGTCCAAGTCAACAAGCGCGAGACCTGAAAGGCTCATGTGGCTCTGCTCGGCCAGAAAACCTATGATTTGTTGTGTCGTCACAAGAAATTCATGAATTTGAAGTAACCTTATTGAAGTCAGCCCAGTACTGAAGCAAAGATTATACACCAACCACACATTCAGACAACAAGCACGACCCTATTCCCACTCATATCGGTCTCTTCGCTTCTTAAGCCAACTCGACACCTTCTCATCAACACCTTTTGTCTCGAGCCCAGCCGCAAGCTGGCAAAGAAAGACCCCAACAACAACCAGCAGTGCATAGCGCCTGTCTATCTCGGCAAGGAGAGACCATTCAGAATAAACTAGGCTCTCAAAGCCAAGCACAGCTGCACTCTCTGGAATTTACCCCTCTACATGGACGACGCTATCAAGCTCGACATTGGCAGTGCGATCATGACCATCACCAGACACCTTCCTCGCATTCGTCTAACCCCTTTGTTTTACTCGCGACATACAGTCCAAGAGGTCTATGCCCAAGCACGATTGTTTGGGATCTAAGCTACTTCCAAGCCATAGTACTCTTTTGAGCACTTGTGGCATTCTTCACGCCAGTACTTCCCCGTCTCTAAGCAGTTTGGGAAGATCAAGTATAGAGATCCTACGCCGACGACCAACATTTGCTGATATAACCACTCCACCCGCGCTTAGCCTTTAACTCATCCAGCCTCCAGCATCCGCAAAACATCACAATCCTCTTTTAAGACCCACTGATTAATGATCTCAACTTAGAAGGTCCGAAAGCCTCGATAGCTCGCAATGAATCGACCGTCGTTCCTGGTAGCGCTACAATCGTACTCAAGGAAGATTCTGCAGCGAGATTGTCCGCAGAACAGTCTTGTATACCAGGCACTTCGAAGGCATTCGTAAGCCCTTGGACCTCCACAAGTTCAAAACATTGTCTCAGAGCCACCTTGAAAGCGCAAACGGTCCGAGGCCGGAACTTTACAGCCACAAGCTCAATCGATGGCACGACCTGAAGGTGGAGTCAGCCAATATAAGTCGAAGCAGTAGCGATGAAACTAGCGCATCACTAATTCCTGCAATATTATGTTCACTTTACTTCCGGTGACTTACTCGACCGAAGGTGGCTATACTCGTTAAGGATTAGTACGGATCGTCTGACTAAACTACAGCTAGTTTAAGATTAGAGCCGATGGTGATGATGGCTGTTTCAGCTGACGTTCTTGGTGGTCTCATCTTATCGAAAGCAGATCGGACGATACCAGTCTCTAAGAGGCCTCCAGAAACTTCTGGATTTCAAGAACAAAGCCAGACTGCTGAAAGGATACACAAAATTCCATAAACAATGGGCCAAGGAGACTTCCGGCACTGTTCGCGCCTGACCAGACTAACGTGTACCAACTCAGACATCCATTCCTTATGCTCATTACAGGCTCAAGAGACGCAGGGCCGCCTTTGTATCCCAAAAGGACTTCAACGACCCCGGTTGGCAGGAATACCGACGCGTACCTGGTGGGCGAAATCGCAGATCGATGTCGCACATTACAAGATTTGACCTGGTAAGATAGATATATAGGTTAGCACTGGATGAGAAAAGTGATGATTGAGTTCTGGGATACGAAGAGTGGCGTCCATCAAGGACACGACATCCAAACGCGCACTTTCTGTCTAGGTATCTACAAAATATTTCTAAGCACCTACCACTCTACTCTGCTTCCAACAAAGCCTTGGTCCAATCCCACTGTGCCCACCCCTTCCTAAACTTCTCCACCCTCTCCCTCATTTCCTCATCTCCCCTCTTCCATCTTCCCTGCCTCTTCACAATCTCTGCACCCACATCCAACATACCACCGATAATCTCTCTCGCAAACAAATCACCCCGAGGCCATCTCCGCACATCCTCAACCACGTGGCCCATTCCACCATCCAGCTGGAACCATACATGGAAATACGGCAGCTCGCTCACCAAACTCCTTCGGAAGGACGACTTGCCCCACCCCTTGTCTGTAGCGTTGGCGAGTGTGTTGATGACTTTGCGGTGTTGCGTCCACTCTTCATCTGCTGCGAGTATTGCCTCCTTGAAAAACGCGGGTGCTTGTTCAGCGAATTTGAGCGGTAAGGGGATAGCTTCCAGACTAGCGTGTCTCTTCCTGCCTTCATGGGCGGCGTTCTCGTAGAAGATGACGCCCATGCGCGGCTTTTGCGAGTAATAGAAGCGGGTCAGGCTTTTCATGAAATTGCGGATTTCTTCCCACTCATCGTCGTCACATTCGAGAAGGTTGAGGCGGTGCTGGATTGGTGTGATTGTGGCGCAGAGGCCATAAGGTGTTATTTCAGGGCTGGTGGGTAGAGTGAGGAAGACCCGGGTAGCGAGGGAGACGATGGGTGCGAGGGGAGGTGTGGAGGGTGTGGTATCTTCGTGGGTACAAAGAGGGCAGGAGTCGAGAATACGGCGTGTTTCTCGGTAGTCTGAGATTGCTGTGGCACGGAGGTTAATGGTAGATTTTGGCGCTGATGCGGCAAGCTTTGATGCATTTTCGTCGAGATAGTCGAGGTCGTTCTGTTGAGAGACAGGTTAGTACGTGTAGAAAGGCGAGGGATGTCAAATGTGAGGTTAACTTACGTCGAATTTGGCGTCCTTTGCAATGCGCTCTGCAAATGCTCTGCCTTCGCCGCCAACTTGATGTTTGCTGCGTTTCTCTTGCCTGACCATGTCCTCGATGCTCATGTCTTCATTTTCTTTAACAAGACCTCGTTCTTGCCCTCGCTTGTTGGTGATAGCTGTAACCTCGCCTCCTCGATCGACCATCCTGCTTTCCATCTTATTAAGCACGACCACACCATCGTGCTTATTTGTGACTGATCCTGCTACAGCAGCATTATATTCTGCTTCGATTTTGGCAGCGTCCGGTGTCTTTTTCAATTTTGCCTTCATCATCTGTGCTTTGAGCTTATTAAGTGCTGTTTGATCTAAGGCTACCGTGGTTGCTGGTGCTGGCTTTTCCTTCATGACTGTGCCCTGTGCCATCTCAAACTCGTCCTCACTCTCTTCATCCTGTGATGTATGCTCTTTTCGAACACCAGCATCTAGTTTTCGCTCTTGATAGAAATCACCACTTGGTTTATCTTTGCCAACATAGCCCTCGCCATACCTTTCTCGCCGATCAAGTTCAATCTCTTCCTCCCGTGCATCGTCGAAAGCCCTGAGATCACCAAATCTCTCGATTGCAACATCATCAACCTTTCGCATCGACTCTTCCGCTTGTCTGTAGACTGCCCTGAGTTTGGTCATACGCCACGAAGCCCCGGGGTCTCCAAAAGTGTATTTGACGTCGTATTGTGCAGGCTGATCGAGTGCTGCAGCACGATCAATAGCTTCACTCTCTTCTCCCTGTCGCAAGTCCTTCAGTTGATGGTTCAGTTCTTTTTCATGGATTTTCAGCTGGTAATCCTTTTCCGTGGCTTTGATGTGTGTTGGTGGTGGAGACTGTTTACGCTTTCGTTGAACATAGTCAATGTCAAGTGCTGATGGTGCTTCCATCCAGTTGTCTCTCTGCCGTAAATCAGGCTTCCTCCGTGCCGCAACAGGATCGTCCACACTATCGTCGAGGATGTTTTCTCCTGGAGGCGCTGTATCTGCTTCTTTCTCGACCCAGTCGTCCTCTTCGTCGTCACGATCATCTGCTGCATCTGCGCTTCTTTCTGGCTCTTCGAGTCGTTCCCTGGTTTCTCTACGTTCTTTTTGATCCTTGTCTTCATGTGAACTATGTCTCAACCTCTTCTCTCGATGCCGTGACGCACGGTGCTCGCCATCGTCTGGATGCCTGTGACGCTTGTGATGGTGTCCATGGTCTCGATCTCGATGCTCTCTTCGTCGGTCGCGACTTCTACTTCTTTCACGTTTCCCATCACTTCGCGATCTTGATTTTTCTGCAGCTAGCTCTTTCTCAAAGTCTTCGAGGCCCATCTTGTAATTGTTCTGAAGTATTTCTATTCAATATGACGTGAGAATTACATGTAGATGTGTTTCAGAATTGTGGGCCGGAACTCTCTCCTTGAGCTTTTTCATCCTTCTGTCTTGAAATTACGACCTTTCATCTTTCTAGCTTCTGCCCCGTCTCTTCAACGCGCTTGATCACCTCCTCAGCAGGGCGTCTCAGGTATGGCAACCACTACTCGCCCACAAGAGGCCACCGCCATTGTCTGTATAGGCATGGCTGGCTCTGGTAAAACCACCTTCATGCAACGCATCAATTCCTACCTTCACGCTAAGCGCACCCCTCCTTACGTGGTCAACCTCGATCCTGCCGTCCGTACCGTCCCGTTCGACTGCAACATTGATATCCGCGAGTCCATCGACTACAAAGAAGTCATGAAGCAATACAATCTTGGTCCAAATGGCGGCATTCTAACAAGCTTAAACTTATTTGCTACAAAAGTCGACCAAGTTTTGGGCATTCTGGAAAAGCGATGTGGTGTCATACCAGCGGAAGCACAACCACAAGAAGGCAATGCGAAGCCGAAGGAGCAAGAGAACACAGGTTCGGACATCAAGCACATCCTCCTCGACACACCAGGTCAAATAGAAGTATTCGTCTGGTCAGCCTCAGGACAGATTCTGCTCTCATCTCTTGCTTCCTCCTTTCCCACAGTACTGGCATATGTTATTGACACACCTCGGACTGCTTCAACATCTACCTTTATGTCCAATATGCTCTACGCCTGCAGTATTCTGTATAAAACGCGTTTACCAATGATCCTAGTATTCAACAAGACCGACGTACAAAGTGCAGACTTTGCAAAGGATTGGATGACAGATTTCGAAGCATTTCAAGCAGCACTGAGACGAGAAGAAGAGACTGGTGTTTATGGGGGTTCAGACGGGGGCGTGGGAGGACCAGCAGTTGGTGGGAGTGGATACATGTCAAGTCTACTCAACAGCATGTCTTTGATGTTGGAGGAGTTTTACAGCCATCTCAGTGTGGTTGGCGTTTCAGCAATGACTGGTCAGGGCATTGACGAGTTCTTTACTGCTGTGGACGAAAAGGCCGACGAGTTCAGGAAAGACTATAGGCCCGAACTTGAGCGCAAAAGGGCAGAGCGGGCGAAGGAAGGTGACGAGAAGAAAGAGAAGGAATTATCGAAGTTCATGAATGACCTCAACATGGACAAGAATAGTCAGGCTGAGTCAAAGACAGGGCCAAGCAGGAAGTCGAAGAAAGCACAAGAAGAGGAAGACCACCCGACCATTAGTGACATGGAGGATGATGATGAAGATGCAGAGGATGAGGATCCAGATGATTTTGATGACGATCATTCGAATGACGATAGGGATAATGGACTGACTGGAAGATATAAGAGAGCATTGGCAGACGGTGGAGGAAACGAGCAAGAAGATATGAGCTTCGCACGTTACATCAGAAAGAGCAGCATGAACGGGTGAAAAAGGAATAATATCCTCAACGAGGAACCACACCACCGCCACATGCAAGTTCTGGATAACGACTACACGATATTACGCCATCATGAGGTACGAAATGAGCAGTAGCAATTTGAGGCTATTCGTACATTTCCATCGACATCAAGAAGCCGCATCTGTTTTGAGATTCGCATAACAATATTAACCTGACGAGGTATCAGCGCTCCTCTCTCGGGTCCATAAATGGTAAGCATACGGTTTCCTCCTTGCCAATCCTGGTGATCCTTATCACAAAAACAAATGATGAGCAGCTAGAATTCTGCAAACCTGAAATTTCCACTCATCTCACAAGCAATGTCGTTTCATACCCCGTTGTGGGTCTGTACGATATTGGTTGTGCTGGTGGCTGGAAAGATGTGTTGATTAATTCTCACTACACTTGATCTGATTAATTGTTTTGTGATTGTTCTTATTGACTTGACGTCTACCTTCTTGCAAAGCAACGAGTGTAAGCTAATTTGTTGAAAGTTTCAGGGCTTTTGCGACAGCCACCCGAATAAAGGTCGACGAAAGATGCCATTCCGTAAAGTGTGAGACCTCATGGCAAGTAATGTCCTCAGGCTAGATCACCAGGCATGGACCTTCGTCGCAGGCCTTCATCTAGAGGAGCACAAGGCCAGGCCTAACCAAGAGGGTTGAAATGTTTAGACGCTTTCAAGAATATCCTAGTGACGGATTGTTGCCTCGAGCTTCGGTCCAAATCCCGTCCAGCTCTTACATCACACAATCCAGGTCAAGGAGTACAACATTTTGACTATAAAGAACTTTACAAGCGTAGCTCGTGCACATATCCTGTCTTCTAACCTCTGAAGTATTGCCTAGTACACGCTTCATCTCAGAGACAAGAACAAAATAGGGAGTCCTTTTCGCCCAAGCACGTTGATCATCACCAGCTCGACAAGAACGTGTTTCGAGCAGTCTAACAGTATGAGGATGAATAGACGCTACGCAGCATGAAGAATCTTCTAAGGATGAAGCTAGCCTACTGCTGGCGCTGTCGTTCTTGCGAGTGAAAGAGACACAATAGTAGCAAGTCCGGCTTCCACTGGTGTTTGGACAGACTCGTATAGACATCTTGCTTGGCCAAAACACAAGCATGGTCAAGCTTATCGTTCCAAGTTTTCCAAGTCAAGTTCCACATAAGAACGAATGAACTTTATGGGTTACTATGTGTCTGCTTGGCCTACAAGGCGTTCTCGAACGAGTGAAAGCAATTAGCCAGACACGATCTCCGTGCTATTCTCGATCAAACGTCTTATCTTTGACCCTGTAGCTCACCTCAAGTCTGTTGGCGGTCCCACACAAATACCTTATTACATAATCGGCGTGTGTTGCCGAAAGAGGCAGGTAGGCATGCTTTTTCGACAAGATAACATTTCACAACCCCCTCATTTCCTCCACCATTGACTAGCCTGCCTACAAACTAGCTGCCATGACGCAGTTGAAGATCTTGATACAGATGCAGGGCATGGATCGTGTGATATTGTGCGTGAATCTTTCCGATAAGAGAATGCTGTAGCCTTTTTGATCTCCCTCTGAATTTTATTTGCATTCACACATTTTTGGGATCTTGCTGTGAACTAGACGCTGCCATGCTTCCCCTGTTCATCAATGCCTGCACATTATTTGCGGTCGTGTCAGCTCAATTCGTCTCTCCTCCTACCAATCTAAAGAATAAGACTGGGTATGCAGGCATCAACATCAGATACAAAAATGTGCCAACCGGTATTTGCGAGCTTGATCCTAAAGTTAGGAGTATCGCAGGTCAGTTTCAACTCAGATGCTTTCTGTGACTTATGCTAATACCACAACCAGGCTACGCTGATGTTGGCACAAATGAGCACCTTTTCTTCTGGTTCTTCGAGGGTACGTGCAGATCTGGTGGAAGAGAGATATAGCCCACTTATTCCCTACGCAGCTCGAACAGCTCATCCCAAGCAAGCTCCTTTGACCGTATGGATCAATGGAGGGCCTGGAAGTTCATCTATGATCGGATTGTTCCAGGAGAATGGACCTTGCCGAATCAGCGCAACTGGCGAGGTCGAGAGCAACCCCTATTCTTGGTCAAACGTCTCCAACATGCTCTTCATCGATCAACCAGTCGGGACTGGTTTGTCCTACACCGAAGCCGTGAATGGTTTCTTTAACGGTGGCGACTTCATCACGCTTCCTGCTGGTTCCGATTGCCCTGATTATGCAGACTACTACGGAGGATGCAGCACCCAATCGTACGCAAACGCGAGTTTGACAGCAAACTCCACCCAAGCTGCTGCGCCTAATATGTGGAAGGCTCTACAGGGCTTCATGGGTGCGTTTCCTGCTTATGCCAGGCATGGGTTCCATTTCGCTAGTACGTATCAGCCATACTTTGGCTTTGCTCAAAGCTAACTATTCTAGCTGAGAGTTACGGTGGACACTACGGACCTGTCTTCAACGAGTATTTTGAGCAACAGAACGCTGCGAATATCTCTGGGGCTATGAAGATTAGCCTCGAAAGTGTTGCTATCGGTAATGGCTGGTTCGAGCCGAATCTTCAATATCAAGCATTCTACAACTTTACGGTCAACCCTGGTAATACGTATGATTTACGACCGTTCAACAGCAGCGTTGAAGAGCAGATGTATAATGCTTTATACGGGTAAGTTCAGGCATAGTAGCAGAAGCTGGAGTCGACTAAGCTGTGATGCCTTGCTAACTTTCCTTGTGCTCAAGCCCAGGCAACTGTGTTGATCAGACCGAGTACTGTGCGTCTAGCGGGCTCAATGAAGTTTGCAGTGTAAGTGCTTCTTCGCATCCACGAGGCATATCTACAACTACTGACGTGATCTACACAAACAGCAAGCCGACAACTTCTGCTACGCCGAGGTCGAAGCCCTACTCGACAATATTCCCAACCGCGACGAATACGATATTCGAGAACTACAGCCTGATGTATGTATCTTGGGTGTATACCACTAACCTCTTCCGCTATCTGCTACCTAAGTTCCTCGAATTAGGTTGACTAACCTCTTCATCTTCATCCAGCCATTCCCGCCAAATTACTACTCAGACTACCTAAACACGCCGAAAGTACAGAAAGCCATCGGCGCTTTCGTCAATTTTACAAACAACAACTTCGTCAGCAGCACCTTTGGCACCACTGGCGATGACGACCGCGAATCAGGCACAATCGAAGCCACGCGTGCCCTAATCTCTCAAAACGTTATGGTCGTTTGGTACTTCGGCGATGCTGGTATGTCTTCAAATTCATTTATCCCATTCAGATGTCTTCACTCCTCAACTTGGGCCCAAGCACACAAAACTCATCAAGCTTCTTTCTAGACTACGTATGCAACTGGATCGGTGGCCAAGCCATCGTCAATGATCTCCTCCAACCACCCTTCTTCTCCTCCGCCGGCTTCACCGACATTGTTACCACCGACAACATAACCCACGGTCAGGTGCGTCAAGCCGCCAACTTCGCCTTCGCACGCATCTACTATTCAGGTCATGAAGTCCCCTTCTACCAACCCGTTGTCGCTCTCAGTCTGTTCAACCGCACCATCCATGGCATGGATATTGCTACGGGCACTTTGCAGGCGAGAATGGGAGGCGGGTATGTTAGTGTAGGAACGTCAACTAGTGAATTTAGAGAGGGAAACGTGACTGTGGTTTATGAGGTGCTGGATGGCGCGGAGTGGGTTTATGATGTTACGTTGGGTAAGCCGGTGATGGCTGGGAATAGGACGAAGGTGTGATGTGATGTAACGTGCGAGATGAGACCTGCCTCTCAGTCATATGAAGGTGGCGATAAAGGTGCCTGCCTGACATGGAAGAGAAATGTCCTGGTAAGGGAAGTTCGGATTTGAATATTGCTTGCCATATGGCGCATTTACCTGCTTCTTCTAAGATATAAACAGTAATTCTACCAAGCTCATGATGTGCAGCACTCCCAAATCAAGACTTTCTGGTATGTCCTCTGTAGAATCTCCGCCAATACGCATCAACGAGGTCCACTCGCTGCAGGGCTACGCAACTACCCGAATTCTACATGAGGAACCTCTGCCATATAGACACTCGAAGTCTTCTCAGCTAACAATACTCACTCGCCCAGCGTATACTGTAGTCTATCAAGATCACCTACCTAAAGTCATATCAGCTTTGATAAACCCACCCCTCTTCGTAAAGAATCCATCGCTCAAAGTGATCTCCATCAAGCATGGCTTCCTTCCCATGCGTGTCCGGAACAACGACTATGGAGGCCAGAGGTTAGACTGACGGTTGATTTTGTGCGCACTAAAGATGATTGCACTCGAGAAAGACACTGTGCTTAGCATGATTCATGCCCGAGTCTGCACTTCCTGCTTTTCAACGCCGGCGCTTTCGAAGATGGAGCTCCTTGTGTCGTGTGACCATATGTGATCATCATCGAGAGACTTCTACGACCAATCACATCGTCAAACTATTGATGTCGGGCGCAATTGTCTCACGACGGACTCGTTCAATACTTGCTTGTATATCGAAGTCGTGAGGAAGGACTGCGCTGATGAAAGAGGCAGAGGTGTAAGCGATTGCTAAGGGCTTCAAGGCTAATTTGTTTCAGGGAGGACGATGCTGAACGAAGTTTTGAAAGTTTTAAAAATGGGGAGGACACTCTTCACCACCCCGAATAGTGCCCCGGATCCTGTCGACGCACAAGATCCAGAACTAAGTAAGCGTTAGATAGCACAAGGACTGCTAGCACTGAGTAGTAGCTAGAAATCCTCCAGTACTCGATCTACCACTATCCGTCTTAAGTTCAAGGTGTTTTAGATGTATATTTGAGCGGTGTACGGTTCCCAAGATGAAGAAGAAGAAGCTTTCCAACACGCTGTAATTCATTGTTCCTCATGGCTGCCTTGAATGTGGATTGTATCCTCTTGAATGCAAATAGTATAGTGCCTCAAACTTGCCTCAATCTTCCAAAATATATCAGGATATCGGCTGGATACTAACTCTTGCTCCAATCACGCTTAATTCTTTTGCTTGACGAAATTGATCTTCCTGGCTAACCAACATCCAACAGTCACGCCCTCAACCGTTCCATCGCCTCCTCTCTTGAACACTATAGTCCATTCCCCGGGCGCAGGAGCATCCATGCTTCGAGGACAAGAAAGAAGCCATATATCTTCACCAACATACTTCATCAAATGGATAGGTCCGTTGCCTAAATAGCCAGTAAACGAGCCATACAACATTGCACCCGTACCGGTAACGCTGAACGTG
>Ga0160427_10001883_pt1 | contig 12763 bp, 12 predicted proteins | sample SolpanmetagenomL_FD_108194 | JGI IMG/M metagenome (GOLD analysis project Ga0160427, IMG submission 108194) | Solar panel surface microbial communities from Lawrence Berkeley National Laboratory, California, USA - L | ecosystem: Engineered > Built environment > Solar panel > Unclassified ...
GGGCCGAGGCCCACGCGACGCTGATCCGGCTCGACGAGGGCGGCGCGATGCTCGAACTCGGCGAGGCGATCGACAACGACCGCGAGACGCCGCAGCCGGTCACGCTGGCCGTGGCCCTGCTCAAGGGCGACAAGCTGAGCGACGTGGTGCGGGCGGCCACCGAGCTGGGCGTGACCACCTTTCAGCTGCTGCAGACCCGGCACGCCGACGTGCCCGAGATCGGCGAGCAGAAGCTGATCCGGCTGCGGCGCGTGGCCGCCGAGGCCAGCAAACAGTCGCGCCGGGCTGTCACGCCCGAGGTGCTGGCCCCCATCCCGATCTCGCAGCTGCGGCTCGACGGGCAGGGCGTGCTGGCCCATCCCGGCAGTGCCGAGCGCCTCACCGACCACCTCGACTGGCAGAGCCCGCTCACGCTCGTCAGCGGGCCCGAGGGCGGCTTCTCGGACGGCGAAGTGCGGGCGCTCACCGACGCCGGCTTCGTGGCGGTTACGCTGGGGCCACGCATCCTGCGGGCCGAGACCGCGCCGCTGGCGATGCTGGGAGCGATCGCCGCCACCGGCGTCTAGACCCGGCCTACCGGCGCCTCACCGGCCAGCGCAGCGGCGGGCGCGGCACGCTCAGGCGCTTCAGGCGGGCGCGGCTCAGCAGCTCACGGGTGCGCCACGCTCCCTCCTCGGGCACGCGCCGCAGCAGCGTCCAGGCCAGCATCCGCAGTGTGGCGCTGGTGGCGAACAGGGTGTGGTAGGCCGTCCAGCTCCAGCCGCCCGCACTGGCCCCCGGCGCCGGACCCAGGGCCCGGTACAGTTCCAGCAGCGGCCCCGACACCAGCCCGCCGACGAATCCCGCCACGCCGGTCAGGGCGCTGAAGACCGCGATGAAGGCGGCCCGGTTCTCCCTCGGCGTGGTCGCCAGACTCAGGTTGAAGATGCCCGGATTGATGGCGCTCCAGACCAGCGCGTCGACCACGCCCGACAGCCAGATCGGCCACAGTCGGCCCGGCGCCGCCAGCATCCAGGTGAGCGGCAGCAGCGTGCCCGCCAGGAAGGTGCTCACCGCCAGCACCGGACGGTTGCCCACCCGGTCGGCGAGTCGGCCCCAGGCCGGCGCGAGCAGCAGCGCACTGGCCGCGCTGATGGCGCTCCAGATCGCCACCTGGACGTACGTCATGCGCAGGTGGTTCAGGAAATACGGAATCACGAACGGGGACGCCAGCATGATCGCGAACGCCCAGTAGACCGCGAACACCAGCAATCGCCGGAAGGTCGGGTCGCTCATCGGCAGCGTGAAGGTGCGGCGCATCGGCAGCCGGGCGCTGTCGAGTGGCGGCTCGTCGTGCTTGGACAGCACCACCGCGGCGGCCACCCCGGCCACGGTGGCCGTGAGCAGCACCGCCTGAAAGCTGAACGGCGCCTGCACCCGGTCGAGCCACACGCCCGCCAGCAGGTTCGCCACCGTGCCCACGATGCCCAGCACCCCGGTGCGCAGCCCGAAGTAGCGCCCACGCTCCTTCCAGGGCACCACGTCGCCCATCCAGGCCGTCCAGAGCGCTCCGTTGGCGGCGATGAACAGGCTGCTCAGGGCCACCAGCGCCACCAGCAGCGCTCCTTTCGCCTCGTCGGGCACGGGCAGCAGCGGCAGCAGGGCGGCCAGCACCCACAGGCCGCGCCCCAGCAGCGCCGTGCCCACCGCCACCCCCTTGCGCCGGCCCCGGCGGCCCACCAGCCAAGCGGCGAGCGGACTGATCGCCTGCCCCAGCAGCGGCACGCTGGCGATCAGTCCCAGGGCGGTAGGCGTGACGCCCAGGTGCAGGGCGTATCCGGTCAGCACGCTGCCGGAGGTCCAGTTGATAAAGAACATGGCAAAGCCGCCCTCGATGACCGAGAGGCGCATGGTCCGGCGAGACAGGGTCTCGGGCAGCAGCGGCGGGGAGGCGACCGGGCCGGACACGAGACCGGTCGCGCCTTCTGCGAGCACGGCATCTGAGAGCTTCGGCGCGGCGGAGACGGGGTCTGGGATCGGGGGTTGGGTCATGGGCAGGCCTCCGGCGCATGCGGCGCGAAGCAGGTGTTCCTCCGGCACCGACCCTGCCACTGTACAGCGGCTAACACGCGACTGTATCGATTCAGCCAACGTGGCAAACTGGTCCCGCCATCCTGCCTAGACGTGAACCTGATGAGTGTGAAGAATCGTTAATCATCGCTCATGAAAGCGGTTCATAGTAGAGGCGTGGAAATGATGAGCGCCTTGATCCTGCCTCTGCTGTTCGCCATGCTCGGCGGCGGCTGGGCCTACGTCTACCGTCCCGAACGCCGCCACGCGCTGCTGCTCACGCTGATCCTGTTTCACCTGCTGGGGGCCTGGGGCTACCGCCAGCAGCCCAGCCCGGAGCTGCTGCTGCTGCTCGGCATGCTCGCGCTGGGCATCTTCGCCATGCTGCTGCACACGCTGCTGTACACTTCCAAGCCCGAACTGAGCCGGTAGACGACAGAGCAGTTGGACAGAGGGGCAGGCCGGAACGTTCCGGCCTGCCCCTCTGCCTGTCTCTCACCAGCCCCACCCGTTCGGCTCAGTCGAGGCGGTAGCGGCCCAGCTTGCTCTCGTCCAGCCTCAGGTCCGCCAGGGCCGCCACGTCCAGCCAGCCGTCCTCGAACCCGATCGGCGCGGTCAGCAGGTCGTCCTGCACCTTCAGCACGAAGCTCAGCTCGCTCGGCTCGGTCACGCCCGCCTGCGAGGCCATCAGGGCGGCGTGCAGCGTGCCCAGGCCGGTGCTGGCCTGTGAGCCGATCATCACGCCCAGGCCCGCCTGCCGCGCCCGGCCCAGCATGCCCAGGCTGTCGGTGAAGCCGTTCCTGGCCGTCTTGATGTTCAGGATGTCGATGGTGCCGAACGTCAGCTCGCGCTCCAGATCGGCGGGCGTGAAGCAGCTGTCGTCTCCGACGACCGGCAGGATGCCGCGCGCGCGCAGCGCCGATCGCTCGTGCAAGAGGCGCACCGGCAGCGGCTCCTCGACGTATTTCAGGCCCGCGTCCCGCATCGCCTCCAGAGCCGCCGGGGCCAGCTCGGGCGTCAGGGTCTCGTTGCTGTCGGCATAGAGCATCACCTCGTCGCCGTACTCGGCCCGTAGCTCCGCGATCAGGCGCAGGTCGTGGGCATGGTCGCGCCCCACCTTGACCTTGAGCACCCGCACGCCCGCTCCGATGACGCGCCGCGCCTCGGCCAGCATCTCGGCGTGGGGAGCGATGCCCAGGATGAAGCTGGGCCGCACGCGCGTCTGCGGCCCGAGCAGCTCGGCGAAGAGCGTGCTTCCGGCGGCCTGGGCGCGGGCGTCGTGCAGCGCCATGTCAAGCGCGCCACGCGCCGTGTGGTTGTTGACCACGCTGTTCCGGACGGCGTTCAGGCGCGCCGTGTCGGTGATCTCCAGGCCGACGAGCTGCGGTTCGAGCAGGCGCAGCAGCCCCAGCACGCTGGCGGTCGTCTCGCCGTAGATGGTCGGGCGCGGCGGGGCCTCGGCCTGACCGACCGTGCCGTCGTCGAGCCGGACACGAACCAGCACGTGCTCGGCCACGCTCAGGCTCGACCCCTTGCCCCACGCCAGCTGACCGTGCAACGGCAGGCGGTACGGCACGCCCTCGAGAGCAGCGACCCTGGCGCTCACGTCCGCACCCCCAGCCACGCCGTGATCCGTTCGGCCACGTTCTGCGGCGAGAGCGCGGCGGTGTCGAGGTCGAGGTGACGGTCGGCGGGCAGTGCCGAGAGCACCGCTCTGGCCGCCTGCGGATCGTAGTGCTGGCGCTCGCTCACCACGATGCGGGTCTTGGCGAGCACGTCGGCAGGAGTGAATCCGGCCTCCTGCAGCGCGGCCAGTTCGTCGAGTTCGGCGGGCGTGAAGACCTGCGAGGCGGCGGGCACGGCCTCGAGGGCGCGGCGCAGGTCGGTCTCCCCGCTGCCCGCGCTCACCGCGTCGAAGCGGTCGGCGCGGCCCAGCAGCCGCCGCACGCGCAGCAGGTCGGGCGCGTGCAGCGACACGAACCGCCAGGCCGGAAAGTGCCGGGCCGCGTACTCGGTCTCCTCCTGGCCGCGCAGCCCGTCGAAGACCAGCGGGCCGCTCCAGAGCGCCGGGTCGGCGTGCAGCGCTCCGAGCGCCTGGGCCATGCCGCCGGGGTGCGTCTCACGGTACCGGGCGGTCAGAGCAAAGCGTTCCTCGCGGTCGGTCACGGCCCGGCCCGCCTGCGGCCGGATCATCACCACGTCGGTCACCTCGCGGCGGTCGGGCAGCAGCCGCAGGCCGCTCAGGGCACCCAGGGCGGTGCTCTTGCCCACCCCGGTCACGCCGACCAGCACCAGCAGCGGCCGCGCGGCCAGCGGAAACCAGGGCGCGGCCTCGGGGGCGGCGGGCGGAGAGAGAGACAGGCCGAGCAGGAGGGGGACATCGGTCACGCGGGCAGTCTAGAGCAGGCGATTCGGAGATGATTCCAGCCCGTCTGGAGAAGTCGGGCAGAGAGCCGGCTGGAGAGCTGTACGTGCCTCCGGCCCGGCGCTACCCTGGCGGCATGACCCAGAATCCAGAGTCCCGGACTTCCGGCATGCAGCACCCAGGCGGCGAACGGCCCTGGCTTCAGGGCGTGCGCGACATCTTACAGGAGGCCGTGATGGGCGGCACGCCCGGCCAGGGCACGAGCTTTCTCGACGGCACGCAGGCCGACGGCAGCGGCAACCACGGCCTGATCGCCACCCTCGCCGCCCTGAGTGCCGCCCAGGCCAGCGACCCGACCCCCCTGGGCCTGAGCGTGGCCGCCCACGCCGCGCACGTCGCCTTTCACATGGAGGTCGGCGTGCGCTGGGCGGGGGGCGAGCGCGGCCCCTTCGACTGGAAGGGCAGCTTCGGCAGCGGGCAGGTGGACGAGGCCGGGTGGATGGCCCTCCAAGCCCGCGTGCAGGCCGCCTACGACGCATTGATAATCCTCGAGCCCAGCCCGGATGAGCCGCCGGAAGACACCGCCGGGGGGCTGGCCGGGGCCGCCGCGCACGTCGCGTACCACCTCGGTGCCGTGCGGCAGGTCATCAAGTTGCTGTAGCGTGTCTGCGGGTGCTCCTCTTCCCCAGGCGTTCAGGCTCTAGACTGCCTGCATGAAGTTCACCATCATCGTGCTCGACTCGGTGGGCGTGGGGGCCTTGCCCGACGCGGCCAGCTTCGGTACGCCGCCCGGCGACGGCGGCTCGCACACGCTCAACCACACGCTCGCGGCCACCGGCGCGCAGTTGCCCAACCTGGCGCGGCTGGGCCTGGGCCACCTGCCGACCGTCGAGGGCGTGCCGGACGTGGCGGATGTCGCCGGCGCCTCTGGCCGCATGCGCGAGGTCAGCCCGGGCAAGGACACCAGCACCGGCCACTGGGAATTCATGGGCATTCAGCTGCAGCACCCGTTTCAGGTGTTCCCGGACGGCTTTCCGCCGGCCGTAATGGACGCCTTCACGGCGGCCACCGGCACCGGGTACCTGTGCAACAAGCCTTACAGCGGCACCGACGTGATCCGCGACTACGGCCCCGAGCATCTGGCGACCGGCTGGCCCATCGTGTACACCAGCGCCGACAGCGTGTTCCAGATCGCCGCGCATGTGGACGTGGTGCCCGTCGAGACGCTGTATGAGTGGTGCCGCGCCGCCCGCGAGATTTTGCAGGGCGAGTACGCCGTGGCCCGCGTGATCGCCCGGCCCTTCCGGGGCAGCCCCCCCGACTTCGAGCGGGCCGGAGAACTGAGGCACGACTACTCGCTCACGCCGCCGCCGACGGTGATTGACGCGCTGCACGCAGCCGGCCGCGACGTAATCGGGGTGGGCAAGATTCCCGACATCTACGACCACCGGGGCTTCACCGAGGAGATCCACACCGACGACAACCCCGACGGCATCCGCAAGACCGTGCAGCGCATGGGCCAGCCCTACGACGGCCTGCTGATGTGCAATCTCGTCGATTTCGACGCCAAGTACGGGCACCGGCGCGATCCAGCAGGCTACGGTGCGGCGCTGGTCGCCTTCGACGCCGCACTTCCGGAAATTCAGGCGCAGGTGCCGGACGACGGCGCGCTGCTCATCATCTCCGACCACGGCAACGACCCGACCTGGCACGGCAGCGACCACACCCGCGAGTACGGCCTGCTGCTCGGCTGGCGTCCGGGCATCGGGGCCGTGGACCTGGGCGAGCGGGCCACCTTCGCCGACGTCGGCGCGACCGTGGCCGAGGCGCTGGGCGCCCACTGGGACGGCCCGGGCGAGAGCTTCTGGACCTTGCTCAGGTGAACGCCGGCCAGCCCTTCTGCCCCGGCGCGGCGGTCCGGTGATTCCCGAGGCGTTCAGCTACACCCTGACCCTCGGCGGACGCTACGCCGGCACCCAGGACTGGGTGGTGCGGCCCGACAAGGGCACGGTGGTCGTGCGGGTGCAGAGCGACTTCAGCGGCGCGCTGCCCGCCGGGCGCAAGATTCAGGAGTCGCGCCTTCAGCCGGAGACCGGCTTCAGTCTGGCCTACGCCGAGGCCGACGGCAGCAGCAAGAAGCCACAGTTCGAGACCATTTTCGACCAGCGGAGCGGCATCATCACGCTGCGTCAGGGCAAGGACGAGGCGACCCAGCCGTTGCTGGTCGGTCACCACGACCCGCTGTCGCTGCTGCTGTGGCTGCGGCGCGTTCATGAGCAGCGTCCGGAGGCAGACGACGGCCCGGCGGAACCCGGCCTCCGGCCCACAGAGACTCAGCCGCTGACCGTCCGGATGGTGGGGGGCCAGGTGCACATCCAGCACCTTCCGGCGGGCGAGGTGGGCGGCATGCCCGCGCGGGTGTACTTCCTTCGCCCCGGCGGGGCCTACGTCTACGCTGAGGAGCAGGCGCCCCACCGCCTGCTGCGCCTGATTCAGCCGAGTGACTTCGGCCCGGTCGAGGCGCGGCTGATGTCGGAGGCACCCGCGCACGCCGCCGTTCGCCCCGCCGGACAGGGCCAGCCTGCCCGTCCGGTGCGCGGGCAGGTCGGCAAGCCTCGAAGGCGCGGAAAATAACGCTAGAACAACGAAAAAACACGGCCGCAGGAAAGACCATGCCCACGGCACATCCACCAGACCGCCCGGCGGTCGACACACGACGAGGTTGCCCATGAAAATTCTGCAAGGTGAGGCCGCGAAACAGGCCCTGACGCGCCAGTTTTCCCAGATTCCGGTTCCCGAGAGCGTGCTCGAGCGCAACGAGCGGCTGTTCGGCGAGCGCCTGACGCCGGAACAGGTGGTGACGCGCATCCTCGACGACGTGCGCGCCAGAGGCGACGAGGCGCTCGTCGACTGGACCGAGAAGCTCGACGGCCACCGCCCGGAACAGCTGGAGGTCGGCCCGGCCGAGATCGAGGCCGCGCAGGTCGACGAGAAGCTGCACGCGGCCATCGAGCTGGCGATCACCCGGGTGCGGGCCTTCTACCGCCAGCAGCCCGCCCACGGCTTCCTCAGCCACGACGAGAACGGCGCGCTCGGCCAGCTCGTGCGCCCCCTCTCGCGGGTTGGGGTGTACGTGCCGGGCGGCCTGGCCCCGCTCGTCAGCACACTGATCCACACCGCCATTCCGGCCCAGGTGGCCGGCGTGAAAGAACTGATCGTGTGCAGTCCGGCGGGAAAGAACGGCCAGATTCACCCGGCGATCCTGGTGGCCGCGCGGCTGATCGGGGTGACGCGGGTCTTCCGGCTGGGCGGGGCGCAGGCCATCGCCGCGCTCGCCTACGGCACCGCCAGCGTGCCGGGCGTCGACAAGATCGCCGGGCCGGGCAACCTGTTCGTGGTGATCGCCAAGAAGCTGGTGTTCGGTCAGGTGGGCATCGAGAGCCTGCCGGGGCCGACCGAGACGCTGGTGCTGGCCGACGACAGCGCCGACCCCCGCCATGTCGCTGCCGACCTGCTGGCCCAGGCCGAGCACCTGGGCGCCGAGCCGGTCCTGGTGAGCACCTCGCGCGAGCTGCTGGTGTCGGTGCAGGCCGAGCTGAACGGGCAACTCGAGGCGCTGCCCGAACCCAACCGGGGCTGGGCGCGCGACAGCGTTTCCGACCGCATGAAGATCGTGCTGGCCGACTCGCTGCAGGAGGCGCTCGACCTGTCGAACATCTACGCGCCCGAGCACCTGTGCCTGCTGACCCGCGATCCCTGGGCGCTGCTGGGCGGCGTGCAGCGGGCCGGCGGCGTATTCGTCGGCGAACACAGCATGGAGGCGCTGGGCGACTATCTGGCCGGCCCCAGCCACGTCATGCCCACCGGAGGCACGGCCCGCTTCATGAGTCCGGTCAACGTGCGCGACTTCCAGAACATCATCTCGGTGATCGGCATCAACCCGGCAACCCTGCAGCAGGTCGGCCCGGCGGCGGCGCTGCTGGCGCGCACCGAAGGGCTCGAAGCCCACGCCCGTGCCATCGAGTCGCGCCTGACCGGGCCGCGCCCGGAATAACCCGCCGGACCACCCCCGGAACTGGCCACCTGCACGGCCACAAACGTGCGCAGGTCGGCAGCGGCACAGACGGCAGCAAGGTATCCTGAAGACGTGCTTCTCGCCTTTCTCGCCTTCGTCGTTCTGCTCGCCGGATTCGTGGCCTACGCCGCTGACAACATCGCACGGCGGGCCGGCCGCCGCCACCTGCGGCTGTTCGGCCTGCGCCCCAAGACCACCGCCCTGATCGTGGCGGTGGCGGCGGGCATGGCGATCAGTCTGACCAGCATGCTGGCCTTCTTCGCGCTCAACCGGCAGGCGATCCGCAACATCGAGCAGGCCGACGTGCTGCGCGCCCAGCTCAACGGCCTGAAGAAAGACGTGGTCGCGGTGCAGGCCGACCTGAAGAGCGCCCAGGCCGAGCGTGACAGCGCGAACATCCGCGCCGATCAGGCCCGGCAGGCCAGCCTGAGTGCCGCCGCTCAGCTCACCGAGACGCAGACGGCGCTGAAGGCGGCCAGAGAGGACACCGATATCCTGGCGACGCAGGCCGCCTCGCTCCAGGCACAGGCCAGGGCGTTACAGACGCGCGTGACCCGCCTGAGCACGCTGCGCACCACCCTCGAAGCTCAGGCGCTCCAGAACCGCCGGAAGCTCGCCAGCTCACAGGCCGAGCTGAGCAGCGCCCAGAGCCGTGCCAGCGGCCTCGACGCCCGGCTGAACACGGTGCAGCGCCAGATCGCGCTGCTCGACGGTCAGAACGAGCAGGCGCAGCTCGCCGCCACCCAGGCCAGAAGCCGGGTCGAAGGCCTGCAGACGCAGATTCAGGCACTCGACTCCGCCCGTCAGGTGGTGACGAAGCAGCGCGATCAGGCGGCCTCGCAGCTCGGGCAGGTGCAGACTCAGTTCGGTCAGGTCCAATCACAGCTCGGGCAGGCGCAGGCGCAGGTGAAACAGGCCCAGACCGAGGCCCAGCAGGCGCAGACACAGGCGAAGCAGGCCCAGACCCAGCTGAGCGCCCTCACCTCGCAGCGCGACGCGGTTCGCAAGGATCTCAGCGCCCTCAAGCAGACGGTGGCGGGGCTTCAGGCGCAGTCGCAGGCCCTGAAGAACGACAACGACACCCTGCGCCTGAGCCTCAGCAGTTCGCAGGCCGACGTGAAACACCTCGAGGACGAATACAGCCGCGCCACCAGCGAGCTGAGCGCCAGCCGCAACACCGAGCTCAGCTACTCGAAGAACAGCGTCGTGTACAGCGGCGTGGTGGCCTCGGTGCGCAGCCTCGACGGCTTTCTCGACGCGGCCAGCGCGGCGGCCACGGTGCGCGGCGCCAGGGGTAACCCGGCGGCGCGGCTGGCCCCGGCCTCCAGACAGGTGCTGGAGGCGACGCTGCGCGGTCTGAACGCCAGCACCTACGTGCTCTGCCGAGCCAGTGGCAATGCGGCGGCCGGCTTCGCCGTCGACCTGACCTGTGACGCCCGTCCGAACACCCTGCTCTACTCGCACGGCAGCGTCATCCGCAAGGCCACCATCAATCTGCAAGGCGACGATGAGGCCCTGCGCGGACAGCTTCAGGACCTGATCGGCGACGCGGTGCTCGACCTCACCCGGCGCGGCGTGCCGCTCGAGAACGTCCTGAACGGCGGGCTGAACACCGCCTCGCTGTACAGCCTGCTCTCACGGCTGGCCGCGAGAGGCGGCAGCACCGCCGTGGTCGGGGTGATGCCCAGAGGCGACGTGAAGCCCAGCAGTCAGGTCGATCTGTACGCCGACATCGTGCCGTAGCGCGACCTGTTTCTCAGCGCGGGGTCGCCCAGCACACCAGCGGGCCGTCTTCCTCGCTTCAGCTCTCCCCCACCTGCACGAGGCCGCACTTTTCCAGCACACGGGCGCTGGCCCGGTTGGTCCGGGCCGTCTCGGCCGTCACCCGGCTCACCTCGGGGCGGGCGAGCCAGTACGGCAGCAGCGCCGCCAGCGCTTCGGTGGCGTAGCCCTGGTTCCAGGCGTCGGGGTTGAGGCCGTACCCGATCTCCAGATCGCCGTGGGCGTCGGGGTCGCCCTTCTGCCCGATCAGACCGATGGCCTCGCAGCCGCGCCGACGAATCAGGATGAATTGCCCGCCCGCCGCTTGACCGACGGCGTCGTCTCCTGGCTGCGGCGTGCTCGATGCCTCTGTTTCGAGGAGCGCCGGAAAGAACCCGAGCGCGTCGCCGGGCCACGCGGCGGGAAAAATCACCGGCTGTGGCCCGTCTGGAAGCGCCAGGTTGGCCTGAAACGCCGGACGCTCCAGCCGTTGCCGCACGACCGAGAGCGGCAGTTCGGCCAGCAGCAGCCGCTCCGTCGTCAGCACGTGGGGACCGCGCGCGCAGAACTGCCGCTCCTTTCACCGGTGGTGAACCGTGCATCTGTAAGGGCTGCGCTTGTCATTTTCTACCCCGTAGCCTAAACTGCCGGAACTTCAATTGAAAGACGTGCCGGGTCGGCTGCTTCGACCCCCGCGCCACGGCAGGTGACCTATGTCGGTACTTCAGATTTCCACGGCACACCAACTCGCGCCCAGACCGGTACTGGAACCGCTTCACCTGGTTCAGACCGCGCCCGCGAAGCGGCGGCTGATGCTACTGGCCGACTACGTTCACCCGTTCGTGTACCGCAACGGCTTTCCACAGGGCGTGCCCGACGTGGACATGGTGCTGGCCGCAGGCGATCTGCCCGGCTATTACCTCGAATACCTAGCGACCAAGTTGCCCGTTCCGGTGCTGTACGTGCCGGGAAACCACGAGAACGAGTACGTCAACGAGGGCGACGGACGGATTCCCGCCCGGGGCGTGACCAATATCCACGGCCAGATCGTGACGGTGGCCGGGCTACGGATCGCCGGATGGGGAGGCGTGCCGCGCTACCGCGAGAACGGAGAGGGACAGTACAGCCCCCTTCAGGCCCGCTGGGGGCTGGGCATGCTGGCCCTGCGCGCGCGAAAGGGCGTCGATATCCTGCTTACGCACGCGCCGCCGACCGGCCCACATGCCGGGCAGGACTATGCCCACCGGGGCTGCGCCGCCATCCAGACGTTCATGGACAGAAAGCACCCCAAGCTCGTCATTCACGGTCATATTCACGAGTACGAGGGCAAGAAGCTCGACTACACCGACGAGAGCAGCGGCGCAGAGGTAATGAACGCCTATGGGTACCGGATCGTCGAGATCTGACGTTCAGACAGAGGAAAAAGAATCCGCCGCCTCAGATTTAAATCTGAGGCAGCGGGTTCTGCTTTGACTGCGGTACGTCCGGGCGGCAGGACAGGCAAGTCATATCTCCCCTGTCCCACCTTGTCTCAGTCGACGACGAGCCTCACGTCCACGTTGCCGCGCGTCGCCACGCTGTAGGGGCAGGTCTGGTGGGCGTCATGGACCAGCTTCTCGGCCAGCTCGCGCTCGACGCCCGGAATCGTCACGTGCAGTTCGACGTCGAGGGCGAACGACAGGCCATGCTTCTGAAGGCCCACGAGCGCGGTGACGGTGCTGCCGCTGGTGTCCACCTTGCTGCGGCGGCCCACCACGCCCAGTGCCCCCTGAAAGCAGGCGGCGTAGCCTGCGGCGAAGAGCTGCTCGGGGTTGGTGCCCTCGCCGCCCTGGCCGCCCATCTCGGTCGGCACGCTGAGGTCGGCCTTGAGGTGGCCGTCGCTGCTCTCGACGCTTCCGGCGCGCCCGCCGTGGGCGGTGGCCTGAGCGGTGTAGATGTTGTTCTGGGTTGTCTGAGTCATGGTGAAACCTCCGGGCCAGAGTCTGCACTGCGCGTCTGACGTGAACGGTGAATCAGGCACGCTTGCGGCCGGACACGAGTTATTTACAGCGAATGTCCATGCCGAAGTACTGCCGGCTCAGTTTGGCGTAGACGCCGTTGTTCTGCAGCGTCGAGAGGCCCGAGTTCAGCTCCTTGACGAGGCTGCTGTTGCCTTTCTTGACGGCCATCGCGATGCGCTCCTGAAACAGCAGATCGCCCAGCTGCAGCTTGCCCTTCTGCGCCTTGACCACGTCGATGGCGCTGAACTTGTCGCCCACCCAGACGTCCACCCGGCCGGCCATCAGCGCGGCCTGCGCGTCGGTGTCCTTGGGGAAGGTGCTTACCTTGCCGATGCCCGCCACCTTCTGCACGTTGTCGAGGTAGGTGGTGCCGACCTGCACCGCCACGCTCTTGCCTTTCAGGTCAGCGGCGGTCTTGGGGCCACCGACCTTCGAGACGACTGCGCCGCCGGTGCAGTAGTGCGGGTTCGAGAAATCGACCGCCTTCTGGCGCTCGGGGGTGATGCCGTGCGA
>Ga0160427_10001884_pt1 | contig 12762 bp, 15 predicted proteins | sample SolpanmetagenomL_FD_108194 | JGI IMG/M metagenome (GOLD analysis project Ga0160427, IMG submission 108194) | Solar panel surface microbial communities from Lawrence Berkeley National Laboratory, California, USA - L | ecosystem: Engineered > Built environment > Solar panel > Unclassified ...
ACTCTGGGACTTTTTCTGCTCCGGCCAAGGCATGAAGGATTTCGTCGTCGAGGAGGTCGACGTAAGCTTGGTCGGCTGGGGTGAGGGGACTTTGGTCGTGTGTACGAAAGTATGACATTATTGGTGAGAAATAAAGAAAGGCAGAGTATTGTGGGTCGTCTTGGGGCCTTGGAGGAGAATGGGGTGGCTATTTATGCGAGGTGATTGTCTTATCGTGTGCAAGGTAGGACAAGTGCGACGCTGTGTATGCAGTAAGAGTTGTGTGATGAGCGTTTGCTGACCATGTAAGCGGTGTATTGCTCATTGTCACAGTAGAGTGGTGTCATTGTTGAATGGCAATTTGCATAAGCTGACTATCACCATCATACAGATATATCAAATCGTCGCTGACGTACAATCTTGACAGCGCACTAACCATCGACTCAAGCTGTTAGAAGAACACAACATGTGCGAGCAGCGCACCTGCCATGCTGACAGCTTGTTCTCGCTCATGATCTGTCCTCTGCCGTCTACTCGGACCTCTACGCATACCACACATGGACGTCTACTGACTGCTCCTCGTTCGCCCGGGCAAATGCAAAGCTGAAGTACTCTAACCAGAAATACGTTTGGTGAGACCAATCAGCCATTCTCCCTACGCGATGGGCCACGATCAATTTGCCTTCCCTTCCTCTCCAGTAGCACTCTCCTCCCAGGAGCACCAACTTCTGGTGCAGATTGGGCGACAACGCGCAAAGGTCGCTCGACAAGGTACTCTGCAGCAAGTTCCCTGCCTCTCTGTGGGTTCAGAGAAATCAGGTACTTTAGCATATCCTCGGCAACTTCCTCTCTTGCGTTGTCCATTACCCAGCCTGCATACCAGAGTACGGCTTTGCGCTCGAATCTGCTGATTCGAACACCAGCACTCCATTGGGTCCTGTTGCCTACTGTGGTGGGTATTAGTGCTTATTGTTGGAGGAAGGACATGTAAGAGGAGGTGGAAGGGAAGCGAAGAACAACTTACAGCAGACACGAGAGTACACGGAGTATGCTGGAGCGGGAAGGCTGTGTGTCTGGCAGAAGTCTACAAAGTGTGTCATCAGTAAGTGTACTTGAAGCGAAGAAAGAGAGAGAATGGTGACAACGACATACAGTGTAAAGCCCTCTGCCAGTGTGGTGCCAGCGTGTATAAGCGAGACTTTTCAGCGTCGCTCATATTCTTGGAGGAAGAAATAGTTGTTGTGCAAAGGCTGCTGAAGTATGAGCTATTATGTTTTGAGATCAAAAGAAGTTGGGCTCGGTTTTATACCTGCTGGAGTCTGTGCAACCCACCACTATGTCCCACAGCCACACCTGGCGGAAATATATATATAGTTGTGTGACCTGCATCGGACAATTGGACTGATGAGGCAGTTGCATGCGGTCATTGTCGTACGGGCTGCCGCTCTGACGTTGCTTCTCGATTGAAGCAGACGGTGGAAGGTCCGGTAGGTCAACGTTTAGAGTTCTCACGACTCCTCAGGCGCATCACGAGGAGGTTCAGTGCCTGAAGCTGATGATGAGAATACCGTTCATGAGTTCGTACGAGAGTGTGCTTAGACAGCCAGACCCTAGATGCTCATCGTACAAAGGCGAGTTTGCCACAGTCAGACGGCTGCTCTAGCGACGAAGTGTACCTCTCTGAATGTTGTCGGAATAGTAGAAGCGCCATAGTCCATGGCTACAGTGGACGCGTGCCATCTGCCTTAGATCTAGAGGACACCGACTGCTATTGATTGTCGGGGAACCCCTACGAAGCTCCTGCTCATGTGGAAAAACAGAGGCTGAAGGTCGTTTATCAATATAACATACTTAGTCTCTTCGAACTTCCTGGCAGGCGAGTGGGGAGACGAAAGCAAGATAACAGTTCAGTTAAGGCTAGACGTCGTACAATGGTGTTCATGTTTCTCAGACCTTGTGTAACCCGTTGATATTAGTGACTTACAATTCAATTTTGTCCTTTGAAAATTTGACCTGAAAACATCGTCCTGGCAGTGGATGATGAGAGTGAGCGAGAACCTTAGCGACGGCAGGCTTCATAGAGAGGATACGACAAGTTTCCTCGCGTTATGTGTTTTTAGATCGCCTCGTGCGATGAGGAAGGTGTCTCACAGTCGCACGGAGCACATAGATTGCAGTAACTGACGTATCGTTCACCTCGAAGCCCACTTGGCGCAAAGTGGTTATGTGTAATCACGAAAAAATATGCCAAATACAGAAGCTCGTATATCGCTCTTCGCACTGCCTGACATAAGTCAATGGAAGCAAGACTGCTGCCCCCTCAACCGATCAGATCATCTAAGCGCCTATTATGCGAGTAGTGATGCTACTTCGGCAGCAATCAACTGTCGCAGCTTTGTGTGACTCTGTACTCATTGGCAAAAGCGTTTATCTGTACCACCTTGCATGATACTTTTAGCATGTCATCAGCCTATCGCACTCACGCTGATCTCTCCTCTATTATTCCACCTTGACCTTATCCACAACCATGTCCCAGCACATCTCAGAAGCCAGCTTCCAGCACAACCCAACAAAAGCACAACGCGACGCCAACTCTGCCGCCGAAGCCGCACTGAACATAGTTATAGTCAATGTTCCCGAACCAGCTGATGTCGAAGCAGCACAGGAAGCTGCATTAGAGCTACTCAGTGTGCTTGCAGCAGATGATTCGGAGTCAGCACAGGTTGAGTATCAAAAGTTGATAGCAGTCATCAACGGCATGCAGACGGTGGAAGAAGTTAACTTGATATTCGAAAGGGCGCAGGGGATGCTCCCAGTAGACTTGCACAATCCTACGGCGCTGGAGATGGTGCATGATACGGCGTTGAGAGAGAACCTGACGAGGATGTTGGGTGGTGTGTGGACTCATGCAGAATGGCAGAGTCTGACGAGGAGGTTGAGGAGGAGACTACTAGAGTTGCAGCCTCGTCAAGCATGACAACCTTGGAAGCAACTACATGACTACACTGCAGAGTATAGAAGGTTGCGAGAGGCACGAGCACATTACGACAGATAGGCTACGCTGGAAAACAGTCAGTAAACCTACAACCGAATGTACAACACTAGATATCTGGGTTTGTACAATACGACAAGCCCAACACGATAAGCTCGTGATACATGAGCTGAAGCAAGATAAGTATGCTGGTCTGCCATGACAATGACAGCAAAGCATGCCAGCACACATCACACAGATACCTTATCGAAAGCCGATCAAGTGCTCCTTCTCAAAGACATAATGTTGGGTTCATACCGCCTCACCTGACTTTTTAGCAAGCAAACAATGTCGTCTCCAGTGTCACCACCAAAATACCTCACGCGCTCTGCCGAACTGGATAGACCAACGCGACCAAAATATACCGCACGATCATTTACAGACAACTCGACAATTCGACCAGCATACCACAGTCACCTCTCCACTGAAGATAACGGCAGTGAACCAGCACCCTACATCATCGACAGAGAACGTCTACAGCCGTAGCTCTTCACCCACGCTAGCACAGCACGATGAATACACTATCACAGTCGAGCGCTACCAAGCGGCCCGCCGCGCTCTACCCAGTCATAACTGTATAGCACGTCTACGTGCAGCTCACACCGATCTCGGCAAGGCAGTGAGGATTAAACCTTACATCCACCTGTTTGACGGACTTCTCGCTAAGCTCCGTTCAATGCCCACGGCTGCGGAGCTTGATGAGGTGAAGGAAATCGGACGGGTGACAGTGGTAAGAGATGGGCAGAGTCCGTCTGCTTGGCAGTTGAGACAAGAGATCAGGGCGATGACTAGGGCTATTGAGATGTGGCAGGAATTTGAGTGTCGAGAGATCTGGCAGGAGTTGACGGTGCAAGCACGTAATGCTATCGTTGCGATGTCGTGTTTATGATATGCTGAGTATTATATCATGCGCGAAGACCAAAACACTACCCTTGACAGAACCAGTGGCACCAATGGCAGGCTTTTCGGAAGGACGTACTAAGTAATGCGAAGTAGTCAGTAACGCATGTATTTCCAAAACTGTTGACTATGTGCCGATGAACATCAAAGGAAAGTTAGTCCTGGGACAGCAAAGCTGTACCTAGAACACTCACTGTCAGTATATGATACACTACACACGTTTGTGAACTTACCAAAGACTTCTATTTTGACCTTGCCCTCTTCTACACCCATACCAATCAGCGTCTGTTTGACATCAGTCATGAATGATCCAGGACCGCAGACGCGGTATTCCGTTCTGCCATTGCTCAGGTGCAATTCCTTCTCTGGATCCAATTTATCCAGGTTCACTCTACCCACGAAATCGTAACTTGTCTGTTTGTCATCTTCATGATTGAACAGTCGAATTCGAAGATTACTCAGATCCTCTTGCAAGTCTCGAACATGGTCACCAAATGCTTGCAGCTTCGAGTTTCTCGTACCATGGATCCACGAAACAGGTGCAGTATGCTTCTTTTCAGCCAGTGTCTCCAAGATAGATACTAGAGGTGTGAGTCCTACACCAGCAGAGATGAGTACAACAGGATAGTCGATTGTCTTGCTGGCATCAAGGCAAAAGTCTCCACGAGGAAAAGAAACTTGTAACACATCTCCTACTTCTTTCCGATCGTGCAGAACCGTTGATATGTAGCCTGGATGTGTGGGTGCAACAGCTTCACCAACGTTGGGTGCTTCTTCTTTCTTCACGGTAATTCGGTAGTAGTCCTTGTTCGGTGCACTACTCATTGAATACTGCCGTGACTGCAAGTAGTGTAGATCTGGGACGTCCGTCTGGACTGAGACGTATTGCCCTGGTAGAAACCTTGGTAAAGCCTTCTTATCTTTCGGCTTGAGGTAGAAGGACGTAATGTATTGAGCTTCTTTGACCTTCTTTGCGATCTCAAAATCTCGCCAGCCAGTCCAATCACCAGCCTCTCTCAGCATGTCCTTCTCCATCTTTATCATGATGTCGGCAAGCTGTTTGTATGCGGCAGTCCAAGCATCAAGGATTGGTGGTGTAAGAGCTGATCCTAGGATTGTGCCCATTGCTTTTAGCAAGTATTCACCCACAATGTCGTACTGCGACTCTTGAATGTAAAGGGAAGCATGCTTCTGTGAGATCTTGCTCACAGCTGGGCCAAGAGCTCCAAGGTTATCGATATTCGCCGCATAGGCATAGAGGGCATTTGCTAGAGCTTCAGCTTGGTGTCCTCGGACTTGATTGGCGTGGCTGGAATGAAGCGAACGGCGTCAATTCTGAACAGCAGGGGGAGGGCAGGTGCTGACATACTTGAAGATATTGTTCAGGTCTGATACATCGTGGAGAAGAGTGCTGTAAAATTCTTTCGTGATAGCAGCCCCATGTTCCTTGCAGGCCTGTTACTATGATGTTACATGGAAAATGATGTTCGGTGGTGTGCTCACCTTGACAACAGGCACAGTGGCCTTGATTGCTTGAACTTGCTCTCCCGTGAGGCTCATCTTGCAATTGAGATCTGAGGCTTCGAAAGCAAGTATAAACACCTCATGTCATACTACCCTCAGTGCTTCCACTGCTCCCACGGAATCCGCCCTCGCCTTCGAAGGCGTGGATTGTCATCCGAGTCCGAGCACTCCACCTTGCTGCATTGCCTTAGTACAACAGGAGAGAAGATAGGCGGCGTCCGTATCATCCGAGGAGATGATGTGCGAATGAAGTCAGTTTACAGCCACGTGGAAGAGAAAGAACGTCATCTCGGGTCAATACAACGCGATATAGAACGAAGTCGTGACGGTGTACTTCGTACAGTACAACCTCAGAGGAAGTGTGTAAGTTTTTACGAGCTTTCCCTGCCAGGCTTATCGTGTCAATTTGCAAGCTTTAGCACCACACGACTATCGCTCATTAGTAAAGTATTCACAAGATGGCGCCGTCCCGCTTGATACTTATCCAGGGAATTTCAAGTATCGTTCCTCCTTGACCTTGCGATAAAGGGTGCTTAGAGAAACACAATCCCCTCATAGTTAGGCAGTTTCCTTTTTGGGTAGTTGGCAGGGGATTGTTGTTTTCGCACGTCCTATCAAAGCTCATGTATCACTAACCTGAGGAAGGTGACTCATCTGGGGTCACTTGTATTTCTCGAAACACTCTTTATATTTTCGTTCTTTTCCTCCTCCATTCCCTGCTGAAACGTAGCAGCATATCGTCCAGTCGTACACACTCAGTTCATATCCGTCGCTTATACTTACTATACTCTCTCGAACCATCGCAATGTCTTCCTACAGAATCCTCGTCCTTGGCTCCGGCATGGTGGCTCGGCCATGCGTGGAATACCTATCTCGGAGCTGCAGAAACCGTATTACAGTCGGTGAGTGTACAAAGCCCAAACTTCGTTGTCCTATCGATTCTAATCAGCTCAAGCTTCACGCACGCTCGAGACGGCCGAAGCTCTCGTCGCAGGTCTTGATCGCTCGCACGCAGTGCGTCTTGATGTAACAGATCAGCAAGAATTAGACAAGGCAATAGCAGCCTCGGATGTTGTGATTTCGCTTGTACCATTTGTATTGCACGTGAAGATTATCAAGACTGCTATCGCTATGAAGAAGCATGTTGTCACGACGAGCTATGCTTCTCCAGCCGTCAGAGCACTCGAAGCCGACGCAATCCAAGCTGGCGTGGTACTCATAAACGAGGTCGGTGTGGATCCCGGAGTTGACCACCTCTATGCGATCAAGACGATCAATGAGGTACACGCAAAGGCTGGGAAGGTAAGTGTCCTTACATCCTCTTCCTCTTGAGTTTTCTGTTGACATTGGCAGATCAGAGAGTTCTACTCATATTGCGGAGGCCTGCCGGCGCCTGAGCACTCGTCCAATCCCCTCGGCATGAAGGTTTCCTGGTCGCCCCGAGGAGTACTGCTGTCACAGTGCAACTCAGCATCATTCCTGAAAGATGGTCTCCATGTCGTAATCCCAGCAGCCGAATTGATGGCTAGTGCAGTGCCATATCATGTTGCGGATGGATACAATTTTCTGGCATACCCCAACCGCGATAGTGTTCCGTTCAAAGAATTCTACGACATCCCTGAGGCAATCACTGTTATTCGTGGATCACTGCGATACGACGGTAATCCTCAACTCACACGCGCACTTCTCAAATCAGGATGGCTAGACACAGATGTGAAGACATGGCTACGTCAGTGAATGACGTGGGCGCAGATAACAGCAAGGCTCACCGGGGCTGCAGATACCGACGAGAGGTGAGTCCAGTCCGGTTTCCTCAACAAACACATTCACTGAATCAACTTTCGATAAGCTCTATTATCTCGAGCATTCGGCAAGCATGTAGCTACGCTCCACAAAATGAGCTGGACCTTATCATATCAGGATTTCGCTGGATGGGCTTGATGTCAAACACGACTGCTGAAGTTCAAGCCACACTTATCGATACTCTTGCCAAGCATCTTGAGAAGACAATGAGCTACCTGCCTGGAGAAAGGGACTTGGTTATGTTACAACACAAGTTTATCATTGAATGGTCAGATGGCAGTGTTGTGGGTGAAGACTTCTCAATCTCTGTCGTACGGCGCTGATTATTCAACCAGGAAACCCGGACCTCTACACTTGAACTCTTTGGAGATTCTGAAGGACGGTCGGCCATGTCTGTTTCCGTTGGTGTCACTTGTGGCATCGCAACACAACTCTTGTTAGAGGGTCACAAGTCCTTTACGACCCCTGGACTGATCATACCATACAGCACTGAGATATGCGAGCCTATCAGAGAATTAGTCGAGCGTGAAGGTGTCAAGCTGATTGAAAGGAAAATCTAAAGCATCCGTGGAAAAAGATGTGAAATTTGGGCCACGTGTGGCAGGCGTGAAAGAACATCATCTCGGGTCAATACGACGCGGCTCTGAGAAGGTGGTGAGCGCAGAGTGAAGCTATAGGGAAAAGGTATACTACTAAAATCGTAGGAACTTATTGAAACCTAAAAAGACATTAAACTCCTAAACACTCCCAATATCAAACTATATATAAGTATACCCTAATCCTCCTCAATCTTATTTTCCTTCTTATCGTCCTCCGTTCTTACAATCTTACCCTCTTTCTTCGCCCTCTTCTCCTCAATCTTCTTCGCCTTCTCTCTATCCTTGTCCTCAATCTTCTTCTTCTTTCTTTCCTGCTCGTCCTCAACCTTTTTCTTCTTTCTTTCCTGCTCGTCCTCAACCTTTTTCAGCTTTCCCTCTTGTTTCCTCCTCTTTTCCAGTGTTTTGGGATCATGCAGCGCTTCAAACAAGTCGATAACGTGAGTTACTACACTGTTTCCGAGACCCAGCTCGCCTGTCTTCGCAGAGTAGCCGCTTTGCTCTGCCATGTATGAACCATAGACTTGCCGAGCAAGTAGAACTTGTTTCTGGCAGTCCGAGAGCATGGCCGAAGCCATTGATTTGTACATGCCGAGGAAGGGATAGGCCATTAGACCAAACATTGCTATGATGAGTTCAGTACGAATACTGGATTGAAAGTGGAGCAAAGTGTTTAACCGTACCTGCTCCTGGATTGGCAACTAAGCCGACAGTGGCTTGTGCAACACCTTTTGAAAAGCCACGGAGGCCGTCCTGCATCGCGCCCTGGTATGGTTTGACGACTAAACCAGACAGACCATCGTAGAAGCCGTTGACAAATGTCTGCAAACGATCATGTTAGTTACCACAGTAGGCAAGCAAAGTTGAGTGAAGCAAATGTGCTCATCACGCCATTGACGGATTCAGGGAACGCTAGGCAGAACCCACTTTTCCAGCAACAACACCTCCACTTTTCCAATCAGTCACTCGGCCATTGTCGCGGACGTCGTCCCCGACTAGAGCTGGCATGCGACGTAGACCTTCGGACAAACCCAGAGGCATATCCACAAGCGTGGCTTTTGGTAGGGCTCCCATCATCCTGCCAAATCCAAGCCCGACCGACTTTGCGGCATTTGCCGATGCGTTTCCTTGACGCTTTGCACCGAATGCGTTTCCATTGTATGCCTCGACTGGACCCATGACAAGTTGGGAGAGACCAGAAGCAACTTCACTTGTGGTGTCAAGGAGGACAGCTGAGCCGGCGGTGACCGGATCCCAGCGAAGATTGTCAATGTAGACTGGTTTTGTTTGATACCTAGATTGTAGAATTTGCAGTGTCAGCAGCTTGCTCTCATTCAGCCTCGAGCTTTGCGCATGTCACTAACAGTTTCAAGTGCTTTGCATTGATCTTTCTCCGCTCTACCAAAATGAAAGCTGCTTTGTCTGAAAGTTTAAGGTCGAGCTTTGACTGCTTATAGGACCAAATAGCAACCTCGCCTGGTAGCAAGTCACACACCATCTTATCCACAGGGAGATTTTTGTTGAAGGACTCAACAGCCGCCTGGACTCCAGTTTCCATCTTCATCTTCTGCGCAATATCGGATGCTGCTTTATGCGCTTGCTCGGTCAGACACGCTCTAATTGCTTCGGCTAAATTTGTTTCGTTGAGATTCTTGTTGTGGATAGGTAGAGGACCTGCATTGGCAGCAGCAATCATTTGACCCCAGAACTGTTGGCTATTGGACATTATGTGTCAGCATCATCAAACCAGCATCTTATAGTAGCTGAGTAAAGGCGCAACTTACTCGCCGAAGAAAGGAACAATCGCCGTAGGCGTGCCATTGAGAAGGCCGCAAGCAGTTGTACCAGCTCCTCCGTGATGGATTACACATGAGACCTGTTTGAAGAGCCACTCTAGAGACTAGTTAGACTGATTGAGCTGGGTGTTGCAGCTAATGAGATTGACCAACCATGAGGACAATCGCCCAGAAAGAATACATCCGGATCCTGTGCTTCTTCGGCACCCAGATTACTCCATCCGCGTGATATGATGGCCCGCACACCGCATGCTCGAACAGCACCAAGCAATGTTCGTGTCATCTTGGCTGCATCCTCCATGACTATACTGCCAAAGCCAATGTAAATTGGTGGAGGCCCTTTCTTCAAGAAGTCGTCGAGATCTTCTGGAGGTGTGTATATGGGGTCCTTTCGGAAGAAGAATCCACAGACGTCTGTTCTTATTAGCTTCGAGCCTATGAAGAATGCATAAAGACGGTAAGAACGTACCGATATAACTTGGCCAGTCTGAGGCTCTTGGTACAAACGCGGGAGACCAACAGTAGGTAAAGGGCACCTGCAAGTACTCGAGCAAGACGGCTCCCATGGTGATTGGGACTGGCTCCAAGCTTAGTGTCATCTTCCGCCAGGCATTAATCACGCCTGAGAGACTGTGCAGACATAGTTAGCTAAATTGTCGACAACCAAAGATTTCAACTCGCTTCTTCGTCCCTACCCTTGCCAGGTCAGCAATTCGATCAACCTATAGGACAACATGTTTGTATTATGTGGGAGAGTGTCCGTTCGGCAGATGTTGGCGAGCGGGTGAGGATATGCTGTTGTAGCACTCCATGGCATGGTGAACATCAAGTGGCAAGGTATACTTAGAGCTTGGGCACAATGCACATGAGCGAAACTAGGCGGGTTCGCGATGATGGCGTCTGCTATAAAAGGCACCTTTGTGTCCGGGTCCGGCTGTATGCAGGAGTTCCAGCATCCGTCCAGCATTTCGTATATCATCTTTCGTTTTTTTGCAATCTCACCACTCTTGATGGATTCAAATTTGGGAATGATGCCGGGATTTTTGACCATATACTAGATTTGTTGGTCAGTCTGGGGCAGCGTTGTTTTTCGTACTTGCAACTTTTACGCACAGCCATAAGGGAAGACGGATCACCACCGATGGGGTAGAATTCAAGGCCACTCTCCTTGACAAAATTCTCAAAACAGTCGTGTGTGGCGATTCGAACGCGATGGCCCTCGGCTTGTAGCTGAGTTCCAAGAGCTATAAAAGGCTGAACATCTCCTGGTGATGGTGTTAAAGGCATTATGACAACGGCGGGCGGAAAGATTGATTATTTACCTCTACTACCCACAATCTGAACGACAATATTCAAGCGTGGAGGCGGTCTACTGGCAGTCTTGACCTGACCGACCTGACGTTGGGCGTCTTCTCGACGTTGTTGCTGGAGTTGCGGACTGAAGAGGTTCAGAAGAGCCGATGTCCTTGAGTTGGCGCTGATATCGAGATCGGCTCTACCGTCGTCTAGAGATGGTAGGGCAAGTTTGTCAGTTTTGGGCTTATCATGGTGGCGCAATAAAATGAAGCAGTCGACCTGGGGCAATGAGATGTAGCTGACCTCGAGGCACAATACCTAGCGACTCCAACGCTGGGTCTCTGAACGCATACTCTGGAGGAGGGTCGGGGTTCAAGCTCGAAGAGGCGGGATAGTCTGATGGTCCGTCCTGGGGAGTAGCTGTCGCTGACTCGTAATCACGGGAATTTCGAAATCTAGAACGAGTTGAAGCAAAGCTAGATGCCCGGCTTGGTGCTTTCATTGAAGCTGGTCGAGATGGCATCTTGTTTGCATGTTCTGATGAAGCTTCCACCGAGAGCTTTTCAGCCTTAGCTGAGGAGGGGTAACCCATGTTACGTGAACAAAGTCAATCTATGCAATAATTGGTAGGCTGGAATTGGATCAGACAATGAAGCAAATGTTGAATTCTAGTGAAGTCTAAGTGGCAACGCCAAGAGTTCTTCCACTTAGGGTCTAAGAGTTCTTGTCACGGTTCATGAACTGACGTTGTTGTTGTTGTTATTGTTGTTAATCACGTAAGGCTTGGCAGTGGAATTGTGACCGCACCACGCACCTTTTCTTACTATAGATCCTTTAGATCCTCTTTCTTTCCTTATAGATCGTCCTAACTACTATCCCACGACCATCTTGACACAAGATGATTTGATTTTATATGGAGTCAGGGTCCAGGCTTAGCAAAACTGCGAGGCAAGATGGTTTGTTTTCGTGAGGCAAGATAAATTATGGATATACGCTATATGCCCACCAAATTCAAATAGTATAATGTTCGAATAAATCGATAGTTACTACCGAAGAGACGACCGCTAAAATTAGTAGGAAAGCGAGATATCCGCCGTTAAAGTTATCGACCTGATTTTAATATTTGTCGTAGTAGACGTGCAGTCTAACGGTTTTCGTATACGCGTGCACGCGCATTACTAAAGAGCACGTTCGTAGAACGAGCATACAGATCCATATAACATACCTATATAGGAAAGATAGAGTAGTTTAATTAAACATTCGACTATTTAGTTTAGTATAGGGTTATTGTTTATCGCTAGTATTAATTTGCAGTCGTGCTAAATCAGGTCGAGTATTATATCAGAATCCATCACCTAACGGTAACCGTAGCGAGACGTAAAGAGGTTAGTACATTATTTTAGCAGGTAAAGAATTTAGCGCATACGTAAGAAGAGGTCGTATACCTAGATCTATTAACAGCCGTAATCCTAGGTTTACCGTTATTTAAGGACGGTTACCAGTGCACATATATAGCATGTAAGTATATTTATAAAGGATTACAGAACGTTTAGAGGCATTGTCGAACCGTACACGGATAGGAGAACGTATGGAGACGAGGAAGGGTAACGGAGCCGGAGAAAGAGCGAGCGGAGAGAGGGAAGATATAGAGGGAAGGAGTTAGTTTCTAGAGGTTTTTTAAATACGCCTAGTAGAAGAGATGTTTCGAGGTTAGAAAATAGGTAGAAGATAGTAGTAAGAATATAGGTACGAAAGAGTTATTCGATAGTATATTAGAGGAGGGAATGCGTAAGTTAGACGAGGTAGAGAAGAAGAGGGAGATAGAGGGAAATAGGAG
>Ga0160427_10001886_pt1 | contig 12759 bp, 8 predicted proteins | sample SolpanmetagenomL_FD_108194 | JGI IMG/M metagenome (GOLD analysis project Ga0160427, IMG submission 108194) | Solar panel surface microbial communities from Lawrence Berkeley National Laboratory, California, USA - L | ecosystem: Engineered > Built environment > Solar panel > Unclassified ...
AAAGTTGTCCTTTAAAATACATAATTAAATATTACCCATCATTATAAAATTTAAATCTACATTGATCAGCATAATTTGATACCTTACAAATTACAATTGAGATATTAGAGGATTTAACGATGGTATTATTAACGCGTATTTATACAAAGTCAGGCGATAAGGGTAAAACCTCACTAGGCGATGGCCAACGTATTGAAAAATTTGATTTACGTATTGCAGCTATTGGTGATGTTGATGAGGCCAACTCGGTTATTGGATTAATACGGGCTAAAAAGGTACCTGATGTTGCCAACGTGTTGCGCCGTATTCAAAACGACTTATTTGATTGTGGTGCAGATTTGTGCATTCCCGAAGGCACAGTGCGCAAACTGAGCATACAAGAGGATCACATTAATTTCTTGGAATCAACAATTGATCATTACAATCAATTTTTATCACCCCTTACATCCTTTGTTTTGCCAGGCGGCAGTATGCTGTCCAGTAAGTGCCATTTGGCGCGAACCATTGTCAGACGCGCAGAGCGCAGCGTATGTATGCTTGCAAATAAACAAACTATTAATCATTGTGTTGTAATTTATTTAAACAGGTTATCTGATTTGATGTTCGTTTTGGCCCGTTATTTAAATGATCAAGGCAAGGCAGATGTATTATGGCAACCTGGACAGAGTATTGCAACAAACACCTAAAGGGGTGCGTTATGAAAATTTTGGTCTGTGTTAAACGTGTATTAGATTACAATATTAAAGCACGGGTCAAAGCCGATGGATCAGATGTTGATCTCAATAATCAAAAAATGTCCATCAATCCCTTTGATGAAATTGCCCTTGAGGAGGCCGTGCGCCTTAAAGAGGCCGGCAAAGCTGATGAAATTCATATTCTTGCCATAGGGTCAAAGCTGTCAAATGATACCATACGCACAGGTTTGGCTCTTGGCGGTGATCAAGGGATCCTGGTTGAATGTAACCAACCTTTGCCTCCGTTGACATGTGCTAAGGTCATTGCACGTATTGCCAAAGGCATTGATGCAAGCTTAGTAATTATGGGCAAGCAAGCCATTGACAACGACTTTAATCAAACCGGTCAAATGCTGGCTGGAATATTAGACTGGTCGCAAGCCACCTTTATTTCAAAATGTCAGATTGACGGTCAACAAGTCTTGGTGTCGCGCGAGGTCGATGGCGGTATTGAGGAGTTATCTGTTACACTGCCTGCGGTATTAACAACGGACTTACGTTTGAACACCCCCCGGTATCCCAAATTACCTAATATTATGAAAGCCAAGCAAAAAGTCATCACAACGCATGATTTTAATCAATTGGGAATTGCAATTGATAATAATTTTAAGGTGCTTAAAGTTGCCGAACCATTGCCGCGCGCAGGTGGCAAATTGGTAAAAGATGTGGATGAATTAATTCAGTGCCTGCGCACAGAAGCCAAGGTCATTTAACATGCGCACCCTGATTATTGCAGAATATATACTAAATGATGTAAAACCTTCAACTTATGCAACATTAGATGCGGCTAAACAAATTGGCGGTGATATTGATATCATTGTTATTGGCAACAATACCCAGGCCAATTGCACGCCATTAAAAGCATTAAATGGTGTTCAAAATCTCCTCATCGTCGATGACGTTCAATTAACCTATCCAACAGCTGAACAGTTGGTTGCAATACTTAAACCCCTTAGCAAAAAATATACCACCATCATGGCACCTGCGACGACATTTGGGAAAAATTTTATGCCACGTTTGGCAAGTGTTCTTAATGTTGGACAAATATCTGATATTACGGCCGTCCTTGGACCAGATACATTTATTCGCCCTATTTATGCTGGCAACGTTTTACAAACAATTCAGTCCTTAGATGAAACAAAATTAATCACAGTACGCCCTGCAGCCTTCAACATGATTCAGCAAGCACAATCTGGCGCACCCGCTATTCAAATCATTGCTCTAAGCGAACCCTTACCCCAAAAAACCAGAGTGACAAAATTTAGCCACAGTCAATCGAATCGTCCTGAATTAACAGCTGCACGCGTTGTGGTATCGGGAGGCCGTGGTATTGGCAATGCAGAAAACTTTAAGCTATTGGATGCGTTGGCTGATAAGCTCCATGCTGCTGTTGGTGCCTCACGGGTAGCTGTCGATTCAGGATATGTGCCCAATGACTATCAGGTTGGTCAAACAGGCAAGGTTGTATCTCCTGATTTATATATTGCTGTTGGAATTAGTGGGGCTATTCAACATTTGGCTGGTATGAAAGACAGTAAGTATATTGTTGCAATTAATAAAGATCCTGATGCCCCGATATTTCAAGTGGCCAACTATGGTTTAGTAGGCGATTTATTTGATATTATTCCTGAATTAACCCAAAAACTTGGCTGAAAAATATCTTATAAAAATATTTTTGATCAGATGATTAAAAAAGAACTTACAAAATTCATATGACATTGTAGTATCCCATCTATTGTTAGCGGGCGTAGCTCAGGGGTAGAGCACAACCTTGCCAAGGTTGGGGTCGAGGGTTCAAATCCCTTCGCCCGCTCCAATATAAATTCCTCATCATAATTTTACACAAAATTTACACTCTCCTGTTTTAATGGATCTGTTATTTCAAAAGTTTTGACCCTATTATGACTTTATCAAAATCTTATTTTTACAGCCGTGAAAGTCAACAAGAAATTCAGCACCACATTAAACATGTGGCTCAAATTATTGCGGGTCAGGCCCCTGAAGGTGAACAAAACTTAATCAATCAATTTGTGCAATTTTTTTATACAAATCCCTCCCTTGATTATTTTAAAAGACATTCTGTTGATCAACTGACGACAATGTTAATGCATGTTTGGCAATTTTATCAACACAAACAGACACCAGCTAAATTCGAAGTTAAGCGCGTCCAATATAACGATAGCGGACAAAACACTATATTTATTAATATGACGGCCCCTAATATGTCGTTTTTGGTGGATTCATTATTGGGGTTACTGGATCGCTATAACTTAAAACATAGTATTTTGTTTCACCCACTATTTGAGGCAACACGCCAAGACAATGGTCAACTTACGGATATCAAGGGCCCAACACTGAAAAGAAAAAAGGTTGCCCTTGAGTCATTAGTTCACTGTGAAATTAATCAGCCTGTGTCAAATTCCGTTATAAGTGAAATTGAAGCTGAAATAGAAATTATGCTACGTGAGATTCAGGTGGCCAATGAAGATTGGGTGGCAATGCGCACGCAATGTAATCAAGCCATGCAACAGCTATCAGCATCAGATTCAACGAAACATACATCAACGCTTGAATTTTTAAGATGGATTGAAAATGGTCATTTTACGTTTTTAGGCTATGCTTATTACGACCTAGACGTCACATCAATAGATCACCCCTTTAAGCGCAGTACAGCCGTTCCTTGCCTTGGTATTTTAAAAGATGCACAGACTTATAATTTACCCTATTTATTTAAAGGTATAAATATTGATCAAAAAACACACGACTATATTTTTTCGCGCACACCCTTATTAATTAATAAAACCTCACAAGTTTCACGTGTTCATCGTGCAGTGCCCATGGACAGTGTGGGTGTGCGTTGTTTTGATGAATCGGGTCACGTTATTGGTATACATGTTTTTATTGGCTTATTTACATCTGTTGCTTATGACAGCAGTGCGCGCGATATTCCCATGCTGCGTGAAAAAATTGATCAAATTATATTTGAAGCTGGTTTCGATTTACAATGGCACGATGGCAAAGCGCTTGTTCACATCCTTGACTCATTACCGCGTGATGAGTTGTTCCAAGCCACAATTAGCGAGCTTAAAGAAATTGGATTAGCCATATTAAGATTGCAGGAACGCTCAAAAGTTGCCCTGTTTGTGCGCGCTGATATCTTTAACCGTTTTTTATCTTGTTTAGTCTTTATTCCGCGTGAGCGTTTTGATTCGCAACTTTGCACGCAACTAGGTAATATCTTAGCCCAAGAACTTAAGGGAGAAATTGGGATTTACAAAGCACAATTCGGCAGTCTTTCGCTGGCACGGGTGCACTATACGGTTACCGTGCCTTACGGATTTCAAACCAAATACAACCTAAAAAAAATCGAAGATCATTTAATTGAGGCGTCTAAAACCTGGGCAGATTTGTTCAAAATTACACTGGACAGTAATTATATTGATAGCAAATCTCAACAAATATTTAATACGTACAACCGGGCCTTTGGCCGAGGTTATCAAGACCGTTTTACAGCACAAGAAGCTTTGGCCGATATTAATAAAATTGAGGAGGTATTAATAAATAAAAAAATGGCGTTGCGGTTATACAATACAGTGCCCCTAAGTGAAAAACGCCTTAAGCTTAAATTATATAATATGGGCACATCATTGACGCTTTCGGATGCCTTACCGTTATTTGAAAACTTAGGCTTTCGGGTTATTTCAGAAATTCCTTTTCACATCAAATTACAAGAGTATCCGCAAGACGTATGGATTCATGATTTTGAATTAGAGCACCAAAGTATTGAGCCATTTGATCTACAACTCAGTGCGCCCTTAATTGCAGATACGTTTATTGGAACATACGATGGCTACATCGAAAATGACAGTTTCAACAGGTTGATCACTTTAATAAATTTGGATTGGCGCACGATCAATATTTTTCGCGCCTACGCCAAATATATTCGTCAATTACAGCTACCTTATTCAAAATATTATATAGCCCAAGCCCTGGAAAATAACCCCGTCATCCTTAAATTATTGTGGGCCTATTTTCAAAACTGCTTTGATCCCCAACATCAACAATCAAAAAAGTTTGATGTAACGCAAATAGTTGATGCACTTGATAAAATTGATAGTCCTGATGAGGATCGCATCTTACGCCTTTACTATAATCTCATGACAGCAACAATGCGCACCAACTTTTATCAGCGCAACAGCGATCAAAGTTTTAGGGAATGCATATCTTTTAAATTCAGCTCGCGGCTAATTGATGAGCTGCCCTTGCCCAAACCACTATATGAAATATTCATCTATTCGCCGCGCGTTGAAGCTATTCACCTGCGAGGCGGTAAAGTTGCCCGGGGGGGAATTCGCTGGTCAGATCGCATGGAAGATTTTCGCTCGGAAGTCCTGGGTTTAATGAAAGCTCAAATTGTTAAAAATAGTATCATTGTGCCTGTTGGCTCAAAGGGTGGCTTTGTTATTAAATCATCCACTCAAGGCTTAACGCGTGATGCCCTGCAACAAGAGGCAATTGTCTGTTACCAGATTATGATGCGTGGGTTATTGGATCTCAGCGATAATTATGTCGCAATGCAACAGGTTCGACCCAAAAATACAGTTTGTTATGATGACTTTGATCCCTATATTGTTGTTGCAGCAGACAAGGGGACAGCAAGTTTTTCAGATATTGCCAATCAAATTTCCATTGATCATGGCTTTTGGTTGGGCGATGCTTTTGCATCAGGTGGTTCAGCTGGTTATGATCACAAAAAAATGGGTATTACGGCCCGGGGTGCATGGGAAGGCGTAAAGCGTCACTTCCGTGAACTTGGGAAAGACATTCAAAAAGAGGCCTTTACGGTTGTGGGTGTGGGCGACATGTCGGGTGACGTATTTGGTAATGGGTTACTGTTGTCAAAGAAAACGCTGCTGATTGCTGCTTTTAACCATCAACATATATTTATTGATCCAACCCCTGACTGTGAGAAAAGCTATAAAGAGCGCAAGCGCCTGTTCAATTTGCCCCGCTCATCTTGGTCAGATTACAACGCAGACGCTTTGTCTTCTGGGGGTAAAATATACAGCCGTCTGGCCAAGACCGTAACATTAACGCCACAAATTCAGCAACTGCTCAATATTCACGATGTGACATTAAAGCCAGACGATTTAATTAAAGTTATCTTAACATCTCAGTTTGATTTGTTGTGGCTAGGGGGCATTGGGACTTTTATCAAAGCACGCACTGAAAGTCACAGTGACGTTGGTGATCGAACCAATGATGCTGTCCGCATTAACGGGCAACAATTACAATGTAAAGTTATTGGTGAAGGTGCCAACCTTGGAATTACGCAATCTGGCCGCATTGAATTTAGTCGCTTGCGTCATGGCAAATTGAACACTGATTTTATTGATAATTCTGCTGGTGTGTCGTGCTCGGACCGCGAGGTAAATATCAAAATATTGTGCCAACATATTTTATCTTTTCATTCCCTTACATTGCAACACCGCAATACCCTTCTTGAAAAAATGACCACAAGTGTGGGGAATCTTGTTTTACAGGACAATTATTTACAACCGCAAATTCTCAGTATGCTTGAATTACAAGGAGTTAAAAAATTAGATCAACACATTCACTTAATTCGCACACTTGAACAAGAAGGCTTGATCATACGTCAGCTTGAAGGGTTACCCGATGATGCAGGGCTTGAGGAATATCAAAAAAATAGTATTAGTTTGACACGACCTGAGCACGCAGTCTTGCTGTCATACAGCAAAATCAGCTTTTATGATAAATTATTAAAATTGGACATTATTCAGGATGCTTATTTTGATCAGTTATTAATGTCATATTTCCCGCAAGATTTGCAAGATCAATATGCCCAAGAAATAAAAACCCATCCTTTGCGTCAGGAAATTATTGCAACAATGATTGCTAATAAAATCTTAAACCGTATGGGGCAAAGTTTTATTCTTGAATGCATCGACATTGCAGGGACCTCTATTAATCAAATTGTTCATGCATATTTCGTTATTGTTGAAATTTTTAAATTGGATGATATTTGGAAAAGCATTGAAAATTTAGATAATAAAGTTCAGGCCCAACATCAATTATTGGCCCTATTGGATATCTATAAAATACTAAAGCGTACCTTGTTGTGGATTGTGCGTTATTATCCCTTGGCATCAACAATTGAGGAATCAGTTGCCATTCTGCAAGTGGGGGTGCGCTCATTTATAGAAGTTAGCAATAATATTTTAACCCATCAAGCAGCCTCAACCTTTGGTATCGAAGTGCAAAAATATACCGCCCTGCATTTTCCTGTCATACTTTCCAAACGCATTGCTCTTCTTAATACGACCTCACTTGCCCCTGACATCATTTTAATATCAAACCGGGCGCAATTAAACATTGCCCAAGTGACTGATTTATATTTTTATATTGGCGATCATTTTCATTTTAATGAATTACGTCAAGCCCTTGATGGCCTCAATTTAACAATGTCATCTTGGGAACGCCTGCAAGCCAATGGTTTGATGGAAGATCTGTATGTGTATCAAAGTCAGTTAGTATTAACAATTTTAACTTATTACCATGACCAATTAAATATCAGTAATTCAATTAAAATGAGCCAAGTTTTAAATAGGTGGGTTGATGCAAAAGCTGATCAGCTCTGTCGCTTAACGCAGTTATCAAAAGATTTAGGCAAATCGAAGCTAATTGATTTAGCAAACATCAGCGTTTATACGCGCGAACTTAGATTGATAAGCTCACTGTAATTCAGGGCGATCATGATGCTTATTAAAAATTAAATCTAAGGCTGTTTGTTTATCAAACTTTTGATAGACAACAGTCAGTTGGCTTAACAACTCATCAATGTTTACTGGCAACTGTTCAAAGTTAAATTTGTATACCTGTATCGTTTCGTTTTCAATATTGACATCACTTGTTTGAACAATGAAGCGCGCATCTTGTCCAGAACATGCGGTTGTATGAACAGTTATTTTATCCAGGTTAAGATGAAATAAATTTTTAATAATACGCAACAATTTTTCAGGTGAAACAGTTGCTCCTTGAACTTGCCCGAGTGACGCTTTTGCAAGCTGTGTTTGTGTAAATAAGTAAATCGTGCGCAACAGTAAGAATGTGGCACTGTTTGGTGCCATAAGATTATCCAAAGTTGATTTTAAGTAAATGATACTGCTGCGACCTTGCTTGGCATGGTTACGTAAAAAGCGGATCCATTCGTCTTGCTGAAAAATAATTGTTGGCAAATGAATTGTGACAAATCGTGTTGCCGCATTGATATTATCATGATCCTGACACCAGGCTTCAAAAATATTATTTATAGGGGTAATGATCGTTTGATCTTCAGCCAAAAATGTCGGACGCGTATTAATAAAATAAGCTACTTTATTCTTTTGGGCTAATTTAGCCAATGTAACGGGGACCAATAAATTTTCATATAAAGTTTCCAAAGGATTTTCTATGGCAATGGCTTGTTCAGTGATGCTGTCCAAATTTATTAATACACTTGGTTTGTAGTCGTGCATTAAATGATCAAAATGCTGAGCAGTATAGCCCTTGGTAAAGATATAGTGGATATTTGGCAGGTCACTGCAATCTCTCAGCTCAGCCAACAGTCCTTGATCTGATTCACATATAATGAGGTTATTAACATTTAGTTGCGTCAATTGATGAATTAAATTTAGACCAACAGGGCCACCTGCGCCAATTATCATAATATTTTGCTGGCTAAAGTAATCACCCAGTGGACTGTTAACATCAATATGCAAGGGGTCTGAAAATAGATCTTGTAACTCAAGTTTAATGGGTAAAATACCCTCATGGGTGACATCCTGGGGTGCAGGGATTTTTTGCAAATACATGTTGCGGCGACAAGTCACATCAAATAATTGACGCACCTGAAACGACATCATTTTTTCAGGCGATACAATTAACTTGTGTGGATGTTGTCCTTCTGCATTAAGCTCACTAATGTAATCCTCGAGGTCAGCTAACGTGCATACAATGGAGTATCCTGCTATGGTTTCTCCCACACGCGCTGGACTATCAGAGACAATGCCTAGTACATCAATATGGCTGTGCTCCAGCAGTTTAAGAGAGGTCAGGTAATCCCGTATCGATTTGCTGTGCCCATAAATGAGAATGCGCGTATCTGAAATTGATGTTAACTCATTATCTTCTGCTGTCAGGGTCCAGCGCAAACTAAATTTATAGATCAAACGAGAGATAATCATAATCATAAAGCTTGCACTGCCTGCAATAAAACTGAGGAGAGGATGGATGCGAATATTTTCAACATTAAATCGCCATTCAAGTGCGCTGTGAACACCTGATGCAATGGCAACAGCAATGGCTAATATGACGACCACAAATAGATTTAAGTATTTCCACAGGGGCCGATAGGTTTGCAACAATGCAAATGTACTGGCACACAAACAACCATAGATTGCCATTTGTTTAAGAATAAAAAATTCTGAGAAGTAGATTTGATTCTCACCATAGTATAACCAGTAGGCTAACTGCATGCTGATCATACACACACCCACATCATAACAGAAAACAACCGTGCGGCGGTCTGGGTACAGCAACCTGCGTCCTGTTAACTGAAGAATACGAATGACATCATTTTTAATTGTCATCAGAAATTGCGCTATTTTTGTCATTTAAATCTTCGTTTGTGCAAGGTCTAGTATATGATGCCAGCTGACAGAATCAATAGGCATGACAGATAATCTTGATTGTTTTAGCAATAATAAATGGCTTAAGTTTTCATCAGCTTTAATTTGTCTTAGCGTCACTGGCTGTTTTAAAGATAACATGTATTTAACATCAACATAGCCAAAAGGCGAATGCGCGGGATCTGGATAAAAGCTGCACATAATTTCAACAACACCCATAATTTGCGGATTTTTCACTGAGTGATAGAAAAAAGCCAGGTCACCTGATTGCATTTGTTTCATAAAATTATTGGCCTGATAATTACGCACACCATCCCAGGGCTCAATACCTTTTTGACGTTGTTGGTCCCATGACCAACATGATGGCTCTGACTTTAATAACCAATAATTCATGTCAAATTTGCAGACATTTAAAAGCCTGTGCGACATTTATATTGTGATAAAGCACCTGTTCAACAAATGAGATGGACGGTAATTTTAAATGCAATGAATTCATAATATTTTGAATGGCTTTAACGGTATAAATACCCTCAGTTAAAGGATGATCAATTGCATCCACATTATTTAATTGACCCCTTTGACCCACCTGTATGCCATAACTCATGTTACGCGATGTGGGCGACAGACACGTTAACATAATGTCACCGATTCCTCCCACGCTGTTAAATGTTGAGGCACTACATCCCATACGCTGACCTAAAGTGGCCAAATCTTTAAGACCATTTGTTAAATAGGCAGCACGCGCATTCTCACCCAAACCATACCCCGTAACGATACCAGACCCAATAGCCAACACATTTTTAAAGGCACTTGAAAGATCAATACCCGTTACATCTTGTCCTGGAAAAAAATGAAATGTTTGATGTGACAATTGCTGACATAATTGTTGTGCGATCTTTAAATCATTTAAAGCTAATACTGCTTGGGCTGGTAAATCTAGTGCCACTTCATGGGCAAAGTTTGGACCGGCCAAGGCACCTACACGGTGATTAGGGGCTTCTTGTGTGATGATTGAGCTTAAGAATTGTCCTGTTGCAATTTCAATCCCTTTGGCACAAGAAATAATGACAGCATCTTTATTAATATGAGGGCGGCATTGTTGAATTACGCCCCGCACAGCTTGGGCTGGGACAACACACAGAATTAAATCTGCTGTACCAATACTAGATAAATTAGTTGTAACAGTTATGGATTGTGGCAATGTGATGTCTGAAAGTACTTTGGGGTGATGACGCTTTGCTATAATAAAGTCTGCTTCCTCTTGAAAGGGACTCCACAGTGTTACATTATGATTTGCCCTGAATACCGTTAAACCAAGACCAATACCCCAAGCACCCGCACCTAATACATGAACATTAAGCATGGTCATTTAACTCTGATAGTGGCCAGCGTGGACGCGGCTTAAATGATAAAGGGTGTGTAATACCAGCTGCATATAATTCAACTCCTGCCCAGGCAACCATCACGCCATTGTCTGTACATAGATTCAGGGGGGGTGCATGAAATTTACTGTTAAATTGAGTTGTAAGATGTTCCAGGTTTGAGCGCAAGACCTGATTTGCAGCAACCCCGCCGCATAAGACAAAACCATTTATCTTTAACTGATGATCACGGCAATATTGCAAGGCGTTGCGGCTGCGATCAACAAGTGAAGCTGCAATAGCGTGCTGAAGACTAGCTGCAATATCTTGTTTTAAGTTATCTGTCAGGGGTTGGTTCACCTCAATAATACGTTTAACAGCAGATTTTAAACCCGAATATGAAAATTGATAAGCCTCTTGTCCTGTGATGCGGCCCCTAAATGGAACAGGTAAATCAAAAGCCAGGGGATCACCCAAGGTTGCCAATTTTTCAATTTCAGCACCCCCTGGATAAGGTAATCCAAGTAAGCGCGCTGTTTTATCAAAGCACTCCCCAACAGCATCATCAATGGTACTGCCCAGTACTAAGTAATCGTTGGCTGATTTAACGTAAACCAGCTGACAATGTCCTCCTGACACTAGTAACGTCATGTATGGAAAAGCAATATCTATTGTTAAGCGTATGGTCAAAATGTGGGCTGCCAAATGATTAACGGCAATAAACGGTTTTTGTTGTGACATGGCAATGGATTTGGCCATCATTACCCCAACCATAACCCCACCAATCAAACCCGGTCCCGCTGTTACGGCCACGGCATCCAATTGATTCCAGGTGACTTTGGCTTCTGACATGGTTTGCGTTAAAAGTTTGGGTAGTACTGATAAATGTTCGCGCGCAGCAATTTCAGGCACGACTCCCCCAAATTTCTTATGTGATTCAATTTGTGAAACAAGTTGATGAGACAATATTTTTTTTTGATTATTTACAACAGCTACGGCTGTTTCATCACAGCTGGTTTCAATGCCCAGGACAATCATACAATATCCTTTCTTTTCACATTTGTCCCTGCATGGTATAGGGTTTATATAAATAAATGCAAAATAATAATGAAAGAAAACTTTCGATTGGGCACCCGAGGCAGCCCCCTTGCATTAGCACAAGCTAACCTTGCTAAGGTCACCTTCGAGCATTTATATCCCCATAAAACTGTTGATATTATTCCAATTATCACAACGGGTGACCGTTACCTTAAAGGACGGTTAGCTGATATTGGGGGTAAAGGTTTATTTATTAAAGAGCTTGAAGAAGCCTTGCGGCGCGGCGACATTGATTTTGCAGCACACTCGATGAAAGATGTAGAGACCAAAATTCATCCTGATTTTGTTTTTCCAGCTTTGCTCCCGCGTGCCAGTGCCCATGATGTATTGATTCATCCAAAGGGACAAAAATTAACCGATTTGGCCCCTGGCACAGTTATTGGCACAGCCTCATTGCGGCGCAGTGCCCTGATTAGTTATCACTTTCCTCACCTTAAAACGCATGTTATTCGCGGTAACATTCAAACACGCTTGAACAGATTAATGACAAACGAGGTGGATGCCCTGATCCTGGCCGAGTCAGGTTTAAACCGCTTAAACTTATGTCATCTCATTAGTGAGCAAATTTGCCCCCAGACTATTGTGCCCTCAGCTGGCCAAGGAGCTATTGGCCTGCAGTGCCAGGCTGACAATCAACCATTAATTGATTTACTTAGTCATTTAAATCATCAACCAACCCATCAAGCCGTACATTTAGAGCGTGCCTTTTTAGATGAAATTGATGGTACCTGTGGTACCCCGGTTGGCTCTCATGCGATGATAAACAATAATCAAACAGTTACTTTTACAGGTGTAGCAGCCGAGCCAATGGGTCAGGCTATACTACAAAAATCTGTGGTCCTTGATTCATATCATGCCGAGAAAGAAATTCGTCAATTA
>Ga0160427_10001887_pt1 | contig 12756 bp, 11 predicted proteins | sample SolpanmetagenomL_FD_108194 | JGI IMG/M metagenome (GOLD analysis project Ga0160427, IMG submission 108194) | Solar panel surface microbial communities from Lawrence Berkeley National Laboratory, California, USA - L | ecosystem: Engineered > Built environment > Solar panel > Unclassified ...
ACAAGAGCGGCATCCAGTACCGCAAGCGGACCGGCCACCGTCAGCAGTTCACGGCGATCAAGATCGTCGGCATCAAGGGCTGACACAGGCCCCAGTGTTTCCGGGCGCTGCCAGCCGGCTCCTGCGGACATCGGTGAAGTGAGGGTCTTCCTCACCCCTGAACAAGAATCCACATACAGAGAGAGGGAAGCGACATGGCACACAAGAAAGGCGTAGGTTCTTCGAAAAACGGACGTGACAGCCAGCCCAAGATGCTCGGCGTCAAGAAGTTCGGCGGCGAGAAGGTGCTGGCCGGCAACATCCTGGTTCGCCAGCGCGGCACCAAGTTCCAGGCGGGCGCGGGCGTCGGCATGGGCCGCGACCACACCCTGTTCGCCCTGGTCGAGGGCAACGTGGTGTTCGCCAACAAGGGCAACAAGGGCCGCTTCATCAGCGTGACCCCGATCACCGCTGCCGCCGCTGACTGAGTCCAGTCTCCGCAGCAGCGATCAGAGAGGCCGGGCCCACGGGCTTTCGGCCTCTTTTGCATTGACATCGCTCAACGGTTAAGCATTCAGGGAACTGAGGTGCGGCCAGCACGCAGAGGGCAGGACATTCCTGCCGCCGTACACCATGGGATCATCTCGGTTCAGAGCAGGGCAGGAGCGTCATGGCATTTAGAGACGTACTAGAAATCGAAGTTCAGGCCGGGCATGGCGGCGACGGCAGCATGAGCTTCCACCGCGCCAAGTACACCCCCAAGGGTGGCCCCGACGGTGGGCACGGCGGCAAGGGGGGCAGCATCCTGCTGCGGGCCGCCTCGGGGGTCGACAGCCTGGAGCGGCTGCTGGGCCGCCGGAAATTCAAGGCCGAGAACGGGTCGTACGGCGAGGGCCGGCTGCGACAGGGCAGCGACGGCCTCGACACCATCATCGATGTGCCGGTCGGCACCACCGCCTTCGACCTGGAGACGGGCAAGGTGGTGGCCGACCTGATCGAGGAAGGGCAGCTCAAGGTGCTGGCACGCGGCGGGCTGGGCGGGCGCGGCAACAGCACGTTCGCCAGCAGCACCCGGCAGGCCCCCCGGTTCGCCGAGCTGGGCACGCGCGGGCAGCACCGCCGTATCCGTCTGGAGCTGCGCCTGATCGCCGACGTGGGACTGGTCGGCTACCCCAACGCGGGCAAGTCGAGCCTGCTCGCAGCCCTGAGCAACGCCAACCCGGCCATCGCGGCCTACCCGTTCACCACGCTCTCGCCGATTCTGGGTGTGGTCGACGACCTCGACCGCGACCGACGCTTCACGCTGGCCGACATTCCCGGCATCATCGAGGGCGCCAGCGAGGGCAAGGGGCTGGGGCTGGAGTTTCTGCGGCACATCTCGCGCACCCGGCTGCTGGTCTACGTGCTCGACGTGACCCAGAACCCGGTGCAGGAGCTGCAGGCGCTTCAGGCCGAGCTGCGGGCCTATGACCCCACGCTGCTCGACGGCGTATCGCTGGTGGCGCTGAACAAGGTCGATCTGGTCGAACCCGACCTGGCGCAGCTGGCCGAGGACGAGCTGAGCACGCTGGGCCTGCCGGTCATCCAGATCAGTGCGGGCGAGCGGCAGAACCTCGAGGAGATCAAGCAGGCGATCTTCGAACTGCTGCCGCCCTACGAGCTGTGGGCCCAGACGCACGCGCTGGAAGAAGAGTCGGACGAGCTGCGTGAGGAGCCGCTGACCATCGACACCCGCATGGACCCGCCCGACCGCAACAGGGGCGTCGAGGAGGGCGGGCCGGTGAAGGTCTGGGTGATCCACGGCGGCGGCTTCGAGGGACGGCTGGAACGCTTCTCGCGCCATCTCGACGAGGCCTCCGAGTACCTGGGCGGCGTGTTCAAGCGCCAGGGCCTGTACCGCGCCCTGAAGAAGGTGGGCGCTCAGGAAGGCGACACCATCGAGATCGGACCGCACCACTTCGAGTACTTCGACGACGACGACCGGGAATGAGTATACGATGAGAGAGCGGTGACCGGAGAACCACATTCGCGGCGTGGGAGCGGGCGTATACTCACAACCATGACGCGGGAGACGGTGGTGCGGCTGTCGAACCTGGACCGCATGCAGGACCAGCCACGGACAGCGGCGTGATTCAGAGCCTGCCACGAACAGGCGCGGGCGAGGCGGCCTCCGGGCTGCAGCCTCTCCGGCCTGTCGTGGGGGCTGAGGCAGACGGTCGCCTGTCTGCCGGTCAGCTTCAGGGCTGGCTCACCCGCGTGCAGCTGATGGTCAAGCCCCGGCGCTTCGAGCACGTGATGCGCGTGGCCGAACTCGCCCGCGAGATCGCGCAGGCCGGCGGTATCGATCCGCAGCTCGCTTACTGGGCGGGCGTGCTGCACGACGTGGCCCGTGACCTGCCCGACACCGAGCTGCTGCGGCTGGCCCCTCCCGAGTGCGAGATCGACGCCGCACATCCACTGGCCCTGCACGGGCGGGCGGGGCGTACGCTGCTCGAACACTGGGGGCTGGGCCAGAACCAGGCCGAGCGCATCATCCTTGAAGCGGTGGAGGACCACACCACCGGCCCACGGGCGGGCATGGCCGGAGCCGGCGGAGCGGGAAACGGTGTTTCGGCCTGCGTGTACATCGCCGACGTGTCCGAGCCGGGCCGCGGCGTGAACGCCGATATCCGTGAGCTGGCGCTGTACGACCTGCCGGCGGCGCTTCACCGGGCCATCGTCTCGAAGGTCACCTACCTTCAGGGACGCGGCATCGAGGTTCATCCGCGGTTGCTGAGCAGTTACCGCGCCCTGCTCTGAGTACCCGTCGTTCCGTCTCCGCCCGTCGCCGCACCGGTACCGGCGCGCGGTCGGCATCCAACACTCTCACTGGGCCACCCCTCATGATGAACAGATATGGCTGAACACCCCAAGACTCCCCTCGGCCGACCCATGACGATCGGTCCGGAGAAACGTTCCTGGCGCTACCGCCGTCAGGCGAAGCGGCCGTTGGTCTACAGCCAGGTGTACTACGACCATCAGACGCCGGAGCCGGCCCCCGAGTCGCCGCCTCCGGTGCCGCGCGAGCGGACTTCGCCAGCCTGGCGGGCGTGGCAGCTCTCGGGCCTGACGCTCGCGGCGCTGGCGCTGGGCGGGTACGCGGTGCTCAACTCGTCGAGCGGCGAGGCCCGGCGCGTGCTGGCGAGCCTGCCCGGACAGGCCCCGCACCTGACGCTGCTGCTGGCCGGGCGTGACATCGTGTACTGCGCGCCCTACACGCCCTGCAAGGACCAGGACACGCGGAAGGTGTGGCAGCCGCCCAACACCGACTCGGTGATGCTGATCAAGATCGACGGTGCGCGGGTTAACGTGCTGTCGATTCCGCGCGATACCAACGTCGGTCCCTACGACCGCAACCGGGGACTGGCCGCGCAGAAGATCAACAGCCAGTACTGGTCGAACGGCCTGACCGGGCTGAGCAGCGCCGTCGAGCAGATCACCGGCGAGCGCGTCGACTACACCCTGGTGGTGCGCACCGACTACGTGGCCCGCGTGATCGGGGCGCTGGGCGGGCTCGACGTGACGGTGCCCGATGTGGTCGCCTACGGTGACAGCAAGAAGCGGGGCATTCAGTTCGACGACAACGCCGCCAACCTGCACGTGCACCTCGACCCGGGAGCGCACCATCTGGACGGCCCGGCGGCGGTGGCCTACCTGCGGATGCGCAAGGGGGTGGGCGACGACTACGGTCGCATCGATCACCAGAAGCAGGCCCTCAGCCAGCTCGTCGGCCGGCTCAAGACTCCGGCGGGACTGACGGCCGCCCTACCGGTAATTCTGAGTGGCCTGGGCAACGGGGTCGATACCAACGCCGACGCTGGCCTGGTCGAAAGCCTGCGCCCGGCCCTCTCGCAGGTTCGCCTGAGCTTCGCCACGCTGCCGACCACCGAGATTCCCGGCACCTTCAATCTGGCGGTCGATCCGGTGGCCCTGGCCCAGCTCTGGAACCCGGGTGCCGTTCCTGCCACCGGCGCAGGCAGCAGCGCGACGGTGCAGGTCGAGGACGCCAGCGGCACCGGCCTCGGGCCGAGATTCGTCAAGGCGCTGCGTCTGGCCGGATACAGTAAGGTCAGGCTTCAGACGGTGGCCGCCAGCCGCGAACACACGCAGGTGTTCACGCAGACCGAGGCCGCCGCCGCCGAGAGTCTCGCCGACCTGCTGAACGTCTCGCGCCTGCAAGGCGTGCGCTTCCCGGTCGCCAGCGGCGAGATTGGCGTGCTGCTGGGCGAGGACGCCAACACCATGTACGCCGCCCTGCCGCAGTGAGGCCAGGACGGACCGCAGCGGGCGCACCTTCAGCCCCCCCTACCTTCCAGTCTCTCGCTGCCGCGCAGCGGATGACCACACCCGAGTCCATTCGTTCCACTCGTCTTTTCACCTTTCACAGCTCCACGGAGAATCCATGACCCAGCCCCACACCATCGACGCCACCACCCGCGCCCAGCTCGCCGCGATCTTCGACGCCGCCGTCGAGCGCCGCGCCGACGACGTGACCGTGCTCGACCTGAGCAGCGTCTCGACCACCCTCGACTTCTTCGTGATCGCCACCGCCACCGCCGGGCTGCAGCTCAACGCGGTGCAGGAGAACATCAAGCAGAAGGCGATGGAGGCCGGCCTGCCGCGCCCCACCGTCGAAGGCCCCAGCGAGCGCTGGCTGCTGATGGCCTTCGGCGGCAGCATCGTGGTCCACCTGATGACCCGCGAGGCCCGCGAGTACTACGACCTGGAAGGTCTGTGGTCGGACGCCCGCGTGATCAAGTTCGCCGAATAGTCGTTGGGTGAAGACAACAAGTGGGCGCCGAGGATGTCTCCGGCGCCCGCTTGCCGTGCATGAACGCTTCTGAAGTCGGGCGGCACGGAGGACGGCGGCTCGGCGCCTACCCTGAGACATGGCTTACCAGAGCAGTCTCAGCGACGGGCGGACGATCTTCATCGAGCAGCGGGGCGAGCAGACCAGTGTGCAGCTGCACGGTGACGGCCAGAGCCAGGGCAGCGGCTTTCACACCGGCGCCTGGACGCAGCCACCGCGCCTGTACCGGTCTGGTGACGGCCTGGTGCTGGAACTTCAGGCCGACGAAACGACCTACCACCGCCTGAACGGCACGCAGCTGCAGTCGCTCGGCAGCACGCCCGATCTGCAGGGCGCCGAACAGGTCGACCTGCGCGAGGTGAAAGACGGCAGTGACCCGGAAGCGATGACACCGATGGAACCCATGAAGCCGATGAAACCGATGTGACCTCGGGTGGGAGAATGGGGAGACGAGGCCGCCCCGCCTCGTCTCCCCTCGTCTCTGCTCGTGCGGACACGGCTGTTAAACTGCGTCATGACCCAGACTGTCCCCCCGGCTTCCCCGGCGCGCGAGATCATCGTGGCCGAGAACGTGAGCAAGCACTACGGCAGCTTCCAGGCGCTGAAAGGCGTGAGCCTGCGGGTCAAGGCAGGGGAAGTGGTGGTGATCATCGGGCCGTCGGGCAGCGGCAAGAGCACCTTCATCCGCACGCTCAACCGCCTGGAACCGCACGAGGGCGGCACCATCACCATCGACGGCGTCGAGCTGAAAGACGGCCAGAACCTCGACCAGATCCGGCGCGAGGTGGGCATGGTGTTTCAGAGCTTCAACCTGTTTCCACATCTGACGGTGCTGCAGAACCTGATGCTGGCCCCCACCCGCGTGCGCCGGCAGCCGAAGGAGCAGGCCAGAGAGCGGGCGCTCGAACTGCTGCGCCGGGTGGGCATCGAGGAGCAGGCCGATAAGTTTCCGGCTCAATTGTCGGGGGGCCAGCAGCAGCGCGTGGCGATCGCCCGCGCGCTGGCGATGGACCCGCGCGTGATGCTCTTCGACGAGCCGACCTCGGCGCTCGACCCGGAGATGATCAAGGAAGTGCTCGACGTGATGAAGACGCTGGCTGGCTCGGGCATGACCATGCTGGTGGTGACGCACGAGATGGGTTTCGCGCGCGAGGTGGCCGACCGGGTGGTGTTCTTCGACCAGGGCAACATCGTGGTCGACACCACGCCCGAGCAGTTCTACAGCAACCCGGGCCACGAGCGCGCCGAGCAGTTCCTGAGCAAGATCCTGGGGCATTGAGAGGCGCACAATGAACGCGAGTGCCGGGCGGCCACTCGGCTAGATTGAGCCATGACTTCTGAACCTTCCGGCGCGGCAGCCGACCTGAGCTTCGAGCAGAAACTCGCCAACTACGCTTCTCTGCTGGTGCGGGTGGGCGTGAACCTGCAGCCCGGCGGCAAGCTGCACGTGAATGCGCCGATCGAGGCAGCCGAACTGGTGCGCCTGATCGTGCGCGACGCCTGGGCGGTGGGCGCGGTGGCGGTAGACGTGCACTACGGCGACCAGCACCTGACCCGCCTGATGTACGACCACGCCCCGGAGGCGGCGCTCGACTATGCCCCGGCCTGGGGCATCGAGCGGGAGATGCACCAGATCGACGAGGGTTACAGCTTCCTGAGCATCGCCGGCAGCGACCCCGATCTGCTGGCCGGAACCGACCAGGAGCGGATCGCGCGGCACAGCAAGGTAACGGCGCAGCTCGACCGTCCGGTGTCCGAGCGCAGCATGGCCTTCGAGATCAACTGGAGCGTGGGCGCGATGCCCGTTCCCAGCTGGGCGACCCGGGTCTTTCCCGGCGTGGGCACCGAGCAGGCCACCCGGCAGCTCTGGGACGCGATCTTCGCTGTCAGCCGGGCCGACCGGCCCGACCCGGTGGGCGCATGGCGCGAGCACACTGATCGCTTGGCCCGCGTGCAGAAGCACCTGAACAGCTGCCGCTACCACGCCATACATCTCAGGAACGCCCACACCGACCTGACGGTGGGCCTGGCCGACGGCCACCTCTGGGCCGGCGGGGCCTGGGCTGCCCAGAACGGAGTGGCGGGCGTGCCCAACCTACCCACCGACGAAGTCTTCACCGCCCCGCACCGGGAGCGCACCGAGGGCTATGTACGGGCCAGCAAGCCGCTGAGCGCACGTGGCACGCTGATCACCGACATCTTCATGCGCTTCGAGGGGGGCCGCGTGGTCGAGGCCACCGCCAGCCGGGGCCAGGAGGTGCTGCACGCGCTGCTCGACACCGACGAGGGCGCGCGGCGCCTGGGAGAACTGGCACTGGTGGAGTACGACTCGCCGGTAGCGCAGACCGGCCTGCTGTTCTACAACACCCTCTTCGACGAGAATGCGGCCAGCCACATCGCCCTCGGCCAGGCCTACGCCTTCAACGTCGAGGGCGGCACGCAGCCGGGCCGGGCCGAGCAGGCTGGAGCCAACGACTCCCTGGTTCACGTCGACTGGATGATCGGAACGCCCGATACCGATGTGGACGGCGTCTACGAGGACGGACGCCGTGAGAGCGTGATGCGCTCGGGCAGGTGGAGTTTCTGAGAGCCAGGGCATTGAGGGCAGCCTTTCCCGGACGATGACCGCCTTTTGCCCGGCTCATGACGAACTTTTACCGCTTCTTCATGAGTCAAACTGGTCCGCTGTGAATTGAGCGGGATGACAAATTTATGTATATTCGGTTGGAATCCGCTCAGGTTCGGTTCGGCCAGCGGCACACCCTGTGGGCGTGCTGTGTCGTGCGGCTGTCCGGTACGGCTGGTTCGTAGGTCTGATGTCTGCACGGAAGGGCCGTGACGACCGAGTTCATCGTTTGAAAGGAAGGAGAGAACGTGTCGATCCGCTCATCAGGAATTCTGCTTCTCGCCCTCGGCGCCTCGCTTCTGACTGCGTGTAACAACACTCCACCGGATACCACGCCTCCCACTGTTGCCATTTCGGCTACCCCCACTTCGCTGACCGGCAGCGGTTCCGTGGCCGTAGATGTGACGGCCAGCGACAACGCTGGCGTGGCAAAAATAGAACTGTACGACAACGGGACCAAGGTCGGCGAGGACAGTGCCTCGCCGTATACCTTCTCGCGCAGCTACGGCCCGGCCGACAACGGCTCGCACGTTCTGAGAGCGCGGGCCTACGACCTGAGCGGCAATGTCGCCGACGCCAGCACGACCGTGGCAGTGGGGCTCGACGCCAACGAACCCAACGAGACGGTCGCAACAGCCAAGACGATCAGTATCGGCGCGACGGTCGACGGCACCATCTCCGGGCGACCCCGCGATCAGGACTACTTCAGCTTCGCGGCCAAGGCGGGCGATCAGCTCCGTCTCACGGTCCTTTCTCAGTCGGTGGCTGCGGGCAGTACCCTAGACCCCTACGTAGAAGTGTTGCTGCCCGACGGCTTCAATATCCTGCAGAAGGACGACGACGGTGGTCAGGGTCTGGAATCGGATCTCCGGTTCAACGTCACTCAGGACGGCACCTACTACGTCCATCTGACCAGCTTCGCTATTCACGACGATCCCACGGCCACCGACGACAAGGTGAGCAACACCTACCGCCTGTCGCTGAGCCGCCGCTGAAGAGCGCTGTCCTGGCATCTTTCCTGATGTCCTGACATCGGCCCTTTTTTCCGCGCTGCTTTTCGTCACAGCCGGAACTGGAACAAGGAGTAAGACCCTGATGTTCATCTCCCCAATCGGCCCGTCCCGCCCGCGTTCGTCCCGTTTTCCTCACCTGGGCACCGGCGCTGCCCTGCTGACCGTCGCCATCGCTCTTTCGGCCTGTGGGCAGCAGGGTACCAGTACGCCCGGCACGGCGACGTCACCTTCACCGGCCAGGACAGCCGCCCTGAAGTCAGCGCTGAAAGGCGCACCCACCGCCCGCGACACCTCGAAGTGGTTCATCGAGCTCAGTGGCGATCCCACCGCCATCGGCACTCAGAACGTGAGCAGCCAGCAGGCCACCTTCAGGGCGCAGGCCCTGGCGCAGAAGATCCAGTACCAGGAGGTCGCCAGCTTCCACACACTGTTCAACGGCTTCTCGGTGCAGGCGAGCGAACTGGCCGTGCAGCGCCTCTCTCGCCTTCCGGGTGTGGTGAACGTGTCGCGGGTGGGCACGGTCTCGATGCCCAAGGATCCGGTCGTGCCGCAGTCCGCCGAACCCCGGCTGATCACCGCCATCGGCATGACCGGGGCTGACTACGCCCAGAACGAGCTGGGCCTGACCGGTAAGGGCGTCAAGGTGGGCATCATTGACACCGGCCTCGATTTGACACACCCGGCCTTTACCGGGCGAGTCGTGACCAGCAAAGATTTTGTGGGCGACGCCTACGACGCCGCCTCCACCGACCCGGCCAAGAAAATTCCGCACCCTGGCCCAAGCGTGCAGGATTGCGCGGGGCACGGCACACACGTGGCAGGCATCGTGGGAGGCAACGATCCCAGCCGCAATATCAAGGGGGTGGCTCCTGACGTGAGCTACGGCATCTACCGGGTGTTCGGCTGTGAGGGCAGCGTGGACGACGACGTGGTACTGGCCGCCATGGAGCAGGCTTATAAGGACGGCATGCAGGTGGTCAACATGAGCCTGGGCAGCGATTACGATGGCTGGTCAGAGTCGGTCGAGTCCCGTGCGGCCAGCCGGATGGTCAAGGCGGGCATCGTGATGAGCATCGCCGCCGGTAATGCCGGAGCCAATGGACAGTACACTCTCGGCTCGCCTGCAGGCGGTGACAACGTGATGGCGGTGGCCTCGGTCGACAACGTCAAACTGCTGCTCAACACCTTCACGGCCAGCACCAGCCCAAATCCCGTAGGTTACATTGCGGTCGAAGGTGCACCAGAGGCCACTTCTGGCACCACAGTTCCCCTGACCAAGCTGAGCACCAGCACCTCGACCACCACCAATGATGGCTGCTCCACGACCGCTGGGGCCAATCCGTATGCGCCCAACAGTCTGGCAGGGCAGGCCGTGCTTATTCGGCGAGGCACCTGCAGCTTCCGCAGCAAGGTCCTCAATGCCCAGGCGGCAGGAGCTTCGGCAGTCTTGATTTACAACAACACTTTCGGTTACGTGACGCCGTCGCTCAGTTCTACGAGCGCTTCAGACACCGCTACGATCAACATTCCGGTGCTGGGATTACAGGCGAGCGACGGCAGTGCACTCTCGGCAGCCATCCAGGCTGGCACGGTCAACATCACCTTCAATTCGGGTACGCAGAGCTTCGACAATCCCACAGGGAATACGCTGTCGAGCTTCAGCTCCTATGGCATGAGCCCAGAACTGGAACTGAAACCAGACCTGGCTGCGCCCGGCGGCGAGATTCGCTCGGCCTGGCCTCTGTCGCTCATCGCCAGTGGCGTGAACACCATCAGTGGTACGAGTATGGCCGCACCCCACGCGGCGGGCGTGGCGGCGCTGCTGCTGCAATTCAAGCCCACCCTTCAGGCGAAGGACATGCGCAGCCTGCTGATGAACACCTCTGTGCCCAGGCTCTTCCTGAACGGCGGCACGGTGACCAGTTTCAACGACTATGTGCAGCAGCAGGGAGCAGGCATGATCAACGTGCCAGCGGCCGCCGCCGCCATCACGAACGGCGTGAGTGTCACGCCCAGCAAGCTGTCGTTGGGCGCAAGCACGACGTTTGGCGCGCGCAGCGAGGTGCTGGTGCTGCACAACGACGGAGACGCCGCCCAGACCTATCAGGTGAGCCATGTGCCTGCCCTGACACTCGCCGGCACGACTTTTGCACCTAAAGCCAGTACAGCGGCGGCCACCATGACCATTAACGGAAGTGGCGTAGACGGCGCAGCACTCAGCGTGACGGTGGCGGCTCACAGCAGCCTGGAACTGAACGTGGTCGTCAATCCACCTGCCGGCGCTCCCGACAAGTCGCAGTACGGCGGCTACATCGTGTTGCAGAACAGCACCAGCGGCAGCCTGCGCGTGCCTTACGCCGGGTTTGCAGGCAACTACCAGAGTGTTCAGGTGCTGGGCGACGTGGCCATCGGCAGCGATCTCTACGACTTCCCACTCTATGAAGACGGCAATACGGGTACTGATTATGAGGCCAGTCAGACTGCGCCACTGATCAAGTACACCTTCGGCACCACCACAGCCGCCGATGGCAGCACCATCAACAGCGCACCCTCAGTGCTTGTCAATTTTGCGCAGCAGTCACGTCGTGTGACATTTGAGCTGCTCGATGAGCCAGGGAATGTGGTCAGCACTCTGGAAACCGACAACTACTTCATTCGCAATGCGTCCAATGTGTACTCTGGAGGTACCTCCGCGTTCTATACCTTCGGCTGGGACGGTACGTTGGCCGACGGTACCAAGGCTCCCAACGGCAACTACAAGCTGCGCGTGCGCGTACTCAAGGCACTCGGCAATGAGAACAACCCCGCCGATACCGAGACCTACACCAGCCCGCTGTTCGCCGTGGCCAGACCCTGATCTGACCTTGCCGCTTTAGGTCTTCCGCTTTTCCCGACCCGGTTCGCCCCTCCAGGCGGTCCGGGTCTTTACATTCCGTGTGCCGTGTGCCTTGCAGGACGTTTTGCTGCCCCTGTTGGTGTTAACTTGGAGCATGACCACCGCCAGCCCCGCTTCCTCGGAGCACGCCGCCGCCGGGTCGGCCGCCGCTTCTCAACCGACCCCCAGAGAGCTGTTGCTCAACCGCATCCAGAAGGACATTCCCATCGTGCAGCGGCCTTATCAGGTGCTGGGCGACGAGCTGGGGCTGAGCGAAGGCGAGGTGCTGGGCATCCTGGAAGAGGTCAAGCAGGAGGGTGTACTGCGGCAGGTGAGTGCCATCTTCGACACCCGCACGCTCGGCTACCAGAGCAGCCTGGTGGCCGCCGTGTACGACGAAGACCAGCTCGACGCCGGGGCCGAGATCGTGAACGGCCACCCCGGCGTGAGCCACAACTACCGCCGCAACCACAGCTTCAACCTGTGGTACACCATCGCCGTGCCGCCCGAGAGCGACCTCGAAGCGCACGTGCAGCGCCTCCACGAACTGAGCGGGGCCAAGCTCACCCGGCTGATGCCCACGCTGCACCTGTACAAGATCGGGGTCGAGTTCGACATGACCGGCAACGAGGCCTGGAACGCCAAGTCCAAGCCGCAGTACACCAGCGAGCAGCGCAACATCGGCTACGCCGTGACTGACCTCGACCGGCGTTTCGTGGTCGAGTTCCAGAAAGACCTGCCCGTCACCGCCGAGCCGTATGCCGACGCCTGCGCCGCCCTGGGGCTGAGCATCGCCGAGGTGGCGGCCCACGCCGAGCAGATGAAGGCAGCAGGAGCGCTGCGCCGCGTGTCGGCGGTGTTCCGGCACCAGTCGGCCGGCTTCCGTTTCAACGCCATGGGTGTCTGGGCCGTGCCGCAGGATCAGGTGAAGGAGGTGGGCGCCGAGATGGCCGGCTTCAAGGCGGTCAGCCACTGTTACCTGCGCCCCACCTACCCCGAGTGGCCCTACACCATCTTCACCATGGTGCACGGCCGCAGCAAGGAAGAAGCCTTCGGCAAGATCAAGGCCATCGAGGACGAGGTGGCTCCCGGCATCGCCTACGACATCCTGTACTCGACCAAGGAATACAAGAAGGTGCGGCTGGAGTTCTACAAGCCCGAGTTCTACGAGTGGGAGCAGCGGGAATTGCCCGAATAGGCCACGGCCTAAAGGGATGAAGCAAGGCGGCAGGGCGGAAGTGAATGTCACTTCCGCCCCGCTATCTTTCGACAACTCTGGCCTGCCACAAAAAAAAGCCCCGCAGATACGGGACTTTTCGTACTTCTGCTGGTCGAGGCGACAAGATTTGAACTTGCGACCCCTACCACCCCAAGGTAGTACGCTACCAGGCTGCGCTACGCCTCGATAACCAGC
>Ga0160427_10001888_pt1 | contig 12755 bp, 6 predicted proteins | sample SolpanmetagenomL_FD_108194 | JGI IMG/M metagenome (GOLD analysis project Ga0160427, IMG submission 108194) | Solar panel surface microbial communities from Lawrence Berkeley National Laboratory, California, USA - L | ecosystem: Engineered > Built environment > Solar panel > Unclassified ...
CCGAATTTTACCAATGTCCAGCCAGTGCTTTTGGTGGGAAAGGTAGTCGCAGCAGAGGGAAAGAATAATTTGGTGGTTTAAAGAGAGAAGAAAGTGATATTGCTTGCTGGAAGGATGCAAGTAAAATTGGTAATGGACTATGGAGGTCAGGTCTTAGTGGTGCATAGCAAATGGGGGATCGATGGTAGAACATGGGAAAAAACTGGGTTGCCTTTGAACACTTTTCAGAGAGGGGAGATTGGTCATTGAATGTTGCCTTTGGCTATAGCTGTGTTTTTCGATGGTTGTTCAATGAGAACAAAGATATGTACTAAATTCTCGGCCTTTAGTCAAGTAGATATCATTGCTCGCTCTAGTCCAATCTATCATGACCATCAATGGATACTCATAATCTTAACTTTCATCATTAAAAGTCAATCAATGGGAATACTGTGGTTGTTGCGCCTATGAAATATGATCGTGCCTTCCGACAGAGTTGTCGTCAGGGTTTCCGCGTCAGTAGGTCACAGACGCTGATACTGGACCATTTTGAACATACTTTTTGTCCTCAGATGAGCCACATTAAAGAATGCCATCTTTCAGAAGTTTATTTTGAATAAGTATCGTTTTGCCTTGTTTTATTCGCATGGGTAAGACAATTTAAGCTTCAATCCATTTGATTGACTAAATTAACGTGGAAGCCCGTTGATTGTGTGTGTATGTATCTGCGAATTGAAGAATCATATCACACAATAGCAAACATGCTGGGTACTTGCTTGAGTACTTAAGTCCCTCCTTACTCCTTTCTCCACCTCTCGACACGCCCGCTCGTTTCATCACAACTCAACTCCGGGTTTCCTCCTCTAACATACAATTCACATGATTCGATCCAATTCTCTTTCTATATATATATATACATCTAATTACTTGCTCAAGACGAGAAAACGACGTAGAAAGGTCGCGTCGAGTGTTGATACGTTGCAAGTATATCAAACCTTGGACTAGAACAGACTTTATGCCAAAAGGACCTCATGTTAGGCAGAGTTAAACGATTCAGACAGAGAGAACTATGATCCTTTGGTACGAAGGAGAAAGATTAATGTTATCAATTCCCAGTTGATTGAGAATTTATTGTAGACGGGTCAAGATGAGCATATGTTAAGTCAAACATTTCAAGAGTTTGCGATGTGGACTAACGAGTATTCAGCTCAAAAAATTCGGCTCTTCTCATCAAATCCTGCCTGGGTGCAAGGCAGATGATTCTGAAGAGGGAGTAACGAACAGTATCGATTATGTCAAAAAAGCAGAAAAGTTGGAGCGAATGACAAATAAAGAATGCGTTACATTCATTGAGACTTCACTGGACGTGGCTGAGAGCTCGGACAAACAACAATATCCTTCCAATACTAGAAGGCGAATAACAAACTCTAATCGACATGGACAAGAAGTTTGTGCTGAAAAAGTCTACCCTGTGGTAAACCCAGAGTTTTGATCTCCTTGGATCAGCTCGACCGTCTTGACCAATGGAAGCCAGGTTTTCCAACACACACAAACATCAAGTCGACAAGCAAGAATTTTTCAGTTTATGGCATCTTGCTATGTGAACGGAAAGAGGAAATACTCAAGTAGATGCAGGTGGTGACTATGATGATAACACGTTCTCTTACGGTATAATCTTCATTGGAGAAGCTTTGGGAAAAGATGGCTTATCTGGTCGCCTCAAAAATCATGCAAGCGCGACATATCTCAAGTCTAATCCGAAGAAGAACAATTATCTTTACCGTGCGTGGGAATACTTCGGAATACAAGTAGGCTATAAACTAATAGCGTAAGTAATGAAATAAAGAAAACTCTAGACTTTTTCTTATTCAATTGCTTATGCAATCTATCCTAAGTTTGAAGACTAGTCGACTAAAATGGCATACCTCATCAGCCACTGCTAAAAGGACTTTTCACTATCTGGACACATGCCTACTCTGATATTTTATACTAAAGATGGGTTGATGTTTATGTTCTAAAAGAGCGGAATTCACAAGTAGGGCTGCATCGCATGACTGGTTTTGAGAATAGTCGCTCAGATCAAACCATCAACTTCAGTTCTATGCACTTAGAGGATCAAGTAAAGTCACGAGCTATCTCAGCATTGACTGTGTATGTCGCATATTCAACAAGAAGATGGTTGCCTTCCTCCAAGCAATATGCTATTCACATCCCTTTTTTCTACCAAGACGCCAATACAGTTACAACGGAGTAGATTCCCTTGGATAATACATTCAATATGGCTTGAAAAGAGAAGCATCATTCAGATTAGTTGCACTACAGGACTTCGATCAACCTAGCTCTCAGGTCCACCGTTCGAGGCATGTACTTTAAATCCTAGACGAATGGATCCGTCTACTAAATCTTGGTGCCGTAAAGAACGTCTACCTCAATTCAAACTTCCCCGTATATTAGACACAAGGGCCAGCAACCAGAGTTAGATTGATCAACAACGCGACAGAGCAAGAAGTTGTGCAAGAATTTCCCTGAGTAGCACGATCCGAGAACTACCCAGTAGCCCCCATCAGATGAGAACATTGGAAAACTGCACGCAGTACAGAGGGTACACATATCAAGATGTAGTGTCATCAGCTGTATTACAATAGATCTTCTATCAAGCTGTTTTTGATGTTTACTACGCTCTGGTTTTGCCCGATATGTTCTTACATTCGTTATACTTTTGTGCAATGTACATACATTAGCAGCTACCATATTTTGTGTCTTTTTTACCCGTTCACTACATGTACCTCCTTATGATAAGCTTTCGTTTTCCAATATATATTGTAGTGATCTTATCCGCAACACTTTATCTTTCCGACTTTATTGTGTACTTGTCTATGCTTTGATAATCTGTGCATCTTGTTGTTATTTTTGAGTTCAAATTTTCGATGGGAAGAAAACCACAGTAGCGTTTCTCACGTCAAGCCCATGACACATTGTCATCAAAAATACTGACAACACCTTGCTCCTGTTGGCCTGTACAGAGATTTCCCTCCCAAAAACGTTTAGACAAAACGCGTCCAGTAAATTCGGTGTTGTTTTGCTCCTTCATGGTATTTTACTAAAGGGACGTTTTATCTTATTTTCTGTTTGTCTGCCCGATTAGCTTGTCAATTGGGTAGCTAGATAAACGTAGGTATGCGAAATAATGCAATTCAACGAATATTTTTTTCCTCCATTGTATCACATACCTGATGCTGAATGTAATTTCTTCTGATTTTCAGTCCAATCAACATTTGTTCGTCATCAACTTGGTATTTACGGATTTAACAGGGATTGATGGTCACTATGTTGAATTGGTTTTCTTATACGACTTGTTGGTGAAGATCACCACCTGCCGATGTAAGCTCAAGTACTCGCACGATACGAAAGCACGAGTGCCTCTAAAGTACATGTACATGTTAAATCATCACCTGGTGCCATGTATGCCTTAAAATAATATTTGTAACGCCATGGATATTCACAAATCCTCACGAGTAATGATTTTATATTTATTCTGATATTTTTTTTTCTTTTCGGAGATGTTCTTATGTTACATTAAATACTAAAATACCTGAGTATCCTTTCCTCAAATGTACCAAAGGTCTTTCATGACCAATATTGGACTAGATCTATATCTAGTATCGGTCATCACGATCGTTCTGGTAACGTTGATCGTACAAGTGCTCAGCTTGTTGCTTGGCATGGTGCTTGAATTTCTCCTTATCGTAAAAGTCCTCTCCCTTTGTTTCGAAAAGTCGGTCGGCTTCGGCACCAGCAAAACCGGCGAGGATCTCCTTAGCCATCTACTCGGATTACAAAGTGTAAACGTCAGTATGACCTTCTATGAAAGTATTGGATAATAAAAAGAAACCGTAAAGTAAGAATAAAACAAGGACAAATATTGTTTACGTAAAGCAGAGGGGAATAGTTGGGAAATGGAATTAAAAAAATATAGAGGTAATAAACGTGGAACCAAGAAGCCAGGAAAAATGAAGACTGAGATACTTCAAGACATGGAAGAAATATAAATGACTCACTTCATGAGTTTGTGGTTTACCGTTTCTATCTTGATGCTGTTCATACTGTCTCATAGCCTCAAAAGCGGCGGCACCACCTAGAAGTTCATGGCCGAATGAAGCCTATCAAGTAAGGATGAACAAGTTAGCTTGATGACACATCAAAGGAGAAATTCGTGCCTTGTGTATGCGTATACGAGTAGAAAATGCATTGAATATCAATGGGATTTGCGGATAAGCGGACAAATGAATAGTGTATATCATTCGAACGAAGAAGAGTGGTAGTATATGAGGAAACATACTTGGTTGTCGAAGCTTGGCTCTCCATTTGAGTAAGCTTGTTGGTGAGCTTGTTGAGCATCATCTATGGCATCTGTCAGCTATCTGCTGTTGTTCATTACCCACCCTGTATCACCACGTCGACACAGCAGTTTGAAATCAAGTTTGAGTAAGTAAACATACCCCATCCGAAGAAACCCATGTTTATTGATTGTTTGGATTGGTTGAATTGGAGTAAAGTTGTTCTTTTAGTGATTTGAATAGACAGTTGATTAACGATTGATGTTGTTGGTGGGAAGGAATAGGAGGGGAAGTGTCGAGGGGTAGCTTTATATAACCGTCTCTGCCAAGGAAGCAACGAACGCATGCAGTGATGCTTGTTTATTTGGTTGGTTGGTCGGTTGCAATTAAAACAGCACAGCCAAGATCAGCCAGCTAAACACATAGTGATACTAACCTCATTTACGCCAATGGAATCAAAATGCTTAGCTAAAACACCTCTAGGGTCCATGCAATGCACGAATAACAATACTCGATTTCAATTGGACTTTCGATTGAACCCCTCCAAGGTGGGGGGAATGGAAAAAGCAGGGTTCATGATGGTGCTGATGATGCATTGATATTGTGGCTGTTCAATTCTTAGTTTTAGCGTCACCATCAGCCACTTTGGTTCTTGTGTTCTTTTTCAGCTGCAATGAGACACATATATAATGTGGTTGTTCATCACCTTGTGTCTAAATCGTCTCGTCGTCTCTGCAGTCTGATACTTCATTGAAACAGCATCAAATCATTGCAATTGTTGAATCATAATTTTTGGAAAGAAGAACTGTGCGTTGCCAGTTTAGTTAAGTCATAAGTGAGGGGAGTCCGTCAATCCGCATAGCTGAATACTAGCTTTAATTATCCATGAAGTGTCAAAGATGTATAATTTCTTCTTTTTTCAAAATACGTATCAATGGCGTCGGATTATATCACTATAGTGTACTGCAGCTGGATTGCCTCCTCTAGGAAAAGCAGAATCCATTCAGACCAGTTGAGCGCCTGACGGAAAAGCCGATGCCGTATTATTAGAATTGAATCTATCGTTAAGTATAGGTATATATGTAGAGTGTCTAGTAGATACCTAAGTCATTGTGCAATTGCAAGAGGTGTCTATAATTTGAGCAAAACAACCCAGCGTCTTCATCAAACGTCCATCAAGCGCAGACTACATAAACCCATCGCAAGCGATAGTAACCTCCAATCACATACAGGGCCTACATCTATTGAAGCAAACATGAACTACTTTCCAACAATAATCTCAACACGTATACTCTGACTTGAGTTATATCTCCAACTATTCTATATCTACTAAAACAATTGTGTGAACTCATCTCAGTCTCAGATTGGTTATTGTTTTACACTTTCTCGAAAATATACATGTAGCTAGCGCAGTCTATGTCCCCAAGACATGGACAAAAAAAGGAAGTAAGCTTTATATGAAATACACATTCAGCCACTATCTAATTTAAATTAGATAATTTTCTTTTGATCCTCTTACAATAATTATCTATGACCTGAAAAAACCATCGTGATGCGAATATGATTACCTAGGTAAAGAAATATATCTGTACAATGAAAATGTAAATGAATTGATATTGGCAACTCCTGCTAAAAAAACGCCAGCAACGAAAATTCTTGAAAACTCTATAGCAAGGGAAATATTTAATGCATTAGTATTAGGGTATCGTTGTCCATGATTGAAAAGCAATTCTAAATTATATAAACTCGATGATTACTGTCCAGCAGCAAAAGTGGATTTTGCTCGCAGCTTGGCACCATATTTCCATAATAGATATGGTGCTGGTAATCCCAAAAGCACGCCAACAAGAGCAAGCATAGTATTCGCCCATCCATAACCAAGCTGTTTGAAACAAAGAAGTCAGCCATGTTCTCATTGTACTACAACATGCTTAACAAACTAAATAGGAAAGGAGAGATAAACTTACGGCTCTATACAATGCAGGCGCAAACAGTGGGAAGCCAAATCCTGCTAAACTACGTAGCACTGTTGCAGCACCAATCGCACTAGCAGCATAACGTGTGTACGCATCTACTAAATATGTTTGAATGCATTGAAATCCGATGATGGTTCCAGCTGTGAAGAGGCAAGCGCCTATATCGGTAGCAAGCCAGTAAACTCGATAATTCGCACACCATCCATATATGATGAGGCCGATTGGGACCAAAGCAGCTCCCACTTGCATCAAAGGCACTCTGAACTCCGGCTTGCCAGTGTTGTTATTCTTAATCTTGAGTTTTCTGTATATCTTATCATTAAGGGGTGCACATATTTGTGCACCAAGGAAGAAACCAAGTCCAAGGGCGATATAGTTGAGACTGCCTATCTGCAATTTCATGTGGTACTGATTCTCCCAAAGTGACGGAAAGCTAGCAAGGACAAGATACATAAGGCCATAGAGGAAAGCCATGTAAACTGCCAGAGCTTGAATGATGGGTTGTGTACCGAGCAGGATGAACGGTCGACTAAAGCTTGTCTTCAGAACAGCGTAGAGGGTCTTATCCCCTCGGTCAAATTCCGATCGTAGCTTTGGATTATTTGTCTCCTTTCGTAATCTTTCCGTCTTGCGCTCTAAAAGAACCGGTGCGTACGTCTCGCGCAGGAAGAAGAATCCGACGATTTGAATAAGGAAATCAGCTATTGACACCGCTCTGAAAATCCATCGCCAAGACACAGAAGCGGTGATGAATCCTCCAGCGATAGGTCCTACAGCCGGTCCTAATAATGGCGCAAGACTGTAGATCGAGACGGCCTTTCCTCTTTCCTCAGCTCTGAATACATCAGCAAGTACACCACCACCAATAGCTAATGGTGCACTCCCTCCTAATCCTGCCAAAAATCGGAATGCAATCATTTGACCAGAAGTTTTTGCTTCTCCACAGCCAATATTGAATGCCAGATAGAACAAATTAGCCAATTGAATAGTTGGCACTCGTCCAAATATTTCACTCAGCGGCCCTAAAAATAGAGGACCAACTGCATATGCAAGAATAAAAATGGACAACATGAGCTGTCCTTGGATCTGCTCTGTCACTCCAAATTCCTTCATCATTGCCGGCAAGGCAGGTGCAATCATTGAAGACGAGACTGGCGAAATAAAGGTAAAAGAAGACACAACAAATGTCGCCGCCCACTTTCTCTTCATTGTCCAATTCTTGGGACATTCAGGATCGTCTTCACCATCCCAACTGACCACATTTGGATCTTTTAGCAGATCTGCTTCTTTGGCAGCCGCTTTTTCTATTTCTGCCTTTTCTAGATCGACATCCTCCTCCGCTTTAAAGGCGCCAAAGACTCTCATCTGCGGGGCCTCAGGGTCGGCATGCTGGTGATGCTCTGATTCGACGGCAGTGGAATCCGAGGCGGCATCGTCCTCGTCACCCTCATGGTGTTCGTGAGTGTGACTGTGTTCCAAATAGTATGTGCCTTGGTCGTCTGGATATGTCGGTCTTGAGGTTATATGATGTAGCTGTGAGACGTGCGTTTGAGTTCTTGTCAGGGGGAATGGTCGAGTTCGCTGTCGCGAGATTTGAGTCTGAAGTTGTGATTGGACGGTCGCGGCGACATTTGTGTTTATATTGGTCGGCGCCATGACGTGTGGTTGTTTGGTTGTTTGTCGCCCTCACACACAAAATGGAAGGGGGTCGTGTGCAATTTAAACTTCGAATTATTGTTATTATTATGATGTGCCTTGCAGTTTTAAATTGTACAAACTCAATTGGCGACCTTTAAATGTCGAATATCTTGAATGTAGTCCAGTGTTGATGAATATTTTCAAAAAGTTTGATCTCGAAATAAAAGATAGAAGTCCATGAGCTCATCTATATATATCCGTCGTAGGAATTCAAAAAATTTTCAGTTGTTCCCTCTTTGCCTTGGGATGAATCGAAAACTTTGTTGAACTACGGCAAAAAAAAAGACTCTCTCACAATCAGTCGGCTGCACGGCATTCACGGCAGCCAGTTGGGGCATGGTTCGCGATTTTCATTCTATCCATTTTCATTTCAACTTTACATCATCATCACTCAATCCACAACTCCTTCCCAAAACATGCATGCATGCAACTCCCCCGTCATTGACAATTTTTCTCTTGTTAGCGCCGATCTCGCTAATGCCAGAGTCGGTGGCCTTATCGTCAACATCGTCATAACTGCTTTAATTACTGAGATCTTATCGCCGTAGTGTCCATATTCGAGAACCACTATTTTAGCGAGGATTAGTGTTATCAGCTGTTGAGTCAACTTGCGAGCACATTGTGGAGAGCTATAGTCTGCTAAAGCTTGTTCCATGTCAAGTGTTATTTCAGAGATTCCTGTCGTCACTACTGATATCCTTCCTTAGGGTCTTTTGAGCAGCTGCAGTCGTTATCATTACCCTTTACAAGTGGCATCTCGATACGAATATCTTTCGAGGTTAACAGCACTTTTCAGAAACCAAACCTAAGCCTAGCGCAGCGGTTGAATTTTAACAATATGGAAGATCAAACAGAATTGTTTGCAATTGATGAAATCCATGATAGAACATCCATAGTATTAAAACTTTTGTGCCGCTGTGGGGCACTTCTTTTGATGACCGACAAGACGTCGTAGCTATAACAGGTATGCCAGACTTAACAAATAAATACTTAAGAACAAATCCCGGATATCGAAAATTTCTTTTTAAAAGAGACAGGGAGAATCGTTAAATTTATTGACGCTTAATGCTCATTCTATTCGCGTAGTATTGGACAAACAAACACTCTCTAGCTAATCTGTATGTAATCATCTAATAAAGATTTGTTAAGAGTGAAACCTCAAATGTCCCTTTAAGAAGGATTCTATATTATAGTGGGTCCTACAATTATCTCTAATTGTATGTAGAACTCTCAACGTACATGATATACATTGTCAAAATTGCATTTATGGATATAAAATATACAGATTCCGATACGATATTCCACCGTTTTAATGACTCTTGAGCCTTCTTTTAGATTATCGTAACCACCCTCTAGCATTTGTGAGCAGCAAATATATTTATACAAGAATGATTATCGGGGCAATATCTACCTATATGCTCCTCGTTTTGGATCGCAGGAGTATCTTGTATGGTTGTTCATAATTCTAGAGTGGAAACTCTGAGTTCAGACCTAAGGTACTGCGTAGTTCCGTATTTTGTTCCCCAAAATGACGAAGGAGTCCGATAGGTTTATAACATGAGTAATACAATTTAACATTCTATGCTTCAATTGAAAAGTTAACTTTTTGATACATAAAGCATTACAAGTAAGTGATCAATCGTCTATCAGAGAAATAAATGTCAAACCTCCCCGAGAGGTTACATAGATGTTGTAAAGTCTTGTTTGAACTGCATTTCCATGCCATCAATATTATAAGAAGTGTACTATTATATCAGAGGCATGTATTACACATAAGATGTTTTACATAATGAGTGTTGGAGTAGTGTTTCCGTTCCAAGTACATACGATGAACCTCAGGGCCGTTCAGCCAATTTGGCTATACTGAAAGAACGCGAATAACGCAATTGTTCTCTGACATGAAAAGAGATGGAGATCCGTGACATAACTATACGGCTTCTTTTGCACATGTGTTCGATATGTTAGTGAGTAAACTTGAGTATCAAAGCTATGTAATAGTTTTTCCAAAATCCTTGGCGTGCTACCGTTTAATGCAGTATTGCGGCAATTGAGAAACTCATCATGATATGTCTAAATATGAGATCCAAGGTTACAACGTTGGCTTAATGTATTCCGCGATGCGCACATGTACGTAGATAGAGCGGATTTAATTAATTCATTGATCAGCTCATATAGCTGTCCTGGAAGTATCTCCATAAATGTAGGCTTACATACATGTCGCAATCGGAGAAAGCAGATTGTCGGCCCAATGTTATAATGCCATTCTCATAAACACAAATCGGAAAAAGCTCAGTCTGTGTTTATACGTAGTCCTTAGTACTTGGGCTTTATTGTGTACTTAAGTATAGATGGTTTTATGTCCCAAAAAAGGCGTACACTATAGTGCATCAGTGGTACGCCATATGGAACATCAATATTGCGATTTCGCAGCCATGAAAGTAGAAATTAGAACTAGGATAAATTTACTTATACATTTCATATGAGTCATGCAACGTATTTACACATCTATAGTTACCTTGATTCATCGATATCGCAAGATGATCGCACTTCTCTGCGATATTATCCATGAACTCGTTCAAATACTCATCAATGATATTCATTGACTTATATACCGAGAGTTGAGCATACCATTTAAACATACTTAAGTAGTTATTCACAAGATGTCTAAAGCAAGTATGGAAAACCGTAAAAAAAGACGTTGCACTTCTTGATCAATCCAAAGAAGATGACTGGGGCGAAGTAAATCAACAAATTTAAAAGACAAATGAAGATTAAAGTAACTTTGACACCATGGGCATTATGATTTCAAACACATGCATATCATCGCGTATATGTTTACAATCTAGTATGTGGGAAGACGACTTCTGATCATCAGATCAAATCGGTCAATTCATATCGTGCTATTTCATGACTGTTCTACACCTGATGATCATATACCACAAGCAGAACAAACCAAAGAGAACTCGTTTTTTCTCTCTCTCGCTTTTCGGGTCCGAAGCGAAGAAGCTTGCGTAAAAGATGACAAATAGCTCCGAGCATATGCATGTTTCAAAAACAGTCATCAATTAGCACATCGGAGTAAAGTTACGAGCCGCTATTATGCGAGGTAACCGTTGCAGCGAACTTTGTTTCTTTGATTTTTAGAAGGGAGCTCCGGTGTTAGCAATCTTGGTGGGAATTTCATGGATATATATACTTATGTAAGTATACATACGTTCTTAGCAAACAAGCTTTTATGAGTATGTTACATAGCTTTGTCGAGATATTACCAATTTCAACATGATTTTCCTGACCCTACCGCTTAATAAGGGTGTAAGTTATCTCATACAAGGACAGAATATAACGATAATTATCAAGAAAAGATTCAAGCTACAATTTGTAATTGCTATTTATCAAACGAGTGATCAAAACACAAGGAGCAAGATGAAGTTACATCAAGCTGCTAAAATGAATGACAGAGAATAATAAACCTCATTAAAACTGCAAATTTGGAGTAAAGAAATATTTCCGATCTGAAAATATCAAGTCCAACTTGGAGAAGTTGTTTGAATTACAAGAATATCCCAAAATTGTCTCAGTCGTCCTTCACCAATCTTGCTGTACACCATGTATATGGATAATTTCGTTGGTACCAGTTGACACTAGAATAAGGAAAAGGAGGGAAAAACAAGATGTGTTAGTTTACTCAATTCATGATATCTCAACAGAAATAGGAAAGATAGATAGATGATGGGCCGTGGACGGGTGGATGGGTTGTGGAGGAGAAACAGACGAAGTTGAAGAACGAAAAACGAGGATGATTGAGTAACTTACAAGCTTTTCCTGCCAGCGATTCGACTGTGAGTCGCCCAGCTTCCGCCGAGACAAACATAATGTTTGTTGTCAAAAAAGTCGGCTATGGTTGCAGAACGACGAAGTGATAACACATTTATTAGCACGGGATACTCTTGCTTAGAATATTCTCATTCGCCCTTAGGGTTCAACAGTTTCTAGAAGATAAGAAAGACTTGACTGAAGTGTTGAGAAAACTTGGACATTTTCCAAGCAATGTGTGTAAAAAGAACAAATCGAGCAGAGTAGCAAATCTTACCTGTATACTCAGGATAGAGCTCCATTGGCTCAAATCCTTCATGAGTCGCTAGAGGTGATGACGTCCATTCCCACAACCCTGCATCACCTCGCCCACAGAGCTTCCCAGCGACTGACAATGGATGCCAGTGCTTGAAGCCCACGTTTGCGCCAGAGAGATCAGAAAAGAGATGATTCTTTTCTGGTCCCTCTGGTAGATGACCGGTGGACGGGGGTGAAATATGTACGCCATGCATGGACAAATGTCTAATGGTAAATTTTGCGATTAGTTTGAGGAAACTGGAACTGACATATTATCGTGTCTAGGACTAAAATGGGCAAAGAATCGATAGTGACGATGAATATACGATCTTCTAGAATGACTTACCCATTGACAGCATCGAACATGCCGGCGAGTTTCTTCGCATCAAGGTCAACTTTGGCAGTTTCAACATATTCGTAAATAGACTGCAGCTCCTCTCGAGTAGGAATTCTTCCTCCAAGCCATTCGGCGCATCCCGAAAGTTCGTCGTACGATGCCATGACGGGCCAATGTTTGACGAATGCAAGAGGAATAAGACCAAAGACAGTCTTGATATATCTCTTATCCATAAGGCTCGCGTAACCATTATTATGACCATTAGTGCCATTAGTATGACCATTTGTCTTGACATCTGCTTCAGCGGCCCATGATTCA
>Ga0160427_10001890_pt1 | contig 12749 bp, 13 predicted proteins | sample SolpanmetagenomL_FD_108194 | JGI IMG/M metagenome (GOLD analysis project Ga0160427, IMG submission 108194) | Solar panel surface microbial communities from Lawrence Berkeley National Laboratory, California, USA - L | ecosystem: Engineered > Built environment > Solar panel > Unclassified ...
GACGCTCAACCCCGGTGATGATCTCCATCCAGCCAGCCCCTGACCTTAACGACGCTCGTACGAGCGCCGTTAAGATCACCCACTTGCCTCAGCCCTGGTAGGCGGCCCTCGCCGGGCGGATACCCATCACCCGCGACCCACATCTGATCGACGGGCTGCATCGGTGGTTCGCGGCTCAGCTCGAGGATCATGGCGCCGACGCGGCCGACCGGATGTGAGCCGTCCTGTAGGCGAAGCAGGCGGCGGCCGAGCCGCTGGACGTGCAACGGCTGGCAAGGGCAACAAGGTTGTCCCATGCTGGGCCGCATGGATGACCTGACCGCCCGACTGATTCACCGCTGGCGCGATGACCACGCCGGAACCTACCGGACTTGGTTCCTGTGGGAGGAGAGGCTCAAGAACTTTCGCTCCATCCGCAGGGGCCTGGCCAAGGTGGCCGGAGAGATCGAAGCCGGGACCTTCGGGAACGCCTACCAGGGTTCGTCACTCCAGACCGTGGTCGGCGCCATCGCGGAACAGCGGCAAATCTTCAAGGGTGCCGACCACGCCTGGCTCTGGAAGCCGAAGCTGCGCATCCCAGACATCTACGAGCACCCCGAGAACCAGCGCACCTTCGGGCGCATGTTGGACACCTGCGCCTGCTGCACCGAGGAGCACCAGGTGCTGGCCGCGATCCATCATTTCTCGACGCACGGCATCAAGGGTCTCGGCCCGTCGGCCGCGAATCTTCTCTACTTCCTGCATCCGACCATCGTGCCGCCGTTCAACACGGCCATAGTGAACGGCTACAATGCCATGACCGGGGCTCGGGTCAGGCTCGGGCGCTGGGACGATTTCCTGGCGATGCGTACTGGTATCCTCGCACTGAACGCGCGTTACCGGACCCTGCTGTCGAACGACCTCGGTGCGATCGGGGGCCTTCTGTTCGATGTCGGATCGGGCCGATACTCGGCCCCGCCGCGCGAGGGCGACGCAAATGCAGAAGCGGTATGGCGGCGAGACCTCGAGCAGGTTCGCGAGTTGGCGGCGAAAAGTCGTGCTGCAGCGACGGCCCAGGAGGCAGACCATAGCCATTCCAAGGTGCAGGCCTGGCTGCGTGATCTCGGCCTGGCGCTCGGCTACGGGGTCTGGATGGCCTCCAACGATCGCGGACGGGCGTGGTCTGGCGGTCGACTAGGCGATGGCTGCCTGGACAGGCTGCCCGCGGCGATTGAGGAATCGGCCGGGGCTGACGCCGTGCGGCTGATCGATGTCCTGTGGCTGGATGGGGAAGGAGTCGTCGTCGGCGCCTTCGAGGTCGAACATTCAACCTCCATCCATTCGGGTATTGTGAGGCTGCTCGACCTTGCGTTGGGGACTACGCTCGCCCGGGGCCTTTTTCTGGTCGCGCCAGACGGGCGGGAGGGGGAAGTCGCGGCACAGCTCCGCAGGCCAGCCTTCAGCAGGGTCGCCGACCTGGGCATCCGATACCTACCCTATGGCGAGCTGGAACGGAATCGGGATGCGATCGCGCGCTTCGGCACGGGGATGAAGGGGCTGCACGCCATCTCACGTTCACTCGGGTAGCGAACGCGCTGCAAGCCCAGCACAAGCGGCACGATCCGGACGGGTCGGCTACGCTTAACCACGATGCAGGTCCCGGACGGCACCTCGTCCCACTCGGGAAATCCGCGGTCGGTCGGTTCTGAGGCAATGGTCACTCCGCCCAGACGACGGCGATAGAACAGCGTCGGAGGATCATCATCGCATGCCCAGCGAAACGCCCACAGCGTTTCACCATCTGAGAGCGCGGCCGCGAAGCGCAGCGGCTCAGTGGCCGCGGAGGTGCCTTTCATCTTCATTAGGCAAGTAAGGGTTCTCTGCATGGAGCCGATGGGATCGCGCTCAAGGCCGTTCGCGACCGCAAGGAGGAAAATGGCCTCGGAGTCGGTCGTGCCTCTTTGGGTCGCCCGAAGCGGCGGTGGCAGCATTGCCTCGACCTGGCGCTGAATGCTCGGCCATTCAGGGACCTGTCCGTTATGCATAAACAGATGGCGTTCGTGCGTGAACGGATGACAGTTGGACTTCATTACCTCCGTGCCCGTAGCTGCCCGCACGTGCGCGAAGAAGCTTCCTGACCGCACTCGCTCGCACAGGCGGGGAAGGTCCGGGTCCGCCCAGGCTGGCTTTTCGCTATGGTAGGTTTCGACGTCTCCATCCTGGCTATGCCAACCAAGACCGAATCCATCGGGGTTCAAGGGCATCGCGGTCCGGGTGGCGTGCGTCGCCTGGCGGACCAGCGAGTGGGACGGCAACGAGACGAGGGCTTCGACGAGGATCGGCTCGCCCTGGTAAGCAATGAAACGGCACATGAAGTCGTATATAGGTGCCTTGAAATTAACGCGTTGCTACGCAACGTCCAGCATTGCTCGTTCCGAATAATGACGGCACGACATCTGGCTTCGCAAGCCGAGCATTGACATTCCAACGTGGCCGCCCGCTACCACCCGCCCATGTAGAGCAGAGGCCTTGTAGAGCGGAATCCATAGCTGACCGGCTTCATAAGCTTGGACGAGCGTGAATACCACGGCGTGGTCGATCTCTTGGAGGGGGCGCCACTCGCCCGCGAGGCAGGCCAGTTTCCACCAACCGCGACCGAAACCAGGCGAACCTTGAAGCCGGGCGCTGTGACGCTTACACGAACGAGCGGGTGGGATTGGCTCGGAGCCCCCTCGCGCTGGAGAACCGGGACGATTTCGTGGTCCTGCCCGACGTCATCTTGAGGGAGCCGACCAGCCCGGTCATTCGGCAGGATGACGCGCGGTTCAGGAACGTGCTGGCATGGACCTTGAACCTGCTGATCACCGCGGAAGAGCTTGTGCTCAAACAGGCGAATATGACGGGCGCACCGACGTCGGACACCCGGACTGAGATGCAGCGCCTGTTAAGGGTCGCTGCAAGAAAGTGAGCTGATCGTACGCTAAGGGCGAACGAGTAAGGAACATCTGTGTCCACGCCGCGAGCGGCGACGGCTTGGTACTGAGCGGCCGCAGTTGACCGGGCCCGGGCTGGTCAGCGTTCCAAGCGTAGTCGCCGATGAGCGAGAGGTGACACCGCTACACCTCGGGTGAAGCTGCTTATACCTGAACGACAGCGTTCTGGTGCCGACCCTGGCGGCGCCACGGTCCAGCTGGGCCAGGTGGCGCGGATTAGCCTGACGGGTGGCCCGCCCTCGATCCGCACGGAGAACGCTCAGCTGGCTGCCTATGTCTATGTGGATATGCACGGTCGCGACATCGGCGGCTACGTCGCGGACGCTGCCCAGGCGGTGCGCGATCAAGTGGAGCTTCCACAAGGCTACCGCACTGAGTGGAGTGGCCGGTTCGAGAACCTGCAGCATGCTAAGGCACGGCTCCGGCTAGTCGTGCCTGCGACCCTGCTCGTCATCTTCCTGCTGCTCTACGTGAACTTCGGGCGACTGACGGAAGCGCTGATCGTCATGCTTTCCGTCCCGTTCGCCCTGGTAGGCGGTGTATGTCTGATGTGGTGGCTGGACTACAACCTGAGCGTCGCGGTTGTGGTGGGGTTCATCGCGCTGGCAGGCGTCGCGGCCGAGACCGGGGTCATCATGCTGATCTACCTGGACCACGCGTTAGGAGCGGCGCTCGCCCACAGGGCGGCTGAGGGGAAGCCGCTCACCCGCGCTGACCTACGCGCCGCGATCATGGAGGGGACCGTCGACCGGGTCCGGCCAAAGATGATGACCGTGGTGGCGATCATGGCAGGACTGGTGCCAATCCTGTGGAGTAATGGGACAGGATCCGAAGTCATGCGCAGGATCGCAGCACCCATGGTCGGCGGCATGGTGTCGTCGCCGATCCTGACGCTGCTAGTCATTCCGGCGCTGTATGCACTGGCTAAGGGGCGGAGGTTGCCCCGCGAGGCCACCATCCGAACCAACGAGTCAATCCACGATCGGAAGCATCCGGCCGAGTAGGAGTGGCCACGGACGCGGTCATCCTTCCATTCACCTTCGACGGAAGGTAGGTGGATCATGGCTGGCCGCTTGATCAGTGCTGATGCCCTTTTGGCTCCGCCATGTGAAAGGCGAGTTCCTCAGTTTCACCGGATGAGGAGAGATGCAGAGACGCGTCGAATTCGTGCGGCTCAGCCGGAGCCTCCTCGCTGGTGTAGCGGTCATCGTGCCGGACCGACGGAAACAGCGTCAACGTTTCCACTGAGCCGCCAGGCCGTCTGATCATCACCGCGGCTTGCAAGCCCTGGACGGGTTCCGAGACGATTAGCTGCATCCGCTCACCATCCGGGGTATCCACCATCTGCAACTCGCCCTTTGCTAGCTCGCCCTCGAACAGGAACGGTTCCGGCGCGTGGTGATGTCCGGCATGAGCTACGACCGGCACCGAAGACGTTTGGCCGCTCCAGCCGAAGCGGACGTTGGCCGCCACCAGGGCAGGCACATGCTCCCGCAGCTCATGTTCCAGCACAGCCGCAATTTTGTTGGCGTCCGTCAGGGAAAGCCTGTCATCGACGGCGATGGTCATGTCCGCGTGCAGCTCGTGCCCGAGCCAACGCGCCTTGGTATCCAGCACCTTGCCAATGCCGGGCACATGCTCCGCTGCGTGTCGAAGCTCAGTGACCACGGCCGGATCAACCCCGTCCAACATGCGGGTGATGACAGCGCGGGAAGACTGCCAGACAATGCCGAAGATCGCGATGGTGATGAGCAGGCCGATGATCGGGTCGGCCAGGGGGTAGCCCATCCAGATCCCGGCCGCGCCGAGGGCGACTGCCAGGCTGGTGATCCCGTCGGTACGGGCATGGTAGCCGTCGGCGATGAGGGCGGCGCTGTTCATCTGTCGGCCGACGCGAATGCGGAACACAGCCACGACCTCGTTGCCTATCAAGCCGACGACGCCGGCCAGGGCCAGCCAGCCAAGCTGCTGCACCGGCTCTGGGTGCAGCAGGCGAGCGACCGCTTGGTAGCCAGCCACCAAGGCGCTGAACAGGATGATAAGGACGATGAGGATGCCCGCGAGGTCCTCGGCTCGGCCGAGGCCGTAGGTGAAGGTTTCGGAGGGCTTGCGCCGGGCCAGCACGAAGGCAATCCACAAGGGTATTGCCGTGGTGGCGTCACCCACGTTGTGAATCATGTCAGCCAGCAACGCGACGCTGCCGGACAGGAGGACGACCGCGAACTGGATCGCGGCGGTAACGGCAAGAATGACGAAAGACCATTTCACGGCCCAGACGCCACGCTCGGTGGAGGCGATGCTTGGGTCGATCAGGCCGTGGGTGTGCCCATGGCCGCCCGCGCTGCCGTGCGAGTGGCCGTGTTCGGCGGCAAGTGGCTGGTCAAAGCCGCCGAAGCCGAACCAGTCGCGGATCTTATTGAGCATGGGAGGGCCTCACAGGTATTTCGCGAGCGCTTTGAACTCTGTCATGGCTGTCTTGGCGTCTGCGCCAGGCTGGGTCATGCCGTCGCCCAGGCAATGCTCCATATGATCCTGGACCAACTCACGCTTCGCGTTGCTGATGGCTTTCTCGACGGCATGAATTTGCTGGGCGAGATCCACGCAGGCGCGGCCTGCCTCGATCATCTCGATGACTGAAGCAAGATGGCCGTGGGCGCGCTTGAGGCGTTTGACGATCTCAGGATGGGAAGCATGTTTCATTCGACTATCCTACCCTGGGGGATAGGATAAATTAAAGGTTTATGCAAGTTATGCCGCTGGGGATTAGCGCCCGGACGCTCAGACCGCGTTGCGCGTCGCTGACCTGGAGCCGGATCTGCTGCGGCGTACGGCCACCAGCGCGGGCGCCCGGGGTGGAGCCGCAGCCGCGCGAGTTCCGCCTGCTGGAGTTCCTGCTTCGCCCCAAGACCGGGTCGCAATCGGCACCATGCTGCTGGAAGGCGTGTGGGATTCCACTTCGATCGGCGCACCAACATCACCCGACAAGAAACCATCATGCGTGCGGCCATGGCGGATGGGCCCGCGCGACGCTTCGTCCTGAGGCTGTCGCTCGGAACGGCTTCGCAGGCCGGGGCTGCCACGCTCTGCATGGAGCCGGCCGGCGTGGAAAACGATTTCTGTCTTTCCGGGTCGCGGCCGCCACGCCTCAGACCTTCACGACCAGGCATTGCCCCTTCCCGGCCGCGACCCCGTACGGAATGTGACGGTTGTTATCGAGGTCGGAGGCATCCCCCTGGCAGGTATGCCGTTCAGTCCTTCCATGATTGAATTCGAATGGCCTCATCCGAAAGGGCCCGTTCGGCTTGCTTGATAAGGTGTTCGACTTCTCACGGCACGCCAGGGTTCGCCTTGGCGCGCCAAATTTCGGCGATGCGGCGATCGACGCCGTGGACCCGTCGACGAGAACGCGCCTGAGGCTTTGTCAGGTCCGGTTCTGGCGGTCCGGATGGCCAGCTTTGCAAGGAAAACTCAAGGGCAGGATCATCGGAAGACAGTCGAGCAAGGTTCTCGCCATCACGCGCGGCTTCTGGATCACGAAGGTCTTCGCCACGACCCTCGGGGAAACGGCAGGTGACGCCGTGACGATGACGTTGAGCCTGGGTTATCTCATGGGCACTGCCATCTTCGCCGCAATTCTGGTTGCGGCGGTAACCTGGCAGGTTGCGGCACGACGGTTTCAGCTCTTCCTTTACTGGGCGGTGGTCATCGCCGCCACGATGGCCGGGACGACGCTCGCGGACCTCTTCTACCGCTCGTGGGGCATAGGGTATGCCGGCAGCATGACGGCGCTGGCGGCACCCCTTGTCGCCTCGCTCTGCGCGTGGCAGGTGACGCTCGGGTCGGTGTCAGTCCAGACGACGCCGAGTCCGTAGGGGGAGATATTCTACTGGGCCACGGTCATGTTCTCGCAGACCCTGGCACTGCGCTCGGCGACTGAACGACCGACAGCACCGGCCTCGCTTATGAGGGCAGAGCGCTCGTGTTCGCGGCGGCCCTCTCCGCGGTCGCTGGCCTCTATGCCTTGACCGGCGTGTCCCGAACAGGTCTGTTTTGGGCGGCCTTCATCCTCACGCGGCCATTGGGGGCGACGGTAGGCGATTTCCTGGACAAGCCCCTTGAGAATAGCGGGTTGGCGCTGGGGCGGTTCTCCGCCTCCAGGGTCCTTACGGTCTTGATTGTCGGTTGCGTTTTTCTCTTCCCTCCGCGCGCGGCCGGGCATGCCGGGGAGCGAACGCCGTCGTGAGCAGGTCCTCCGGCGCCTGGGTGAGACGGACGCCGGTTTGACGACCTGTGTCAGGCTTTCAGTTCGTAGAGCCTGTCAAGCGCCGCCGTACCACGAGATTGATCCGAATTATGGACCCATTGATTAAGATCGGCGACGCTAAGTTTTTCTAGATGGCCCAGGGTCACCGGATGCCTGATCCGCATCGATTCACGCAACGCCGCCTCGCTCTTCAGCATCCTCCTGTGATCTTTGGGCGATCGCGTTTGGATGAGCTTCGTCATCGCGATCTCTGCGAAAATCCAAGGAGACTCGGTGGTTTGCCCGCCTATGCTGTCGCCGGGAACAATCGACTGTGGCGTATTTAAAAACATCACACATTCGCACGCATTCAGCATCTGCGTGATTGCGGCCACCAACATCATGTAGACGTGCGCTGTGGACTTGTTTCGCTTATCGTAGCTGTAACTGTCCAACGTCGGCTGGTAACAGTACTCATCGTCCAGAATCTTCAAAATTTCTTCTGAGTAGCCCCAGGTACACGAATCTATAAAGGAGCTTACCCCGAGTTCACGGTCGAGGTATCCAGCCAGCCCGACCGCAAGGGCGCTGTCGCGATGCGAATGGGAGATAAAGACATTCGCTGAAATGCCGGGAAACCACTCCGCCGAGAGCTTCGACGCGATCACGGCACCCTCTCGATCTTTGAAAGAATCCAACGATGACTGGACCCGCGCCTTGTTCTGGCCGTGCAAACCCCTGCCGTGCGAGACGTAATTGGCAAAGCAGGCGTCGGGAACCGACAGGTTGAACCCTCTATGCAAGGGCAGTTCTCATGCCCATGGGGATATCCTGAGAGCTAGCCGAACGCGACTGTTCAGGCAGTGATCATACCGCCGTGGCAAGGTGCCCACAACAAGGCTCGGATCGGAGCGCTGGCTTCGATACCTCCCAGGCCGGAGCTCGCCTTTGCTGACGGGCGTAGGCGGTCTTGGTGTGAGATCGGGTCAGGGCGGTAGCTTCCCTCCAGGCGGTGGCTCGCCGTCAGCGCCCTGCGGCCCTTGCAGCTGCCTCGATCCAGGCGGGCATGTTGATGTAACCGTTGTCGGTCGCCCAGTCGTATGTCCGGTACAGGCCGCTAAACGGGATTTTGCGACCGTCACGGGTCGTCGACCAGTAATCAAGGGGGTTGAGCCCGGGTGTGTCCGTCCCCTCGCGGGGGTCCTTCACATTGCGGAGGTCGATGGCGAGCATGCCCTTTCCGAGTTCATGGCTGCGCTTAAGTTCATGTCGCACCCACTCGCGCTCGTAGGTCTTGGCTCCAAACAGGACCACTGTGACCGACGTTCCCGACAGCTGCTCCTCGATCCATCGCTCGATGCCGCCTGCATTCCGTTTGGCAGACTCGAATTCAGCCTTGTCGTAGAATGGCTGTGCCTCGCTGCCCGGCCTCACGACCCACGAGTTGCGAACTTGGACGACCCGCCTGACATCGCGCTCGAAATGGAAGCTGAAAAAGACTTTCCGTGCCAACCTGTCCCTCCTGTCCCGGGCAGCGCTCGAGGCCGCATCCGGCCGAGGTTTCACGACCTCCGCCTCCGGACGTCAGCTCGACATACCCTTCGGCTCACCCCGCCGTCGAGGAAAGGTTCAGGAGCCTGCGGAAAAGCGATGGGTATGCGTACTGGCTGAGAAGTTCCGTCGGAAGGTCAAGCGCTTGCTGGTGGTCCCTGAATGTATGCAACGCCGCGCCCCCCGTCGATGCGATCGGCAGGAGCTTGGCCTGCGGGTGGCGTCGTCGGAACAGGTCGAACTCCGCCTCGACCCCCTCCATACCCCCGATGAACACCCCGGCGCGGAACGGTGCGGAGTCCAGCATCTTGAAGCGCATAATCTCTAGGCTTGCCTCTTCAGTGTTGCCGCGGTTCGTCAACTCGTACGTCTGGAAGGCGGCGTTGTCGTCCGGTAACTTGTCGGAGAACCAAGCCGACTGGAACAGCCGGATGCGGTTCGGCCCGGTGACGCCCATGCTCTCAGCAACGACCCGGATCAGCGGCGTTATTGCCGGATGCCCTCCCCAGTGTAGGGCAGCGTGCGGCAGGACGACGGTGGCGAGCGCGCGGACGGCGTCACGGATTGCGACCAGGTCGGCCGTCGCGTGATAGCGCGGGTCGCGCCGCGGATCGGGAACGCTGGCTGACAGGAACACGGCGTTCATGCTACCGGCCCAACTTGGCGGCGGTTTCGGTGACCCTGAGCCCGCGAACAGGCAGATGCTCGTCCAGCCAGTCCAGAAACCCCGCCCACGCAGGCGTCATGCCCCGGTGATCATAGAGCAGGACTGCCGAATCGGCATGATGGCCCGCGGCAGGGAACCGACCGCTCGTCTCGTGATAGCGGTTCGCGTCGGGCACGCCGACGGCAGGAATGGCCGCGATGCGCCTGCCGTCCGCAAGGCTTGCCAGAACGTAGCGCTCCGGCTGGACCGCGGTCGTGGCGCCTGCCTTGGCAGCCTCCTCACAGAATTCGGTGACGAGGTTGGTGTGCCTTGCCGCGATGCACCGCGCGCGAAGCTCCTCGGCCGCCGCGACGATGCGCTTTACGGCCTGCGCCTCCAACTGGTCCCCCGAGAAGTCCCCTGGGACGAGATGGAATTGCACCGCTAGCTCGCCTTTTGGATCTTCGGGTGACGTCGGCCAGACTACCCGCAGGATGCCCACCGACATCGCGAGCGCCTGGGCTACCTCCTTCCTCGTCCAGTCACTGGAGTTGAAATTCGGCGTAGCGAGCACGACCAGAACTTCGCTGTCGAGCAGCCTGTGCCAGAGGACCGCCTGGAAGTCGTCGCCCTTAGGGACCGAGCTGGTGTCGAGGAAAGCGTCGTATCCGGCGTCGTCGAAGGCCACCCGGAGCTGGTGCGCCGCCTGCGTTGCTTCCGCACGCAGGTAGCTGAGGAACAGCCGCCTCGTCCGCCTCAAGAGCAAAAGGTTCTCGAGGACGAGGTTGACGACCTCCGTAAAGTCCGGCGCGTTCCAATCCACTTCCATGCCGTTGACCGGGCGCAGGGCGGGAGGCGTCAGGGAGCTGAACCGCCTGATGTCAGCGACCACTGGCAGGACCGGAACCGAGCGCGCGACCAGGTCCGCGGCCCCGGCGGCATCCGTCGTGGTGTCTCCTCCGAGGAACACCGCGACGAGGGGCCCGGTCGCGACGGCATCCAGCAGGGTAGACGGACCCAGGAAGACGAGGAGCGCGGACACGTCGTCGCCGAGCTCGGCGACCCGCTTCTGGATGCCTACGCGGAGTGCCACCGCATGGGCAGGTTCGCCTGGGCCCAAGATAATGACCTGGTAAGGTGATGGGACCGCCATGCCAGCGCCGTCCTTCGTCCGGTTGGTCTGGTGACTAGCACGTCGGTACTCTCGTGTCAGAGGGATCAAACACGGCCGGGCATCGACCTGGACGACAAGGGCTTTGTGCTGACCGGCGCGAACGACACCCTGGCGACGGGCCGTGGGCGCGTCTTCGTTGTCGGCGACGTGCGCGCGGTCTCTACAAAGCGTGTCGTAGCGGCGATGGGCGATGGCGCGGTGGTCGTCGCGAAGATCCATCGCGTGCTAGCCGAAGACGCCTCACCGGCTGCAGCTTCCTGATCTCGGTTCGGTCGGCAGGGCATCGGCATCGTGCTGCCAGCTCGTAGGACGCCGTATCTGCTGACCTGACCAGGAGCCATACGCCGGACAGCAGGGTGCCAGGCTGCGATGATGGTTGAGGTGGCCTCGTCTCAACAGGTTGCCCGCGTCCTAGGACAGCCGTCGCGATCGTCGGTATGAGTATGCAGTTTTGAGTTGCACTGAGATCTGGGTTCTCCCGCACTTTGCGTGCTGCGTGGTCTTGTACTCGGCTGCTGAACGGCACAGAGGGTGGGTTCAAGTCCAAGATGACCCACACTGTGCCCTCTCCTTTGCTCTCCTTCCTGCCTGACGGCCTCAGGTCAGCCGCATGCAACCTGCCAATGACCATGTCACCATCGAAGCTACAGTGCAGCGGCTTGCTCCGCAGTGCCCGGACTGCGGCCACTTGTCACGACGTCTCCACAGCCATTACGGGCGCGTTCTGCGTGATCTGCCGTGGCAGGGACGGCCGGTAACGATCCAGGTCGCAGCACGACGGTTCCGGTGCCTCAACACCGCTTGCCCTCGCAAGACCTTTGCCGAACGTCTCGGCGCGGTGGCACGCCGTTCGGCACGTCGCACAACCCGGCTCAGCGATCTGCAGCGTCATGTCGGGTTTGCACTCGACGGTGAGGCCGCAGCAAAGCTGGCGGCGCGTTTGGCCATCACAACCAGCGCCGATACGATACTCCGCCTGGTGGCGAGCGTAGCCGCATCCGAACCGACGCAATCGGCACCGAGGGTGTTGGGGGTGGATGACTGGGCCTGGCGGGGAGGGCATCGCTACGGCACCATCCTCGTCGATCTCGAGCGCAGTGCAGTCGTGGAGCTCCTGCCAGACCGCCAGGCCGAGACACTCGCTGCGTGGCTGCGTCAGCACCCTGGGATCGAGATCGTCGCCCGTGACCGTGCGGGCGCGTATGCAGATGGGATCCGTCATGGTGCGCCGAACGCGATCCAGGTGTCCGATCGCTGGCACCTCCTGCGCAACCTCGGCGATGCCGTTCGCGCCGTAGTCGATTGCGGAAGCGGCAGACCGGCCTCCCGGTGCATGGTGTCGATGGCAGCCCGCCGGCGGGCCAGGGCGCCTCGGCTGAGCTTGGGAGCAGCCGCCAGCAAGTACGCCGCCAGGGTTTCGGAGGTGGACGGCAGGGGAGCCCGATGCTGCACGCGACACCAGGCGACGAAATTTGCCCAATCCCCGGCATAAAGTATTCGCGTGGACGGTGCCGGATCAGCCGCGGGCCTGCGAACAATGCGCGCGACCGGGGTCCTGGCAGCGGTCTCGAACGAAGGAGCCTGAGCAAGGGCCGGCTTGGTGGCGCGGGAATCATCGGGCGGTTGGGAGTGGGCAAGCCCTTGCGTCATCGAGAGACTTTAGCGAGCCACACTCGATTAAGGCAAGCAAGCTAACACGACGTAACGTGACACAGGCCTCTCCGTAGCCGCACATATCACCTCCGAGAATCGCACTTACCGGAGGTAACACTTGCTCCGGCACGCTCGATCAGCGACGCTCCGCCGCCATGGATCTCCCACCCACGCCCCCTGCCCTGCCCCCGTCCAGCACCGACATGGCGCCCGCTGCTGACCACGGCGCCGCAGCGTTGATCGTGGTCACCGACCATGAGGTCCAGCAGGCCCGCGGCTACGTCGAGGCCAGCCGCGCCACCGCCACCCGCCGGGCCTATGCCGGCGACTGGCGGCGCTTCGAGGCCTGGTGCCACGCACGGGCCACCCCTGCCCTGCCCGCCGCCCCAGCCCTGGTCGCCGTCTATCTCTCGAGCCTTGCCGCCAGCGGCCTGGCACCCCCCTCCGTCGCCCGGGCGCTCGCCGCCATCGCCCACCACCACCAGCAAGCCCGGCTGATCCCGCCACATC
>Ga0160427_10001892_pt1 | contig 12743 bp, 6 predicted proteins | sample SolpanmetagenomL_FD_108194 | JGI IMG/M metagenome (GOLD analysis project Ga0160427, IMG submission 108194) | Solar panel surface microbial communities from Lawrence Berkeley National Laboratory, California, USA - L | ecosystem: Engineered > Built environment > Solar panel > Unclassified ...
AATTGAGCGCGGAGTAGCTGATATTTCTGCTTCATCACTATCTGGCAGATCATACTCACTTTTGTCCTTCGTGTCTGTAGAGCTTTTCACTGTTTTTCTCGGTCTTACTGGCTTTTTCGGTGTGAGTTCGGGAGCGGTTATAGAGTTGGAACCTTCGTCAACATGATAAAGACCTCCATTTGCTTGGATTAAGGGTCGTGTTGGTGTGGGCTCTTGCACCACAATGTTGTCGTATATGTCGTTTTGTAGATCCTGATCTGTGGTTGCATATGTTGCTATTTCTATGTCATTGTGAGGTATTTTAGGCTTCCTAGGACCTTTTTTGACCCCAGCGTCGGATCTGACTTTTCTTCGCTTTGGTGGAGGGGCGTCAATGTCGTCTTGTGCAGTTACGATGGATGTTGTGTTTGGGTCATGATCCAGTTGTCGCGTAGCTTTCATAGAAGCAGCAGTATTGTCGTCGTATTGCTCCATGACCTTGAGCGAAGGCTTGGCTACCCTAGAGCTTTGACGGTCGTTCACACTATCCATAGTGAGGAGAGCATTGCTCTGTCACTTTTTCCGACAGATAAATGTGTGTTATAGTGCAAGTCGTGATGTCTGGAGCATATAAGCATGCATAGGTTGTGATCATGGAGTTCAGGCGCTATGACATTCTTCATTATATTAAGCGACATTTCAAAGCTCTAAACATTTACATATTACCAAAATCCCATAGCTCAAAAGAGCATCGATCATCAGTGCTTGGCCGATTGTCCTTTATGCTCTTTTTCCATTTTTTCAATCAAGAGAATTAGCGAGCCCAATAAGTATTTGTATATGGCAAACAAACGGCGAATAGAGTTCTTCTTGAAGGTTTTATTGAGTTATAACATTTTGTAGATTTAGATTTACAGTAAACACTTGCTCAACAAAAGGTTTTGAGTTCTTCATTAATATTCATCATAAAATAAGGATAAAAGAACACAACTCCTGCATGGATGATATTATATCCACACTAAACAACGATACACGGTAACAAATTATTCATGTAAACTAGGCACAACGCTTTCACATATCTTTAGGTACTCTTGAAATGACTGGTCATCTTGAAGTATTCCATCAGTCGTCCAAAACATGGTCCACCGATCGTGAGGCAGTTTATATGTTCCTTTAGATCGTTCAAAATACTAAGAACAGCAGTTTATCAGTATACATCGCAAAGCAGCAATGATGTTTAATTCCACGACTCACCCATTTATTCACCGGATTATCCTTACGACTCCTCCACAACAACTCACTTGGAAACATGCCTTCCCCAAGGATCATGGCTTTGAAGACTACATCAGCAACACCTCCAAGTCCTTGACTCTTTCTCGCTACAGCGAATTTATCCAAATATGGCACTTTTCGTCCATTCAGACCTTCCTCCCATGTGATCAATGCCGCGCCATCGTAATCGCCACCTATGATAACCCCAGCCATACGATTGTCCACACGACGAAGATAATGATCCACGTCAAGTTTCTTTCCAAACGAATCCTCAATCAAAGTTACAAGTTTTGGCAAGTTTATTTGCGGATGTTTTGAAAGTCTATTGCCACCATCAAACGAGCTTGAGGGAAGTATAGTGAGGGGTATACCGTGTTTCAATAATGTCGTTGTCGTTCTAGGTAAACTTGGACTTATAGGCAATGAGGGCGAAAAAGCAGGCTTGTCAGTCAGTAGATTATAGATCAAAGGATTTCGCTGGCCTCCTGCAGACGATACCGACAAGGGAGTCGTAACGACCGCAGACGACGTGGGTGGAAGTATTCTTAGACAATCTCTCAAGGTTTGGAGTATTGATTGGTAATCAGTACCAACAGATAAGAGCTCTTTCAAATCCGCTTGTATTGTATCGTACTCTTGCTCAAGATTGACAAAGACGTGTGCTCCTTTCCTTTCGGAGGATGGAATACCACCAGATGGGTCAAGAACAATTATTCGGTCAAGGCTGATGACATTTGTGCTCTTGGCAGAACCACCGTCAGTTTTAGATATCATGTTGGTCAATGCCAGCAGAATAGCATTGGATGTTGTGCATTTTGATTTTTGTATGCTGTCGTAAGCAGTATTGCATAGTACAGGTATGGTACCTCTGGAGAGTGGAGCGAATATGAGGTTGGGTAGTGAAATTTGAGTTTCTCCAGCATCGTCGATAGAGACAGAGCCATCGACCCGTCTGGCCTTTGCACCTGATCGTTCTATCCCCACCACAATCCTATCTGCCTCCTCTATCAGTTTCATGCTGTACGTCCTGTTCGGTATCTGACTTTGGCCGCCTTCTATATCAAGGTCAAAGACAACCACAGCAAGCAGGCCAAGCTTTCGTAGTTGTTTCAATGTCCTCCCGATTCCTTCCAACACATCATCATGTAAAGTCTCAACCTGATTTATCTTGACAAGCGCGATATGAAGCTGTTCTTCCATAATTTCTGGAGCAAAGCATTCTTCTGAAAAGTGGTCAAATGCTCTCGACCGGGTTTGTCGAAGCAAATTCTTGATATATGCTCTATTTCGTGCTTTGAAGATGTGACCAGGTACATTATCTTCTGTTCGTAACAATTTCTTTGCTGGCATTTGTTCATCGTTTATAACCTTGTCTGCACCTTCTTTCACTATTGAAGTAGGCTTATACCGTTGAATATAAGATTTCGCTTCACGTTTGGTTGATGATGCTTGTAAAATCGATAGATAGAGATCCTAAAACACAAACCCCCATCTTATTAGCTATGAGCGGATTAAATGGCTGTACATGTAGTCTCACTCTATCATCTTCGATCACTTTCTGAGAATTTTCAAGCTGAGATTTGTTGCTAGAAGAGAATCGTCTGCTCAAGGAAACGGATCTAAGGGCCTGTAAGTGTAAGACATCCGAGCTCTATGCAAAATCAGCCCAACTCTTGTGATATGGCGTCTGCGATCAGGTCATCCTCACCGTTTGGCAGAAGGGCATATAACCCAATGACGCGCTCAGAGTCCGACGCCGACATAAGCAGTTCATCTCTCAAAGTTGTGCTCTGCGCTACGGACCCCGCATAGAAATGAATATCAAAGGTATGAAAACCGAAGCTGAGTCGGGTATCTCGTTTCAAGATGTCTTCAATTGGTGGTGAAGATGGATCAGAACGAACAACAATTTGTTACTTCCCCGCATTGTTGATAGATTCGAGCCTGCAGCTATAGTTTAGAACACATGTCTGTCGGATAGAATTGGTGCTGATGCTTTTAAATTTTGAAGTTGCTGAGATATTCTGAAGGCTTTCAACCGAGCTCCTCAAGGTTGTGTGTAGATTTGAGGTGCGCTCTAGGGAAGCCAAATAAGCATTTACATATCAAAATTATAAACATCCACAAGGCGAAGCTTTTTACGTAATTTGTCGAAATGCGATACACGCAGAGAAATAAGGCTTAAACTTTAGCAAAATTTAAAAAGAAACACTCGTTGATGCCTAGTGGGAAATGCTTCAAGAATGCACTCCTTTCTTGATATTATTCTAGATGAGCCGACAGGAAAGGAGAATGAGAGAATGCTATTTATGAATGCTTATTACGTGAGCCAAACAAAAATATGTGCTCTTTGTTTTGAAGTATAAAAACCAACGCCCTATTAATGCATGCTAAACCTCCGAGTAGGGTAAGAAGTGAAAATGCTCAGAACACCCAAACATTTATCTTATTGAATATAAAGAGGCAATACCAAAAGCAAGAAAAATATTCCATGTGGACAAAACGGTCGATCCTTCAATGTCTCAATAATCAACGGCCCATCCATTCTGATCCAAGAACTCTTGACAAGCTTGTTTAAGAGCATGATTCGGACGTAATTCTGACTCTCTTAATGGTTCTCTGGTCAATGGGTCCGTTTCACTGCGTTTCAGATGATCAAGAAGAGTGTGCTTGTCGTATGATACACCACCCTTTGTCATCCATGGGTCGACCATGATGGTGAATGATATTGTATCAATCAAATAGTCTGGTACTTCACGCTTCGCATACTTGTCTGGATCTGCTCTTGCAAATACCGCCTGCAAAGGAAAGAAAAAACGTTTAGTAGATAATTAGTACAGAGATTATCTCACTGGTAATACAATTCCACCAGGAGTAAAAACTACGTACCTCTAGTTGATCGCAACGTTCTTGACCTTCGTGCCGTATCAAAGCCGTCTCCTCAGCAAAACTCCATCCATCGATTCCACTCATTATGTCAGATTGCTCTCTAGCTTGTGCAATTCTTTGCTCTGTGTCGCTTCGAATCAACTGCTTCATTTCATTCATCAAGCCAGCCTCATTGTCTATTCGCCGCCGTTCCTTTGACTCCCATCGCTTCTTCTTGGCTTCAAGAACAGAATTGGCGATGGCTTGAGTTGATGGTGAACGTTGCGCAACGGACAGCTCGTAAGCTCTCAGGCAGTGTTTAAGTGCCTCATTTGGCCGTGAGAGATAATTTAGTGCTTGACCAAAATAGTATTCCGCCCTCACTATATCCCGATCATCAGCATATACATATTGTCTTCTGATAAACGATGCAACTGAGAACAAGAAGTCCTCAACATCTATCGTCCATAAGCAGAGAGAGAGACTGACTTTCGATCAAGGGTTGTTTGTTTTTAAGTGAAAGGGCCTTTTCACAGTCCAGTATAACATCATCAAACCTCTCCATCTTTAGCCTCACTAGAGCTCTGTTTGTGTATATTCCAGGTATGGATGCGTCGCATATTATTCTGTTCGTCTTCAAGAAAAAAACCTCAATATATCGGCGTAAGAAATTTGTCATTCATTTTCATTTTTTTTTTATTTTTTTTATTTTGAAAAAATAAATATATTGGACATTACGAGATTTAAAATCTTACGCTTGCGAATACATTCTATCGGCATTCTCCCACTCATTGGCAGCGAAAAACCTGTAAAGCAAATAAAATATTAGATAAACTGCTCCATCAACAAGAAGGAACCAAGAGTAACAACAGTGAGAACATACTCATTGCCTTTCTTCTTCCATGCTTCGGCTTCAGGGTTTGGCATGACTGCTAATGACGATGATGATGATGATGTTGTTGTTCCTCGTCGCTGATAAGCAAGCGCTTGGTATGTATACGGGATAGCTCCGAAGGGTGCGTCCGATCGGTCAAGATGTAAGATCTTTGTGGACCGTTGATCTTAAGCGCAAGATGAAGCTGTTTGAATAGGCCGAAGACAAGTGATGTTTGGAAAGAAAAAATGCGCAGAACATCAATTTTATAAGCAAAGCCTAAAACTTATAGGATGAGACGAGGCTCGTTGCTGATTGTTGTCCAGCCGCAACTTTGAGGATAAGTCAGTAGAAAGGCAGGCAGGAAAAGAGAGCTAAGTTTAAGATTTGTCTTGTCACTGTGCATGCGTGGCGGAGGAAGAACAAGAAGAAGAAGAAGAAGAAGATATAAGTTACATGTGCATGTACGTGAGGGTGCAAGTGAAGATGAAGGAATCCTAGAGAACCTCGCAAGAGTAAGAGTTTTGACAAATCATCATATTTATCAAGTCGCTATTATTTTGTTATTATGTTATGCGCCTTTGTATTTGAGAGACTTGGTAGTTAACCTTTTCACCATGGAATAATAATAATGCAACACACTCATAAGCAGACAGAAAGATACAAGTTTTACTTCACTAGCAGCTTCTTAGTTACGATTCTTTTTGTACACTATCATCGTGTTTATAAAAACGGATGTCTATGAATTATCTAAGTATATACTTGGTTACGAAGATAAGAAGCTATGGTTCTGATCATGCATGCTGTGCGCTTGCATTCTCTGTCGCACAAGTTTTGGGCTTCGCCATCAATCAAGGATGGCTTTACTAATCAACCATCAAAAGTCTGTATGCAAAGTGTACACAATTCATTAAATGTCTTCAAGTTAATCGGCCATTTCAACACGCGCATACGCGTGATTGAAAACGTAAAAGTGAAAGAACGCTCAATTGTCAAAACCATCTAATGTGAAACAGCCAAAATGACTAACCATGCGAAAGGAAACATTAATGAAATTATAAACATTGAAAAAAAAAGCTAGTATAGCTCAGATGGCAAAATAAAAATCGTATCCTCAGCATAGTATGCTAATCTCACAATGCTACTACATACCAAACATTTAGTCAAATTTGCCTCCACCATTATTGTTTCCTCCAAAGAGGCCGCCCTTCTCACTTAACCAACCCGAGAAGAATCCATCATTATTTCCTGCACCTGGATGACCAAGCCCCACCTGGTTGTAGCCCTGAGCTCTTCTACTTCGCCCCCTCCACCACAGTGCAGCAATGAAGATGACAGCAAAGAAGAGGAACGACGACCATACTGGATGCCCAGAACCGGCAGTCTTGACTCGTCTTAGTGCTGTTTCGATCTTGCCTACTGTGCTCTTAGGTTTCATATTAGGATTGTTCCTTGTGATATCTCTGACTGTCTCCAAAATCGAACTACGAGAGGGCAGAATTGAGTTTCCGTCCTTGGTTTCATCCCAATAAAGTTTCCTATCCTCGTCGTTGATGATGATACGTTCTCCCATAGTTTGTACCTCAATTCCATAGGTCTCTTTGATCCATCGCTCCCAGAATACACCATCAATCCATGCAAAACCAACCTCACGCTTTGGTGATAACTGAACTCTGATGTTTTTGGCGTTATTGAGTGCTCTTGCATCATTGCGATCCTCAGCTTCCTCAATTCTCAATTGTTTGTTGTCCCGCAATTCTTGTCTCTCTTGTTTAGCCTCTTGTGCTCGGTACTCCAACCACTCTAAGGCAGCAGCTTTCAATTCTTTTCGTGCAGACTCAAATTGATCCTTTCGTCGGCGATCCAAAACACCCAAGACGACTGTCTTATGATTCATGACCTCATGCGAGTTGGATGCTGTGAGCTCAGGGACCATTGGTAGCCAAACAGATGCCATCCATCTAACCACACGTTCAGTGTTGCGCATGTCGTCAGGAGACAGCGCTTTGTAATATAGAGGCTTACTGTCTCGAACAACGATAAGTCGAGGCCAAGTAGTGATACGGAATCTTCGCGCAAGAAGCTCTGAATTTGTCTTGTACAAAGGTGCATGACCAATCAGGGGTAATGTGACACGATTGAGAGCATCGAAATCCTCACTGGTGCCGGCATGATCGTAGAAATAGAGGAAGATGACCTCATTTTTCTTCTCTAATGCTTCGAACTCTGCTGCGTCTTTCACCTCTCTAACTCCAGCCTCAGCGGCTTTGTTGGCCCACGACACTAGGTCACCCAATCCACGAAGACCATTATAGTCTACTCTGTTCTTGTCTTTAAAGAATATGATTGTTGGATATGAATTGACATTCTGATCTTTACAGAGTTGCTTCTCTACTTCACAGTTCACTTCACCAATGTTGAGTTTACCCCTCATTTCTGTACTCATAACCTTCCATGCGGGGGCCATCGCTTGGCAATGGGAGCACCAAGGAGCATAGAACTTGACGAACCATCCATCATTGGTCATGGTAATCTTCTCCTTGAACGTCTCTGCGCTTAGAGATTCGGATACGCCTTTGGCGTTCTGTGGAGAGAGTTTTTGTTGAGACTGTTTCACTGCTTCAACAGAGTCCGAGGTTGGAGTAGCTGCAGTCGATGAAACTACAGTTACACTTGCGGCCATAGTTGATGAACTCACGACTGCATCAGATGGAACTGGCGTAGCAACCTCAACTTTGGCTGGCCTGGTGCCGGGCTTGATCTTTTCGAGGTGTTTTTCGATAAACGCCACCAAACTATCCTTGTCCTTCTTCCCTGCCAACTCATCCGCCACTTCTCCGTCTTTGTACAGTATGAATGATGGGTAAGCTTGGATCTTGTGAGCCTCACACAAATCACCATCTTCCGCGCAGTTAATATTGGCAAAATGGAAGTCGTAAGTTTCTGTAAATGATGGCGGTGACGCTGGATGAGGCGATGAAGGTGTTGAGGGTGAGGATTGAATATAGTGCTCGTATATAGCCTGCCATGTTGGTGCTATCTTCTTGCAATGTATGCAATAAGGAGAATAGTGTTTAATGAACCTGTATATCATAAATTTAGTAAGCTGAATTACAAGAGTTATGGTAATTTGGTAGAGAAACGTTAATTGAGTGCCAAACATTGAAGACAATGGATATTATGCATTTCATACCAGTAGCCTTTCTTGACAGTAGGATCAAAGTCTTTCTGAGTCAGATCCTTAAGCTCTGGTATCGAAGCTTTCAAAGAATTCGGAGCATCTGCGCCAGCACTTTGGGATGCTACCGCTACTGATACTGAAGGAGATGGAGATGTCGGCAACGCATCACCGAATACCAGCGATGAGGTGATGCAGACAAAGGAATATAGGAGTGAGAGCCGCATTGTTGAATGCTGTTGAGATCTGAAGCCGTTAAAGGGGCAGAATCACCATGCACCTCTTTCCAGACCTTAGACCTATAGATTCGTTCTTATGATGTATGTTGCAAACTGGTATACTCGATTCGGTAGGTAGTTGAAGGTCTGGTAAAAAGTATGAACAGAGATCACAACAGTTGATGAGCAGCAAAGAATGCGAATGCTAGCTAAATGATGAGTTGTGTGTGTATGTGTAGGTAATAGGTGAATGTTGTTGTTGAATGTCGACAATCTGTTCTCGATGACCGACTGTCGAATGAATGAATCAAAGGAAGAGGGAAGGCACCAAGCAAGCAAGCAGGCAGGCAGGCAGGCAACCAGGCATTTCCCATTAAAGGACACAAGCAGGTGAGGTGAAACAGGGCACGTGACTGATGAGTAACACTAGTCTACTTGCGGACATAACAGCAGTGCTGAGAGAGAGAGAGAGAGAGATCCAACATCTGCCTCATCCAATCATCATCATCGACATCATCGACATCATTGACATCTTCAATCACGACTCACCAAAATACTCAATCACTCTCGCTACCACCCCCCGGGCGTCAATTCATTCAATCCTTTCGAGCCATTCGACGCTTCGTAAATTCAAATACAACGTTGAATTGACTGGGCCTCGCTCGACGACAGCCATTGAGTTCAGATCGAATACTCTTCTCTCATATCGAACCCAGGTAGACACTGGCATTTGCGCTTCACGATGCGACCCACAGTCCGACTCTTCCAGTCCATAACCAAGCAAGGAGGCACGAAACGTATCATCGATTATGCCCAGACCGGCCTTGCAGGTCTAGGTACACATCCTGCACCCAGACCAACTCTACTTGGATTATACTACAGAACTCTCAAGGAATTGTCAGAACTACCACAAGAGTCAACATATAGACAAGCCACAGAAACTCTCACAAAGCAAAGGTTGAAGATAGTCGAAGCTGTGGTACCACATGGATTTGACAAATATCTCCAAGCTCTTGAGAAGCGAGGGTTTAGGCCATCACCAACATACGAAGGAGAAATAAGAAAAAGCGACATCACGGAGGATGAAATCAACGAGTTTTGGAGTGAAAATATGGTTTACGAACCAACGGGAGAGAGCATGGGAAACTCACCCGATAAAAGAGTCGTGGGAGTGAACATTCCCGAGCGCGATCCTAAGACTGACCAGGCTCGAGACATCCAAGAGCCAAATTTGTCACAGGAACAAGTCCGTGAAATAGAAGAGCAAATTGGTGGTGGTCTCATCGAGGAGATGATCCACATTGCTTACAACGAGTTGGAGCTTATCAAGACCATGAAGGAAAACAGCGTGTAAGCCCTTGTCCCTGCCTTTATTTCCATCTTAGACCTCTATTCATTCCGTTTGTCATGATACTAACTGAACTAGATGGGAACCACTCATTGAACAGCCGGTTGAGGGACAATGGACATATTTCGAGCGCAAAACTACTTAGTAATGTACAATAATAACAAATTCTCGCATGCATAAGCGATTGCCCGATTGACCAGTCCCACAACATAAGTGCATCACACAGATTATTCCATCATCTGACCTTGGTTTCTATGGTTCACAGTCCGTGCTCTTTGGGAAAGATCACATTTTCATTTTATTGCAGCAATCGACGTCAACCTGTTGCATAAAAGCCTTGCTTGAGCGATAATATGCTGTATCTGACACAACGCCGCTGCTTTATATACGTCTCGATAGGCACCTTCGCAATGGCCACTGAGCATCCTTGGACGACATTATGTTGTATCATATTATATGCCTGGTGCCCTTACACTGATGGCATACGAGCAAACAAATCCCCGTGCCACGTCGTGCAGATCTTTTGATCAGAAAACGGCTTCCTCTACTATATGTCATGCCTTGTTTTGACATCGTTGTTGATTGAATAAAGTATTCTGTGTGAGAGCGTATACATGAGCAATGAGTAAAATTTTGTCCGTTCGGTATGCTCATCTTTTTAAAATAAATAAATTTATGCATGGAACATGCTCCTGTTCTTTCGCTATATTAGTTGTGGCACGACAAATGAACTCTGATACAGACATTTTTGTTATAAGAAAGTACATGGGTAATTAAAATAACGGAATAAGCAAAGCCTTCGTATGATGCTGATACTTGATCGCATGTGCTCTATAGCACAATATCTTGCAGCGCTAGTCAATAGGTGTGTACTCAAGGCGTACAATGTAAGCAAAAAATATCCTTTAATTGATCGTGTTTCATCGAGGTCAATCCACTTAACAGATTGTAATGTATTTCTATGTACTTTCTAAAACAAGTAACATATTATATGCTACATATAAACACTGAGTGCTTGCAATGACACTTTTGGTTCATGAATCGAATATTCCGTTGCAATCTAAGACTGTACATAAAGGTTTTCGACTTTTTGTTCATTCCCCTTTTTATAAAGTGATGTGTCTATTTATCAATCCAGGTCAACATTTTGATTGTATGTGCAACATCTCAATGAAATCTGCTGTTTTGATGATCAAGATGATCAAGATGATATAGTGGATAAGGACAAACACAAATATGGCAGCAGGGATTGGTGAGAAATGGGTTGCGAAGCATGTACAAGTTTCGTGTATGAATTCCCAGACCCTTAAGATTATGGAACGTAATAGGGTTTTGTATTATCAGCGCGTCTGAGACAGGTATACAGTGTCGTTAAAATATCTAATAGAGCAAGGAGATACGTGTTGTTGAATGATATATACTATTATATGCTAGATATACTGGAGGTAAGATATAGATTAGCTTAGGAACCCTTTTTCATTATAGATCTATAGAGGTATTATGGCAGCCATCAATATATGCAAAGGTTACTTAATACCACAGTATATACAGTATCAAGTTTTTGTTAGATCTTTTATTATTCCCCATCCATCTACATTGTTTATCTCCAAAAAGAGTTATGGGCTTTTATTAATAACTCAGCTGTCATATATGAACTACGCTTGATATAGTGTCCAATAACAGTTAGTATACTTACGAAATGAGAGCTGGCAAAAGACGTTATGAGAGTCAACTTATACTACTTGAACACAATTCCTTGCAGGATACGGACATTAAAAAATTGGACAACATATCGTCTATTATATTGCGATATATTTATTTGCCATGTGAATGCGAGAGACCAAGCTTCAATCTAGGTCTATTCTATAACTGCTCTCAACCTAAGCTTACACAGGCGCTTGTGTACCTGAGTAGCATTAGATCTTGGTCAATCAATTAACTGTAGCCGTACACTAACATTCACAAGCTATATATTTACAGTGGTAGGGATACATATAGTAGCTGCATTCATACACGGCAATGATTTCGTCTTCGTAAGATCTTCGATACGTTCTTTGGAAGCATTTATCTATAGAGTATACCACTAGTATTGATTTGCTATTTAAAGTGCCTGTGGTATAATTCACTATTGTGTGCCAATACAAGGATTCTTTTCTTACCATACCGCATTTACGTCAAGCCCGCAAGGATATTGAGAGTGTTTCTTCGATACTTTCTCTTGCACAATCATCAAAATTAGGCATAGTTTCAACGTTCACACCAGGAAAAATCCTTCTAAAAGAGTGCTTCTGACTGAATTCACTGTACAACAATACTTTTTTCAAGGTATTTTTCTTTGTGTGGCTGTCGCAATTTTTCAGGGAGGGGAATGTATATCTATCTTCCTTCTCGCCCTTGTACTTATTTTAATACAGAATTGATAACAGTAGCCATCTTGCATAATTTTTTGAGAGGGAAAAATCCACGCATACAGGCTTGGCAGTTGTTCTAGATGATATTCATGCATAGACTGAATGTGTCTTGGTTACTTTTGGACTTGAACATCGTTCATCGCTTATATCATAGACAAAGCTCAAACATCAAATGTTAGCAACGTTAACGCATATAGATAGGAAAAGCAGAAATAGTTCTGATCAACACAAATAACGAGAAAGAGTAGCCTACTTCATCAAAAGAAACTTGCACATAGCAATTCATGACCCTGGTCGCTAGGACCCACAGTAAGCACTTAAAATGGGATAGGATGTCACATGACTGTTACACAGCACGTCTTGGTCCTATGCCGAGTTCGGCAGCACGTCGGCAATATTTCCACATGGATTTAAAGTCTACAATTTGTTTTTGATTGAATAGTATTGTACGGGCAACGGGATGTTCTTTACACTAGAACATGTCAAGTCGTTACGCGTCACTAGATCCTTGCTTCCGAAAATGTCGGTTGCAGAACGAGTTAATTTCATGATTCAGCCCCAGCTCCACAATTCACTCAATCTGTAGTTCAAAAGT